>Ga0316187_10003317_pt1 | contig 14014 bp, 15 predicted proteins | sample CroRivburrow1_MG_FD_204927 | JGI IMG/M metagenome (GOLD analysis project Ga0316187, IMG submission 204927) | Coastal sediment microbial communities from Maine, United States - Cross River worm burrow 1 | ecosystem: Environmental > Aquatic > Marine > Coastal > Sediment | place: USA: Maine...
TGCCTCCCGAGTCGAAGAACAACTAAATACGATGGCGGCTAAGTGAAATATACGCGCATAACAGGCACTGGTGGCTTTCTTCCTGAAAAAGTGCTGACAAACCATGATTTGGAAAAGATGGTCGATACCTCTGATGAATGGATTGTCGATCGCACAGGTATATGTAAACGTCATATTGCAGCAGATGGTGAGACAACATGTGACCTGGCTGAGCAGGCTGCACGCCGTGCGATGGACGCAGCTGGTAAAGAGGCTCATGATATCGACTTGGTTATCGTCGCAACCACAACACCTGACCTGGTTTTTCCCAGTACAGCTTGTCTTTTGCAACAGCGATTAGGCATTCGCGGTTGTGCAGCCTTTGATGTGCAAGCTGTATGCACGGGCTTTGTCTATGCGTTAGGTATTGCAGATAATTTTATTCGAACAGGTAGTGCGCGTTGTGCACTGATTGTTGGTGCAGAGACATTGTCTCGTATTGTTGACTGGACTGATCGTGATACTTGTGTGCTGTTTGGTGATGGCGCAGGTGCTGTTGTAGTCGAGGCCAGTGATGAACCTGGAATTATATCCAGCCACTTGCATGCTGATGGTGAATATGGAACTCTTTTGCAGGTTCCTGTGGGTATATCCAGTGGAATGGATCAACTTGCAGAGACGGGCGCGTTTATAGAGATGCGTGGCAATGAGGTCTTCAAAATGGCGGTTACGACGCTTGGACGTATTGTCGATGAGACGCTAAATCATAATGGAATGAATAAATCCGACATTGATTGGTTGATTCCACATCAGGCGAATATAAGAATAATAAAGGCAACAGCCAGAAAATTACGCATGCCAATGGATCACGTGGTGGTTACCGTTGACGAGCATGGAAATACATCTGCTGCATCAGTTCCGTTGGCTTTAGATGAGGCAGTACGCGGAGGTCGTGTTAAACGCGGTGAAACGTTGCTTTTGGAAGCCTTTGGTGGAGGTTTCACCTGGGGCTCTGTATTACTAAAATATTAAATAAAACATGTCTATGAAATTCAGTGTAGTTTTTCCTGGTCAAGGCTCTCAGTCTGTTGCCATGCTGGCTGATTTAGCTGAGGCCTTTCCCGTAGTTCAAGAGACTTTTCAAGAGGCCTCTGACGCCCTTGGTTTTGATCTGTGGGGAATGACCCAGAATGGCCCTGTTGAAGCGCTTAATCTGACACACAATACTCAGCCAGCTATGCTTGCTGCTGGCATCTCTGTTTGGCGAATATGGGGTGAACAAGGTGGTCCCCAGCCTGCGCTTATGGCGGGGCATAGTTTGGGGGAATATTCTGCATTGGTTGCCGCTGATTCATTAGGCTTTTCAGATGCGATAAAACTGGTAGCAGAACGTGGGCGTTTGATGCAGGAGGCAGTTCCAGAAGGCGTGGGGGCTATGGCTGCAATATTAGGGCTAGATGATGATAAGGTGTGTGAGCTATGTACCGAAGCTGCCGAGTCTGAAGTTGTGGAAGCCGTGAACTTTAACTCTCCTGGCCAGGTTGTGGTTGCAGGAAATAAGAGTGCGGTTGATCGTATGGTTATCTTAGCTAAATCTGCGGGTGCCAAACGTGCTTTGCCATTACCTGTAAGTGTTCCATCGCATTGTGCCTTGATGCAACCTGCTGCTGAGAAGCTAGCTGCCTATTTGGCAGATGTAGAGATAAAGGCTTCATCCATTCCGGTAATACACAATGTTACCGTTGCTGAAACCAGCAATGCAGATGACATTCGAGGATTGCTGGCACAGCAACTGTATAGTCCTGTGCGTTGGGTTGAGACTGTTCAGAGAATGGCTGAAGATAAAACTGAATGCATCATTGAAGCCGGGCCTGGAAAGGTGCTGGCTGGCTTGTGTAAAAGAATAGATCGAGCAGTAAATGGCTTAGCAGTGTTTGATCCTGCCAGCCTTGAAAAGGCTATGGAGAGAGTTAATGCTTAATAATGAAATTGCTTTTGTGACGGGTGCCAGCCGTGGTATTGGGCGGGCAATAGCCGAAGGTTTGGGTAGAGAGGGTGCGACTGTAATTGGTACGGCAACTACACAAGCAGGCGCAGATGCTATAAGCGAGCGGCTTACTGCAGCGGGTATACAAGGAACAGGTCTGCAGCTCAATGTTGCAGAGCAAGCATCTATTGATGCAGCAATGATTTTTATCAAAGATAACTATGCTGTGCCAACAATTTTGGTTAATAATGCCGGTGTTACGCGTGACAATCTATTAATGCGTATGAAGGAAGATGAGTGGCAATCTATTATCGACACAAATCTGACCTCTATTTATCGCCTTTCCAAAGCCTGTTTGCGCGGCATGATGAAAGCAAAAAGTGGCCGAATAATTAATATTGCCTCAGTGGTTGGCTCAACAGGTAATCCTGGCCAGGCAAATTATTGTGCGGCCAAGGCCGGAATGATAGGGTTCACAAAATCTTTGGCGCGTGAAGTGGGTGTTCGTGGTATTACTGTAAATGCCGTCGCCCCCGGATTTATTGACACAGACATGACAAAAGAGCTGCCAGAGGAACAGCGCGACGCCTTGTTGGCTGGTATACCATTGGCTCGCCTGGGCGCACCTGAAGAGATTGCAAATGCTGTGATATTTTTGGCTTCAGCAAACGCTTCATATATCACCGGAGAAACACTGCACGTGAATGGCGGGATGTATATGGCGTAGTTTTCTTAGGTTGAAGGTAATCTAAAAGATTAATATTTTGTTTTAACTTTATGAAAATAAAGTAATTGAATAAAAACTCGGAGCAAGGTAACAATAGCATGTTGTGCTTTTATCTTTTCGAGTTTGTAACTAAAATAGCTCAGCGGTATAGGTTGGGCTGTCCCATTCATCCAGAGGATTGAAAGAATATGAGCACTATAGAAGAACGAGTTAGAGAAACTGTTGTTGAGCAATTGGGTGTCAAAGAAGAAGAAGTAACCCTGGATGCTTCATTTGTTGATGACCTGGGTGCAGACTCACTTGATACAGTAGAGTTGGTTATGGCGCTTGAAGAGACGTTTGAAACGGAGATTCCTGATGAAGATGCAGAGAAGATCACGACTGTTCAGCAGGCTATTGATTACGTTACCAAGCATTCAAGCTAATTATTAGCTTTTGCTCCAAGGTTGGGTATGAGCTGATTTCCTGACCAAAATTTCATGCGGCCTGCTCTTTTGAAGCGTACTTAAACTGAGCAGGTGCCTGATAGAACAGGCCGCAGAAATTTTCAGTTTTTTGATTTTAGCAACTTAGATAAGCTGCAGATCAGGAGCTGGAACTGGAGCAAACTAAGCTGGCTGGTCTGTTATGTGGGTTAAGCCAAGCTAAAAGACTTATGAGTTTGATTAAGAAACAAGAGAGGGCATTGTATGTCTGACAGAAGGGTTGTCGTAACGGGGCTAGGTATGATTGCACCCGTTGGTCTCAGCGTGGAAACGTCCTGGGAGAATGTCCTCGCTGGTAAAAGTGGCATACAGCCAATTACTCACCTTGATATAGAGCCGTTTAGCACCCACTTTGGTGGCCCGATTTACGACTTTGATATCACTGATTACATCACAAAGAAAGATGCCAGAAAGATGGATAAGTTTATCCATTATGGTATCGCAGCTGGATGTCAGGCTATTAAAGATGCTGGGTTGGAAGTGACGGAAGAGAATGCACATCGCATTGGTGTTGCTGTCGGTTCTGGTATCGGTGGTATTACTGGTATTGAGAACAGCTATGGCGATTACCTAAAAGGTGGGCCTCGAAAGATTTCTCCATTTTTTGTCCCGAGTAATATCATCAACATGGTGGCCGGTAATCTCTCCATCATGCATGGGTTGAAAGGGCCAAATTATTCCATCGTATCTGCTTGTAGCACGGGCTCGCACAACATTGCTGAAGCAGCACGCATGATTCGTCATGGCAGTGTTGATGCGATGGTTGCGGGTGGTGCAGAGATGGCAACATCTCCTACTGGGCTGGGTGGTTTTGCCGCAGCTCGGGCACTCTCCACACGTAATGATGATCCCCAAGGCGCTAGTCGTCCATGGGATAGAGATCGTGATGGCTTTGTGCTGAGTGATGGTGCCGGCGTTGTCGTGCTGGAAGAGATGGAGTCTGCAAAGAAACGCGGTGCCCCTATCTATGCCGAGCTTATTGGTGTTGGCATGAACTCAGATGCATTCCATATGACATCACCCTCACCCAATGGTGAAGGTGCAAGCCAGTGCATGCGGTTGGCTCTGCAGGATGCAGGGATTAACCTTGAAGAGGTTGATTACATTAATGCCCATGGCACCTCTACACCAGCTGGTGATATTGCTGAGACCCAAGCGGTTAAATCGGCCTTTGGTGATCATGCCTACAAATTATGCGTCAGCTCTACAAAATCAATGACAGGACATATGCTAGGTGCAGCCGGTGGAGCAGAAGCGGTATTTACTATCCTTGCGCTCAAGGATCAGGTAGTACCACCGACTATCAACCTGGAGAACCAAGATCCAGAGTGTGACTTGGATTATGTGCCAAATACAGCTAGAGAGATGAAGATGGATATAGCCATTTCTAACTCTTTTGGTTTTGGTGGTACAAACGGTACATTAGCTTTCCGTCGTTATACAGGATAACGTCGGCACAGCTCTTTGCCCTAAAAAAGGCGCCCTGCTTGCAGGGCGCCTTTTGTTTTGAGGAATCAATTTGCTCATCAATGGCGTACAAACAGATCAGGTTTCCGCATTGGATCGTGGTATTCAATATGGTGATGGTCTATTTGAAACAATTGCAGTTGTTGATGGGCGCCTCCGTTTGTGGGAAAGACACATCCAGCGCTTGTGTCATGGCTGTAAACAACTGGGCATAACGGTACCTGAACCAACAGAGCTGCTTGCTGAAGCCAAGGCTGCCATCAAAGATCAGCAAAGGTGTGTGCTTAAAATAATAATTACCCGTGGCTCCGGTGGGCGCGGCTACCGCCCACCCATTGATGAAATGCCTAGTAGAATCATCTATTGCTCTCCTTGGCCTGATTATTCAGAAGATTGTTGGGCAAAAGGTATTTTGATGCGTGTATGTTCAACCCGCTTGGGAATCAATCCAACTCTTGCGCAGTTTAAGCATTTGAATCGCTTAGAACAGGTGCTTGCTCGCTCAGAATGGAATGATCCAACTATTTTTGAAGGCTTGATGCTGGATATTGATGGACGAGCTATTGAAGGAACAATGAGTAATCTCTTTTTGGTTCAAAATGGTGCTCTTATAACACCAGATCTCAGTCGATGTGGCATTGCAGGTGTCATGCGAGAAGTGATCTTAGCGTGTGCTGCCAGCTTAAATATCCCCGTATCTGTGAAGGGTGTTAGCTTGGATGATGTAAAGAGTGCAGATGCAATGTTTATCGTGAATTCATTGATTAGGATCTTACCTGTAAGAGGACTTTCTGGTCAGCGCTATAGTCTTGATCCGATACCTTCTGCATTGATTAAGGCTGTTGATGAATATGTGAGTGATTGCTGCTGAAAATGTTACATCGCCTGCTTGGAATTCTAATTTTCTCAGCCAGTATCTTACTTGCCTGGTTGGCAATGGATTTTCGTCATTTTGCGAATTCTTCGCTTGAACTCCCTGAGCATGGTATTCAATATATTCTTAAACCAGGCAGCTCAGTTACTACATTGGCAGCTGATCTTAAGGCTTTGGGTGCGCTTGAGAATGAGCTCTACTTGCGGGTGCTGGCGCGTTGGGAAGGTCAGGCGAGCCAACTAAAAGCAGGGGAGTACCTTTTTACTGCTGGCATGTCTCCACGCAATGTGCTGAATCTAATTGTGGCTGGCAAAGTTGTTAATCATGCATTGACATTGGTGGAAGGCTGGACATTTCGTCAGGTTATGACGGCAATAAGCCAGCATGATGCGCTGGTGCATACCTTAGAGGGATTGCCCGATGAGGAAATTATGCAGCGAATAGGTCATGCAGGTGAGCACCATGAAGGGCGTTTTTTACCTGATACATACCTCTTTCCCCGAGGAACAACTGATATATCATTTTTGCAGCGTACCTATAATGCGATGGATCGGTTTCTACAATTTGAGTGGGAGAGGCGAGATGGGGGTTTGCCTTTGCGTACTCCTTATGAGGCCTTAATTTTGGCCTCGATTGTAGAGCGTGAGACGGGGCTTCCTGCAGAGCGAGCCGAAATTGCAGGGGTGTTTATTAGACGATTGCAAAAGAGAATGAAGCTGCAGACGGATCCTACGGTGATCTACGGCCTGGGTGATGCTTTTGATGGGAACCTTCGTCGACGTGATCTGAAAACAAAAACGCCTTACAACACCTATACAAACCATGGTTTACCGCCTACACCCATTGCGATGCCGGGCGCTGATGCCATAATAGCTGCTCTGCACCCAGCAGGTGGTGCCAATCTCTATTTTGTTGCACGAGGAGATGGTAGCCATCAATTTTCAGGGTCACTGGAAAAACATAATAAAGCAGTGCGCAAATACCAATTGAAGAAATAGAACTAATGAGTGAAATAAAGGGTAAATTCATTACTGTTGAAGGGGGAGAGGGGGCAGGAAAAAGCACTAACCTCGATTTGATCAGAGGGCTATTGGAGGCTGCTGGCCATGAAGTTCTGTTTACCCGGGAGCCTGGTGGTACCCCACTGGGTGAAGAGATCAGAAATATACTGCTTGGTCACAAGCATGATGGGATGTCTGATGAGACAGAACTGCTCCTGATGTTTGGTGCTCGTGCAGAGCATCTCAATCGTAAGATACTACCTGCTCTGAATAGAGGTGCTTGGGTATTGTGTGATCGTTTTACAGATGCGACATATGCTTATCAGGGTGGAGGACGAGGTCTCGACCCAGAGCGCATCCAGGCGTTAGAACAGTGGGTACAGAAAGATTTAAGACCGGACCTGACGCTGATTTTAGACCTACCAATTGAGATGGGGTTGGAGAGGGCTGGAAAGCGCTCAGCCCCAGATCGTTTTGAAAGTGAAGCCCATCACTTTTTTCAGAATGTTAGAGAGTGCTATCTGGATATTGCCAAAAATGATCCAAAGCGGGTAAAAGTGGTGGATGCATCTCTACCACTTACTGAGGTTCAATCTCAGATTAAAATTGTGATAGAAGATTTTCTGGATCCCAGTGTATGAATGCAATGAGTGATGGCCAACTTTATTCCTGGCAGCAGTCCATCTGGCAACGATTACATGCAGCGCATACCGCTGGGCGACTGCCACATGCACTGTTGTTTACGGGTGCCGAAGGTCTGGGAAAAAGCCAATTTGCCACAATTTTTGCTCAGTCCCTACTATGTGAGTCACTGAGTGATTCAGGCCAACCCTGTGGGGCCTGTCGAGGCTGCCATCTGTTCCAGGTAGGAAATCACCCGGATTATAAGCGCATTGAGCCAGAGGAGGCGGGCAAAGCCATCAAAATAGACACAATACGGGCCTTTGTTGATAAAGGGGCGCTGACTGCGCAGGCAGAAGGCTATAAGGTTATTGTGATTGAGCCAGCCGATGCTATGAATAGTGCAGCGGCCAATAGCCTGCTTAAAACCCTGGAAGAGCCGGTGCCATGGACCATTATGATTTTAGTGACCAGTCGACCAGGGCGCCTGCCAGCTACAATCCGCAGTCGTTGCCAGCGTATTACCTTTCCTATTCCTCCTCACAAGGAGGCAACAGAGTGGCTGTCAACCCAGATAGAAAAGGGGGATTCTGATCTGCTATTGGCGATGGGTAGTGGGGCTCCGCTGCTTGCCAAATCGCTGGCAGCACCGGAGTTGCTTCAAGAAAGGGCTCAAATGGTCGATGAATTTCATGCGGCATTGAATGGCAAACAGGATCCTGTGGCCATTGCCGGGCGCTGGGATAAGCTTGAGCTTCCTCGAGTCCTGAACTGGATGAGCAGTTGGCTGATTGATATGCTTCGGCTCAAATTTGGAGAGCAGCCGCCGGTATTATATAACCCTGACCATATTCAGAGTTTGCAGGTGATGGCACAGGTACTAGACTATAAAGTACTCTATGGAATGTTGGATCGGGTTTATGAAGCCAATCGAACTCTAGGTTCACAGCTAAATAGCCTAATGACACTGGAGAGTCTCTTGCTGGCTTGGGCCAATAGCAAAAAAGTAAAACTACAGGTTTGAGAAAAGTTAGATGAATTTACCAAATATGCCAGGTGGTGGACGGCAGGGCATCCTCTCCCTCACGATAAAGGATAAAAATGCCCTTTATGCTGCCTATATGCAATTTGTGAAGAATGGTGGTCTTTTTATTCCTACCAACAAAAAATATAAGGTTGGGGATGAAGTATTCATGCTGCTTACGCTAATGGAGGAGACTGAGCGCATTCCAGTAGCGGGAAAAATTATCTGGATCACCCCAATGGGTGCCGAAGGTAATAGGGCCGCAGGCATCGGCGTGCAGTTCAGCGACCAGGATAAGGGAACAGCTCGAAATAAAATTGAAGGCTATCTTGGCGGTGCACTGAAATCAGATCGCCCAACCCATACTATGTAACCGCCCATATTGGGCTATTTCAATTAAATCAATAAATTATGCTGGTAGATTCACACTGCCATCTGGATAGGGTTGATCTCTCTCCACATGACGGCAATTTTTCTGCGTTTCTGGATGCGACCCACAAAGCAGGCGTAGGGCATATGCTCTGCGTTTCGATTGACATGGAGAGCTATCCTGAAATGCTATCCCTGGTTGAGGGCCATGATCAGATCTCCATCTCTGCTGGTGTCCATCCAAATGAGCAGGATCGTCGCGAGCCCGAACCGGATGAGCTGGCTAGATTGGCTGCGCATCCCAAGAATGTTGCTATTGGTGAAACTGGCCTCGATTATTTTCGCAGCAGTGGTGATCTGGAGTGGCAACGTAAACGTTTTCGTTCACACATTGCTGCTGCAAAAGCCTGTAATAAGCCGCTCATTATCCATAGCCGTGCTGCCCGTGAAGATAGCCTTCAGATCATGCAAGAAGAGGGTGCTCGTGATGTTGGGGGCGTGATGCACTGCTTTACTGAAGACTGGGATATGGCCAAACGTGCGCTGGATCTCGGTTTCTATATCTCATTCTCGGGTATTATCACGTTTAAAAGTGCTGCAGAGTTGCGAGAGGTTGCAAAGAAGGTACCCCTGGATCGAATTCTGATTGAGACCGATGCACCTTATCTTGCGCCTGTTCCGCATCGGGGTAAACCCAACTATCCGGGGTATGTTGGTTATGTGGCTGGATGTGTTGCTGAACTGAGGGGGATGGACCAAGAAAAGCTTGAGCATGCCACCTGGAATAATTTTTTCCAGTTATTCGGCAAATCAACCAGGAACTGAATGAGTAATAAACTTGTCAGATAAAACTGAATTTTAACTGATTAAAAGCATCAGGTATGATGCTATAAAAAATAGTTTTAAACGCTATATTAATCCTGAAGGCCTGATACAGGTCATAATTCATCCATAACTTAGGGTAACTTATGAAAATTAAATATGGTATTGCCATTGCGCTACTTGGACTCAGTGCAGCAGCAGTTGCAGATGAAATCAAACTGGAGACGGATCAACAGAAAGTCAGCTATGTATTAGGTTTTCAGGCTGGTGCCCAGATGAAACAACAAGGGATGAATGTTGATTTTGAAACCTTGACCAAAGCAATTAAGGATGGTTTGGACGGCGTTACTCCACGTCTAACAGGTGAGCAGGCTGCAGCTGTCATGCAGAAATTTCAGGCAGAACAGAGAGCGCAGCAGGCAAAAGCCGGAGAAGAGAACGCCAAGGCAGGAGTTGCCTTTTTGGCTGAAAATAAAAATAAGCCAGGCGTAATAGTGCTTGAGAATGGCTTGCAATATAAAGTCATTAAAGAGGGGACAGGCAATATGCCTAAAGCAACCGACAGCGTGAGCGTCCATTACCGCGGCACCCTGATCAGTGGAAAGGAGTTTGATAGCTCGTACAGCCGTGGCGAGCCAACCAGTTTTCCTGTGAATCGGGTTATCCCAGGCTGGACTCAGATTCTCCAGCTGATGAAGGAAGGCGCCAAATGGCAGGTCTTTATTCCATCTGAATTAGCTTACGGTCCACGCGGTGCAGGTGGTGATATCGGTCCAGACTCTACGCTGATATTTGATATTGAGCTGATTAAAGTCAACTAAGCTACTGTTTAGGCCGGGTTTGGCAAGATGTTAAGCCCGGCTTTTTCTCCTCTGTATACCCTCTCCATCTGATTTTTCCCGCACCCGAAAATATAACTGATATAGTTGCACTCAATTAGCGTGATCTGGGACAATTGACCAGATCTATTTCTTATAATAATTGGAGGCGGAAATGACTGAATTCTCAGCGGATTACCTGAAAGCACTTGAAGTAGGGCGTCCACCTAATGTGGTTAAGCTGTTTCCCCACTCTAAAGCGCTGCTGGTTAGTGGTAAGGTTATTGACCGCGCCATGCTGGCAAAGGGTGGTGCGCTCACCATTGCAGCAAATGGGCGAAATAGCTTTGCTGTACGCGGAACGCTGAGAGCGGCACAACGTGCCAATGCTGCGGTCATTATAGAGATTGCAAAATCTGAAGGTGGTGCCAACGCCTATTGTCCCGTGAGCCTTTGGAATATGGCCAGGCAGGTTGATGCCTACTGTAACGAAATGGGCATTACCATTCCGGTAGCTATTCATGCTGACCACTACGGCATCAAGGGCGATGCTGATATTGAAACGGCAAAATCTGAAATCCCTTCCATGTTCGATGCGGGTATCACCTCCATTGCGGTGGATGCCTCCCACATGCTGGATGCTGATAACCTCAACGCAAGCATTGAATTGAACTCACTTTTCCCGGCCTGGGCAGGCTATGAGACAGAAGTGGGAGAGATTAAAGGCAAGCATGGCCTTTCAACTGCTGAGGAGGCGCTATTTCTGGTTCAGGGGCTAAACGCACATGGGATTCATCCTGACTGGATTGCGCTCAATAACGGTACATCACACGGCCTGGAGGCCAGTGACGCAGGTATCCAGGTTGATCTAACCGCAGAGATCCATAATGCACTGACCGCTTATAAGGTGTCTGGCGCCCAGCATGGAACCTCTGGAAATAGCTCTGAGCGTCTGCGCGAGATTGCAGCACAGACTAATACCACCAAGGCCAATGTTGCAACTGCCCTGCAGATGATCTCCTGGGGATTAGAGGTCAACGACTATGGCAATGCCATCCTGGATGAGAACGAGCAGTTCATCAAGATCGAAGGTGAGGGAGTAGAGGAAGCTGTTTGGGCTGAAATGGTTGCCTATGCTGATTCAAAGGGCTGGAAGAAAGGTGATTACAAAAAACTAAACCTCCCGTTTGAGAATCGCCTGCTGGGCCAGCCTGCAGAGATCCGTGAGCGGATGGTCAAGCGGGTAGAGGATTTTGTTTATACCCTGTTGGTTGACGTCTTTAATGCCAAGGATACTGCGCCACTTGCAACTGATATTATCCTGCAGGCTGGTTCCTATGATATTGGCCCAAAAGGCGCAGTTATTGAGGATCCTGCTGAATGGACACCTGAGAAGATCGCAGAGAAAGGTGCTGCAATCGATTCAGATAAAGGTCCAGAAGGTGATTGGGATGATTGACAGTCAGTAGGCTAATTGGAAGTAATTGTAGTAGTCATTTGTATTTGACGTAAATAACCCGCACAGCGAATGCTGCAGCGGGTTATTTTTTGTGTATGAGCTTAATTTCTGAGAATGGGAAATTGTTACTCAAGTATTGTGACTACAATAAATCCCAAACATTGTGTTTTGTTGTATAAGCAATTGAAATTAAGAAAAATAACATCTATCCTTTACGGCTGGTTTTAAGGCTTTTGCAAAGGCCACTACCATCTCTTAGGTAAGGGGGTGCCCCCTTATGACACGGAAAATTGACCTATGTATTATCAGCGTTTGATGCCATTCGGGCTGCTGTTGGCATTCTTGATCTTTCCAGCCTCTGTAGCAGTCGCTGGAGAGGTAGGGTATACAATGCAACCGGGTGATATTCTTGAAATATCAGTCTGGAAAGAAGAAGGCATGCAGAGTGAGGTGTTGGTAAGGCCTGATGGCGGGCTCTCTTTTCCGCTAGTTGGGGATGTGATGGCTGAAGGTCGAACAATCAAACAGCTGAATAATGAAATTACAGAAAAGCTTCAAGCCTATATTCCTGATCCAGTAGTTACGGTGAGCCTTAAGCAAATTAATGGCAATAGTGTCTATGTCCTCGGCAGAGTTCATAAGCCTGGTGAGTTTCAATTTATCCGCAAGATCGATGTTATGCAGGCACTGAGTAAAGCAGGTGGCATGACACCTTATGCCGAGGTTGAGAAAATTAAAATTCTACGCCGAACCGATGGTGCTCTGCAGGCCATAATGTTTCATTATGGTGAGGTAGAGAAGGGTAAGAAATTGGAGCAGAATATACTGCTGGAAAGTGGTGATGTGGTCGTGGTGCCATAAATGGCAAATAAGATTGTTAATGCGATACGGCCTGGCAATCTAGGTATATATATCGGATTAGTGATCTCTTTCCCAGGCATGGTCAATGCTGCGCAGTGGTATTCAGAATCTTCGGCGCGGGTTCGTAGTCTTTATGACGATAATATACGCCTCACAAGTAGAGATCATGATGCAGTTGTGGGTATGGTGCTTGCTGGCACGATTAAGGCAGGCCGACGCACAGAGGCTACTGATATTAATCTTAATGGGGAGGCTGCATTAAGAAAGTATTCTGGAGAGGATGACTTGAATACCAATGATTTCGATTTTGGTATTGATGTTACTCACCGAACAGAGCGTGATAAATTTATAATAAATGCAGCGGTTAAACTTGATTCAACGCTAACTAGCGAACTGCAAAGTAGTGGTCTGATGCATAGCCGAAGACGGCGAATTAAAAAGAATTTTGCGCTGTCTTGGATCCGCTCCCTTTCTGAGCGTACATCACTTAAGCTTGGCTATAGCCATATTGACACAAAGTATAGGAATTCCAGAAATACGGGTCTTTCGAACTACACTTACCAGGTTGTGGAGGCTATGCTTTCATATGCGCTAAACCAGAAAACGGTTCTCTCTTCCACACTAACCTCCTCACTATATAAAGGACAAAGCTCCAGTAGAACTAAGACACGGGATCTAGGATTTATGGTAGGTATCAACCATAAATTTTCAGAGACATTCAGTGCCGGAGCTGGCGTGGGTCTGCGCTATGCCGATACGGAATATAAAACAGCACTGTTGGATGATGATAATACTGATACTGGATATCTGCTAAGTGCAAATATAAAGCGGAGTTATGAACGAACTACGATTGACGGAGTTTTTAGCCGCAGTGTGCAGCCCAGTGGTTCGGGAGCTTTGTTGGTAACAGATAAGCTTACCGCAGAAGTGGATTATAAAATTGACGAACGCCTAAGCTTGCAGTTGGCATCAAAAGTTTACCGCAATTCATCTACTGATGAAGATGATGAATCCCGTGATCGAACCTTTTTTTCGATTCAGCCAAAAATACGTTGGAAAGCGGCGCGTTGGTGGCGAATTGAAGGCTCATATCGTTACAGACGTCAGCGATATGAATCAACTGGACGGTCAGCAGACTCCAATGCGATTTTCTTGACTGCCAGGTACGTTTGGCCTGCAAAACCCTCTGCAGGTTTATGGTAGTCAATGGCAGAGTATGTAAATAGTATTTATCGCAATATGTTAAGTAATAAAATAGACCTTTTCTCTTTGGTGAAAAAATAATGGAAGAAGATATTAAAGGGCTTGGCGATTTTATTGCCGTCCTTAGGCGTCGTAAGCTTCAGTTTATCGTTACGGTATTTGTGATTTTGATCATCAGTGCAGCAGGTGCGCTATTGTGGCCTCCAACTTATCGCTCTAGTGCAACGATTTTGATTGAGCAACAAGAGATTCCAGCAGATCTTGTTCGTTCGACTGTGACAAGCTACGCCGATCAACGTATTCAGCTTATTAGCCAG
>Ga0316187_10003318_pt1 | contig 14012 bp, 7 predicted proteins | sample CroRivburrow1_MG_FD_204927 | JGI IMG/M metagenome (GOLD analysis project Ga0316187, IMG submission 204927) | Coastal sediment microbial communities from Maine, United States - Cross River worm burrow 1 | ecosystem: Environmental > Aquatic > Marine > Coastal > Sediment | place: USA: Maine...
GCGGGCACTGACGCAGCTGGCGGGCGGGCGCCCGGCGGACGAGGTGGTCGTGGCCACCCCCGCGCCGGAGGTCATCGCGCCGCTGCGTCGCGCGCTGGACGCCGCCGGTGCCGGCCTGCGCAGTCCGGTCGGCCGCGAACTGCGACACGCCGGGCCCTGGCGGCTACTCGACCGGCTGGCCGCATTCCTGCCCGGCAAGGACCCGGAGGTCTACGCGGAACTCCTGCGCCACCCCGATCTCGCGGCGGCCGCGACGCGAAAGGGCTTCGAGGACGTGGCGCTCGCCCCGGCCGCCTTCGACGACTATCGCGTCGAGCACCTGCCGCGCGCGGTGGACGGCGACTGGCTCGGCAAGCGCGACGACGGGGCGGACGCGGAAGCCCGGCGCGTGCGCGGCATGAAGGCCTGCGAGAGCATTCTCGATCTGCTGCAGTCCTGCTGCGGGGACACGCTGTGGGCGGACCGCCGCTCGCCGCTGCCGGAGACCGCCGCTGCGCTGCGCGCGCTGCTCGAGAGCCTCTACGCCGAGCGCAGCTTCGACCGCCGCGACGAGAGTGACCGTCTCGCGACCGCCACGCTGGAGCGGCTGGTCGAGGCGCTGGACGAGTGCGACCGCCTGCCGGAAGAGACCGCCGCGGTGCAGGTCACGCCTTCGGCATTGCTGCGCCTGCTGCTGCGGCGCATCCGCGCCACCACCGCGACGCCGGCGCCGGCCCGCGAGCGCGACATCGAACAGCTGGGCTGGCTGGACCTGCCGCTGGACGACGCGCCGGTCGCGGTCGCCGCTGGCCTGCAGCACGGACTGGTGCCGTCGGACGTGCACGCGCACGCCTTCCTGCCCGACGTGCTTCGCACGCGGCTGGGCATGAGCGACCAGGCGGCCCGCACCGCGCGCGACGTCTACGCGCTGCGCACGGTGTGGGAGACGCGGAAGGCCGACGGCGGCGCGCACTTCCTCGCCGGCCGGCAAAGCCCCGACGGCGACCCGTGGCTGCCGAGCGCGCTCTACTTCCGCTGCGCGCCGGAGGAACTGGCGGCCCGCACGCGAGCGGCCTTCCCGGAAGACGAGGCGGCGCCGGCATCCGCGGCCGGCACCCGGGCCCCCTACCGGGCACCGACCCGGGGCACGTGGCGCAAGCCGGAGGCCTTCTCGGCATCCTCGCTGCGCACCTACTTCCAGTCGCCTTACGCCTACTTCCTGAAGTACGTGCTCGGACTGGACGAGCCGGAAGCCCCGGAGCCGGAACTGGGCGCGCTGCAGTTCGGCAACCTGATCCACGACGTGCTCGAGGACTTCGCCCAGGATGCGGAGCGCTGCACATGGACGGATCCGGAGCCGCTCGGAGCTTGGCTCGCGCGGAGACTGCAGGAACTGGCGCGGACGCGCTTCGGCCAGCGACGGCCGGCGACGCTGGAGCTGCAACTGCAGCACGCCGAGCGGCGGCTGTGGCATTTCGCCGAGATCCAGGCCGCGGAAGCCGATGCCGGTTGGCGCGTCGTGCACAGCGAGTGGTCACCGCGGGACGAGGGCGGGAGGAAGTCGCGCGAGCCCTTCACGGTCACCGCGGACCGACGGCAGTTGACGCTGCGCGGGCGCATCGATCGCGTCGAGCGCAACGAGCGCAGCGGCGCGTGGCGGGTCCTGGACTACAAGTCCGGCGAACAGCCGATGTCGGCCCCGGCGAAGGTCTGGTCGAAGAACGCCTGCACGTGGAAGGACGTGCAGCTGCCGCTCTACCGTTGCATCGTGCGCGAACACCTGCCGGCGGCGCGCGAGGCGCTGGAGGCGGGTCAGCTGCAGCTCGGCTACTTCAGCCTGCCCAAGGCCGGCGAGAGGGCCGGAATCTGGACCGGCAACGCGAAAGACGGCGTGCCCTTCACCGACGAACTGCTCGACGCCGCGGAGGCGCAGGTCATGGACGCCGTCGAGGCCATCCGCGCCGCTGTGGACAAGCAGGACGAGGGCTTCTTCCGCGAAGCCGGCGATCCCTCCGACGGCATGGTCGCGGTGCTCGCCGGCACCAGCTATCTGGCCGGCGCCGACGACGAGGGAGAGGAGGAAGACGCGTGACCCGCCGATGCGCCCGGACCCACGAAGCGGGAGGCCGTCGATGACGCGCGCGCCGCACGAAGTCATCCTGGCCAGCGCCGGCACCGGCAAGACCTTCCGGCTGGCCCGGCGCTACGTGCGTCTGCTGGCCACCGGCGAGGACCACGGCTCCATCCTCGCCACCACCTTCACGCGCAAGGCGGCGCGCGAGATTCTCGCCCGCGTGCTGCAGTGGCTGGCGCGCGGCGCGGCCGGCGGCAAGGACTTCGAGCAGTTGACCGCGGATGTCTGGGGAGACGACGCGCCGCCGGCGGACTGGTCAGCCGAGCGCTGCCAGAAACTGCTCGGCGAGGTCGTGCGCGGCCTGCACCGCTTCCAGGTGCGCACGCTGGACGCGTGGTTCGCGTCGCTGGCACGGCTGTTCGGGCTGGAGCTCGGACTTCCGCCCGGCTGGACCATCGCCGATGACCGCGACGACGCGCGCCTGCGCGACGCCGTGCTGACCCGCCTCTTCGAGGAGGAAGGGGACGCCGTGCCGGCCATGCTCGAGGGCCTGCAGGGCGGCGACTTCACGCGTCGCGTGCACTCCGCGCAGCAGGAACTGCTCGGCGCCGGCCTGGAATTGCTGCGCGACAGCGACGCCTACGCATGGGAGGCCGTCGGCCCCGATCCGGAGGCGGATGCCGACCCCGCCGCCCTGCGAGACGCGCTGTCGGAGTTCGAGATTCCGGTCACCAAGACCGGCAAGCAACGCACCCACTGGGTGAATGCGCTCGGCCGACTGCGCGATGCGCTGGCGCGCGAGGACGCATGGGAGGCGCTGGGCGCCGGACCGGTCCGCAAGCTGCTCGACGGAGAAACCACCTTCGACCGCGTCGAGATCGAGGGCTCGATGGAGCGGCTGCTGCGCGACGTCATCGTGTGGGCCGCGCGCGTGGTGCTCGCCGACCTGCGCGGGACCAACCAGGCGGTGCGCTTGCTGCTGAAGAAGTTCGAGACGCGCTACGCGGAGGCCAAGCGCGCCGAGGGCGGCTACCGGCATGACGACGTGCCGCGCACGCTGGTCGACGCGGCAGGACGACTGGACCCGGTGTCGGTGGCCTTCCGCTCCGGCGCGCGCATCCGCCACCTGATGCTGGACGAGTTCCAGGACACTTCGGTGTGGCAGTGGCGGGTCCTCGAGCCGCTGCTGGCGCGCATCGCGAAGGACGGCGACGCGGCTACCGGCGGCGCGACGGGCGACGACGACAGCGGTCCGCCCAGCCTGTTCTGCGTCGGCGACGTCAAGCAGGCCATCTACACCTGGCGGCAGGGCGAGCCGGAACTGCTGGCCGGCCTGTCGGACTGGTACGAACTCGGGGAGCCCGAGCAGCTCGCCAAGAGCTGGCGCTCCTCGCAGGCGGTGCTGGACCTGGTGAACGCGGTCTTCGGGCAGCTCGGCGAGCGCGCGGACGAGATACCGGGGATGGATGCCGAGGCGGCGCGCAAGTGGGCGGCGGCATGGCTGCCGCACGAGGCGGCCAAGCAGGCGCTCGGTGGCGTGGCTCGTGCGCGCATCGTCGCCAAGGGCGAGGACGACAGGGCGCCGATGCTGGAGCAGTGCGCCGACGAGGTCGCGCGCCTGCACCACAAGCACCCCGAGGGCACCATCGGCGTGTTGCTGCGGAGGCGCCGGCAGATGGCGGCGCTGCTGCACCTGCTCGAGGAGCGCGGGATCCACGCCAGCGGCGAAGGCGGCAGCGAGCTGACCGACGCGCAGGCCGTGCAGGCGTTGCTGTCCGCCTTCCGGCTGGCCGACCGCCCGAGCGACACCCTGGCCGCCTACCACCTGGCGAGCGGACCGCTGGCGGAGTCAGTCGGCTTGCGCGCGGAGCTTGCCGGCGAGCGCGGCAGCGCGTTTTCGGATGCCGCCGCCGCGTGCTCGGCGCGGTTGCGCGACCGCTTGCAGGAGTTGGGTATCGGCGGCTTCGTCGAGTCCTTCCGCACCGCCGTTCTTGGCGGCTGGCCGGGAGACCGCTGGGAGAAGCGCCGCTATGCGCAACTGGTCGACCTCGCGCACGGCTTCGATGCGGGGCCCGCGCGCCGGCCTGGCGACTTCGTGGAGCACGTCGAGGGCACGCCGCTGGAGAATCCCGCGCCGTCGCGCGTGCGGGTGATGACCATCCACGGCTCCAAGGGCCTGGAATTCGACAGCGTGGTCTTCCCGCTGTGGCACAGCGAGGCCGGCGGCCGCGACCTCTTCATCTACCGGCGCGACGACCCGCGCGACCGGTGCACGGCGGTCTCGAAGCGTCCGTCGTCCGCGGTCGCGCCGCTATCCGTGGAACTGCAGAAGCTGTTCGACGAGACCGCGACGCGCAACCAGACCGAAGCCCTGTGCGTGCTCTACGTGGCGCTGACGCGCGCCAAGAAGCGGCTGGAAGTCCTGGTCGAGGAGGGGCCGAAGACCTCGCGCAGCTTCTCGCTGGCGCGACTGGTCGAGAGGATGCTCGGACTGGAGGACGGCGAGAGCTGGCCGAGAACGGTTCCGGACGACGAGCCGGCGTCGGAGCAGGTGCCCAAGCCGGAAGATGCATCGACCACCGACGGCGCGGCGGAGGATGTCGCCCTGGACCTGAAGGCGGCGGCCGGCACGCGCGGGCGGCCGCGGTGGGCGCCGAGCGGTGCGGAGGCGGAGCAGATGGTCGACGGCGGCAAGTTGTTCCTACGCGGCGGCGACGCGGCGCGCACGCGCGGCACGGCCATCCACCGGCTGTTCCAGGAGGTCGAGTGGCTGGATCAGCCGACCGCCTTCGACGCGCCCGACTCCGAGCTCTGCGCGTTGCTGGTGCAGGAAGGCGTCGGCGACGGCAGCACGCACGTCGACGCCTTGCGCTCCTTCCGCAAGTCGCTGATGCGCACCGAGGTCAAGCAGTTGCTGATGCGTGTGGCCTACCAGGAGCAAGGTGGGCACGAGCCCTGGGTTTGGCGCGAGCGCAAGTTCGCGATGCGGCTGCCGGAGCCCGGCGGCGGGACGGACGCCATCCTGCACGGCGAGTTCGACCGCGTGGTCATCGAGCGCGACGCCGACGGCGCGCCGCTGCGCGCGCACGTGGTCGACTTCAAGACCGGGCGGGTGCGCGACGAGGAGGAACTGGCGCGCAAGACGGAGGCCTACCGGCCGCAGATGCTCGCCTACCGGCAGGCCGTGTGCGCGATGACCGGACTGGCCCCCGAGGCCGTACGCCTGTCGCTGCTGTTCGTCGACGCCGGCCGTGTCGCCCATCTGGACGAGGCCTGACGCGCAGAATCGGCGGTGCGGCGGCGGTGGTGGGGTATCCTTGAGGATGCCCCCGTCGACCATGCGCGACGCCCTTCCCCGCTTCTTCCCCGCCCTCGCCGCCGCTTGCCTCGCCGCCCCGCTGGTGGCGCAGCAGACCGTCCCCGAAGGCACACCGATTCCGCGTTCCATGACCCCGCGCGAAGCGGCGCTGTGGAACTCCGGCTACGGCCTGCGCGGCACCGGCACGCTGCCGCCGGAGGGCGCGCTGTACTGCCCGCCCGAGTACGCGCCGATGGACGGCATCCTCATCGCGTGGGAGGGCTCGACCTCGTGGAAGAACATCCTCGGGCGCATGGGCGGGCACATCACCACCACCGGTGACGCCGACCTCTACGTGGCGGTGGACACCACCGGCGAGATCAGCAGCGCGACCTCGACCCTGCAGTCCTTCGGCACCAACATGGCGCGCGTCGAGTTCGTGGTCGCGACGACCGACTCCATCTGGATCCGCGACTATGGCCCGCGCTACGCCTACCAAGGCGACGTGCGCGTCGTCGTGGACCACCACTACAACCGCCCGCGACCGTGGGACGACCAGTACCCGGCGGCCTTCGCGCAGGTGATGGGCCATGAGCGCTACCACAACGACGTCATCCACGGCGGCGGCAACTTCCACCTCGACGCGCTGGGCGCGGGCTACGCGACCGTGTTGATGGTCAACGAGAACCCGGCCAAGCCGGAGCCGGTACTGGTCGACATCTACAAGGACTTCCAGAACCTCGACCTGACCATCCTCGACGCGCTGCCGTCGTACATCGACTCGACGCAGCACCTCGACATGTGGATGCAGATCGTCGCCGACGACGTGGTGATCATCAGCGACTGGCCGTCGCAGTCCGGCACCATCCAGGACCAGGTCTGCGACCAGGCCGCGCTCGACATGGCGGCCAAGGGCTACACCGTGCACCGCATCCCCGCGGTGCACTCCGGCGGCACCCACTACACCTTCACCAACGTCGTGATGTGCAACGACCTGGTGATGATCCCGAGCTACACCAATGGCGCCGCGGCGGTCCACAACGCGACCGCGCTGGCCGCCTGGCAGACGGCTGCCCCGACCAAGACGATCGTGCAGATTCCCTCGCAGGACATCGTCACCGCGTCCGGCGTGCTGCACTGCATCGTCATGCACCTGCCCGAGGCGCGCGGCGGCGGCTCCCCCACCGCCTACGTGCACGCGCCGCTGGACGGCAGCGTGCTCACGCCCGGCCAGACCCTGGCCGTCGAGTGGGTCAGCGACGACGACGAGTCGGTCTCCACCACCGACCTCGAGTGGTCCGACGACGGCGGCCAGACCTGGACGCCGGTGCAGATGAACAACCCCGGCTGGGTCGGCCTGCACTACTGGACCGTACCGGCCGGCGCGACCAACGAGGGCATGCTGCGCATCACCGCGCGCGACGCGCAAGGCAACTCTGGAAGCCACATCGGACAGTTCGCGGTCGCCGGACCGAACGACGCCGCATGGACGCGCTGGGGCTTCGGCAAGGCCGGCACGCTGGGCGTGCCCGACCTGTCGCTGTCCGGTGCCCCGGTCAGCGGCGGCCAAGTGGCCATCGAACTCGATCTCGCCAAGCCCAACGCGGTGGCCAAACTGGTGCGCGCCGAGGAACGCGCGCGCGAGCTCTACCGCGGCACCTTCGCCTGGGCCGTTCCCGGCGTGCTCATGGACCTGCCAGTGGACGCCGCCGGCCACGCCTCGACGACCGTCAACGTGCCGTCCAACGCCGCCCTGCTAGGCCGCGAGTTCTACCTGCAGGCCTGGGTCCCCAACGACCCCGCAGCCGGCGGCCTCGCCGCCAGCAACGCCGTCACGGCCCGCGTCGGGCTCTAGCCGACGACTCCGGTCACTCCTCGCCAGCGCGCCGACTCACTCGCCGGCGCGTTCGGCGATGGTCGGCCACAGCGGGGCCTCGAGTTCCATCGGCGCGCCGGTGAAGGGGTGCTCGAAGGCGAGCTTCCAGGAGTGCAGGGCCTGGTGTTCCAGGCCGAGCTGGGCGTAGTCGTCCTCGGTCAGTCCGACGCCGGACACCTGGCGGATGAACATCGCGTCGCCGCCGAAGTACAGCTTGTCGCCGACGATCGGATGCCCGATCTCCGCGAGGTGCACCCGCAGTTGGTGCTGCCTGCCGGTCCGCGGGAAGAGCTCGACCAGCGTGCGGCCCTGCAGACGTCGCCGCACCCGCCAAGCGGTCTCGGAGTGCTGGCCGTCCGCGTCGTGACGTGGACCGATCTTCAGCCGCACCTCGGAACCCAGCGCCTTGCCCAACGGGATGTCGATGAGCCCCTCGTCCTCCTCCATCTCGCCGTCGACCAGCGCGAGGTAGGCCTTCTTCACGGTGCGCGCCTCGAACTGGCGCCCCATCCGCGTGCGCGACAGCTGGTCCTTGGCGGCGACGATCAGCCCGGTGGTCTCGCGGTCGAGCCGGTGGCAGAGCGTCGGCACATCCTCGGTGCTGCCGTACAGCTCGCGATGCCGCTCATGGATGAGATGGATGAGCGAACCGGTCAAGTGTCCGTGGCTGGGGTGCACCGCGACCCCCGGCGGCTTGTTCACGGCGACCAGCTGGTCGTCCTCGTAGACCACCTCCAGCGGTGGCGGCGGAGGGGCCTCGGCCGCGGCCTCCTCGGCGTCGCGTAGCTGGCCGCGCATCTGGTCGCGCACGTTGGCCAGATGGTCGGTGCGGGTCGCACCCGGCGCGGCCAGACGCACGACCACCTCCTGTCCGACGCGCAGCTTCAGCCCGGCCTTCAAAACGGCGACCGGCGCACGCTGCGGATCCTTGTGCGGCAGCACCTCGACGGCCTGCTCGGCGACATACCGCTGCACCCGCGTGCGCGAGCCCCACTCCATGCGCTCGGCGAGGAAGGCGTCCAGCCGCGTGCCATGGTCCGGCGCGCCGACCTCGAAGCGCCATTCCTGGTAAGGAAGGCTGAGGTCGCGCTGGCCGCGGCGGCGTTTCTTCTCTTGGCGACGGGGCACGGGATGCGGGCGGAAGGAAGCGGGGAGTGCTTCCGGAACAGGGGCCGGGAACGACAAAGCCCCGACGCCGGGCAGGCGTCGAGGCTGTCCGGGTCCTGGAACGGGACTAGAAGCGCGCGTTGCGGCGCAGGCGCTCGGCGCGCTTGACCACGCGGTGGCGCTCCTTCGACTCGAGCACGCGGCGCTCGGCCGGCTTGAGGAAGAAGGTGTTCTCCTTCATCTGCGCGAAGAGACCGCTGTGGTTGCACTGGCGCTTGAAGCGGCGCAGCGCTGCCTCGAGCGACTCGTTCTGACGGACCTGGACCTTGATCATGCGTTTCGGAAGCCTTCGATTGGACCCGGAAATCGGGCCGAATAGTCTATCGGGTGGCCGGATTCCCGTCCACCCGTCCATGGCCAGGCCGCCGGAACGCCCTGGGGGCACCTCCCCCGACCACGAGACCCTCGAAGGAGAGGTCGCGGCGGTCGTGTTCCAGAATGAGGAAACCGGCTTCGCCGTGGTCAGTCTGCTGAAGGAGGGGGGCGAACCCGTCACCGTGGCCGGAGGTCTGTCCCCGGTCCACCCCGGCGAGCACCTGCGCCTGCACGGCCGCTGGACGACCCACCCGCGCTTCGGCCGCCAGTTCCAGGCCCAGTGGTCGGAGCACGCCAGCCCTTCCACCCGCGCCGGCATCGAGCGCTACCTCGGCAGCGGCGCCTTCCCCGGGGTCGGGCCGGAGTTCGCCAAGCGACTGGTCGCCCACTTCGGCGAGACCACCCTGCAGGCCCTGGGTATGGGCGAGCGCACGCTGCGCGCGGTGCCCGGCATCGGCCCCAAGCGCGCCGCTGCGCTGGCCGCCGGCTTCCGCGAGGGTCACGCCCGCCATCGCGTGCTCGCCGAGATGCGCGGCTTCGGGCTGTCCGGCGCGCAGGCCCGCGCGCTCTACGAGAGCCACGGCGCCGAGGCCGTCGACCGTGTCCGTCGCGACCCCTACGCGCTGGTCGGCGCGCTGCGCGGCATCGGCTTCCGCACCGCCGACCGCATCGCCGGCGAGGTCGGCATCGAACGCGACTCCGAGGTCCGCGCCCGCGGCGTCGTGCTCCATCTGCTGCGCGAGGGTTCGCGCGAAGGCCACAGTTGCCTGCCCGAGGACCTGGTGCTCGAGCAGGTCGCGCAGCTGGGGATCTCGGACGAGCACCTGGTGTCCGGAACCCGCCGGCTGGTCGAGCAGGGCCGGATGCGCCTCGACGAGCCCGGCCCGACCGGCAGCGGCCGCTGGTGGTATCTGCCCGAACTGCTCGAGGCCGAGACCGGCTGCGCGGCCGCGGTCCGGCAACTGCTGGACCAGCCGGCCCCGGTCGACGTCCCCCCGGAGCAGGTCCTCGCTGCCGTCGCGGCCTCGGCGATGCGCCCCGATCCCAGTCAGCGCGCGGCCCTGGAGCTGGCGCTCGGCAGCTCGCTGTGCGTGCTGACGGGCGGTCCGGGCACCGGCAAGACGACCACGCTGCGGCTGTTCCTGGACATCCTCGAACGGGCCGGTGTCGGTCCGGTGCGGCTTGCATCCCCCACCGGCCGCGCCGCCAAGCGCCTTCAGGAAGCCACCGGTCGCGAGGCCTCGACGGTCCACCGACTGCTCGGTTTCGACCCGATGTCCGGCGGCTTCCGACACGACGAGGAAGAGCCGCTGGATCTCAAGTGGCTGGTCGTCGACGAAGTCTCGATGCTCGACCTGCCGCTCGCGCACGCGCTGCTGCGGGCGGTCCCCGACGGCGCGCGCGTGCTGCTGGTCGGCGACGCGGACCAACTGCCCCCGGTCGGGCCAGGCGCCGTGCTCGCCGACCTGGTCGGCGCGCCGGCGGTGCCGACCGCGCGGCTCGAGCGGGTCCACCGGCAGGGCGAGGACTCGGGCATCACCGAGGCCGCCCACGCCATCCTGCACGGCGAGATGCCGGAGCAGCTGCGCTCGCCAGGCGGCGACTTCTTCGTCAGCTTCCGCGAGGACGCCGACTCGGCGATGGATCTGGTCGAACGTCTGGTCGCCGAGCGCATGCCCGAGCGTTACGGCATCGATCCGCTGTCGGAACTGCTGGTGCTGTCTCCGATGTACCGCGGACCGCTGGGCGTCGACGCGCTGAACGAGCGGCTCGGCGCGCGCCTGAACGCCGATGCCGCCGAGGGGCCGGGCTGGGCGCGGGGCCTGCGCGCCGGGGACCGGGTGATGGTGGTGCGCAACGACTACGACCGCGAGGTCTTCAACGGCGACGCCGGACGCGTGGTCGAGATCGGCGACAGCGGACTGGTCGCCGACATCGACGGCCGCGCGCAGCACTACGGTCCCGACGACATCGGCGACCTGATCCCGGCCTACTGCGTGACAGTCCACCGTGCCCAGGGCTCCGAGGCGCGCGCCGTCCTGGTGGTTCTCGGCGGCAACCACTGGCCGATGCTGCGCCGTAACCTGCTCTACACCGCGGTCACGCGCGGCCGCGAGTTGGTGGTCGTCGTCGCCTCGCGCGCGGCACTGCGGCGCGCGGTGCAGAACGCCGAGGAGGCGCACCGCCACGGCCGCCTGCGCGCGCGACTGGCCCCGGCCGCGCAGCCACCCGACGCCGTCCCCGCGCCGCGCGACTAGCGCACGAACTCGATGGCGCCCTGCGGCAGCAGGTAGAGGATGAGCATGGTGCCGCCGCGCACCGTCGGCACGTGCTCGGAGCCCGGCGCGTAGACCGTCCAACCGGGCGGGTTGCCGTCGAAGCGCGGCTCGCCGTCGAGCGCGAAGCACAGGTCGACCTCGCCGTTCGGGTGCACGTGGCGCGGCCCTGGCGCGCTCATCAGCACCGCGTCGGCCGACAGTCCGGCGCTCTCCTCGGCGGCCTTGAAGACGCGCGAATAGCGCACCGGGTCCTCTCCCATGTGGCACAGGCTGCCGTCGGCGACGCCGGCCTCCATCGCCGCGCGCAGCGACGCGACCACCTCCCCGTCGAGCGGGTAGGTCTCGTCCAGCGCGGCCTTGGCCGCCGCCGGGTCCTCGAGATCCAGCCCCGCGACGAAGTCGAGGAGCGGACGCATCGCTTCGGGGGTCAGGGGCATCGTGCTAGTGTTTGTGGTCGTCCTCGATGGTGCCGGCGTAGCCCAGGGCGGCGAGCTGGTCGCGCTTCGATTCGGACAACACGCGCTTCGGCAACTCGGGGTAGAAGTCGTCGGCCATGCGCGCCTCGAGCACGCGCAGCAGCCGTTCGACCTGGTCCGGGTGCGCGTCCTTGAGGTCGACGGCCTCACCCGGATCGGCCTGCACGTCGAAGAGGTGCAAGGCCATCACCTCGTAGGCACCGGGCGCCGGGTCCTCCTTGTCCAGGTAGCGCACCGCGGCGTGCAGCTTCCAGCGTTCCTCACGCAGCGTCATCGCGTCGGTCATCACCGACAACGCGGGACGCCGCACCTGGGTACGCGGCAGGAACAGGTCCTGGCCACTGACCGCGTCGCTCGGCAGCCCGGCCAACGCGAGCAGCGTGGGCGCGGCGTCCACCAGTTCGGGGACCTCGTCCAGCTTCACGCCCTCCGGCACGCCGGGGCCTGCAACCACGAAGGGCACCAGCACCTCCTCGTCGAACAGCGTGTGGCTGTGCTCGGTCCACCCGTGCTCCAGGAACTGCTCGCCGTGGTCGGAGGTGAACAGCACCACCGTCGGCCGCCCGGAAGCCTCGACCTGCTGGAGCACGCGGCCGACCTGGGCGTCGAAGGCGGCGACTTCCTCGCGGTAGAGCTCGTGCAGGAAGTGCGCGACCTCGGCGGAATCCTCCGGCAGACCGTCGCCCTTGATGCCATCGAGCAGGTGCACGCGCATCGGCAACTCGGCCAGCGGGCTGTCGCCGAAGCCGGCCGGCCGCTCGTCCGCCGTCGCCAGCGTGCCGCGGTAGGGCTCCGGCGGGACGTAGGGCGAGTGCGGATCCATGTAGTGCAACAGGAAGAAATAGGGCGCCGAGCCCTGCTGCAGCGTGTCCAGCCACGGCAGTGCCGCGTCGGTGGTGCGCCGCCCCTCGTCGAAGTGGTCACGGTAGACCTCGACGTCCCGCGGCGAAAGCAGCTTGCGCACCGGGTAGCTGATCAATCGGTGTGGCGTGAGCGCGCCGATCAACGTGTAGCGGCGGTACCAATCGCGGAACAGCATCCAGGTGCCGGCCCGCTGCATGCCGTTCCAGGCCTCGAAGCCGGCCGCGAAGTCCTGGTGGCCGGCCTCCACGTCGGTCGACGAGAGCAGCGCGTTGCTGACCACCGCCGCGGTGCGCCAGCCGGCTTCGTGGAAGCGCTCGGCAAGCGGACGCATGCCCTGCTCCGCGCGCAGTTGGTCCGAAGTCGGCCAACGCGACAGGTTGCTGCGCATGCCGACGCGCTCGATGTCCAGCCCGCACAGGAGCGCCAAGTGGCTGGGCAATGTCTGGTTGCAGGGCGCGACGGCCGCCTCCGCCCATGCGCCGCGCGCACGCAGGGCGTCCAGGTGCGGCGTGGGGATGCCCGGGTCGAGGATGGCATCCGCGCGCAGCGTGTCGACCACCACCAGCAGCACGTCCGGGCCGTCGGCAGCCGGCAGATCCTCAGGCATCGCCGGCAGCGCGATGTCGGGCTCGGCCAGTGGCGTGGGCTCCAGCGAGGGCGGCGTGAGCGCGACCACGACCGGCAGCAGGTGGGCGAGGACCCCGACCGCGAGCAGCGCCCGGCCAGGCACCCGCAGCGGGCGGCGCCAGGCGAGCGCCACGCTCACCAGCGCGAAGCCGGCAGTGAACCAGGACCAGGGCGCGATACCACAGGCCACTCCGGTCCAGAATGCGCGGCCGTCCCGCGTCTCCTCCGCGCCGTCGCGGTGCAGCAGACGCGCGACCAGGCCGACGACCCAGCCGATCGCCACGGCGCTCAAACCCACCAGGAAGAGTCGCTCGCGCAGCATCTCCACCGGACCATCCCAGCCGATGCCGAGGGCAACGAGCAACAGGCCGGCGAGCAGGGCACCGGCCGCGGTGACCAGAGGGAACGCCATTTGAGGGTGAAAGTCTACCCGCCGACGACGACCAACGACGCGTCATGACCGCCGAAGCCGAAGGCGTTCACCAGACAGCCTCCGAGCGCCCCCTCGTCGTGCGCGCCGGTGACCGGCAGCACGGCGCAGTCCGGATCGGGGTCGTCGCAGGGCAAGGTGGCTGGCACCACGCCGTCCGCCATCGCGTGCAGCGCAAAGGCCAGGTGGAATGCCCCGCTGGCTCCCATCGCGTGACCGTACTGCCCCTTGGTCGAGGTCACCGCCGGACCGTCCGCGCCGAACACGCGCGCGATGGCCAGGCCCTCCATGCGGTCGTTGAGCGGCGTGCCGGTGCCGTGCGCGAAGACCGCGCCGATACGCGCTGCCGCCTCCGCGCCGCCGGCAGCGAAACCGGCGTCCCCGGTGGCGCGCGTGGCATCCGCCAGCGCGGCGCGCATCGCGGCTTCGGCGCCGGCACCCTCCGGCTCCGGCGCGGTGATGTGGTGGGCGTCCGCGGCGCAGCCATAACCGGCGACCCGGGCGCGGACCGTCGCCCCGCGTGCCGCCGCGGCGGCCGGAGTCTCGAGCACGAACAGCGCCGCCCCGGTGCCGACCGCGGTGCCCTTGCGGGCCCGGTCGAAGGGGCGCAGGACGCGTGGGTCGCCG
>Ga0316187_10003320_pt1 | contig 14006 bp, 16 predicted proteins | sample CroRivburrow1_MG_FD_204927 | JGI IMG/M metagenome (GOLD analysis project Ga0316187, IMG submission 204927) | Coastal sediment microbial communities from Maine, United States - Cross River worm burrow 1 | ecosystem: Environmental > Aquatic > Marine > Coastal > Sediment | place: USA: Maine...
CTGATGGCCAATGAGGTCCGTCTCAACCTGCTCGATCACCCCAACTGGCAGCTGGGCCCCGTGGGCCTCTGGCGATTCGGCCGGGAGGACGTGGAGAATCCCGTCGTTGACCGAGTGCACCACATCGACGACTCCATCGACCTCGGCCTGTTCGGCGGCTATAAATGGCAGGACGCGCGGAGTTCCGCCGGATGGCGGGCGTGAGTGCCTGGGCCATTGGGGATGTCAGCGGTGTCTACAATGGCTGGACGGCGGGGCTCAACGCCTACGCCACGCAACCCGTCGCGCAGATGGTGACCCTCGCGGGGGGCGCCGCCTTCACCTATGGAAGCGCCAATTACATGGACGAGTATTTCGGGGTCACGACCGCCGATTCATTGGCAAGCGGCCTGCCGGTCTACGTGCCGGGGAGCGGCGTGCGGGACGTGCGGGGCTGGGCGGTGGCGATGCTTCACCTGAGCCCGAAATATCACCTCGGGGCCGGACTCATGTACTCGCGTCTCGTGGGTGACGCCGCCGATAGCCCGATCGTCTCGCAGGAGGGCTCTAAGAACCAGTGGGTCTATGGCGTGGGCGCTCTGTTTGCCTGGTAGAAGGTCAACTGCGGGCCAGACGCGCAGGCGGAACGATCGCGCGTCGCCAACCACTTAACGGTGACATAGCCAAATAGAAGCCATCCCAACGGCGATCGGCAAAGAATTGCAACGGAGTTTGCTTACCAAGCCTGCAGCAATAATGAAAAGAACTTGAATTAGGCTTCTAGTTTACCCGTCAACCCTGTCTCGTGATTTGGCGGTTCCATTCGGACGACAAGACTCGCTACGTAAAGGACAGAGCACGATGCCAGCGCGCTACTCGCTTGTTTCGGCGGCAATATTGGTCGTGATAGTTTTGGGGGCGACGGTACCCCATGTTGAGTAGCGGTTCGATTTGGAGTCCGGGTTCAAATGTAACCGCCTTTGCAGCAAGCTGCTTGGCATATTGGGCGGGCGTCAGCCCGCCGAGGCCTTTCTTCGGTCTTTCCTCGTTGTACTCACGGACCCATGCGCGGATGACCACCCGGGCATGGTTGAGGTTGACGAACCAGTGCTCGTTGAGACACTCGTCCCGTAGTCGTCCATTGAAGGATTCGATATAGGCGTTCTGGTTCGGCTTGCCCGGCGCGATGAACTCGATCGTGATGCCGCGCGATTCGCTCCAGGCCATGAACGCCGCGCTGGTGAATTCCGACCCGTGGTCGACCCGCGGGCGCCCCGGAAAACCGCGGACGCTGATGATTTGCTCCAGCACCCGGATCAGCCGTTCCGCAGTCAATGACACGTCGACCTCAATCCGCAGCGCTTCGCGGTTGTAATCGTCAATGACGTTGAAGGTGCGGTACTGGTCTCGCGCTGCCGGTAACACGTCGTAGATGGCCTGGTCCAACTGCCGGAACAGTCGATCCTCCAGGGCCAGATAGGCCTCAAAGTCAGCGACGTTGCTCTCGGCCGTGAATTCCGCATCCAGCTCAACGATATGCCAGAGTTGCAGGTTGGAACGGCTGTCCAGGCAAATCACGAAGGCGATGATCAGGCCCAGTACTGCACCTAAAGAACCGTAGGTCAGTGCCAGCGATGCTTTGCGGAAGATTGGTCTCATTGTCAGAGAGAAGTAGAAACGCTCCTAACACGAGGCGGGAAAGGCGCATTTTTTCGAGTTCATTAGCAGGTTTCTCATACCAACGATGCCGACTGCAATGGTTTCAGTGTCCCGAGCGCGCATCAGCCGCCAAATCTGCCAAAAGACGACGAAACTCAGGATTGCCTCGCAGAAGCTCACCGCCTGCGGCAATCAATGCATCGACCTGTTCGTCAGTTAACGAGAAACTGGTGGGTATCTGGTTGAGGAACTCGCGCCGATCCGGATCTTCGATACCATTGAAGTCCAGCAAGATAAAGTACGGTTCCACGGGATGCTGCGGGCTTGAAATCTCTCCCGCCCAACGCTTGAGGCTTTTGTCGACCAAGGCGATGGTATCGGTACTGTAGCGGCGGAGCTGCACGTTGCTGACGGCACTGATCGACTGTGCTGTCGAGGGTTGCTTTGGGGTCTGGTCCATCGACGACTGAGGATCGGTCGCTGCGTTCACAGAGATCAAAATCAGGCGACGGGGCGGGGTGCGTTGCATCTTTCCAGCGTACTGCATGAACCCGCCACTGAGCTCGATAACTTCGTAGAGGGCGCGCAGGCCCAGATTGTCTGAAATGCCGCCGTCGACAAAATGGATGTAGCGGCGCTGATCATGATCGGCATAGGAATCAAGGTCATCCACCGTCAGCATCAAATCCGGTTTGTCTACTACGCGCTCTCGTGCTTTCTGCAGCCAGGCCTGCGCCTTTGTTCTGTCGCAGTCCGAGTGGTTCTCGACCACCACCGGAAGGAACAGAACCGGTACGGCAGACGACGCAGTGACCGCCCGGGCGACAGGGAACGATGACAGATCGGAACAAAGTAAATCGAAGTAATTCTGAACGAAGGAAAAGCGTACCCCGCGAGCAAAGTCAGTGGCGTTGATTGCGATAAATGGCCCATCGACTTGCTGCATGTCCGCAAAAGTCGCGCCCTTGAATATCGTATCCTCGTAATAGTCGACTGCCATCTCGGTTCGTCCGGACCCGCTAAACCAACGGAACGGATTCAAGAGACGGTGAATCAGGGCGCCCTGTACGTTCTGTCGAAGAAATACCTGCTCGTAATCCTCGAAGATACCGTCGCCGTGCAATCCGTAGTAGGCAGCCGTAAAGCTTCCCCCCGAAACCGAGGAGATGCTGTGGATTTCGTCCAGCAGCCGCGTGTCGTCTATCGAACCGCGGACCCTGGTGTTACGCAGTTCCTCAAGAACGCCATAGGCCAGTGCCGCGGCTCGCGTACCACCGCCGGAAAAAGCCAGCATGAGCGCATTTGGGTCATTGCGCCACTTGTTCTGAAATATACCCAGCGAATAGCTCGGCGTATTGCGATCCGCCGTCAGTGAGGCGTTTTCCACCTTGCCTACTGACGCACAGCCCCCGATCATGATCGCGAGGGCACTGATAAAAAATAGTCTCAACATAATCGATCTCATGTTCTCATTGCTGATTCGGCTTGCAATCCCAAATTCCGATTGGCCGCCACCAAATGCAGGTCTTGCAACGGATCGCCGTCAACGAGGATCGGGCAAGCATTGGTGCGTTTTCTATTGCTTCAGGCTTGCCTTCCAGATCAGGAACGCCGAGGGCGAGCCATTACGAGAGGTTCGGCATTTTCTCAATGTATTTGGCAATTTGTCGATATAATCGGCCTGGGTAGGAATCCTAACGTTCCACTGTACACTTCATAGCAGCGGCGGAGGACTTAGGTTCGGCCTACTATTCCTACCAGCTTTCTTGGCGATCGGTGATGGCGATTTCGATGAGCGCGACGGCGCCGAGAATACTGGTGCCGGGCCTTCGACCCATTGGTGGTATCCATCGACACTGATCAAGACTCTCTCGTCCGGGGCCTTGATCCAGACCTGGCTCTCTGACCCCTTAATTTCCATTCATAAAACACTTCGCGACTGCCGCCGACCTCGTCGAACGTGCGCAATTGCTCCCAGCCCCAAAAGCAGAGAGAACACGGTTGGCGGCAGCGACATCTGTTTAGGGTCGGGTAAGGGATCGCCCTCTAGTCGAAAGCTCGTCAACCCAGCCTGAAAGGTTAGAAGGTTAATGCCGTTTGGGTCCTCAGAGATCTGGAAGTTAACAAATTTCACGGCAAAATCATTGAGGTCGAGACTCTCGTCGAGGAACGCACCCGGTCCAAAAAGGCCGGTCGTCGCGTCACTGATCTGTATACCGAAATCCGCAATGCTTGCACTGAGTTCGATGCCGTTTTTCAGAATAGGAACAGGAGTCGGTAGATAAGGGTCGTTGGCCAAACCGACCGCCGCGAAGTTATCGAAAACAGTCGCACCGAACAAGCTACAAGTGAATTGATTCACACCGAAACAGGTCAATGCTCCAGAGGCTGTCCTTCATGTGTCCCAAAAAGGTCAGCCATGACGGCCCACTGCCACCGGGGGTTGGGCGGTAGTGTTTGGCGAGGACACGCCTGACCTGGTCCTTGCCGATATCCACCCCGAATGCGTTGGCGACTTGCTGAGCGATTCGGCGGCAGCCAAAGCCCGGGTTGCGTTGCTTCAGTTCGACGATCGCATCTACGAGTTCCTTTGAAGGACCTTTGGGCCCCGGCTTTCCTTTTCTGCCAGCGGAATACAGCAGTCGATACTTTTGCTTTATGAGCAGGCCGTGAAATTTCAACAGCGTTGAAGGCCGGATAATTACGGTAGCTCGCCGGAGGCGGTGTAGATCGAGAAACAATGACCAGAAGCCTAACAGGAATCGATCGAGTGCCGAGAGGTTGGGCGCTCTTCGCCGGGAACGATTGATGACCAGCAGCTGCTGCTTCATGAGCAGGCTGTCAGCGACGACGGCCCTCGTACCACCGGGTCCCAGAAGTTTGGCGATCGTGGTCAACAGATGTGCGAGGAGTACCAGCAGGTCCTTCATGGCAGAGAAGGGTAGGCAAGGTTGTGTTTCCGAACAAGACTGCCTAAGTCACCGTTTTTAGCTGACAATCAGGGATTCGCCACACACAGGTGCTGAGCGTCCCTTATCCGTTGCGCTTCCTGTTCGCCAGCCGCCCCGATGTCATGGGCCGGGTGCTCGGCATTGTCTACCGCTGCATCGCTACGCACCTGATCAAGAAGGCGGGGTTCTCACGTAAGACGGCCCAGGCCGGCGCGGTCACGCTGATCCAGCGCTTCGGCAGTGCGCTCACAAAATCGCCAGGAGCGATTTTGAACAGCCGAAGGCTGGCCCCGAAGGGGTGAAGGGCAGGATGCCCGGAATCACCTCAACGTCCACTTTCACATGCTGTTCCTCGACGGGGTGTATATCGAGCGCCCTGACGGCTCGCTGCGGTTCCGCTGGGTGAAGGCACCGACCAGCGCCGAGTTGGCCGGGCTTACTCAGACCCTCGCACGGCGCATCGGCCGCTTCCTCGAGCGCCAAGGACTGCTGGAACGCGATGCGGAGAACAGCTACCTGGCTGGCGATGATTTCGACGCCGGGCCGATGGAACAGCTCCTGGGCTCGTCGATCACCTACCGGATTGCCGTTGGTCCGCAACAGGGCCGCAAGGTGTTCACGCTGCAGACGCTGCCGGCCTGTGACGAGCCGTTCGATGCCGGAGTCGGCAAGGTGGCGGGGTTCTCGCTGCACGCCGGTGTGGCGGCGCGGGCGGATCAACGCCAGAAGCTCGAGCGGCTGTGTCGCTACATCAGCCGGCCGGCCATCGCGGAGAAGCGCCTGTCGCTCACGCCGAACGGGAATATTCGCTATCAGCTGAAGACGCCTTACCGAGACGGCACGACGCACGTCATCTTCGAACCATTGGATTTCATCGCCCGGCTGGCAGCGCTGGTGCCGAAGCCGCGGATGAATCTGACCCGTTTTCACGGCTTGTTCGCGCCCAACAGCAAGTACCGCGCGCGGGTGACGCCGGCCAAGCGGGGCAGGGGAGGCCGGCATGCCACGACAGCGGATCCGGAGGAGCGGACACCGGCCGAACGCCGTGCCGCGATGACCTGGGCGCAACGCCTCAAGCGGGTGTTATTCCGGGCATCCTGCCCTCCACCCTTCGGGCCAGCCTGCGGCTGTTCGAAATCGCTCCAAGCGATTTAGTCGGGATCGACATACCCCAGGGCACCCTCTCTTGATGCTGCGCATCAATTCACCTTGTCGAGACCTGCCCGGCCTGCGGCGGGGCGATGCGGATCATCGCGTGCATCGAGGATCCCGACGTCATCGAGAAGATCCTCACTCACCTGGATGGGAAAGCGCCCGCGCCCAAAGCGACCCGGCGGCCACCGTGCCGGGCGCCGCCGCAGCGGGGGCTGTTCGACGAGACGGGGTGACAACCCCAGGATGACCTCGTTTGGGCTGTGCCGTCAGTGGCGCGGCCATGACGGCGGCTGGCCGGGAAACAGGCGGAGAGGGGGGAAGCGGGCCGGCGCGGCCGTCGTCGGGAAGAGTTCGGGGCCGTGATGCCGATCTACATACCGATGGGTGACCCGGCGTGGCCGGCTGACGGCCGATGCCCAGGCTGCCGGGGGCAATCAGGCGAAACTGCCCGCTGCGAGCCAACCAAATAAAGGTGGTTTATACTGCCTATACGCTCGCCGAGCTCCGTGACGCGCTGAAGGAGCGGGGTATCGTGCTCGCCGTCGCTCACAGAAAGCATGCAGCGGCGCGTCTGTTCGACAAGACATGGCTGGATACGGAATGGAAATTGACGGAGCAGCAGAAGTACTCAACCCTGACCTCGGCCGTGCAGGCCTTTCATGGGCGCAGCAATCAGAATCATGCGCCGACCAGCGCATGAACCTGTCGCGACTGACGACACGATCTGGGGAGAGGCCAAACAGATGCGACGGCGCAATCACCCGCCGGTCATGCTGACGCGCGAGCGCCTCCCGCGCCCCGGGAGGGGCGAGCGACGGACGCGCTTGGCGATCGGCCTTGCGGTCGCGTTGCTCTTCGGCCTCGGGGCGGCCGGGCTCCCGGCGGACGGCGCCGACGTCGGGAAGCCGGCGTCGCTCCAGCCTCGGGTCGGCGAGATGATCTATGTCCCCGTCTACTCCCACATCCTTCAGGGAGACAAGGGCTCGAAACAACCGCTGTCTTCGACGCTGGTCATCCATAACGTCAACCCAAAGAAGTCGATCCAAGTCACCAGCGTCCGTTACTACGACCATTCCGGTGATCAGATCAAAGACTACACTGACGACCCACTCACGCTTGGACCCTTCGCATCCGCCAGTTTCGTCGTCGATATCGGGGAAGACCGCGGCGGTGTGGGTGCCAATTTCATCGTCGAGTGGGATGCGAACGAAAAGGTGGTGAGCCCAATCGTCGAAGCGATCATGAGTGGGGGTATGGGCACGCAGGGCCTGTCATTCATCACGGAAGGCAGGGTGATTGAATCCCGACCATGACCGGCGGATGGCCATCAGCAGAGATCGACTAGCCGGGATGATCATCACTCCTTGGCGCGATATGCGCCTTCCCCAGGATGCTGCTGCGCTGGCATGATCGCCGTATCCTGAAAACCGTCAGAAGGAGATCTTGGACGCGGACAAAGCCACTCAGTAGACGCTGATCCAATCCTTCCGTGGATTCGATCAGCGCGCCTTCCAAGAAGCACGACGCTTGGAAGGCTCCATGTCCAACGGCTGAGCGCCGTTGAAGATGCCCGCACGCCCGGTCAACGCGCGACCGGTATCAACCTCCCTGAATCCGTTCCCTATGCCTGAGCAGCGCGTCGAAGCGAAGAAAACGATACTGGATCCCATCGATCGCGCCTCCGAGATCCTGTTCGGACTGATCATGGCGCCCTGGTTATCGGTGCCGCCGTCGCTCGACGAAACCGGTCTACGGCCCAGGCTCCACAGCATTTACCAGCACATTGCCGAATTTGTGATTGCCGGCATGCAGGTCACCCAGGTCTTTTCCGTGCGCCTGGCCATTCTGACGTTGGCCATGCCGGTCTTTATGCTGTTCAGTCTCGTCGCCCTGGTCGACGGTTTCGTAAAGCGGGATCTACGTCGCTGGGGCGGCGGCAGGGAGAGTTCGTTCGTCTATCACTGGGCAAAGCGATCTGCAATGCCCCTGCTGGTCCTCAGCTGGGTGATCTACCTTGCGCTGCCATTCAGCCTCCATCCCACCTTCATCGCTCTCGGGCGGGCTCCGCCAGCAGCGCTTCGACGGCACGCTCGATGCGTCGCGCCTGCGTGTCGCCGGCGTAGGTCTCACCGATGAAGCGGAAGCGGATCAGACCCTGCTTGTCGATCAGGTAGAGGCTCGGCCAGACCCGGTTGCCCAGCGCATCCCAGTAGCGGAAGTCGTTGTCGATCAGCACCGGGTGGTCGAGCTCGAATTCGACAACCTTCGCCGCGACCGCGGCGCGATCCCGCTCGTGCGCGAGCTCGGGGCTGTGGATGCCGATCACCCGCAGGCCGTCGCGGTGATGACGCGCCTCCAGGCCGCGCAGCTACGGGAAGGAGCGTTAGCAGTTCCAGCACGCGAAGGTCCAGACATGCAGCATCACTACCCTGCCGCGCAGGTCTGCCAAGCGCTGCGGCGGCTGGACGCCGCCGCACGTGCCTCCAGGAAACCGACCAGTTCGCGGGCAGCGACTACTGGTCCATCGATGCCGTCCTGCCGCATCTTCACTTGCATCGCGTGCTCGTGAAAACCGCGCTCGAGGGTCAGGCGCTCCGGCGCGGCGCCGAGCTTCCTTCGGGTCAGGTCCAGCCGCGACAGCAGAATGCTGCCGCCTTGGCGCATTCGGGGGCTGCGAGAACGCGAAATAGCGTGGGACGGGGTACTAGCCTCCAAGGCCTGCGTCGCTCATCTGTTCCACCGGCGTCTGGACGGCCTGCCTGCCTCGATTATTGAACGCGTTGACCGCCGCTTTCAGCGTCGTATAGTTGTGCCGGGCGGTCAGCTCCCTTTGCGCATCTACCCAAGCCGCCTCGAACAGACGCCCGGCCGTGTGCTTGCGGCGCGCAACGACAAACTGGATGCCCTGGGCTGCGAGCGCATCACGCAGCTCCTCTGCCTTGCGCACGGCGGTGCTGTCGACGACGTTGATCGGGCTTGCGTCGAGCACCACCCACTCCACCGGCGTCTTCGCCGCAGCCACGGTGGCGAGCACCCGGGTCTTGAAGTAGTCCGCGTTGTAGAACACCAGGTTGGCATTGAACCGATAGAGCAGCAGCCCTGGGATGGTCTGCGCCTCGGGATAGTCCTTGCAGTCGTGATAGCCCTTAATGCCCGGTACGCGGCCCAAGACCGCATCGGTCGGCTGGGACGTCAGCATCAGCAGCAGCAGCAGGGACAGGGCGATGGCCAGCAGCACGCCGGGCAGCACCCCCAGCACCAGCACGCCCAGGGTCGTCCCGACCGAGAAGCCGAGCTCGACCCGGCTTATCCCATAGAGCTCGCGCAGCGTCGCGACATCGAACAGCCCCACGGCCGAAACGATGATCACCGCGGCCAGGGCCGTGGTGGGCACATAGGCCAGCGGCTCTGTGAGGAAGAACAGGATCAGCAGCATGGTGCCGCCGGCGACGAGCCCGACGAGCTGGCTCTTGCCGCCCATGGCGTTGTTGACCGCGGTGCGCGAGTCCGCGCCGGTCACGGGAAAGCCCTGGGCAAGGCCCGAGGCGAGGTTGGCCGCGCCGAAGCCGATCAGCTCGCGGTTGGCATCCACCGTATAGCGATTGCGCTGCGCGAAGCTCTTGGCGGTGAGGATGCCGCTGGTGAAGCTCACTAGTGCCAGGCCGGCCGCATCCCGCACGATTTCGGGATACTCGCCCGCGGGCAGGAGCGGGATCTGGAAGAAGTCCGGCAGCCCGGCCGGCACGCTGCCGAGCACGGCGACGCCCTGCCCCGGCAAGTCCAGCCCGGCCGCGAGCGCGATGCCGGCGATCACCACCACCAGCGCGCCGGGCACCCGCGGCAGCCAGCGGCGCAGCGCCACCAGGGCGGCGAGCAGGCCGAGGCCGAGCACGAGCGTCGGCAGATGCGCACTGCCGACGCCGGTCAGGGTCTCCAGGAGTTTGGGGAAGAAGTCGCTCGTGCCGACCGAGATGCCGATCAGCTTGCCGAGCTGACCGACGATGATGATCAGGGCCACGCCGTTGAGAAAGCCGACCAGGATCGGCAGTGACAAGAAGTTGGCGATGAAGCCCAGCCGCAGCATGCCCATGCCCAGATAGACCAGACCGACGATCAGCGTCATGACGATCACCAGCGCCAGGTAGCGGTCGGGATCGCCCGCCGCCAGCGGCCCGACGGCAGCGGCCATCATCATGCAGGTGGCCGCATCAGGCCCGACCATCAGCTGCCGCGACGAGCCGAACAGCGCATAGGCGAACAACGGGAAGATGGCCGCATACATGCCGATCACCGCCGGCACCCCGGCCAGGTCGGCATAGGCGATGCCGACCGGCAACGCGACGGCCGCCACCGACAGGCCTGCCGCAATGTCGTTCGGCAGCCAGGCCGGCTGATACTGGGAGAGGGCCTTGGCACCGGGGGCGACTCGGCCGACCCATTGGCGCATCCGACCTCTCGGCTGCTCGGCGTCGTTCATCCAGGGTCTCCAGGGTACTCGGGAAGATCGATCAGCAGTTGATCAACCGGTTGCACCGGGCCGTTTACCAGCCTGCTCGTTCGCCAGAGCCTTCTTTGTGATGTTCCCATAGAGGCTGACGGCGCGCGTATACAGCTCCTGGTAAGCAGGTCGTCGATCCACGTAGGGCTTGATCTCCTCCGCGTCTTTCATCACCTTCTGGAGGAAGTCGATGTCGAAGTCGTCCAGCTTTTCGCCTCGGTCCACTTTTGCTTTGATGTCCAGCGCGCGAGGTAGCCTCCATTTCTCGAAGCGCTCGATCAGCGCCTCGATGACACCTTCCTCCTTCTGTTTCGACTCATCAGTCATCGTGTTCTCCCAATGGCTAGTATCGTGAGTCAGAAGTTCATTGAACAAATCTTTGCTCCTGTGGTCACAGGTATAGTGCCTGAGATACAAGGAGTGAAGGATGCGGGGTCGACCGAAGGCTGAACTCATCGTGACGGAAGCCGAACGTAACCAGTTGCAAGCGTGGGCTCGTCGACGCAAGACGTCGCAAGCCTTGGCGTTGCGCTCGCGGATCGTTCTGGAATGTGCCAAGGGCCGAGATAACCAAAGGGTGGCCGAGCACTTGTCGGTTACGCCACAGACCGTGTCGAAGTGGCGTAGCCGCTTCGTTCAATTGCGGCTGGACGGGCTGGTCGATGCCCCAAGAGCCGGTGCGCCTCGCACGGTCGAAGACGCGGCTGTGGAGGCAGTGATTACGCGCACCCTTGAGTCGACACCGAAAAATGCCACGCATTGGAGTACGCGTGAGATGGCGAGCCAAACGGGTTTGTCGCAGTCCACGGTCAGTCGCATTTGGCGCGCCTTTGGTCTTCAGCCGCATCGGCAAGAGGCCTTCAAGCTGTCGACCGATCCGCTGTTTATCGAGAAGACGCGAGATATTGTGGGCCTGTACCTGGACCCACCGATGAAGGCGCTGGTGCTGTGCGTTGATGAAAAGAGCCAGATACAGGCGCTGGACCGCACCCAACCAATCTTGCCTTTGGCTCCTGGGATCGCCGAAAGACGCACGCATGACTATCTGCGCCACGGCACGACGACATTGTTTGCCGCGCTGGATATCGCCACCGGTGAGGTCATTGGCCGTTTGCATCGTCGCCATCGCAGCCAGGAATTCTTGAAGTTTCTGAAAACGATCGATCAGCAGGTGCCGGATGATCTGGATGTGCATCTGGTCATGGACAATTACGGCACCCACAAGACACCGGCGGTGAAGAACTGGTTTGTCCGTCATCCACGCTTCCATGTGCACTTCACGCCGACGTCGGCATCCTGGCTGAACCAAGTCGAACGGTGGTTCGCCACCCTGACGCAGAAGCAGATCCGCCGGGGTACACACCGCTCTACCCAACAACTCGAAAAAGCCATTCGAGATTACCTGGACACGTACAACGCCGACCCGAAACCGTTTGTCTGGTCAACGACGGCCGATGAGATCTTTGCCAGCATCCAACGTTTTTGTATGCGAACTTCTGACTCACGACACTAGGTGGTGTTTCAAGTATGTAGGCGCGTCGTGCCCAGCACCCAGAAAGCGGACTAATTCTCGATCAACGGTGTCCGGTAGCCCGACCGATGACGGCAGCCGAATGAGCCGCCAGAGCACGCTCACAGGCTCGTGTGCCGCGCATCTCAGTCAATCGATTTTTTGAAGCGGGCAGACATCCAAGGGCGTTCCAGCAGCCCGTATAGTAGGCCAAAAAATATCGCTATTTCAACAAATAACGCTTGACATATGGTCTTCAATGGGGTCGCTCTGTGTGTTGTAAAACTACCACACACCGGAGCCCCAATGATCATCGAACGCCTTCGAATTACGGTGACACTTTACCAATTGCAGCGAACTCGAAGCGGAAGAAAAAGGTGAAAATGGTAAAGTGTCACCGTATTCCGCACCATCGCGCGGACGCCGGGTGTCCGCGGTATTCAACTGCTGGCGCACAGCCGGGGCGCGACCGTAGCGTTGATGGCGATCCGAGAACTGTCCATCGAGGCGATCGCGGCCGGCGTGGAGCCAGCCGATGCCATGACGGCGGCTGGCCGGGAAACAGGCGGAGAGGGGGAAAGCGGGCCGGCGCGGCCGTCGTCGGGAAGAGTTCGGGGCCGTGATGCCGATCTACACACCGATGGGTGACCCGGCGTGGCCGGCTGACGGCCGATGCCCAGGCTGCCGGGGGCAATCAGGCGAAACTGCCCGCTGCGAGCCAACCAAATAAAGGTGGTTTATACTGCCTATACGCATGCTCATCCCCGGGCGACCGTGCACTGGACCTGTCGCGGTGGTTGTTTGGCAGCAACGCGCGGGTGGGCCAGCTGCGGCCGAAATACTTTTCCGAGGCGAGTCGGGGGGTGTTCGCCGCCAAGCTCGCCCTGGCCATGGTCCTGGCCTACGGCATCGCGTTGTCGGTGGATTGGGACAAGCCGATTTAGGCCGCCTTCGCCGTGGGCGTCATGCGCCTGGTCAGCGCCGGACTGGCATCTGCGTTGCCTCCTCCGGGACCATCAATCCGACAATAAACAGAAATTTGCATCCTCTCAGGATTTCGCTTCCTGTGGCATAACTTCAGCGTATGCGTTTCGAATAAACGCATAGCCATCCCGTTGGAAGCCTCGCACCAAGTCGTCGACCACCTCTTCGGATTGCCCAAGATCCTTCAGCAGCATGCCACCGCGAACCAAGGTGCTCTCGATGTAGCCGGTGCCTGCGTGCTTGATCCCCATGGCGCTGAGCTCTACCTGATCCGCGAGCGTGCGCACGCGAACGTAGATCGGCAGGAGCGGATAGAGGCTGCGCAAGGTGAGAGCTAGGGCCTTGGCATGTTCGGTGTCTTGCGAGGTCAGATACACCGCGGCTGCCTTGCCGAGGTTCGCGGTTCGTTGCACCGTCGGGCTGGCCATGTCTCCGAAGTGGACTGCACGGCCTGCCGCCTTCGCTCGGCGGACGATGGCGATATCCCGCTCCACTGCGAAATGCGGGACGTTGGCCTGCTGCAGCATGAGGTCGAGCAACTGGCCGACCTCGTCATAGCCGATGATGACCACGTGCCGCTGCAGATCCGGCGGCTCAGAGGCGTCGTCGCCAGCCGGCAAAGCTTGGCGTCGACCGGCAAGCCATGCGCCTGCCTTCACCAGCAGCGGTGTCAGGACCATGCTGATGGCCACCACCAGAAGCGCCAGGGTGTGACCGTCGCCGCCCACCAGGCCGGCCGCCGCGGCGGCGCCGAGGAGTACGAACGCGAACTCGCCGACCTGTGAGAGATAGAAGCCGGTGCGGATGGCTGTTGCGAGCCCCAGGCCGAAGGCGAGCACAAGCCCAATCAACACGGCCGCCTTGATGGCCAGCACGACCGGTACGTGTACAAGCAATGCGGCCCAATCCTGCACCAACGCGCCGACGTCGATGGACATGCCGACGGCGATGAAGAACAGCCCCATCAGGGTCGACTTGAAGGGTGTGACAATGGCTTCGACCTGGTAACGGAAGTCCGATGCCGAGAGCAACATGCCGAGCAGGAAGGCGCCCAAGGTCATCGAGATACCCACCTGGTCCACCGCCCATGCCGCGCTGATGACGGCGAGGAACAAGACGATCGCGAAGGCGTCCGTTTGCTGCCGCTTCGCGCAGTAACCCAGCGCGGCCGGCAAGAGATATCGCCCGACGACAAAGACCGCCGCGATGACCGCGAACACCAGCACGATGCTCTCCCAGAGGGGCTTGGCATCAGCCGGCGCTTGGGTGT
>Ga0316187_10003321_pt1 | contig 14004 bp, 14 predicted proteins | sample CroRivburrow1_MG_FD_204927 | JGI IMG/M metagenome (GOLD analysis project Ga0316187, IMG submission 204927) | Coastal sediment microbial communities from Maine, United States - Cross River worm burrow 1 | ecosystem: Environmental > Aquatic > Marine > Coastal > Sediment | place: USA: Maine...
ATGACCGCTTCGAGCTGGTCAGCCAGCGGATCGTCGGCGAGCATCATCTGAAGATGGTGTTGAAGAAAGGTGAACGGCTGTTCGACGCCATCGCCTTCCGGCAGCCGGCGCTCGGCGATACCCGGCAGGTGCTGGCAGCCTATCGATTGGAAGCGAACGAGTATCGTGATCGGGTCACCCTGCAACTGGTGGTTCAGCACCTGGCGCCTCTGACCTGACTTGGGGCCTGACTTGGCATAAACTGGCGCGCTTTTATTCACCGCACGGCCCGAGAAGGCACCTGTGCGTACGGGTAACCACCCGCCCAAACGGAAGCTCAGACGAGAATGGCCGAAATAACCTCTATCCGCGATCAGATCAAAGACCTCAGTGCGCGCGACGTCGCGCTCAGGGGGTATCTTTGACTTCGAAAACAAGCAACAGAGGCTAGAAGAGGTCGACCTCGAACTGTCGGATCCCAACGTCTGGGACGATCAGGAACGCGCTCAGGCGCTCAACAAAGAGCGCTCCCAGCTCGAAGCCATCGTCGGTGTGCTCACCACGCTCGCCGAAAACCTGAACGACGCCTCGGAGCTCGCGGAGCTTGCAGCGGAAGAAGACGACGCCGGAGCACTGGATGAAGTGGCTGCCGATCTGGACGCCCTGGAGAAAGACCTGGCCCGGCTTGAGTTCCGGCGGATGTTTCAGGGAGAGATGGATCCGGTCAACGCCTTCGTTGAGATTCAGGCAGGCTCCGGTGGCACCGAAGCCCAGGACTGGGCGGAGATGTTGCTGCGCATGTATCTGCGCTGGGGTGAGAAGCGGGGCTTTCAGACGGAAATCACCGAGATTTCGCCCGGCGAGGTCGCCGGGATCAAGAGCGCCATGCTGCAGATCAGCGGCGATCACGCCTTCGGCTGGTTGCGCACCGAAACGGGCGTTCATCGACTTGTCAGAAAATCGCCGTTTGATGCCGGCAACAGGCGTCACACCTCCTTTGCATCCGTCTTCGTCTCTCCTGAGATCGAAGATGACATCGAGATCGATATCAATCCCGCGGACGTTCGGGTGGACACCTATCGTGCCAGCGGCGCGGGCGGTCAGCATGTGAATCGGACCGACTCGGCCGTCCGTCTGACTCACCTGCCGACCAACACGGTGGTGCAATGTCAGAGCGAACGCTCCCAGCATCAGAACAAGGATAAGGCCTACAAGCAGCTGCGGGCCAAGCTGTATGAGCTGGAAATGCTGAAACGGCGGGCTGAGCAGCAACAGATCGAAGACAACAAAGCGGATATTGGCTGGGGTAGCCAGATCCGCAGCTACGTGCTCGATCAGTCCCGGGTGAAAGACCTGCGCACCCAGGTGGAGCGGGCCGATCCAAACAACGTGCTGGACGGTGACATCGACGACCTCATCGAAGCCAGCCTGAAGGCAGGTCTGTAGCCAGTCACAACACGCGAGAAGAAATGACCGACGAGAACGACATCATCGCCAATCGGCGGGACAAGGCTGGCAGGTGGCTCGAGGCCACTGGCGGCGTCTATCCGAACGCATTTCGTCGTGGCGCTCACGCCGCGGAGCTGCACAGGCTCGCGGCGGACAAAGACAAGGAGGTGCTGGAAGCTGAATCCATCGCAGCCGCCGTTTGCGGTCGGGTGATGCTCCGACGCGTGATGGGGAAGGCCAGCTTCATCACGCTGCAGGACGTTTCAGGCCAGATCCAGTGCTATATCCGCAAGAATGACGTTGGGGACGAAGCCTACGCTGCTTTCAACGACCTCTGGGATCTGGGTGACATCGTCGCCGTCAGCGGCAAACTCATGCGCACCAACAAGGGTGAGCTCACCGTGCACGCCGACCGAATCGAGTTGCTCAACAAAACGCTGCAACCGCTGCCGGAGAAATACCACGGGCTTACGGACACGGAGACCAAGTATCGGCAGCGCTACGTCGACCTCATCATGAGTGAGGACTCGCGCCGGGTATTTCAGATCCGCTCCCGCATCATCGCCGCCATCCGTGAGTTCTTTCTCGATCAGGACTTCATGGAGGTGGAGACCCCCATGATGCACGTGATCCCGGGTGGGGCCACGGCCAAGCCGTTCATCACGCATCACAACACGCTGGATCTGGAGCTCTATCTGCGCGTGGCGCCGGAGCTGTTTCTCAAGCGGCTGGTGGTGGGCGGATTCGAGCGGGTCTTCGAGATCAACCGGAACTTCAGAAACGAAGGGCTGTCGACCCGGCACAATCCCGAGTTCACCATGCTCGAGTTCTACTGGGCGTATCACGACTATGAGGATCTGATCGAGCTCACCGAGAAGCTGCTGGCCCACATCGCCGAGCGGGTGGTCGGTGGCGAACCGGTTACCTGGCAGGGGGTGAACCTGGATTTCAGCCGTCCCGCTGAGCGGATGACCATGGCGGAATCCGTGGTTCGTTATGCGGAGCTCTCTGCGGAAGAGGTCGGTGATACAGCGGCGCTCACCGCTTTTCTGAACCGAATGAACGTGCCGTTTGAAGATGACTGGGGGTGGGGCAAGCGGCTCGAGGCGGCGTTTGAAGCCCAGGTGGAGGAGCGGCTCGAACAGCCGACCTTCATCACTCAGTACCCGACCGAGATCTCGCCGCTGTCCCGGCGCAACGATGACAATCCCCTGGTGACGGACCGGTTCGAGCTGTTTATCGGCGGCCGGGAAATCGCCAATGGCTTCTCGGAGCTGAACGATCCGGTTGATCAGGCTGAGCGATTTCAGGCCCAGACGGAAGCCAGGGCGCAGGGTGATCCGGAGGCCATGGGCTACGACGAGGATTACATCCGGGCGCTCGAGTACGGCTTGCCGCCGACGGCAGGTGAGGGGCTGGGCATCGACCGGCTGGTGATGCTTTTTGCCGATGCGGCATCCATCCGCGATGTGCTGCTGTTCCCCCTGATGCGCCCGGAGGCGGGTGCAGCGCAGGCTTCCGGTGGAGGCGATGACTGAGGACCGGCTCAAGTTGGAAGCCTCCTGGAAGACGGCGCTCCGGCAGGAATTCGATCAGCCCTACATGCAGAACCTGCGTGCTTTCCTGGCGACGGAAAAGCGGGCGGGTAAAAAGATCTTCCCGCCGGGTGGGGAGATGTTTGCCGCCCTGGATGCCACTCCGCTGGAGCGGGTGAAGGTGGTGATCATTGGCCAGGATCCCTATCACGGTCCAGGTCAGGCCCACGGCCTGTGCTTCTCGGTGCGCCAGGGGGTCCCCATCCCGCCCTCGCTGCTGAACATCTTCAAAGAGATCATGGCCGAATACCCTGAGGAAACCCGGCGCTTCGATGGTCAGCGTGGCTGCCTGGAATCCTGGGCGAGGCAGGGGGTGCTGCTGCTGAACGCCGTGCTGTCCGTGGAGCGAGGCCGGGCGGGCTCACATCAGGGGCGTGGCTGGGAGACCTTTACCGATGCCGTCGTCGCCCGACTGAACGAAGAGCGTGAACATCTGGTTTTTCTGCTCTGGGGCAGCTACGCGCAGAAAAAGGGGGCACAGGTGGACCGGCAGCGCCACTGCGTGTTGAGCGCACCGCACCCGTCGCCGCTATCGGCTCATCGGGGTTTCTTCGGCTGCAACCATTTCAGGGATGCCAATAGCTATCTGGTGCAGAATGGACAGGCGCCCATCGACTGGTTCGACGTGGCCTGACATCGTTAGACTATCTGTAACAGGATCCAATTCGTCGGCCGACCGTTGGTGACCGACGCCCACAGGGAGGAATCTTTCGTGCTGACATCCAGTTCCGAGAAGCTGAAGGTAAGGGTAGAAGGCAACACGGCGGTGGTCACCATCGACAACCCACCGGCCAATACCTGGGATGAAGACAACCTGACCGCGCTGGAGAAGCTGGTTGCCGACTGCAACGGTGACAAGCAGATCTACGCACTGGTGATCACGGGTGCGGGGGATAAATTCTTCTCTGCCGGTGCAGATCTGAATCTGTTCGCTGACGGCGATAAAGGGGTGGCGGGGCAGATGTCCGATCTGTTCGGCCGGGCTTTTGAGGCGCTGTCGAAGTTCCGGGGCGTGAGCATCGCGGCGGTCAATGGTTTTGCCATGGGTGGTGGACTCGAGTGCGCACTGGCCTGTGACATCCGGATCGTCGAGACCCAGAGCAAGCTGGCGTTGCCTGAAGCGACCGTCGGCCTGCTGCCCTGCGGCGGTGGCACTCAGAATCTCGCCTGGCTGGTCGGCGAGGGTTGGGCGAAGCGAATGATCCTCTGTGGCGAGCGGATCGATGCGGTTACCGCCGAGAAGATCGGCCTTGCGGAAGAGGTTGTCGGCAGCGGCGAAGCGCTTGACAGGGCGCTGGCGCTCGCCGGCAACGTGGGCAGGCAAAGCCCACCGGCTGTTGCCGCCTGTAAGGCGCTCATTCAGGAAGCCCGGGGCGGTAATATCGATGCCGCTTATTCGGTGGAGCGCGCTGCGTTCGTGGATCTCTTCGACACGAAGGACCAGGCTGAAGGGGTGAATGCTTTTCTTGAGAAGCGATCACCGGAATGGGTGAACGGCTAGCGCCGCCAGGTCGGGGGAGGAAACGGACATGACGAGTGATCTGGTGAAGTTCTTCGAGCATCCGAGCCCTGGAGACCGGGTGGTGGTGGAAGCAAGGCTGGATTCACAGTCCACGCTGAATGCGCTCAGCCTGGAGATGATCGATCTGCTCTCGCCAGCGCTCGGCCGCTGGGCCGCTGATGACTCGGTGGCTGCTGTGGTGCTGACCGGTGCCGGTGACCGGGCATTCAGCGCCGGTGGCGACATCCAGGCGCTCTATCGGGCCATGCAGGCCAATCATGAAGCGGGTGAGCGGGTCGACGAGTACCCGTACGAATTTTTCGAGCGGGAGTACCGGCTCGACTACCTTCTGCACACCTACCCGAAGCCGCTGGTGGCTCTGGGCCACGGCGTGATCATGGGCGGAGGGCTCGGCATTTTCCGCGCGGCCGACTTCCGGGTCGTTACTGAGAACGTCCGCATCGCCATGCCGGAAGTGACCATCGGACTTTTTCCGGATGCAGGTGGCACCTGGTTGCTGAAGAACATGCCCGAGCATCAGGCGCTGTTCATCGGCATGACGGGCGCGCATCTGAACGGGGGAGATGCCCTGCTGGCGGGGATCGGCACTCATGCTGCGGCGCGGGCGGATCTCGATGATCTGGTCGGCGCCATTGCCGGATTGACGTTCAGCGGCGATCCGGACGCTGACCGGGACGTGATCTCGGCGTCTCTGGCTGGACTCGCAGTGCCGGAACTGCCTGCGGCAGAGCTTGGCGCCGTTGCTGAGAGTCTGAATGCGGACAGTGGCTTTCTGAGTGCGGCCACCTCGGTGCGTGCCATGGCCGGTTCCTCGGCCTGGGTGGACAAGGCCATTGCCACCATGGAACGGGGCTGCCCGACCACTGTCGGCATCGTCGTCGAGCAGGTTCGGCGGGCACGGTCCATGAGCCTGGCAGACAGCTTTCGGCTGGAGATGACGGTGGGCACCCACTGTGCAGACAATCATGATTTCAGCGAAGGCGTGCGCGCCCTGCTGATCGAGAAGGACAATCAGCCGAACTGGCAGTTCGGCGATCTCGAGTCGCTGCCGGAAGGCTACGTGCTCGACCACTTCGAGGAGCCCTGGGGACGCAATCCCCTGTTTGATCTGGAGACAACCACATGACCCGCATCGGATTCATCGGCCTCGGTAACATGGGCGGCCACATGGCCAGAAATCTAGCGGCTGCGGAAACCGCAAGCTACGAGTTGAGCGTGTTCGATGTGGCGCCGGCGCTTCTGGAAAGCGTTCCAGGTGCAGATCCGGCCGCTTCCTTAGCCGAGCTGGCCGCTGGTCAGGATGTGATCATCAGCATGCTGCCGGCCGGTCGGCATGTCCGGGAGGTCTACCTGGGTGTCGACGGCAATCCGGACACGGGTGTGCTCGCCAACGTTGCGGATGGGACCCTCCTCATCGATTGCTCGACGATCGATCCGGACAGCGCCCGGACGGTTGCCGAAGCTGCCCGTGCGCGCGGGCTGGAGATGATCGATGCGCCGGTGTCCGGCGGCACAGCGGGTGCGGAAGCAGGCACCCTGACTTTCATCGTCGGCGGTACGGATGCCGCCCTCGACCGGGCCCGGCCGCTGCTCGAAGTCATGGGCGCCAACATCTTCCATGCCGGGGATTCCGGTGCGGGTCAGATCGCCAAGATCTGTAACAACATGCTGCTGGCCATCCACATGGCGGGAACCGCTGAGGCGCTCGCGCTCGGGGTGGAGAACGGGCTGGATCCGGCCGTGCTGTCAGAGGTGATGAAGCAGTCCTCCGGCGGCAACTGGTCGCTGAATGTTTACAACCCGTTCCCCGGTGTGATGGAGGGAGTGCCTGCATCGAGAGGCTATGAAGGGGGATTTCTCACCGATCTGATGACCAAGGATCTGGGCCTTGCCATGGATACGGCGGAAGGGTCGAGAAGCTCGGTGCCCATGGGTGCGCTGGCGAAAAATCTTTACCGTATCCATGAGCAGCAGAACGACGCAGGCCGGCTCGATTTCTCGAGCATTCAGCTCCTGTACCGGCCGGCCCTGAAGGCGGATTGAGACTCAGGGCTGGATGGCTGTGAGCTGCGCTTCCATGGCGCGGTAGCTGGATTCAGCGGGGTGTCGGACGACGCCCAGGCACAGCGGCGGCTCGCTCATCAGGACGTTACCCTGTTCTTTGCCCTCGGCGTTGGCGAGTGGCGTGCCTGGCGGAATCCGATCTTTAGCGCCGGTCAGGCCAATCAGACGCCGTTTTACCTCACCCCGGTGTTGCGCTCTGGCGACAACCTCCTGGCCGAGGTAGCAACCTTTGTCGAAATCCACCGCGCCGGCTTCCACCAGCCCGATCATCTGCGGCAGGTAAGCTTCTGTCGTTTCTGGACCGATCAGCACCATCTTCTGTTCGATGCAGGCAGAGAACCAGTCGGCCGCTGCGGAAAGGCGGTGGCTGGCGGCCAGCTCGTCGAGCTCGGCTTCGCTGCAGATCAGCCGCGCGCTCGGCTGACCCTGCCGATCCGTGACGCCGACCGTCAGCCAGTCCTGCTCGGTCCCGATCAGAGTGGTTTTCGAGAACGCGAGATAGCGAGCCATGAACTCGCTGACTGGCGCGATGAGATTCGCATGGATGAGCCAGTCCACCCGTTCATCGCCTCGGGCCTGACACCAGCCCGTGGCCACCACCCGGCCCTTGAGGCTGGTCAGTGCGGCGAGCCGCGGTTTGCCGTCGGCGAGCTGCTCAAGGTCGATGGTCAGGTAGCCCTGCAGAAAGCTCAGGACGTCCGGACCTTCGAAGCACAAGGGGCCGAGAGTGTTGATCAGGGCGGCAGTCGGGCGCTCGTCTTCCAGCTGTGCTGCTCTGTTCGCCCCGGTTTCTGTGGTCAAAGTCTGCCAGCGCTCTTTGAGCATTGCCGGTCCCCGAATAACGTCTCCAGCAGGCATACTAACCCCGAAGATCCAGGAGTCGAGTGAATCGTGCCTATCAGTCCGGGAGTCAGTCCGGGAGTCAGTCCGGGAGTCAGTCCGGGAGTCAGTCCAGGAGTCGTGAAATGACTGGAAATCCACGCAACGATGCGCAGCCGTCCGCCGCCGAGCGTCTTGACCGGGCTCGCTGGCGATCGCGTCGAGGGCTGCTGGAGCTGGAGCTGCTGCTGAAGCCTTTCGTTGAAGGCGGTTTCTCAGAGCTCTCGGAGGCCCGGAAGCAGGATTACGAACGACTGCTCGAGTGCGACGACATGGATGCCCATGAATGGCTGCTCGCCCGGACAGAGCCCCCTGCGGATCTCAAAGATCTCATTGGCGAGATCCGCGCATTTCTCGAGTTGAGCTGAACTGGATTTGGCTGCGAGCCGATGTGATTCGCCAGCGCACGTTCTGGAAGGCGGCCGAGGCTCTGCTGCTGGTTGCCTGCGCGGGCTACTGGTTTGGCAATACGGGCCTGGGCCTGGCCGTCCTCTGGCTGTCGGTTTCCGGGCAACCCCGGGTTGCGTGCGCAGACTCCGCCGGGCTGGTCGGGTCAATGGCTGTCTGGGTGAGTGAGCACCGGCTGCTCCTGCGCACGGATGATGGGCGGCGGATCGAGATCTATCGCGATGAGGTGAGTGCGCGGGAGTGGGCGACGCTCAAGCGTCTCGGTCTTAACGGTCAGCTGGCAACCGGGCGCAACACGTCGATCTGATCCCCATAGCCGGGGAACAGGATCGTGTCGGTCGCTTTGGCTTTCTGCTCCCGGTGATCCAGATTGAAGTGCAGGCCCCGACTTTCCTGCCTTGCCAGCGCACAGCGGACGATCAGCTCGGCAACGGTGATCAGATTGCGCAGCTCGATCAGGTCGTTGCTGACCCGGTAGTGGCTGTAGTACTCGTTGATCTCGGCCTTCAGAAGCTCAATACGACGCTGGGCGCGCTGCAGGCGTTTGTCGGTGCGGACGATACCCACGTAGTCCCACATGAATCGCCGCAGCTCATCCCAGTTGTGGGCGATGATCACGTCTTCGTCCGAGTCGGTAACCTGGCTCTCGTCCCAGTGCGGAATGTCTGCTTCCACAAGGGGTTCATCCAGGTGGGCGCGAATGTGCATCGCCGCGGCCTCACCGAAGACCAGACACTCCAGCAGGCTGTTGCTGGCCAGGCGGTTGGCGCCATGCAGCCCGGTGCAACTCACCTCCCCAATCGCATACAGGCCCGGCACATCCGTGGCGCCACTGGCCTCCACCAGCACGCCGCCACAGGTGTAGTGCGCCGCGGGAACGACCGGGATGGGATCCTTGCTGATATCGATACCGAACTCCTGGCATCGAGCCGCGATCGTCGGGAAATGCTCGCGGATGAATTCCTGCGGGCGGTGCGAGATATCAAGGTAAACACAATCAGCACCCAGTCGCTTCATCTCGTGGTCGATGGCGCGGGCGACCACGTCTCTCGGCGCCAGCTCGCCGCGCTCGTCGAAGCGGTCCATGAACCGTTCTCCATCCGGCAGACGCAGCACGCCGCCTTCGCCACGCACTGCCTCGGAGATCAGGAACGACTTGGCGTGTGGATGGTACAGGCAGGTGGGATGGAATTGATTGAACTCCATATTTGCCACCCGACAGCCCGCTCGCCAGGCCATGGCGATGCCGTCGCCGGTTGAGCTGTCCGGATTTGAGGTGTAGAGGTAGACCTTGCTTGCCCCACCCGTCGCCAGCACCACGAAGCGTGCCTGGAAGAGCTCCACGTGCCCGCTGCTCCGGTTCAGCACGTAGGCTCCGGCACACCGGTTCGGGAAGCGGCCGAACTTGTTCAGATTGATCAGATCGATGGCGACCCGGTCGTTGACCAGGTCGATGTTCGGGTGATCCAGCACCCGGCCGGTCAAGGTCTCTGTGATCGCCTTCCCGGTCGCATCTGCTACATGGAGGATCCGCCGGACGGAGTGGCCACCTTCCCGGGTGAGATGAAACTCATTGTCGGTGGCATCGAAGTTGACGCCCCAGCGGCCGAGCTGATTGATGGCCCGCGGTCCGCCGCGAACGGTCTGGGTGACCGTTTCCTCGTCGCAGAGCCCGGCCCCGGCAATCAGGGTATCGCTGACATGGGCGGCGATGCTGTCTTCCGGATCGATCACGGAGGCGATGCCACCCTGGGCCCAGTGCGAGGAGGCGGACTCGAGCCCGCCCTTACAGAGCACGGTCACCCGGGCATGGTCAGCCAGATGCAGAGCAGCGGAGAGGCCTGCGGCGCCACCGCCGATCACAAGCACGTCGGTTGAGAATCGCTGGGTCATCGCCGGGTCTCTGCTCCTGGTTGCCTTCGATATTATCGATCCGGATGGAACGTCCTGGGCACAAAGGGTCCAACTTCAGGAGCATTCGACGTCGCTAGTATAAATGCCTGACAGCCGTCAGAATATGCGCCCGTTTGACCCGCCAGAGCGACCGGGATTGGCCAAAGATACAGACAAAGAACTTGTCAGACGCGTTCAGCAGGGAGACCGCAGAGCATTTGACCTGCTGTTCGCCCGCTATCAGCACAAGATACTGAATCTGGTCGGCCGCTATCTCCGTGATGCACAGGACGTGGAAGACGTGACTCAGGAGGCCTTCATCAAGGCCTTCCGGGCGCTGCCGCGTTTCCGGGGAGACAGTGCCTTCTACACCTGGCTCTACCGGATCGCCATCAACACGGCGAAGAATCATCTGGTGGCCCGGAGCCGTCGCCCGCCAGGCACGGATGTGGACGTGGAAGATGCGCAGTTCATGGATGGGGCCGACATGCTCCGGGAAAGCGAGAACCCCGAGTCTGCGCTGGCCAGAGACGAGCTGTCTCAGGCCATCGATGAGGCCATTGGCCGCTTGCCCGACGATCTGAGATCGGCTGTAACTCTGAGAGAATTCGACGGTCTAAGCTACGAGCAGATAGCTGAAATCATGGAATGTCCGGTCGGAACCGTGCGTTCCAGGATATTCAGAGCCCGGGAGAGCATCGATCAGCACATCGCACCCCTGATCAGCCGGCGCGAAGCGGGTCGGGCCTGAGCCAGGCGGCAGAGGATTCCCATTCGATGAATAGCAACACTGAATAGCAATCCTGAATAGCAGCCTTGAAAAGAAACACCTAGATGACTGAACAGAAGAGAGCCAGATAACCATGTCGGAGAAGCTGAAAGAATCACTATCGGCCGTCATTGATGGCGAGGCGGACGAATTCGAGCTGCGTCGCGTGCTCGACGAGATGAACAGTGACGATGTGCTGGCAGCGAGCTGGGAGCGCTATCACGTGATCGGGTCCGTTCTCAGAGGTGAACGGACGGCCATTGGTGTTGCCATGCGGGACCGTGTCTGGGCCGAACTGCAGGCGGATCCGGAACAAGGTGCTGCACTTTCCAGTGTCGGTGCAGAGATCGTTGCCAGCGAAGCGCGAGAAACTGCGAGCCCCAGAAGGCAGTGGGTGCCGGCCGCGGTCGCGGCGACGGTGGCGCTGACTGTGATGGTCGGCTTTCTCGGCTACTCCGGATTCGACCAGTCGACGCCGACCGACGCTGTCGCGCGGGTGGATGACCCGGTTAGCGCACAGCAGCAGTCGCTTTATGAGGCTGTGGCCCTGAGCAGTGAGGTCACGGATTCGGATCAGGATCGAACGGACGCATACATCGTGCGTCACTACCAGCAGATCGGAATGGATCGGCCGGGTCTCGGCTTCGCCAGAATGGTCGCTTACGAGCGGCATTGAGCGTTGAGCCAGGCATGATGAGGGTAGATCGCGAGGTGTTTCCGGGGTGATTGAGAAACTGAGGGGATTAGTCGGCTCTGGCGCCGCAGCCCTACCATCGGCTCTGGCGGGCGCGGTGCTGATCTGGGGCTTTTCCCTGCCGACACTGGCAGCACAGGACGAGCCGCGAGCCTGGCTCGCAGACATGAACGATGCATTCAATACCGTCAGCTACGATGGGGTGTTCAGCTTCTTCAGCGGTTCCGAGCTGGCGTCACTGCGCATCGTTCATATGGTCATCGATGGAATCCAGCATGAGCGATTGATCCACCAGAACGGCGCGCCGCGGGAAATCGTCCGGCGGGGCGAAGAGGTGGTCTGCATTCTCATGCCGGGTGACGATCTGCTGAGCCTGGAGGCGAATCTGCCGGCTGGACCTTTCGCGCGTTCATTCGTCCGCCGTTACGACTCCATCTCCGATTATTACGGTCTGCGCTTCTTTGGCGAGGACCGGGTTGCCGACCGGCCAGCCGTGCGCCTGGCAGTAATGCCGCGAGACGGCGATCGTTTCGGTTACCGGCTGTGGCTGGATAAGGAAACCCGCCTGCTGCTGAAATCGGAACTGATCGATTCGGACGGCAACGCCCTGGAAATATTCCAGTTCAGCTCGATCGTCATCGGAGAAGACGTTGATCCAACGGCCCTGGAACCCTCCGGCGAGCGGGATCAGGCCAAGGTGAGCAACTTTGTCCTGGATTCGCAGCCTTCCGTGCCCGTGGCCGAAGCGAGTCGCTGGCAGGCGGGTTGGTTGCCCGAGGGGTTCACCCTTTCAAGCACGCACACGCGACGGACGATGGGTGAGGACAAGCTGGTCAACACCATGATGTTCTCCGACGGGCTGGCCGCGTTTTCGGTGTTCATCGAAGACATGCCGCCGGCGGGGGCTGCTGACATGGTTTCCAGAAACGGTGCTACCGTGGCAGTTACTCATCTCACCGAAGGCCCCGAAGCGGGTCCGCACCTTATTACTCTGGTGGGCGAGTTGCCCACGGGCACCGCCGAGCGAATCGCTCAATCGATCCGTTACCGATGATGTCCCGCCGAATAGACCGCCTTGGCATCGTCCGTGAGGTCGACCAGGGATCCGCGACAATCGAGGTCGGCGTACCCTGCGGCGGCTGCAGCCAGATCGGTTGCGGCAGCCGGCGGTCAGCGGGTTATATCCAGCTGGCCGCTGCGGGCGTCAGCCCAGGCGAACGGGTACGTCTGTCGCTCGATATCAATGCGCTGACCTGTGCCAGTCTGGCATTGTTTGGCCCGCCGCTGGCCTGGCTGGCGCTTTCGAGCCTGCTGCTGGCTAACCTTTTCAAGGGCTGGCCAGACGGGCATCCGTTTGGCCCAGTGCTGTTCGGGTGCGGTATGGTGATAGCCCTGGGGCTCGGCAGTTGGCTGGGCAAACGTGCCGGCAAACGGCTCGCAATCAACCAGGAGCGGGAAGAGCCGGTGCGACCGGCCGCAAGCCCCGGTTTACAGTTAGAACCTCTCTAGCGGAGAGACGATCTTTTTAGGTAGCAGTATGAAGTTAGCTTTTTCAGTTTCCGCCGGGCTCATAGCCCTCGCCAGTGTCGCAATTTCATCGACCGCTCTGGCGCGGGATCTGCCGGATTTCACACGGCTGGTGGAAGATAACGCGGCTGCGGTAGTGAACATCAGCACGGTACGCCGCCCCGAAGAGCGCAGCGTCGACCGCCCGCGCAGCCGCAACGAAGAACTGGACGAGTTCTTCCGGCGCTTTTTTCCTCCGGAACAGCGCGGCGATCGTGAATACAGGCGTCCCCGTTCGCTGGGCTCCGGATTCGTGATCGGTGACGGCTTCATTCTCACCAACAACCATGTCGTGGAGGGCGCAGACGAGATTCTGGTCCGATTCTCCGATCGGCGGGAGTTGAACGCGGAACTGATTGGCGCAGACCCCAGATCGGATCTGGCGGTGCTGAAGGTGGAGGCTGACGACCTGACCGAAGTGACCCTCGGGGACTCGGAAAAGCTCAAGGTGGGTGAGTGGGTGCTGGCAATCGGCTCGCCGTTCGGCTTCGACTACTCTGTCACAGCCGGCATCGTCAGCGCCAAGGGTCGCTCCCTGCCGACGGAGCTGAATGAAAATTATGTTCCCTACCTGCAGACCGATGTGGCCATCAACCCGGGCAACTCCGGCGGGCCGCTGTTCAATCTGGATGGTGAGGTGATCGGTATCAACTCCCAGATCTACTCCAACTCAGGCGGCTTCATGGGTGTTTCGTTCGCCATTCCGATCAACGTCGCCATGGAGGTCGTGGCGCAGCTGAAGGAATCGGGGAAGGTCTCCCGGGGCTGGCTCGGGGTGATGATTCAGGACGTGGACAAGAACCTGGCAGAAGCGCTTGGCCTGGACCGGCCCCGTGGCGCGCTCATATCCCGCGTCCTCGATGGCAGCCCGGCAGAGGCCGGCGGCATCCTCGAACAGGACATCATCACGGCCATCAACGACCACGAGATCGATTTCTCGTCTGAGCTGCCGCACTTTGTCGGCCGCATCCGTGCGGGCAGCACGGCTACGGTGTCGGTGATCCGCGACGGCGAGGAGCGGGAAATCGAGCTGACCATCGGCGAGGCACCGGATCGCGGCGAGCCCGTGGTCGGAACCATCGAAGGTGCAGAAGGCGGATCGCCCCGGCTTGGGCTGACCGTGGAGGCGGTGCCGGAAACCGTGCTCGAACGGCTCAGCATCAGTGGCGGTGTGCGGGTGACCGAT
>Ga0316187_10003323_pt1 | contig 14001 bp, 13 predicted proteins | sample CroRivburrow1_MG_FD_204927 | JGI IMG/M metagenome (GOLD analysis project Ga0316187, IMG submission 204927) | Coastal sediment microbial communities from Maine, United States - Cross River worm burrow 1 | ecosystem: Environmental > Aquatic > Marine > Coastal > Sediment | place: USA: Maine...
CATCAAAACCGATCACCCGTGCATACTCTTCAGACATGTCTTCCGGAATTGAGACATCATGGCGATGGGTCGGAATAGAAACTTCAGCCCTGCCTCCACTACGTGTGATGCCAAAGCCCATACGGGTAAGCACACTGTCCACAGAATCGGGAATCTCAATCCCAAGCCGTGTTTCAATACGTTTAATATCAAAACTGAGCGTGCGACCCGAATTAATTGCTGCCGCATCACCATGAATAGCAATCTCCCCTGCTTTGCCACCAAACAGCTCAATAATCATTCCCGTTGCCCGCTCCATTGCGACAGGCACCATGGCAGGATCGACACCACGTTCAAAACGCATCGAAGCCTCGGAAACCATCGCATAGTGACGACGGGTCTCGCTCACCTTGGCAGGACGGAAGAAAGCCGATTCCAGAGTGATATTGGTGGTTGATTCAGTCACGCCTGAAGGCTCCGAGCCCATGATTCCGGCTAGTGCAATGACACTTTCACCATCGCTGACCACCAAGTCGCTTTCAGCAAGTTTCAACTCACGGCCATCCAGAGCCTGGAAATCTTCCCCACCCCTCGCAGCGCGGACAGCTATGTCGCCCTTCAGAGCATCTGCATCAAAGGCGTGCATCGGCTGACCAAGATCAAGCATGATGGTATTAAGCACGTCAACGATACCGTTCACCGGCCGCTGACCTGCAGCAATCAAGCGTGTCTGCATCCAGGCTGGTGATTCACCGACCTGCACACCCTCGATTCGGCGAGCCAGATAGACCGGGCACTCCCCTTCCAGAGTCACAGAGAGAGCTGGAGTAGCCACATCTGAATTTGAGCTGACAACATGATTCAAAAGTTCGTTAAGCGGCAGGTCAGCATCTGCAGCCAGATCACGGGCGATGCCCCTGACACTCATGCAGTCACCACGGTTCGGTGTAATAGAGAGATCAAGCACTGCTTCCTCAAGTCCAAGAAGCTCCCCTGCCTCCATACCGACAACTGCGTCGGATGAAAGAATCAGAAGCCCTGCAGACTCATCAGCCAGCCCCAGTTCTGTTTCAGAACAGCACATACCAAAACTGGTCTCACCGCGAATTTTTCCCTGCTTAATCTTCAGGCCATTCGGTAGCGTGGTGCCTATCGTTGCAACCGGCACCTTGTCACCCTCATTCATGTTGGATGCACCACAGACAATGGCCAGCGGCTCAGCCTCGCCGATATCAACCTTCAGCAGTTTCAGCTTATCCGCATCAGGATGCGGCTTCATCTCGATAATAAGGCCGACACGCACACCTTTCACAGCAGCACGCGGTTCTTCAATGCCTTCAACTTCATGGCCAAGACGAATCAGGTCATCTGCAATTTTAGTGGCAGAATCGGTTAGCGGGGCATGCTCTTTTAACCAGGAGAGAGGCAGCTTCATGATCCCATCCTCCTCAGAAAACGAACATCGTTTTCAAAGAAAAGCCTCAAATCGGGAATTCCCTGTTTCAACATAACCAGTCGCTCCACACCCAAACCAAATGCAAAACCCGAGAACGCTTCTGAATCAATTCCAACCGATTTCAGCACATTCGGATGGATCATGCCGGAACCCAGAACCTCAATCCATCCGCTCCCTTTACAGATGCGGCACCCACTTCCAGAACAGAACACACAGCTGATATCAACTTCGGCAGAGGGTTCGGTGAACGGAAAATAGTGTGGACGCAGACGAATCGGCAGGTCTTTTTCGAAATAGGTCGAAAGAAAATGTTTCAGCACACCTTTCAGATGCGCCATGGAGACATCATGGTCTACCTTGAACACCTCAACCTGATGAAACATAGGTGAATGGGTTACATCATAATCACAGCGGTAAACTCGCCCCGGAGCGACAACAGCAAGCGGAGGCTCGCCCTCCTCTGCCAGAAAACGCTTCATCGCACGAATCTGCACCGGTGATGTATGGGTGCGGAGCAGCATCGGCTCATCACCCAGCTCTTTCAGGAAAAAGGTGTCGTGCATGGCGCGCGCAGGGTGCTCAGGTGGAATATTCAGTGCATCGAAGTTATGAAACTCATTCTCAATCTCAGGGCCTTCTGCGACATCAAATCCCATCTGGGTAAAAATCGCTGTCATCTCATCAAGGCCTACCTGAACAGGGTGCAGGGAACCATGCTGGTTACTACGACCGGGAAGAGTCACATCAATGCGCTCAGCTTCAATACGTTGCAGACTTTCAGCTGCACTCAGTGCTGCCTCAGCCTCGCTCAGCGCGCTGGAGAGAGCCTGCTTAACAATATTAACACTCTGACCAATAACAGGACGCTCTTCAGGAGAGAGTCTGCCGACACCTTTCAACACTTCAGTCAATGACCCTTTTTTTCCAAGGTAACGCACCCGAAGCTCGGTTAAGCCGGCCATATCGGTGGCTGCAGAAAAAGCAGAAAGTGCTTCCTGCTGCAGGCCATTCAACTGCTTTTTCAGCCCCTCAATCTCGCTCATACGGTTCCCTCTATGTTTAGATAGGCTTCAGGCGTCCTGCCTTACACCTTGATGCTGGTTCGTTTCTCTGGGCAATCAAGGAAATGAACACTAAATACTTTCACCAAAACAAAAAGAGGCAGAGCCATACAGCTCTGCCTCTTTATTCAATTACTCAATACCGGAAAACCGGTAAAGTTTAATCTATCTTACTGAATCTGGGCGCGAGCTGTTTCTGCCAGCTTCGCAAAACCATCTGCATCACGCACTGCGATATCAGCCAGAACCTTACGATCCAGCTCAATACCAGCCAGAGAGAGCCCGTTCATGAAACGGGAATAGCTCAGACCATGCTCACGTGCAGCAGCATTAATACGCACAATCCACAGGCTGCGGAAATCACGTTTTTTAACTTTACGGTCGCGATATGCGTACTGACGCGCCTTATCTACAGCCTGGGTCGCTACGCGGAAACAGCTTTTACGGCGACCACGGTAACCCTTGGCTGCCTTAATAACTTTCTTATGACGCGCATGCGCCTGTACGCCGGATTTCACTCGAGGCATCTTATTCTCCTATAAACCTAAAACCAGAAATCAGCGACCCGGAACCAGACGGTTCAGGGACTTCACATCAGCCGGAGCTACAATTTCCGTACCACGGATATTGCGCTTACGCTTAGGTGACTTCTTGGTCAGAATATGGCTACCAAAAGCGTTGTTGCGTTTCCACTTACCGCTACCGGTTTTTGAAAAGCGCTTAGCAGCACCACTGTTCGACTTCATCTTAGGCATAACTTTATAACCTTCCTGTTACTTCTTCAGTGGGTTCAGGATCATGATCATCTGCCGGCCTTCCAGCTTCGGCATTTTATCCGGTTTACCCAACTCTTTAACTTCTTCGGCGATATGCTTCAACTGATCAGCACCTCGCTCTGTGTAAGCCATCTCGCGTCCACGAAACCGGACACTGAGCTTCACTTTATTACCCTGCTCAAGGAATTTAACAACCCGCTTAAGCTTCACATCCAGATCATGCTGATCTGTACTTGCACGCACTTTCACCTCTTTAATCTGGATGACATGCTGCTTCTTCTTCGCTTCGTTCGCCTTCTTACTCTGCTCATACTTGTACTTGCCGTAGTCTATAATCTTACAGACTGGCGGTTTTGCATTTGGCGACATAAGTACCAGATCAAGACCAACTGCTTCAGCTTTCGCAATAGCCTGCTCCAGCTTCACAACACCGATCTGCTCACCATCATGACCGATAACACGGACTTCTGCCGCTTCGATCTCATAATTGGTTGCTAACTCTTTCTTAGCTATGTGAGCCCCCTATCGGTATTCAATTTTCATGACCTTCATCTCTTCCAGCCACTCTTCCACCCGCATTGAGCCAAGGTTTTCACCCTCTCTGCTACGTACAGAGATGGTTCCTTCATCCTTTTCGCGATCTCCCGCTACCAGAATATAAGGCACCCTTGCCAGCGTGTGGGCGCGCACTTTATAGCCGACCTTTTCGTTTCGCAAGTCCGATTCTACTCTGAAGCCTGCCTGAACCATCTTTTCGGCCACATTCTGAACATATTCACCCTGATTTTCAGAGATATTGCAGACAACAGCCTGTACCGGTGCCAGCCAGAACGGGAACCTGCCTTCATGGTGTTCAATCAGAATGCCGATAAAACGCTCCATTGAACCGAGAACGGCACGGTGCAGCATCACAGGCGTCTGCTTGGAGTTATCCTCAGCGATATATTCCGCACCCAGACGTCCCGGCATGGAGAAATCGACCTGAATAGTTCCGCACTGCCAGACGCGGCCCAGACAGTCACGCAGCGAAAACTCGATCTTCGGACCATAAAAGGCGCCTTCGCCAGGATTGAGACCATACTCCAGCCCTTTGCCCTGAAGTGCCTCATGCAGCGATGCTTCGGCTCTGCTCCACTGCTCATCAGTTCCAACCCGCTTCTCAGGACGATCTGAGAGAAAAATAATAATATCATCGAAGCCAAAGGACTTGTACACCTCGAAAACGAGATCAATAAAATCACCCACTTCGCTGTTAATCTGATCAGGTGTACAGAAAATATGGGCATCATCCTGAACAAAATTACGCAGCCGCATCAGGCCATGCAGTGTTCCGGAAGGTTCATTGCGATGGCATGAGCCGAATTCAGCCAGCCTGAGCGGAAGATCACGGTAAGAGTGCAGTGTCTGATTATAGACCTGAACATGACAGGGGCAGTTCATCGGTTTGATGGCATACTCTCTGTTGTCAGTGCTGGTGGTGAACATGTCGTCACGGAATTTTTCCCAGTGGCCGGACTTCTCCCACAACTTACGATCAACCACCTGTGGTGTTTTGATCTCCTGATAGCCACTGTTCTGCATCACCCGGCGAATCTCAGTTTCAACCACCTGCCAGATGCTCCACCCCTTCGGATGCCAGAAGACCATACCTGGCGCCTCTTCCTGCAGATGAAACAGCTCAAGTGCCTTGCCAATCTTACGGTGGTCCCGCTTCTCAGCCTCTTCGAGCCTGTTCAGATAGGCCTTCAGCTCTTTTTTCGACGCCCATGCCGTACCATAGATACGTTGCAACTGTTCATTATCGGAGTTGCCTTCCCAGTAGGCGCCCGATACACGCATCAGCTTGAAATATTTCAGGGCTGAGGTGTTTGGCACATGCGGGCCACGGCAAAGGTCTTTCCACTCGCCCTGGCGATAGAGACTAACGGTCTCGCCTTCGGGAATACGGCCGATCAGCAACGCCTTATATTTTTCGCCGATTGCTTCGAAATGCGAAATCGCTTCATCGCGATCCCACTCTTCGCGTATGACTTCAAGACCGCGATTGGAGATCTCGTGCATTTTCGCCTCGATCTTCTCCAGATCTTCAGGTGTAAAGGGGCGCTCATAGGCAAAGTCATAGTAGAAGCCATCTTCAATAACCGGACCGATGGTCACCTGTGCTTCAGGGAATAGCTCCTGTACAGCCATCGCCATCAGGTGTGCTGCGGAGTGACGGATCACTTCAAGTCCCTGTTCGGACTTCTCAGTAATCAGTGAAACGCTGTCGTTGTCTGAAAGAACATGGGAAACATCCCGCAACTCGCCATTAACTTCGGCAGCAAGTGTGGCGCGAGCCAGACCCGGGCCAATATCGGCAGCCAGATCATACGCAGTTGAACTTTCTGGAAGCGTACGGGAAGAACCATCAGGCAGTTGAATATTCATGTACGCTTCCACTCCGGTTCTAATGATTCTAAAAATGGTAGGCTCGGGCGGTTTCGAACCGCCGACCCCCACCATGTCAAGGTGGTGCTCTACCCCTGAGCTACGAGCCTATGTTCGGGTATCCCTCTTGCGAGGGCTGCGAAGAGTATTGCCGACCCCCTACAGGGTCAAGGATCATACTTTTCGTTCTGTTAATAAGCTGATTTAACAGGCACCAAATCTCTGCTGAATCAAATCGGCAACACCTTGGCCAACCTCAAGCATCAACGCCTCATCCTCAGCTTCCACCATCACACGCGCCTTTGGTTCCGTGCCCGAAAGCCGGACGTTGATTCGCCCGCCATCACCCAGCCTTGCTTCTGCATCTTTAACAGCACAAATGACCGATTCATCAGCCAGAATATCTTTCATCTCCGGCATCACGATATTCCACAACTTCTGCGGAAACAGTTCCATGTCGGCACCAAGATCATCCAGTGCTTTACCCTGATCGGACATGGCACAGAGCAGCTGCAACGTGCTCATCAGGCCATCACCTGTAGTGTTATTATCCAGCATGATCAGGTGACCCGACTGTTCACCGCCCAGGTTGCACTCCCTCTCACGCATCATCTCAAGCACATAGCGGTCACCCACAGCAGCGCGGTACATTTTAAGCCCCATATTGGCGAGATACCGTTCCAGCCCCATATTACTCATCAGGGTGGTGACAACACCGTCGCCTATAAGAGATCCATTTCTCAACTTGTGAGCAGCCAGGATGGCAATCACACGATCACCATCAACAATTCGTCCCTTCGAGTCACAGGCGATAAGGCGGTCTGCATCTCCATCCAGCGCTATGCCAATATCCGCATCTGTTGATGCAACCAGTTCGCACATTGACTCCGGGAATGTGGAGCCGCATTCAAGGTTGATGTTATAACCATCCGGCTTGTCATGTATGGCGGTTACTTCGCAGCCCACCTCAGCGAGAATCCGCGGGGCTACATCATAGGCTGCCCCATTGGCACAATCGACAACCACCTTCAATCCATCCAGACGCAGATCTTTCGGGAGCGACGCTTTCAAAAACTCAATATAACGGCCTCTGGCATCATCAACACGTACAGCCTTGCCGATATCCAGCGCGCCAGGAAGCGGAGGCAGTGAATCGAGAGACTTCTCAATCTCCAGCTCCAGCTCGTCGGGCAGCTTGAAGCCGTCCGCACCGAAGAACTTGATACCGTTGTCCCCTGCCGGGTTGTGTGAGGCCGATAGCATCACACCTGCATCTGCGCGCAGACTTCGTGTCAGATAAGCCACTGCCGGTGTAGGAACAGGACCGACCAGCTGGACATTCATCCCCTGCGCAGTCAGCCCGGCACAGAGGGCCGATTCAATCATATAGCCTGAAAGGCGTGTGTCTTTACCAATCAGCACGTGCGGCTGATGAGAGAGGTGGCAGGTCAGCACATGTCCGGCGGCACGCCCCAGTCTCAATGCAAACTCTGCCGTCATCGGTTCCTGATTAACGGTCCCACGAACACCATCCGTTCCAAAATAGTGCCTCATCTTTTCTCCCCTGAACCCTTTGCTCTCTCCGGATTCTCATCCTGATGTACCAATATGCCTCTAACCCTGAATCGGGCATTTTCATTTACAAGACGGATTGCCTTTCCTGTCGGACTGGCAACACCGATCACTGCTTCAAACGGCCCCGCTTTGAACTCAGGCTGGATCGCAGTTGTCTCAACTTCACTCAGAGAGTCCAGCCACACTTCCGGCCCGGAAAGGATCACCTGTGCAGGCTCTACGGAAATCGATTCAACCCGCCACTCCTCCGGCAGCTCCAATCGCGGTAGCACAGCTATAGACTTTTCCACTACCCGGTCAATCTGCAGCTCAATTCGGTCCGGCTGGATTTTTTCAATATCAAGGCCTGCCGGAAGACGAACATCAGTAATCTTAACCGTTCGCTCCACCACGCCAGGCATCGTCAGGCCTGATGCGTCGAAGGGAACATGAATATCCAGAGGGTCGACCGCCTTCAGACGAGCCTGAGGACCGCTTAACGTTACATGCACACTATCGGGAAGGTCATTCACGACGACCATATCCTGAGGCAATCCCTGAAGTTGTAGTGCCACCTCCATACTCAAAGTGCCCTCGCCCTGTCCATGCACCTGCAGCCATAGCACGACAGCGATCACTACCGCCCAAATCTGGGGCGCCTTGCTTTGCAACAGGGATACGAAGCGGCGCATCACTCGCCTTCCATATTCGACAAACTGTTTTGCTGTTTATAAGAAGCAGGCAGGGCGAGCCTATTAACCAGAAGCTCGCGAAGCTCCACACTTCCCAGAGGCCCATTAAGCCTCCCCTCTTCTGCCAGGTGCAGGTCTCCGCGCTCCTCTGAAATCACCAGAACCAGCGCATCACTCTCTTCGGCCAGTCCCACGGCTGCCCGATGCCGGGTACCAAAGCCACCGGCCAACGCATTGGCTTGCGCAAGGGGGAGCAGCACCCTTGCCGCAACTATTCTCCCGCCACGCTCACCCGCTTTTACAATGACAGCGCCATCATGCATCGGCGCATCGGGACAGAAGAGTGCCTGCACCATATCCGGACGCAGTGCCACATCCATCTCCACGCCTGAGTCATACAGGTGTTTGAGTCCGGTCTCCCGCTCAATCACTATCAGACCGCCCCAATCACGATGAATAAGCGACATCGACGACTCAACCAGCATATCAATCATTGCATCTTTGGGTGTCCCGCCTGATGCCAGGGGATTAACTGCCACACGCATTAGCCCTCGCCGAATCTCGTGCTGAAACAGAACCACCATAATCACAATAAAGACTGAGAAGAACTGAGAAAATATCCATTCGATAGTGAGCAGGTCAAACATCAGGGCAAGCTCATAAACAACCAGCACTACGGCCACACCAATCAGCATCTGTTCGGCCCGTGTTCCACGGATCAGGCGCAACACATAGTAGATGACTACCGCCACCAGAGCGATATCTACCGCATCACGAATTCCGAACTGCCACTCACCCATTTTGCTTAAGATAGTCCCAGATACGCATCGCGCAAGCGTGAGGCAACATCAGCCGCCTTTCTCTGCGTCTCCACATCATGAACCCGAAGCACATCACTACCTGAAAAAACAGCAATGGAGATCGCAGCAGCACTCTCCACTTCTCTGCAACCAACATCAGATCCTGTGATCTGTCCCAGAAAGGACTTCCTTGAAACCCCCATCAAAACAGGCAATCCAAACCGCTGCTTAAGTGTTCCAATATTTGCGATCAGTGCCAGATTATCTTCCAGCCGTTTGCCAAAACCGATACCCGGATCAATCAACAGAGAAGCCTCGGAAATGCCCGCTTTCAGGCAGGCCTGGATTCGGGATTCAAAAAAGCTCGAAACATCGTCCAGTACGTTTTGGTATGTGGGAGAGTCCTGCATCGATTCGGGAGTTCCCTGCATATGCATCAGGCAGACATCCACACCCGTTTCCGCCACAACTGAAAGGCTATCAGGATCACCTCTTAAGGCTGTTACATCATTGATCATGGATGCTCCGGCAGCTATCGCCTGACGCATCACCTCTGCTTTTGTGGTGTCAACAGAGAGTGTTAATCCCTTGTCTGCCAAGGCCTGAACCAGAGGAACAACCCGCTCCAGCTCCTCAGCCTGCGGCACGGGAACTGAGCCAGGCCGGGTCGACTCCCCACCAATATCAATAATGGCTGCCCCCTGCTCATGCATGGCTCGGGCGTGGCGAACGGCTCCGTCCAGGTCTACGCCCTGTTCAACATCACCTCCTACAAACGCTCCCCCGTCCGAAAACGAATCGGGGGTGCAATTCAGCACCCCCATAATCCAGGCCCTTTTTCCTTCAGGGCATAACCACTTAGATGACATCAGGTAGCCTCAGCTCTTCTGTTCACTTCCCTTGCCATCAAGCTCATGACCCTTCGAATCTTTCCCGGTATCGATCGTCTCAGTAGAGTCATCAGCCTCCGGTTCTTTGGAAGCTTCTGCTGATTCTTCACGAACAATCTCTTCACCATTAAGAATGGCTGTCACCTCTTTACCGGAAAGCGTCTCATACTCCAGGAGCGCCCCAGCAATACGGTCCAGGTCCTTTCGGTAAGTCGTCAGGATTTCCCGTGCCTTTGACTCGCCGGCTTCAACCAGTCTGCGAACCTCTTCATCAATGACCTGAGAGGTTGAATCCGAGACATGCTGACTTTGGGTCACAGAGCGCCCAAGAAAGATCTCCTCCTCATTCTCCGAGTAACGGAGAGGGCCGAGTTTCTTGCTAAAGCCGTACTCAGTGACCATGGCTCTGGCCATACCGGTTGCCTGCTGAATATCATGACCTGCACCGGTCGTGACATTCTCCTCACCAAACACGAGCTCTTCGGCAATACGACCGCCAAACAGTGATGCCATACGTGACTCCAGCTCGATTCTGGACTGGCTCAGGCGATCTCGCTCCGGCAAGTTCATGGTAACGCCCAGAGCCCTGCCACGCGGGATAATAGTCACTTTATGCAGCGGATCATGTTTCGGCATGTGAATCCCCACCAGCGCATGGCCAGCCTCATGATAGGCGGTCAACCGCTTCTCATCCTCGCTCATCACCATAGATCGGCGCTCAGCACCCATCATCACCTTATCCTTAGCACTCTCGAAGTCGTCATTCCCCACCTTGCTGCGGTCATAACGTGCAGCATTCAGCGCCGCCTCATTCACCAGATTAGCAAGATCTGCACCGGAAAATCCCGGTGTTCCACGCGCTAAAGTTTTTACCTCAACATCTGTTGCCAGTGGCACCTTCTTCATATGCACTTTCAAAATCTGCTCGCGTCCCAGCAGGTCGGGACGTGGAACTACCACCTGGCGGTCAAAGCGGCCCGGACGCAGAAGCGCTGGATCCAATACGTCAGGACGGTTGGTGGCAGCCACCAGAATCACCCCTTCGTTGGACTCAAAGCCGTCCATTTCAACCAGTAACTGGTTCAGGGTCTGCTCCCGCTCATCATTGCCGCCGCCGATACCGGCGCCACGATGACGTCCCATCGCATCAATTTCATCAATAAAGATAATGCATGGTGCGTTTTTCTTGCCCTGCTCAAACATATCGCGAACACGCGATGCGCCAACACCGACAAACATCTCAACAAAGTCGGAACCGGAAATAGAGAAGAAAGGAACCTCAGCTTCACCTGCAATCGCACGCGCCAGCAGGGTTTTACCTGTCCCCGGAGGGCCTACAAGCAACACACCTTTCGGAATCTTGCCTCCGAGACGGGTAAACTTCGACGGGTCACGCAGGAACTCAATAACCTCAGTTACCTCCTGCTTGGCCTCATCACAACCAGCAACATCTTCAAAAGTGACACGGGCAGTATTTTCGTTCAGCAGCTTGGCCTTGCTCTTGCCGAAAGACATTGCACCACCCTTACCGCCACCTTGCATCTGACGCATAAAAAAGACCCAGACAGCAATCAACAACAGCATTGGGAACCAGGAGATGAGGATAGATAGCAGGAACGGCATCTCTTCCTGAGGCTTCACATCAACCTCGACTTTGTTATCAAGCAGTCGCTTAACCAGATTAGGATCATCAGGCACCTGAACCACAAACGTGCTTGTCATCCCCTTCGCGTCCCGATACTGACCGGTCAGGCGTCTGTCCTGAATAGTGACCATCTCAACTGCGCCCTGATCCACCCTGTCCATAAATGCAGAGTAGGACATGGCATGGTTTCCACCCGCCGTTGGAGTATTGAACATGTTGAAAAGACTCATCATGGTCAGGCCAACCACAAGCCAAAGTATCAGATTTTTACTCATCTATATCACCTCAATATGAACAAATACTAAACCAATTCCATGCCAAACATGAAGCGCCTGCATTAAAATATTATGAATCGCTCATGTTTTACGCATCAGACAGAGTCGCCCATCCTTACGCATCAAGCGACTTCGTGACAAGTCCAAACCGCCAGATCCACCATGCTGCATCCAGCTTTCGACAAGCAGAATATGTCGTCTTCCCGGTACTGCGGTAGCTCCAAACAGCTTCCGCATCATCCGCTTTAACATGTAGACCCGCATAGGAGGAGACAAACGATGCCAATCGCTCCAAGCCATCCAGCAGCTATCACCGTCACTGTGGCCAAGCTTCAGATGATCTACCTCTCTCCTGATATGCGAGGCAACTCTTACCGCCTGCTTCTGCCAGCGCAGAAAAAGGTCTGTCGGCTCAACACCTTCCTGCTGCATGGCAGGAAAAGTTCGATTCCGAAGCCTGTTTCGCCAAAGGCTCATATCGCCGTTACTGGCATCTTCCAGCCACGAAACACCCGAATGGTCCAGGGCCTTGCAAAGCTGTGAGTGAGAAAGATGCAGGAGAGGCCTGAAAACCTTCAGGTTGCCATGCTGACGAACCGGACTCATGCCCTGACAACCCTCCACACCGGCGCCCTGCAGCAGCCGCATAAAAACCGTCTCAGCCTGATCATCCCGATGGTGTGCCAGGCAGAGTGCATTAACACCATGCTGATGGCTCAATGACGAAAATGCCCGGTATCGGCCCTCGCGCGAAGTCGCCTCACGATTGGCTGAAACCGAATGATTCAGACGGACAGAGTGAAATGGAATTCCCCACGCTTTTGCCTGTTGGGCCAACTGTAGGCTCTCATCAGCCGACATCTCGTGCCAGCCATGATCAACATGCCACGCCTGGACATTGTATCCCGTTCCAACCAGTGCCAGCAGAAGGGCTGTCGAATCCGCTCCTCCCGACCAGCCCACCGCGACAGATGCGGGTAGAGGCTCAGGAAGAACCGAACCGTCAAGCCATACCTGACAATCTTCAAGTAGTGGAGCATTAGACATATCGTGACTTATTCTGTTGGAAATGGAGCCTTAGCCCCAACGCAATAATCCTTCTGAAACAATAAGTTGTGCAGGCTTCGAATCACTGTCAAGCAGCTCATAAAGATCGATATCCACTCCTGCCAGACAGGGGCGCCCAACCTTGACCAGCAGCATAGGGTTGTTTTCGTCACTTCTGGGAGCAATCACAATGAGTTCAAAACCATTACTGGAGTACCGATAACCGGAGAGCAGTGCTTCTGCATCCTTTTGATCCAGCTTGAACTCCCGGATCGAAGCCTTGTGATGCATGGATGCTGTCAACTCTCCGACAGCCTGAGCTGTCAGGGCCAGGCCATTGTTGTAGAGAACCTGCGCTGATTTCCCTGTTCCGCTATCCAGCGTCTCAACACGAACTCCGCCCAGTGGCGCCCGTCCCGCTTTGTCATCACGGTAGGCCATCAGTCTGCCAACACCGCAATCGCGAGAGACGCCTGAATCCGCTTGGGCAACCGAAAGACCAAAGGCAAAGGACAGCGACCTTTTCTCCCTGTCCTGATAGCGTGCAAAGGCCCAGTCTCCGACCAGAGTGATACACATGGAGACAGCGGGAAGATTATCAAGCCTGTCAGCCTCAGCCATATCCCTGTGCCAGCTCTTCATCTGAGAACGCAGCGTTACGCCAGCCAGGGTAAGTTCAGAAACCGGCCCACGAATAAGACAACCTGTTGCTGAACAGGTATCAAGAAAAACATCATCCCTGCCTTCAAACAGATTCAATACGCCCGGGAGAAATGTTTTTTCAAGAAAGAGCTGACTGTCTCCATGCAGCCCCGACATAGCAGCCAGATAATCTGACCACTCGATACGCAGGCAGCCCTGTTTTGTCGCCAGAGATGTACCACTATGCAACGACTTTTCTGCATCCGGCTGGAAATAGACCAGCCTGCCTTCGTCATATGCCGCCTCCAGCAGTTTGTTGGACTCGGCACTCTTACCTGCTCCGGCCAGAGAAGTTCGTTGATCCATCCACAGCTTCTCAAACTTCCGCCTTGCAACCTCAACCTTTACATCCTCTTCAAACACCCGGAATGCCATCAACACCCGATCATCCTGAAGCCATGGTGACCCAGCATCTTTTGCAGCCCTGCCACCTTTCCTCTGGTTTAACAGCCATGCGGCAAGTGGCAGCTCCCTGTAGGGTTCCAGCAACTTGCCGATCGCATCAGGAAGCTCTTCGGGACGTGCCAGAAGCTGATCCAGCTTCTTGGCATCCAGCACCCACTGCATCCAGACACCCTGGCCACTCTTCTCCGCAAGTTCCCATAGAGAGAGACGCGCCCAACTGCGCTTAAGAAAATGCTCTCCCATTTTATCTCTGGCCAGCAGGGCAAGAATTCCAGCCTCATTCTTGCTTCCA
>Ga0316187_10003324_pt1 | contig 13999 bp, 15 predicted proteins | sample CroRivburrow1_MG_FD_204927 | JGI IMG/M metagenome (GOLD analysis project Ga0316187, IMG submission 204927) | Coastal sediment microbial communities from Maine, United States - Cross River worm burrow 1 | ecosystem: Environmental > Aquatic > Marine > Coastal > Sediment | place: USA: Maine...
ATTCCCGGCAAGTAATCGCGTTCGTCCGTGAACGCACGCACGAGGTCGGACTTGGCTTTTTCGCTCAGCGGCGTCTCTGCCACAAACTCCTGCCACGGCCGGCTGCCATAGCCCGTGACGAGCTTGCGCGTGCCGTAGGTTTTCTCGTCGAAGGCGATTCCGTAGGAGAGACCCATCTTGTCGTACAGGCCCTGATCGAAATACTCGTAGAAGCGTTGAACATCGATGCCGATCTCCTTGAGCAGAGCCTTGGAGACATCGGAGTAGCCGGACGGCGTATCGATCGACTCAGTGCCGCCATAGGCGATTTGCGTTCGTCCGTCGACCTGAAATTCGTTGCGCTTGGCGTGGCCGCCGAAGTCATCGTGGTTATCGAGGATCAGGACGCGGGCCGACGGGTGCTCCCGGCGGTAGAAATGCGCGGCCGAAAGTCCGCTGATGCCACCACCAACGACGACGAGATCATAGTCTTCCTCAATCGGGCCGCTTGGCCAGGTCGTGCCGGCGACACGTGCGTGCATTGTTTCCCAGGAGCCGTGATGGCTGCCGCGCAGGCCGGTCTTCGCCGGCGGATAATAGTCGGAACCAAGGCCGAACTTCGGCGTATCGGTACCGAAGACCTCGGCCCAGGGGCTTAAGAGCGAAGCCCCGATAGCGACTTGCGTGCCGTTCAGAAAATCCCGACGAGTGATCTTGCGTTTCATCTGGCGACCCCAAAGCAAAACTAAAATTACAGAGAGATTCCTCTATCCTAACAAAGCGTACTGCCGTGCGAACCATCGCCCGCACCATGCTTACAAGTGATGCCAGACCTTGTCCGGATCATACCGTCCAGCGGGGACGACGCCTTGAGTTTCCAGGGCTTTCGCAATTCGGCCCAGCGCCGCGGTAGGCCGGCGGTAGCCACCTCCCCAATGCACCCCAGCCAGCCATCTTTCGGCATCGACGAGGCGAATGCCGTAGGTATCTGCAATCAATGAAGGCGCCGTCCGGCGGCGCTTGAGGTTGCTTGCGTATCGCGAAACTACGTCCAGTACCGCACGAATCTCGAGCGCGTGCGAGCCGAGAATTCGCCGCCGGACGGACACGGCAAACGCTGGCCACGGCACCTCGCGCTGCCCGACCCTGCGAAACTCGCCGCTATCGACGAGCGGCTGTGTCATATGGCGTTCCCACAAGAACACATCCGCTTTACCCCTCGCCAGGGCCTTGCGTGCACCGTCCAGGTTGTCGACAACGACAAACTCAATATCGTCCGTCGGCCAACCACGTTCCGCGGCATCAACAATTGCGATCAGGTGCGAACCCGATCCGTAGCGGCTGATCGCAATGCGTCTTCTCCGAATCGCAGCAACACTCCTGATGTCGCTGGTCGCTGCGACGTGTATGCCCCAGATCAGCGGCGAAGCGACAAATATTTTCACCAGCCGATTCTTGTCATGGTTAAGAATGTCGGCAACAGCGCCTTCTGTGAGTACGAGCGCAACGTCAAGTTCATTGTCACGCAATGCCCGTGTCAGTTCGCCGGTGCCGGCAGGATAGTCAGAGTATTTGACCACGGCACCCGTTTCCGAAAACGCGTTGTCAGCGATCGCGAGCTGCCAGGGCAGGTTGAAGTGTTCGGGCACGCCGCCGACCCGGAGCAGTTTGTTCAATGTCGTTTCTCGCTCTGGTGGCACCGGGTGGTTGTCGAGGATCGGAACATTTGTGTCTCGAAGATAGCTCGATCCTAGAATCCTTGGTTTGTGACTAAATTTCAAACTCGAAGAGTCCAACTTGACGGCGCCCGGACTCCTGGCTGGAATTATATTTGCTATCGGGCAGAGGGTCAGCGCGGTATCACGCAGCCGCGGTCTTAAAGTACGTAAACCAGGACGTAGGCGGTCAACAACACGGCAATCCAGAGTGCTGTCGTGCCGATTGACCATGCGCGTGCAAAGACACCTGCTCGTGTAAGTTTGGCGCCGAAATGCGCTTCGGCGCGCGTGCGCAAAGAATCCAGACCAACGCCTAGTCGAGTCTGAGCCGCGGTGCCGAGCGATGCCACGGTTGCATAGACTGCGCGGGCGATGCGAGACAACAGAACTCGCCACAGCCAGTCCGTGTCCAGGCTTATGGTAAGGGTGCGCTTCATCAGCGGTAACAGCAGGAAGAATGCGAGTCCGGAGAACAGCAGCAGCTGAAGATAGAGCAGCACCTTGCCGGCGGTGTAAGGGACATAGTCGACCGGGTAGGGCAGATACGCGTAGAGCAGATCCGGGAATACGCCCAGCAGCAGGCACAGTATGCTCAACAAGACCATCGCCGCAGCCATGTTCCACGGCGCGTCCTTGGGCCGGAGTCCGGAATCCTTCTGGAAGAACACGAACCACGGGAACTTGATACCGGCGTGCAGGAAGACGCCAGCGGATGCAGCGGCGAGCATGAAGTAGACGAACACAAGGTTTTCGTCCGCTGCGGCCTGCGAGATCATCGTCTTCGTCGTGAAGCCGGAGGTCAGCGGGAAACCGGAAATGGCGAGCGCGCCGACGATGCCGCAAATCGCCGTCAATGGCATCGTACGGAACAGGCCGCCCAGGTCCGTGCACTTCGAAAAGCCGGTGCGGTAAATCACAGCGCCCGCACTCATAAACAGGAGCGCTTTGTAAAGAATATGTGCAAAGGCATGCGCCGCCGCGCCGTTGAGTGCCATCTCCGTGCCGATACCAATGGCACAGACCATGAAACCCACCTGGTTAACAATCGAATAGGCAAGAATGCGTCGCGCGTCATTTTCAAGCAGCGCATAGATGATGCCGTACATCACCATGAACAGGCCGATGCCGATAAGCACCGGTTCGCCCGGGAACAGCAATATCAGGGCGAGGACCGCTGTCTTGGTCGTGAACGCCGAGAGGAACACAGAACCAGTCGGACTGGATTCCGGGTAGGAGTCGGACAACCACGCCGATACCGGGGGCGCCGCCGCGTTTATGAGGATGCCTATCAGGATCATCCATGTGTCGAAATTCGTGGCGAGCATCGGCTGCACATCAATCGAGCCGGTGTGAATAACGACGCCCTCGATACCCACCTTCAAGATAACGCCGCCCAGCAGATGCATGATGGCGTAGCGTATGCCGGCCGCACGAGCAGCCGGCGTGCCGCCACACCAGACGACTACCGTCGAGAACAGGGCCATCAGCTCCCAGTAGAGGAACAAGGTGATCAGGTCGCCGGCAAAGCTGACGCCGATCGCGCCCGCCGCATAAACAAGGGCTGCTGACAATTCGTACCACTTGGCCTGTCGGAACGCATACAGGCCGCCGCCGAAGGCCATCAGCGCGAAGATCGTGGCAAACAGCCGTCGCAGTGGGCTGCCTTCGATGGGCTCGATCGGGTAGTCGAGGAAGGTAACGGTTGCGACCACACCGTCAGGAATTTGCCATATTGCCCACAGCGTAACGAGCGGCGTGCCGAGTACGACCAGGCTTCGCCAGTGACCGCGGGCGAGCCCAATCAGGATCGCACCCATGACCATGATGAGCGCCGGAGGCAGCACCTCAAACATCGTCGTCTCCGGCGGCGTAATAACCCTCATCTCGCTTCAGGAAGAAGCCGAGACCTTTCGCGACCAGAACCATGGCTAGGCAAGACAGAAAGCCGAATACCGCGCCGAACCCGAACCAGCCGTCCGGACCAAAGTAGCCTTTGACGTACACGAAGAACTGGGCGGCGACCGTAAGCGCGAGAACAATGGAGAAGCCCCACCAAAGCTTGCGGATCGTCGTCGGGCGGGTGAGCCAGTGTGAATTATCGTCGTTCATAAGATTGTCCGTACCAGCTGCCCTTCAAGCTCGAGGACCGGGCCATTGAAGAAGAAGAATGCGAGCGTTAGCACTGCCGTAATCATCAACGCAAGCACGGCTGCGAATGGCGCCTCGCCGTGCTCCTTAGCCGGCGCTGTGTCTTCCTTCAGGAACCAGGCCATGAAAATAATCGGCAGGAAATATGCAGCGTTCAACGCGGTGCTCGCAATAATTGTCGCAATCGCAACGTAATTGTCAGCCTGGAATGCACCGGCCAGTATGTACCACTTTGAAACGAAGCCGCCGGTTGGCGGTACGCCAATCATGCTCAATGCGCCGATCGTGAAGGCGGTCATCGTCCAGGGCATGCGCCTGGCGATGCCGCGGAGCTGGTGCAGCTCGGTTTTCTTGGCGGCCGTGTAGATAGCGCCTGCCGCAAAAAAGAGCGTGATCTTGCCGAAAGCGTGCGCCACGATGTGTACCGCGGCACCAACCTCTGCGAGTGGTTTGAGTATCGCAGTTGCCATGACGACGTAGGACAACTGCGCGATGGTGGAGTAGGCTAACAGGCGCTTGAGGTTTTGCTGCCGTAGAGCCACCACGCTGGCGGCTATAATCGTAAATGCGGCGACATAGATCAGCCAGCCACTGCTCGGCTCGGAAAAAAGAAAGTCGACGCCAAATATGTAGATGATGATCTTGGTAATCGTGAAGACGCCGGCCTTTACGACCGCCACGGCGTGCAGCAACGCACTAACCGGCGTCGGCGCAACCATCGCCGCCGGCAACCAGCGATGCACCGGCATGACGGCTGCTTTACCCACTCCAAATACAAACAGCCCGAGCAACAGACCAACCGCGGGTCCGGCGATCTTGCCCTCGAGAATGCCACCCACCGTGAAGGTGCCCGTGCCCGCAACAAAGTAAGTCCAGATGATAGCGGGAAGCAAAATGCCGATTGATGTCGTCAGTAGCACGCCCAGGTAGACGCGCGCCGAGCGCACCGTTTTCGCGTCGCCCTTGTGTGAGACCAGCGGGTAGGTCGATAGCGTCAGTATTTCGTAGAACAGGAAAAGCGTGAACAGGTTGTCGGCAAATGCAATGCCGATGGCGGCAGCCAGCGCGATCGCAAAGAATATATAGAAACGCGTCTGATTCGACTCATTGTTGCCGCGCATGTAGCCGATGGAGTAAATCGAGTTGACGATCCAAAGGCTCGATGCCAGTGCCGCAAACAGCATACCAAGCGGTTCGACCTTGAACGCCAGCTCGATACCGGGCACGACTTCCGCGAGAAGCAGCGACGGCCGCCCGCCCTGCATCAGTTCGGGTACAAGGCTCCACACGGACCAGGCCAGCGCAGCGGCCGTCAGCAAAGTGGTCGCCTCGCGTGCATTCGCGCCGAAGCGGCTGGCCGCCGCAATGCCGACGGCACCGAGCAGCGGCAATAACAGTGCAAGCATTATCAGGTCGCTGCCACTCACGGCAGGTGCTCCAGCAGTGTCTCTGCGGCTGATGAGGCGAGCGTTACCGGCACTTCCGGAACGAGGCCGAAGTACAGGTTGGCAAGCGCGGCCGCCCACGTGACGACCAGCATCACCAGCGGTGCTTCACGTACGGACGAGAGGTCGGACGTTGGTTCGGCGAAGTAGATCGCCTCGACGATGCGCCAGATGTATACAACGGCCATCAGCGAGCTGATGACGAGAACCGCAACCAGCGCGATGCCGAGCGAGCCCTGCTCGAGCGCGGCCGTGATCAGGTACCATTTGCTGATGAAGCCGACCGTTCCCGGAATGCCGATAAGGCTGAACCCGGCTACGACGAAAGCGGCTGCTGTCCAGGGCATACGCTTCGCCATGCCGCCAACATCGGACAGTCGCAGTCCCATGCACTGCGTCGCAAGACAGCCGACGGCGAGAAAAAGAGCGCCTTTGGCGAGCGCATGGTTAAACAGGTGCACGGTACTTGCGGTCAGTCCAGCTACCGTAACAAAGCTGGCGCCGAGCAATATGTAGCCGATCTGCGCGATTGAAGAATAGGCCAGCAGTCGCTTGATGTTTTGTTCGAACAGGGCGACGCCCGATGCAATCAGAATAGCGAACACCGCGAGCGGCATCAGGAAGTAGGTGAACTGAACGTCGTGGCCGGCAAGATTCCCCTGGAAGACGAAGAAGTCGAAGCGCAGCAGAAGATAAAGCGACACTTTCGTCGAACACGCGGCAAGGAATACCGTTACGGCATTGGGCGCATACGTGTAGCTGTTCGGTAACCAGACATGCAGCGGGAACAAGGCTGCTTTGAGCGCGAGACCGATGGTGATGAAGCCCGCGGCAACCAGAATCGGCTTTTGATCGGCGACTTCGTGAATGCGAAGCTCCATGTCGGCGAGATTCAACGTGCCCGTCATGAGGTAGATCAGGCCTACACCGATCAGGTAAAACGTGGCGCCGATGGTTCCCATGATCAGGTACTTGAATACTGCAGGCAGGGCGCGGCGATCCGAGCCGCCGGCGATGATTACATAGCTCGCCAGCGACGAGATTTCCATGAAAACGAACACGTTGAACGCGTCGGCAGCGACCGGGATACCCGAAAGACCGGCAAGCGCCAGCAGCCAGGCCGCATAGAAAAGAGGCTGACGTGACTCATCGATGTCGGCATCGACGCTGCGGCGTCCTGCCAGCAGTGCAAAAGATGATGCGCCGGTAACAATCAGCAGTAGCAAGGCGCTGAAACGATCGACGCCCAGCTCGATGCCGTAAGGCGCCGGCCAGGATCCCATGCGGTAGGTAAAGGTGCTGCCGTCGAGCACGCCCATCGTCATCGCGATGGCGATGGCAAACGCGAGCAGGCTCGCGGCGGTTGCGGCCGCGCGCGCGAGCCCGCTCGGCTTGAGCAGCATGACCAGTGGCGCGCTGAGCATCGGCACAATGACTTGCAGTGCCGGCAAGTGATGCGCGAGGCTGTTCACCGGCGATCGCGCTCCTGGATCTCGTCCTCTTCGATCGAGCCGTATTCTTCCTTGATGCGCACGACGATGCCCAGCCCGAGCGCGGTGGTCGAGATGCCCACCACGATGGCGGTCAGAATCAGTACCTGCGGAAGCGGATTGGAGTACAGGGAAACACCGTCCTGGAAGATCGGCGCGGTGCCGCCGTCGACTTTACCCATGGTTATGTAGAGCAGGAACACGGCCGCCTGGAAAATCGACAGCCCGATGAGCTTCTTGATCAGGTTGCGCTTTGCGATGACCGCGTAAAAGCCGATCATCAGCAGAATCGCAAACACCCAGTAGTAAACGAGGCCGAGTAACTCCATCAGACTTTTCCTCGTGCGGCGAACGCGTGAAACACGCACAAGAGAACGCCGGTCACGGTGATGCCGACGCCAAGTTCGATCAGGATGATGCCAATGTGCTGCCCGGCGATCGGGTCGGACGCCAGCACGGAATAGTCGAGGAAGTTACTGCCCAGCAGCATGCTCGCGACGCCGACGGCGCCATAGAGAAGAGCCCCGCCGGCAACGAGCCATTTCAGGACTCGCATTGGCAGGGCGCGCAAAGCCCGTGCTTCACCTTCCAGCAGCGCATAGAGAATCACGGATGCCGCAATGATCGCGCCGGCCTGGAAGCCGCCGCCGGGACCATAATCACCGTGGAACTGGACGTACAGTCCAAACAGGAAAATAAACGGGATCAGCATGCGGCCAACAACGCGCGGCACAAGATAGTGGCGCAGACCCTGGTCCGGTTCGTCGGCCGCCACAAAATCTTCGGGTCGGCCGGGGGTTCGCGCGCTCAGCAGGAACAGCACGCCGATGCCCGCCGTAAATACGACGAACACTTCCCCCAGCGTGTCATAACCGCGAAAGCTTCCCAGCACGGCAGTCACGGCATTGGGTATGTCAATCAGTTCCGGAGTTTTTTCGAGATACCAGGATCCAACGTGCTGCTGCACCGGTGCGTCCGGATCGCCAAGACGCGGTTTGTCGAAGGTCGCGTAGATGACAATGAGCGTGGTTACCGTAACAATGCCCAGCGCCAGCAGGCGGTTCGTCGAGCCGCCGCGCTCGCGCTCGCCCGTCAGTGCCAGCGCGCCGAGAAACAGGACAGTCGATACACCTGCGCCGATCGCGGCCTCCGTCAATGCAACGTCGGCCGCATCGAGAAGAAAGAAGTTGGCTGCCATCAACAGGCTGAAGATGCCTGTCAGGATAACGGCTGCGAATAGACTTTCGCTGCGGACAATAGCGAGCGCCGTTATCACGAGCAGAGTTAACAGGAAGACGCCGAAGAGAATGATCATCCCTGGCGCTCCCGCCGCTCGACCTTCCCTTCCTCAGGCTGCACTCCCGACAGGATTGCTGCACTGGCGAGCGCGTTCGACGCGGTCGGGCTGGTGAGCAGCAGGAAGAGCAGTATGGCTGCGAGCTTGATCGTTGCGAGTGTCAGGCCCGCCTGCAGCATGATGCCGCCGATAATAAGTACGGCGGCTATCGTATCGGTAAGGCTGGCCGCATGCATGCGCGTGTAAAGGTTGGGCATACGTAACGCGCCGAGCCCGCCGATGAAAATGAACACGCCGCCCGCGGTGAGAAATACCCAGCTCAAAATATCGATAATCATTGTCATGATACCTAATCGCCCGCGCTTTTTTTCGCGCCACTGCTGTCTTCACGCTCTCGGATGAATTCGAGCACTGCAATGACGCCGATAAAGTTGATCAGCGCATATACCAGTGCGAGGTCGAGGAAGTCAGGGCGCCCGTACAGAAATGCGACCACCGATAACAGCAGCACCGTTTTGGTGCCGAACATATTGGCCGCAAGCAGCCGGTCGTAAATCGTCGGGCCCAGCAGTGCGCGCACGAGCGCCAGTGCCATGGTGACGAGCGTTGCGATCGTGACGGCGTAATACATCGCTATTCCTCTCGCAGCGACGCGACGCGCCGATCCATTTCGCCCCGCTTGAGTTCGTCAGCACCAGCCTTCGTCAATGCATGCACGATGATTTGACCCTTGTGGACATCAAGCGCGAGCGTACCGGGTGTGAGCGTGATCGAGTTAGCTAGAATTGCCTGGTCGACCGGATGCGCACAGCTCACCCGGATCTTTACAACCTGGGGGCTGATCGGAAGGCTCGGGCTCAGCACAATACGCGCGACATCGAGGCTCGATTTAACGACTTCTTTTGCCAGCCACAGCCAGTAGCCGATCAGGCGGCCGCCAATACGCAGTGCGAAGACTTCGGTCTCGAAGTACTCCATGCGATGTTTGATGTATATGGTCAGCAGGCAGGAGAAAAGGCCGAGGCCGAGCAGTAGCGGCGTGTAAATGCCGGACCACAGCAACCAGGCCGCGACCAATGGGATCAGTAGCACCAACATGCGGGCAATTGTCTGGGACGATGTGCTCATCGGGTTCGCCTACTTATCGTTATCCGGATTGCAGGGATACTCGCGACGCAAGGTCGAAAAGACAGCGTCACGAGCCAGCAGGTCCTCGTCCAGCACCTTGCGGTTGGCCAGATCGTCGACCACCTTTTCTACCACTGCCTCCAGAGAGTCCGGCTCACCCAGGCAGAAGTCGGCATAGACGGTTGGACCGCGACGGTTGATGCGGCTGCCAATTCGACTGCGGATGGCACGCTCCGAGAAGGTCTCATCGTCATCGAATTCTGTCGCGATATTCTCGAGTACACGGGCGTCGGTTGCTACCGCGCCGTCGATAAAGCCCTGTACATAGCGTACGCAAAAGATGGCATCCTTACCGTCTCGATCGTCGTAGTAAAAGGCGCAGTGCTCGGCGAGTTCCGGCGTCGATAGTGGCTCAACGCTATCCGCGCGATCGCAAAGCAGTAAGAGCGCAAAAACGCCGATAAAAAATGTCTTCATGTTCATCGCTAATCCTCCGGCTAGTTGTTCGCTGGCGTGTGCTGGTGGAGAACCGTCTCCAGCAGCTCGCCGACCGTGCAGTTTTCCTCGATGGCGTGACGCAGGTGCGCATCAGTGTTGATAACGTAGTGATTGCGTCGGCCTTCCCTGGCGCGCTCGAGAACACCCGCCTCTTCGAGTTCGCCAATCAGCCGAAATGCCGTGCGCTCGGTAATGCCGACTCTGTCAGCCACATCGCGCAGCCGCGCATCCGGATTGTCGGCGAGACAAACCAGCACGTGGGCGTAGTTGCTGAGGAAAGTCCAGGTAGGGAGTGGCTCTGACACAGGGAAATGGCTCCGAAATTCGATATCGCACTAAAATTTATGACAAAATAGACCAGAAAACAATAACTAGATAAATAAAACTAGAAAAAAATGTCATATTAAGCCGGTATTTCGGCACGCATCATGAGATCGCTCACGGTCGCGAGAGACGGACGCTGAAACCCGCGGCAAAAAACCAGCATGCCGGTGGCGATCCGTCCGAATTAACGTAGCAGAAGTCGACGCCGTATCATCGTCACGGTGACCGACCTTACGTCCTGCAAATCACGGATAGTTTTCGACTCACCGCTGGCGGCCGCTGACCGGTACGCGGTCAATGACGACCTCACGTGCGGGCGTTCGAGCGGCGGGCCGCTCTACGTCGACGGCAAATTGGTCTTTAGCGGCAACATCAATACTAACGGCGGCGGATTCTCGTCGATTCGTGCGCCCTTGCAATCCGCTGTGCTGGCTGGCTTGAACGGCCTCAAATTGCGAGTGTGGCCGGATACGCGTGTTTATCAGGCCACACTTCGCGCGGACCTCAGTTATCCTGGCATGTCAGTCGCGTTTCGCGGCGAGATTGATGCTCCTGAGGAGGGCATGTGGGCTGCCAGCAAGATCCTGTTTACGGATCTCGTACCGACGGTCTTTGGCCGACCCGTGGACGGCGCTATTTTTCACCTGGAAAAAACTAAGTCAATCGGCATCATTATCAGCGACGGCAAGGACGGCCCTTTCGAGCTGGGTACCGCTTCGATTCACGCTTGTGTTTACTAAGGGGCTGCCGCAGCGACTACTGCCATACAGCGCTTAACCCGTTACAATTGAGGCTTGGAATTAAGACGCACATTGCGCCCGTAGCTCAGCTGGATAGAGTACTGCCCTCCGAAGGCAGGGGTCACAGGTTCGAATCCTGTCGGGCGCGCCAGTAAACAAAAAGAGGCTCCAGCGGGGCCTCTTTTCTGTTTACCTGGTGTGTCCCGCCCAAGGAAGCGGGCATTGTTCGACAAATTGCGCGAGCAATTTGATCCGAGCGGCGAAGCCGCGAAGCCCGCAGGGTTGAAACAGCCTTAAGGCTGTTTCAAGTAATCCTGTCGGGCGCGCCAGAAACCAAAAGGTGTATTCCGGACACATAGTTAACACTCTGGCCGGGAGCTGATTTTCGAATGCTGCCACCCGGAGTCACTTGCTTTATTTTCCGTAACGCGTTACTTTATATATGTGAAAACGCAAGCAAAAAAGCGCGGGCGCCCCAGGAAAGGCAACGCCATGACGGCCGCTGAGCGTATGCGAGCGTATCGGAAACGGAAGCGGGACGCCGGTTTGAAAAACGTCCGCCGCTGGGAGCCAGCGGAAGGCGCCGGCGTACGCGAGTATTCTGATCATCGTATTCTGGATGCCCGCAGCCTGGCAATGCACTGCAAAATCGCACAGAAGATTTCGCGTTATCCTAAGTTGCTTAACAAGGCCAAAGCAAACCTCAAACGTTGGAGTGCAAAGTCAGGAGAACCTCTGCCGCAATACCTCAACGAATGGCAGGAGATCCTTGAGCATCCCTGGCCAGAAATAGCAGAGTTCATTACGAGGATGAGCGAAGACGCAACGAGGCTACGTTCTTCATCTCCATTTGCCGGAGTCCTCACTGCCGACGAGCGAAATCGGATTTATGCAGCGTTCAGAGCTTGAGCATATTATTCGCGCCAGCGGCAAAATCGCTGGTGATGATGAAATCATAATCATCGGTAGTCAGGCGATTCTAGGTCAGTTTCCGAATGCACCCGTGCAACTCTTGATGTCAATGGAAGCGGACATCTATCCCAAAAACAATCCCGACAAAGCGGACAAGGTCGATGGCGCGATTGGCGAGGGCTCGTCCTTTCACGAGCTACACGGCTACTATGCACAAGGTGTTGGAGAAAAGACCGCAGTATTGCCGAAGGACTGGCAAACCCGTCTGGTCCTTGTGAACAACGAGAATACAAATGGCGTAACGGGCTACTGTCTTGAAGTTCATGATCTTGCGATATCAAAAATGGTCGCAGGGAGACCAAAAGACCTGGACTTCGTACGGGAATTGGTACGGCACAACATGATTCAAAAGAGGACGATGCTTCATCGTCTCGGACAGACGGACCTTCAGGGCTCTATGCGTTCCAATATAAGAACGCGGATCAAACCACTGTTCGTTGTGTGACAACTACCCTCCGAAGGCAGCGCTGCGTTCGATCCGAGGTGAGCCTGCGACAGGCCGCATTAGGATGAATTCATAGGAGGCACAAACCTTCCGCGCCCAGGATCTCGACGCCCTCGTAACCTGCTGGTTATTGGCGTGGCTACAGACGCTCAATCACTGTAGTAATGCCCTGTCCCAAACCGACACACATCGTGGCAACGCCTAACGTGCCCTCGTTCTGTCGCATGACGTTCAGCAGGGTACCAGTAATACGGGCGCCGGAGCAGCCGAACGGATGCCCAAGCGCAATGGCACCGCCATTAAGGTTGACCTTCTCGTCCATAACGTCCAGCAGACCCAGATCTTTCAGCACGGGCAAGGCCTGTGCTGCAAAAGCCTCGTTCAGTTCCACATGATCTATGTCAGACATGCGGAGCCCGGCACGCTTTAGCGCCTTGTGCGTCGCGGGAACCGGCCCATAGCCCATGATGGACGGGTCGACTCCGGCGACGGCCATCGCGCGAATCCGGGCCAACGGCTTCACACCCAATTCCTGCGCACGTTCGGCCGCCATAACGATCATGCATGACGCGCCGTCTGTTACCTGCGAGGAACTGCCCGCTGTGACCGTTCCGTTCTTTGGATCAAAAACGGGTTTAAGTTGAGCAAGTCCCTCGACCGTCGTATCCGGACGAATGGTCTCGTCGTGTTCCACCAGCGCTTTGGAACCGTTGGCGTCATGGCCTTCAATCGGGATGATCTCCTCGGCGAATCTTCCTTCTACGGTTGCCTCATGGGCGAGTCGGTGTGAACGGGCAGAGAACTCATCCTGAGCCTCGCGTGTGATGCCGTGCATCTTTCCCAGCAACTCTGCAGTCAAGCCCATCGAGCCCGCGGCTTTTGCCGCATGCTTGGACAAAGCGGGATTGATATCAATTCCATGAGTCATGCCGATGTGGCCCAGGTGTTCAACGCCGCCGACCACAAACATGTCGCCATTCCCCGTCATGATCGCCTGCGCAGCACTGTGCAATGCCGACATGGACGAGCCGCAGAGGCGATTGACCGTCTGAGCGGCCACCTCATGTGGTATGACTGACAGCAACGTCAACATTCGGGCAACGTTCACGCCTTGCTCGAGCGTCTGGTTGACGCAGCCCCAGAGCACATCTTCCACTTCTGCAGGGTCAAGTTCGGGGTTGCGCGCAAACAGGCCGTTTATCAACGCCGCTGACATGTCGTCCGCGCGAATGTGGCGGAAACAACCGTTTTTAGATCGCCCCATCGGCGTACGTGCAAAATCTACGATTACCGCATCTCTCGGACTCAGGCTCATTTACTTTCTCCCGCTCGCTGCTGTTCCGAAAAAGGTGTCTCCACTGGCGGCCATTTCACGCAGTTTTTCGGTAGGTAGATACATGGCTTTCAGTGCTCCCGCTGCGGCCGCAAGCTCGTCGGCCCTGGCAACAAATTTATCGATGCCAAAGTCGTCGATGTAGTGAAGCGCGCCGCCCCGAAATGGCGGAAAACCGACTCCGTAAATCAGGGCCAGGTCGACGTCAGTAGCGGATGCTGCGATGCCGTCTTCGAAACAACGTACAGCCTCAAGGCACATGGGGATCATCATCGAATCAACGATTGCCTCATCGCTGAGCGTCTCATTGCCGTCGATGACCGGCGCGAGAAGTGCCGCAACGTCTTCATCGACGATCTTCTTCGGGCGCCCCCTTTTATCGATCTCATACGCGTAGTAACCGCGGCCGTTCTTCTGGCCAAAGCGCTCATTCTCGAACATCACTTCCTGGCAGGTCTTGAAGTCATACTTCATGCGGTCGG
>Ga0316187_10003326_pt1 | contig 13995 bp, 7 predicted proteins | sample CroRivburrow1_MG_FD_204927 | JGI IMG/M metagenome (GOLD analysis project Ga0316187, IMG submission 204927) | Coastal sediment microbial communities from Maine, United States - Cross River worm burrow 1 | ecosystem: Environmental > Aquatic > Marine > Coastal > Sediment | place: USA: Maine...
TGAATTGACAGCAAAGTTCAAACCCAGGAAGGAACATGTCCCGCACTGGAGCCGCGTCCAGCTGCGTCACATCGATTTTCTGGTGTGTGCCGGCCCCGAACTGGAGCCGATACTGGCAATCGAGATCGTCACGCCATCTAACAGCGAAAAGCGGAAAACCAGGGGCAGGGATGTCATCGAGGATGTACTCGAAGACGTCGGCCTGCCCTTGCTGCGTTTGCGGGGCCAGGACGAATACGACCCCGCGGAAGTCACCAGAAGGGTCAATCTGGCGATACAGGAACACCATTCGGCTACCGCCATCCGGCGGGGAGAAGTGTCTGTGCTGGAAACGTCCACGCCGAGCGTGGATCTGGACAGTTCAACAAACTCCGCCCTCAGCTCGACACTGCGATTCCTCGCCAGTATCAGGGACAGGTATCGCCCGATCGCGGATCGTACGCCGTAAGACACACTCTGATAACCCGGGAAATCAGCGGATAGACGGGCAGGTCGCCTTGGCCGATTCGCTCATCACTCTCGTTCAGACCGGCAATGAAACCGGCACGACACTGCGATATTCTCTGGCCAGCAGACCGATCACGGTAATCCATGCAGCGCAAACGGTGATGGTGATCCAGCTCAACTGTGAAACCTCGAGGCCAAGCGGCGGCCATTGCGTGAACAGCAGTATCAACGCCGAACCCAGAATCTTGAACAACCGGTATCCCAGCATGTCGATCCATGCCTTGGCCTGGTAGGTACGGACCGGATCGATGGGGATGTAGAGCTGTTCCTTGGAGGCACGGTTGATCGAGTACGACAGACCGCGATCGCCGATTTTCATGACCGACGCCATGAGGAGGGAAGGAACCGCAGCAAAGCTCAGTGAACAGATCGCGACAACGACAGGCTGTGCCAGCAACCCGGCCATAAAGCCGAAAAATCGGTGAACCAAGGGGGTTATCACCAAATTGATGCCGATCGAAACCATTCCCAGGACGCTAAAGAAGCCGGATATGAAAATGGTACGTTTATCGAGTTCACTGTACGCGGCTTCAACGGCTTTTAGGAACTGGTATTCAACCAGGGGTTCGGCGAGTTGCGCGCAGAGCAAGGCTGCCGCAATCAGCAACAGGTAGCGGCTGCGGACCAGCGCACGCCATCCTTCCGCCATCCGCACCGATGGACCGGTGCCTGTTTTCTCTTCATACAGGCCCATGCGACCCATAACCATATTCAGCCCGAATACCACGGCCAGCAGGGCAGCACAGGATAACAGCAGGTCGGGGGTGGTCATCGGCGTGTAGTGCAGCAGCGCCGCCGCGAGAATCCCGCCAAGCACACCGCCGACCAGGCCGCCGGTGGCGACGAACCAATAGGAACGCCTCCCGTTTTCAGCATCGTTCGTGGTATTGGCAAGGCTCCAGAACTGTTCCACCAGCACCACGCTCAGGATATCGACAAAGATATAGAAACCAATCGACGCCGCGGCGCCCATCGACTCCAGCATGACACGAAACACGATCAACAGAATGATGAACAGCAGGCACGACCCAAGCACGATGCGAAGGCGTCTGTATCGTTCCACCAGGCGATGATAGAACCCGATAAACAAGCCGAGAATCAGCGCCGAAGCGATCCACACGTAGGGAAAGCGATCGGAGCCCCAGTGTTCGATCAACAGGGAACGGCTGGCGGATTTGACCTGGTAGTAGGCCAGGATAATGAGCAGGAAATTTACGAACAGGATTGCGGCTCTCTGCCGCGCGACATTCGATGGTCGGTCGGAAGATCCATTGTTGCCCGAAACTCCGTTGGCAGTTACCATACGCGCCTATTCTCGACTGATTCAAGTATACACAGACCCTAAACAAGGGAGGATCCGTGTCTATGCTGGTTATCCGTATGATAACTATGTTGCTGCTGTTGTTGCCAGGTTCCGTCCACGTTCTGGCAGCTTCACCGGGCCACTATCCACTGCTGCGCGATAGTCTCGACCCCGGCCTGCAACGGGGTGTGGAACGGGCCATCGATACGTTAGCGCTTGGCCGGGCCATTCAGAACAAGAAACTCGCAGTGGCACTGGTCGATATCACCAAACCGACCAGGCCGCGCTACGCGGCGCTCAACGGCGACGAAATGCTTTATGCCGCGAGCCTGCCCAAGATCGCCATACTCCTCGGAGCGTTTGTGCAGATCGAGCAGGGCAAAATGGAAATGACGCCCGCAAACCTGGAGTCACTGACCCGGATGATACGCGTGTCTTCCAACACCGAAGCCACCCGCATGCTGAACCGCGTCGGCAAGCAGGAAGTGATCGACATCCTGAGGTCGGATCGTTTTCGGCTCTACGATCCTGCTGTCAACGGCGGGCTGTGGGTTGGCAAGGAGTACGGCAAATCATCAGCGTATAAACGCGACCCGTTGCACCATTTGTCCCATGGCGCGACCGCATTGCAAACCGCACGTTTTTATTACCTGCTCGACACCAACCGGATGCTGCGTTCCGACCTGTCGCGGCAGATGAAAGAGATGCTCGGAAATCCCGGGATCAAGCACAAGTTCGTCAAGGGCCTGGAAAAATATCCCGGTGTCCGGATCTACCGGAAATCAGGCTCGTGGCGGCAATGGCATGCCGACAGTGCGATCGTCGAGTCCGGAAAGTACAAATACATCGCCGTGGTTCTGGCTGAACACCCCGATGGCCCGGTACTGCTGCCCCGGATTATTCAGCAGTTGCATGAGCTTATTGTTCCCGTCACCGTGGCTTCCACGGGAACCCAGTAGTCTGCTTATTCGGCGTGAGCCGACTCTATCAGGCGATGGATGCGGGTTGCCAGCGTCTGATGATCCACTGCCGAGTTCTTGCGTAGCACGTTCGAGACCAGGGTGACAAAGTAGTACAAACGACGCCCGGCGGCCGGCGATTCGACGATGGCGACAGAGTGCATCAGGTTTTGCTTGTTACCGTGGTATTTCAGACACACAAAACCCGGCTCGGGTTCGCATTTATACAAAGACCCCGACTTGAAATAAACGGCGGCCTCGTTGAGCGCCGGGGAGGACGCGTAACGAATGCGGCGCTCGGTCATGTACAGCAGGCGCTTTATCTCGCGGCTTGAAAATTCATCCACGATCAGTCCCTGCTCCAGACGCAGCAGGTAAGTCATCAGGGCCCGGCTGGTGGCATGGCTGGTCGTGCCGGGGACCTTGCGTTTGCCTGTTTTGGTGAAGAGGCTACCCTGGCGAAGGCCGTTCAGGTCGATACCGCTGCGCTGCAGCGGGTCTTGCAGCGTTCTCGCCAGCAACTCGCCCAGTTCCGTCGGGCGGGTCACATTGAAGAATTCCGTGGTCTTTACATCGCTCAACGGGTAGCCTTGTCCGAAACGATGTAACAGCATCGCCTGCTTGATCACCGTGCTGGCGGCTGCGTTGGAACTGGGCGACATCATCCAGTCCACAAACTCCCACAACGAAGCACCGTCCCCGATTTGAATAGGCCGGCGCGAAAGCTTTTGGGTCCCGGGGTCCCAGAATTTTACGTTGTGGCTGTCGTGAATGATGAAATCATCCGCGGTAACCCGGGTTTCACGCAGGACCCTGCGCCGAGTTTCCAGGTCGTCGGGATAGGCGTCCGCCAGCGCCTGAAACAGGGCAGTGGCGACGACAATCTTGCCGACGCTGCCGGGATTGTGCACGGTCTCGCTGTTGTGCTGCGCATAGCGGGGCCGGTCGATATCTGAGAGATCGAGCACGGCGATGCCATATCTGTCCGCATTGCTGCCGAGCAAATCCACAATCCGGGCGGTGAACACCGGGTCGGGAACCGGTATTTGAAGGTCGCGCCGGTGCATTAATCGTGGTTCCACCTGATCCAGCGTCAACAGTTCCCCGGGAGGGCGTCGGGTTCCTTTGATTGCGCCCTCCTGGACCAGGCGGGCGTAGTCCAGGCGGCGTATTCCGGTAGATTCACTGCCGTAGATAGGGTAGGAGGCAGCGTCGGCCGGCCACAACACACATGCGATGACGATCAGCGTGACGAGATGCATCAGGATCAACTCCCGGGAATGGAATCCAGTTTCACGATCACCCGGTCCAACGGGCGCATGTTTTTATCCAGAGATCGAAGGTAGCTGTTGGCCCGGGCCTGTTTGCTGTCCAGAAAAGGCCGGACCTGGAACAATGCCAGCTTGTTGTCGAGAAAACCGAATTCAACATCCGCCGGTGCGGGGTTACCGTCGGCGTCCACGATGGCGGGGAAACGCTGCGGCAGTTCTTTGACAAAATGGATCAACTCCGCGATCTCGGCAGCGTTCAGGACATGGTCGGCGCCGCTCACGGGCAGTTTATCGACACCTCCCCCGGGGTTGAGCGCCCGCCTGATACTGGCGGTTGCCTGAGCCAGAAGCCTGACCTGGCCGCTCTGCAGGTTGACGCGCAGGGACTCGGCCGCCTGGCCGTCCACGGCACCCCCGACGCCTTCGTTCACGGCAACGGAGAACCAACCGGGGTCTCCGGCTTCAATGTCCTCGGTCACCAGTACGCCAGACTTTTCCACGGCGACGCTGCGCAACAACAGCACCGCCGGATAAACGTACTCGGGCCGGCTCATGCGCGATTGCCGCCACGCGAACGCACGTTGCGTAAAAGGCGACGCCCACACCCGTGAAATCGCTTTGACGACATTGTCGAATCCGACCACGTTGGGGACGGTGAGATTCAGGCCGGCGCCGGTAAACCCCGGCAGGTCCTCGACGTTGGTATCGCTGCGCACGAACACGCCGTAGGTACCCTCTTTGCCGAACACATTCTGCATTGCCGCGCGCAGGTTTGTACGAAATTCATCGCCCGGGTCAGCGTTCTCGATCCAGTCTTGCAGCTTCTGCCTGAAATCTTCGACAGCGCCGGCATGCGCCTCGGAACCTTGCGGCAGCATGTCCATCTGCCGGTATTGCCGGACCATCCATTGGAACGCCGACTCACCGGTCTGGCCGTAGGGCTGGCTGAGCAGTTCGTCGAACACACCGAAAGGTATTGCAAGACCATCGGCCACGGCCTCGGGAAAGTGGTGATGCAACTCACCCAGCTTGGCTGCCTTGGGCCCGACGTTACGGCCGGAATCCCGGGCACGCAGTGAACTGAGCGGGACAAATCCCTTGCTATCAAGGTCGAGTTTTTTCAGGTCGGGATGAATTACCACGTCGGCTGCGGACCTTTCATTCTCGAAAACGAGCCGGGGTACCGCGGCGGCGTCGACCAGTCGGACCGAGCCCTGTAAAGATACCGCCAGGGCCACTTCCCGGCCGTCCCATTCACGCAGCCCAGGGATCAGGGACTCGTCAACTGCCACATTGGGAATACCGAGGTTGCGCGCCAGAAGCTGTACGTGCGAAAGCGGGTTCCCCTCCCCCGCGGTCAGTATCCCGGCCACCGGCGGCAGGTCGGACACTGTCGCCGCCAGCAGGTAGATGCCGTGGGGGTCGTACGAATCCCCACGTGGCGGCGCCGAGGACCGCAGATGTCCAAGTGCCATACCCGGATTGAGGCTGCGCATGCCTGCCCCGATGCTCTCGCCGAAAAATTCGTGGCGCACGCCCGCCAGGCCGTTGGCGTCCTGCAGTAACCCATCGATAACCTGGCTGAAAAAAAACAACGGACTGGCGCGCAGCTGATCCTGCAGGAACACGTCCGCCCGCGGTTCGATCGCCGTGAACTTGTCGACCGCCCTTCCGAAATGAAATCTCTGCCACTGGCTGCCCCAGGCGGGCACCAGCGCAAGGTATTGCAGGGTGCCTTTGTACAGCCCCAGACCGGTGCGGTCCCGTCCTCGAAGTTCGTCAAGCGCCGACGTCAACGCGTCGCGTTGTCTGGCGCTTATCAAGCCGACGCCATAAGTTGCCGTGATGCCCGTCTCCAGCCAGTCGAGCTGCCGGATCCGGGACGCCCCCGCCAACCCTTCCCTCAGTTCGGTCGCCGCCACAAAGTGATCATTCTCCAGGGCCAGGCTGGCCCCGATGATCGCCAGGCGAACCCCTGCATCCGGTTCATCCGCGGCGGCGGATCTCAACCCGGACAGGAGTTCAGCGGTCGTGGCAAAGCGTTGCCCGGCCGTCGAGCCGGCGGTGAGTGCGGTGGCGCCGCGCCGGCACAGGGCGGCAAGGTTTGCACTTGCACCCTTCCGCTGCGCCAGGCCACCCAGTAACTTGGTCGCCGAGGGGTTCGAGTATGCCGTATCGATCAGATCGGCAAGACGCTGAAATTCCGCGGCCAGACCCGGGTCCTCCTGCTGCGACATGTACCGGCGCACCGCGGCGGCATCACTGTAATCCGGCCGGACATGTATTTTGTTACGTAATACTCCAAATCCCTTGTCCTGATCCGCCAGTGATGCCGCGAGTGAACGGGCTTCGGCGATGGATTTTGCATCCTCGCTGCGGCCCAAAAACCTTATGGCGGTGCGAAAAGGCAGATAGCGGCGGTTCGGCCACGCCGGATCCTGTGCCAGCGCGCGCATCAGGCGGCGAGCGCCGTCGCGCTCACCTTCATCCTGCAGTGCGCCGCGGTAGTAGCGCGCCTTGCGGTAAATCCAGCCATTGTCCGAGGCGATCAGGTACTGCTCGATGCTCATCTGATTGACGGTGTCCGGGTAATCCGGATCGGCGGTGAATCCAGCAACATCCAGATCAGCATAAATATTGGCGACGGCGTAACCCCCCGCGCGCAGCTGCTTGACACGATCCGTCCACTCGCCGTGCTGCGAACCGCCGCCGTGATCTGCGCAGCCATAGGGCTGGGGAGGAAGAATGACACCATCCTTGCAGAACCAGCGTATTTGTTCGAACGGGCCCCGATCAGAGGCCTTCATGGCTTCGATCCACGAGCGCAACTCGCGATCATCCGGCAAGTCGGCCCGCACCGGAATTACCAGGCCGGCCATGAAAAACAGGAACCCGATCAGTCGCGTGTAGAATCGCATTCTGTCTGATTTCATTGATCGATTTCGCATCCGCCGGGCTTATTCAGGTATTCCTGTCGTTTGATCGGCGTCGTCACGCCCGGGGTCACGTCCTCTGTCAAATATGAGAAAAACAGACGGCAGGGTACCAGATGATCCGTCAGGCGACCTTGTATTGCTTTTCAGTAACCGGTGGTTCGGCACTGCTGCTGAGCAGATCCTCGAGAAATGAGGCGGAAAATTCCGCCCGGCTGCCCGTGCCGGATTTCGCATAGATCGAGGTCGCTTGCTGGCGCACCGTCTTCTCCTTGACCTCTCGCAAGCTGGCGATTTCCGAAACGGAGTCACCATTTCCGGGTGTAGTCCAAATAAGCTCCTCCCAAGTGTGACTCAAGTGACCCTCCATAGTATACAAACTGCTGGACGATCTGACCTTTAGTGCAGATAGCCGGACTTAATCATAAAGTGATCGATTGGGAAGACGAACCCTGCCGGGAGGGCCGCAGGGGGCGGAACAGCCGCCGCCGCACATTGGGGGCGCAGCTGTCCGCCCCCCAATGTGCGGTGACGTACAGACCACGACCGGATGGTCATGATACAAGGAACGATGAGATCGGGAATCTACCCGATCTTCAAGAAGAGGAATTGAGATGTCGGACAATACACGACGCTGGTCACCACCGCAGATCATATGGAGCGCGGTCATAGCGACCGTTGTTTGGAGCGCAGTAGGTTTTAGCTGGTTCGGCCCGGGATTCGACTGGACGACGCAGGGCGGCGCCCTCAAAATGTCTTCGGACGCGGTGACCGAAAACCTGGCTACGATCTGCGCTGCGCAAGCCCGCGACGGACCCAATGCAACGGTAACGCTCAAGGAATTCGCGGAACTATCAAGCTATAAGCAGTCGCAATTCGTAGATACATCGGGTTGGGCGACCATGCCCGGCGGCGACTCAGCCGAGAGAGGTGTTGCCGCGCTGTGCGCAACCAAACTGCGCCAGACCTAGTTCAAATCTAAGGCTGCAATACTCTCAGCCGGGGCCGGTTTTAGCCAAGAGCAGAAGCAGTGGACTGACTACTGCGCTACTGCTGATTTGCTAACCATACCGGGCCCGGCGTTTTGCGTTCAACCATGCCGGAAAAATTATTTGTCCTACTGTCCAATGGCAGCATAGGCGTAACTCTAATGTAGCGTCCCCACCCTCGTCGCTCATTACGTACTTTTTTGATACTGAGATTGGTTCGTCACTCATGCTTTCCCCTATATTGAACAGGTTCCGACTCAAACCGTTGCCGCATGATCCGCATCGGATTGCGGCTTCAGCGGGACGAATACCTCGATTTCCCTGCCCGTTCCCGCCATTGGATGAAACCCTAACCGTCGGTAGGCGCCTGGATGCTGGCGTACAAATTCTGCCGAAACCAGAATCGCCTCGCCGGTAGTCTTGCACAGGCCCTCGATCCGGGCGGCCTCGTTGACGGCGGCCCCGATAACGGTGAACTCCAGGCGGTTCCCTGTGCCGATATTGCCGTAAGTCACGTCGCCAATGTGCAGACCGATACCGTATTCCATACAGCGGCCCCCGCTGGCGGCCACTTTGACATTGCGCAGGCGAATCCTTTCCGCGGCATCAACCGCCGCAGCCAGTGCTCCGGCGCAGGCCTTTTCACCGCCTTCGTGCCCGCCCACAGTTGCCTGATCTATGGGAAAGATTGCCAGGGCCGCATCGCCGATAAAACGCAGCACTTCTCCGCCGTGGCTCATCACCGCACCCGCCATGCAGTCGAAGAACTCGTCCAGAATCCGCAGAAACTCCGTCCGGGACACGCCCTCGGCCAGAGCGGTCGAATCGCGAAGATCACAGAACCAGATCACGGCGTAAATGTCTCTGCCGTCCCCGCGTTTGATCAGGCCATTGAGCACCTCTCTGCCAGCCTGACGGCCCAGGTAGGTCTCCAGGAGCGTCTCCGCCTTCAAACGCAAAGCAAACACTTCGACCAGGCGACCGAGCAGCGGCATTACTTCGTTGATATGGACAAGGTCCTGAGTGGGAAACCCTCCGGCTCGATCCGACGACAGCGTAACTGCGTTTATCTGCCCGTCGCTGAACAAAAATGGCATCGCGACATAATCAGTCCCTCCCTCGCGGTAGATCTCTTCCAATACCGGGAAGTCAAACGGCCGATCCCCTTCAGAAAGGCGGCGGCGTATGCCGCCGGCACCTTCATAAACAGGCATCACCGGGCTTTTGAGGAAACGATCGGACTTGAACACCTCGTGCCCGACCTGATTTTGCAGAACTTGATCGTCACCGCGGTGCCAGATAAAGCCCGTCGCCCCCAGCAGCGGGTGCAGGGTTCGAATGTGAAGCGACAAGCGCAGCAGGGGGATACCCGTTCGCAGCAATTCGGCGGCAAACCCGGCAACCAGATCCGAAATCGACGCCGAAGAACAGGCGGTCTTGATCATCCAGGTGGTCAGTGGATTTGCCTGTGTCGGCGTGAGATCGGACGCCTCCACCGCTGTGAATACTTCGTCCTGGTACCTGCCATCCTTGGACGTGACCACCCTTGGGGCGCGCAGCGCGGGCTGGAGAGTGCTCACTGTCTGCCGTCCCGCTGAACAGCGACGATCAACAGGTCGTGCGCCCTCCCATCCAGAGGTACGCGGACGGGCTCTTCGCCAACATGGACAGGCAAGCCATCGAGGACGGCGCGCGAGCCGTCGCTGCGAATGTGCGGTGGATTCTCCACCACTATTGAGTAATGGGTCGCCTCCACTTTCACCGTGGCCTCGAATCCGGGCCATGCGGCTGGAATATGGGGATCGACAATAAGTAAACTTCCTTCGCGGCGAATGCCCAGAATGCCTTCGACACCGGCGCGGTACATCCACCCCGCTGCGCCGGTGTACCAGGTCCACCCCCCGCGCCCGGCATGGGGCGGGACTGAATAGACGTCCGCGGCAGCAACATAGGGCTCGACCTTATAACGCTCCACTTGCTCGGCGTTGCGCGCATGGTTGATCGGGTTAATCAGCGAAAACAACTCGACGGCCTTTTCGGCTTCACCCAGCTTCGCAAACGCAAGAATCACCCACATGGCAGCGTGGCTGTATTGCCCGCCGTTTTCCCGCACGCCTGGCGGATAACCATTTATGTAGCCTGGATCGAGTGAAGGCTTTTCAAAGGGCGGGGAAAACAGGAGGACGAGTCCGTCATCACCGCGAATCAGGTGCTTTTCCAGGGACGCCATCGCCACAGCGGCGCGGGTAGGGTCGGCGGCGCCGGACAACACCGCCCAGGACTGCGCAATGGAGTCTATCCTACATTCCTCACCCCTGTTTGAGCCCAGCCAGTTCCCACCATCGAAAGTTGCGCGACGGTACCATTCGCCATCCCAGGCCTCCCCTTCGAGCGCCACGCGCACCGAGGCCGCATGATCGCACCAGCGCTGAACACGGTTTGCGTCGCGGTTGTGCACCAGCGGCGCGAAAAGCTCTATGGTTCGGACCAACAACCAGCCAAGCCAAACGCTTTCACCCCGACCACCTTCACCGACCCGGTTCATACCGTCGTTCCAATCACCGGTGCCGATGAGCGGCAGGCCGTGTTCGCCGGTGAGTTCGAGGCATTGATCAAGACCGCGGGCACAGTGTTCGAACAGCGAGGCCGATTCGTCCGCAACCATCGGTTGGAAGAAGGCATCGTGAGCGCCGGGGCTCAATTCAGGACCTTCGATAAAGGGCACGATCTCATCCAGAATCCCCGCATCGTCAGCACAGGCGATGTACGTGGCGGTGGCGAAGACGAGCCAAACGCGATCGTCGGAGATCCGCGTTCGGACCCCCTGCCCTGAGTGGGGCAGCCACCAATGCTGAACGTCGCCCTCCACGAACTGGCGGGCGGCGGCGAGCAGGAGATGGCGCCGCGTTTCGTCCGGTTTGGCAAACGTCAGCGCCATTCCGTCCTGAAGCTGGTCGCGGAAGCCGTAGGCGCCGCTAGCCTGATAGAATGCCGAACGCGCCCAGATGCGGCAGGCGAGCGTCTGATAAAGCAGCCAACCATTCAGCAGGATGTCCATCGCCCGGTCGGGCGTCTTGACCTGCACCGACCCGAGCAATTCCTCCCAGTGGTCTGTAACCTCCGCAAGAACTGCATCGAGATCGCTCCCGCGATAGCGGGTGATCAACGCCCGGGCCTCTTGATCCGACCTGCACTGTCCGACGAAAAAGACGACTTCGACGCTCTCGCCCGCATCGATTTCCACGACACTCTGCAATGCCGCACAGGGGTCGAGTCCGACACCGGTTTTGCTGGATAAAGGGGTTTCTGTGACGAGCGCCGCCGGCAGCGCCGGTCCGCCGTTGCGACCGAGAAACTCGGTGCGATCGGCCGTCCAGGCCGACTGTCGGCCGCCAAGGTCCGCAAAGGCCACACGGTCGGGAAAAGCGATGCTCCAGGGATTACGGGCCAGCATCGCTCCGGTGTCGGCTTCGATCTCCGTCGCGATGAACGGGCCCGAAATGCCGCGGGACGTGCCGAGCACCCACTCCACGTAGGCCGTGACCGATAACCGGCGAGGCCTTCCCGACTCGTTTCGAACGATCAGGCGTGAAATCTTGATCGGGTCGGCGAGCGCCACGTATTGCAGCAATTCGAGCCCGATGCCGTTCGCCTGGTGTTCGAAGCGGCTGTAGCCGTGACCGTGGCGAGCAATGTAGGTTCCGCCGTCACGGATCGGCTGTGCCGTTGCACCCCAGAGATCGAAGGTCTCGTCGTCGCGAACGTAGAATGCCTCGCCTGTCACGTCTTCGACCGGATCGTTCGACCACGGTGTGAGCTGATTTTCCCGGCTGTTTTCAGCCCAGGTGTAGCCGCTCCCCTCCGCCGCCACCTGGAAGCCGAAACCGGGATTGGCAATCACGTTGATCCACGGCGCCGGCGTCGTTTTGTCACCATCGAGAATGGTCACATATTCCCGACCGTCCTTATCGAACCCGCCGAGGCCGTTGAAAAACTCAAGATCTGGTGGCACGCGCGACGGGGGCTGCGACGGGGACGGCCGGTTCGGTGAATTCGGCGGTGATGACCGCTTCGGCGACTCCGGCATACGGGCGAGTTGATCAGCGATGGGCCCGCGGCTGGCGATCAACACGACCCGAGCAACTGATGCAAGCAAAGCCCGGGCATCTACGCTCATCAGGTCGGCCCGAAGCGTGCGGACTGACCCCTGCCCAGGCTCATCGCCGAAACGCGGCCGGGACTGACTGCTCCGCACGGCGGTTTCGATCGCGACCTGAAGGTCCTGTATGTATGAGGAGGCGTGCTCGTTGACGATGACAAGGTCAACGTTGAGGCGTTTCATGCGCCAATACTCATGAGCACGCAGCAACTGGCGCACCTGGGCAATGTCCTCGATATCGTCTATACGCAGAAGAACAATCGGAAAGTCGCCGGATATGGCGTGCGGCCAAAGGCCCGACTGGGGACCCGCTCCGGCGATAATCGATGCCGAGGGCGCTCTGAATCGCTGATCGGCGTACAGGATCGGCGCAGCCAGGCGCTGGAAATCCGCCGCCTCACCCGCGTCGATATCCAGATGGCGAAGCTCGACCTGGGCCTGGGTCCAGGCCAGGGTCTTCGCCCGATCGAATGCTCTGCGATCGTGATGTTTGTCGACCAGTGCTAAAAGCGCGTCCCGTGACGCCGCGACCACGGTCCAGAAGGCGACTCTTACGACCTGGCCGGGCGGAATCGACACGCGGTACCTGAGCGAGAAGACCGGATCGAGAACGGTACCGACAGTGTTCGAAAGTGGTCGACCATCCAGGAGGGCGGCAGGCGCGCCCACAGCTCGGCCTCGGCCCAGGAATCGAGCGCGGTCGGACTCGTACTGCGGATCGGCCATGACCTCACCGTCCACCAGTGCGAAATGGGCGGCCCATACCCGCGGTTCCTCCGGCGAGCGAGGGCGACGCGACGCGATAAGCGCACCGAATTCGGCCAGATACTCTGTTTGGACGAACATCTTGGAGAATGCCGGATGCGCGTTATCGGCGGCCGGCGTCGTCAACACAACTTCAGCGTAGGATGTAAGCTCGATCTCACGTACGCGGCGTCCGCTGTTGGTCAGCGATATGCGGCGAACCTCGCCGTCATCCTCGCCGGAGACGAGAACGTCCATGGTAGTCATGAGCGTGCCGTCGCGGCGGATGAATTCGGCGCGATCTTCAGCAAAGACGGTCTCCACGTAGTCCGCCTCACTCCTGAGCGGCTGCACACCGGCAGACCAGACGCTTCCGCTGTGCGTATCCCGCAGGAAGATGAAGGAGCCCCAATTGTCCCGGGTCGGGTCCTCACGCCATCGGGTCACCGCAATATCGCGCCAGCGGCTGTAGCCTCCCCCCGCTGCAGTCAGCATCACTGCGTAGCGCCCGTTCGACAGCAAATGCGTTGCCAGGACATCATTGGCTGATGTCGTCAGCCGGCGCACAGCCGGATCCCCGACACCAGCCGGGACCGGAGTAACTCTTACCTCTTCGGCGCGCGGACGGGCAACGGCGACGTCCCGGGGCATACGTTCCTGAAGCAGGAGCTCAGTGGCCTGTATTATCGGTTCACGGTGGAACCAGGCACGCATCTGGCCACCGTGAAGGGCATTCGCAATGGCGACAATAGTCATGCCCTGGTGATGGGCCATGAAGCAGCGTACGACAGCGAAGGCCTCGCCATCTGGCAGTCGCGATCGGGTGAAATCGATGGCTTCGTAGAAGCCATAGCGACCACCGGCTCCCATCTCCGCCAGGCGCTGGAAGTTCAGCCGTGCGGCGTGTGGATCCACCATGGAAGCAAGTCCCGTCGCATAGGGCGCTATCACCACATTCTCCGACAGGCCCCGCTTCAAACCCAGCCCCGGAACACCGAAGTTTGAATATTGATAAGTGAATTCGATGTCCCGGGCGTTGTAGGCGGACTCCGAGACGCCCCACGGAATGCCCAGCGACCGCCCATAAGACCGCTGCCGCTCCACAGCCAGACGGCTGGTCTGTTCGAGCA
>Ga0316187_10003327_pt1 | contig 13993 bp, 13 predicted proteins | sample CroRivburrow1_MG_FD_204927 | JGI IMG/M metagenome (GOLD analysis project Ga0316187, IMG submission 204927) | Coastal sediment microbial communities from Maine, United States - Cross River worm burrow 1 | ecosystem: Environmental > Aquatic > Marine > Coastal > Sediment | place: USA: Maine...
CGTATTCGGTTGTGGTCTGCAGCAGCCACTCGCCCGCGCCCACCATGTCTGCGGAAATCAGAGCCAGAATGGACGGCAACGCCGCAACCAGAACGCCATCGCCTATGCCCGGTGCCGCAAGCTCGATGGCCGTCGTGTTGTCCAGCTTGATGCTGGCCTGATCCCGGGTCAGATCGATGATGTTGTCAGGCACTATCGTGGCCGCAGCTGCGTCCACCAGATACAGCCCGACACCGCCTTCGCCCCGGGCACTGACGACGAAGGCGCCGACTTTGCGCGCGTCCTGAACGTAGTAAGCAGTACCGGACAGGCTGCCGTCCGCAGCGACGGTCACATCGGTGTCCGCCGCTTCCAGGCTCCCGGCCTTGTTGGTGATCGCCAGGCTCAACGCCTGCCCACCGGCGATGGCTTCCAGCGCTTTGTCCGCCGCTGCCGTTTCACAGGCACTCAGCACCGCGGTCGCCATGAAGGTGGAGAGCAGGGGCGACGGGAACGCCGCCCGTCCGGCCTCTTCCGCCAGCGCCACCGCCGCAACCAGCGGCATGCCGACGCCGCCGGCACGCTCCGGCACACAGGCAGCCGTCCAGCCGAGTTCCACCAGCTGCTGCCAGAGATCCTGATCCCAGGCGCAGGCGTTTTCCCGCTCCGGGTTGAAGTCATGCGCCACCAGCCGGTGCAGCTGGTCCGCGCTCATGTTGTCCGTGAAGAACTTCCGCGCCGAGTCGCGCAGCATGGCCTCGTCTTCGCCGAAACCGAAATTGTCTGGTTGTGTCGTCATCGTCTGTGTCCTCCGCTTACTTCGACTTCGGCATGCCGAGCACGCGCTCGCCCAGGATGTTTCGCTGCACTTCGTTGGCACCGGCGGCGATGGTGACGCCGAAGCTGTTCATGTAGGAGTGCTGCCACTGGCCGCCGTCCGGCGCGTTCGGATCCGCTACCGACAACGAGCTGGCATTGCCCTGAATCTGATAGGCGATCTCGGCCAGATCCTGATTGAACTCGGTGCTCACCAGCTTGCTCTGCAGCGGGATGCGCTGGGGATGGTCTGTCAGCGCAGACACCCGTGCCCGCCGCTGATTCTGCTGCATGGCCCGACGCCGGACGACCATCTTCATGATCTCGTCGCGAAGCACCGGATCGTCCGCTGCCGGCTTGCCATTGCGGTGCTGCTGTTTTGCCAGGGAGATGAGTGAGTTCGGGCTGCCGGTGCTGACCTTGGATTCTTTCTTCGCGGCCATGCCACCCGCGGACGGGGTAACGAGCGGGCCGGCACCGCGCTCATGGGCAAGCGTGGTCATGGCGACTTTCCAGCCGGCGCCCACATCGTCGAGCCGGTACTCGTCCGGCACCACCAGGTCGTCGAACAGCACTTCGTTGAATCCGGTTTCGCCCGTCATCTTGATCAGCGGGCGCACGGTCACCCCATCACCCAGCTTGGAGCTGATGGGCACCACGAAGTAGGACAGGCCATTGTACTTGTCGTCCTTGTCCGTCCGGCAGAGCAGGATCATCCAGCTCGCAAAGTGCGCGAGCGATGTCCAGACCTTGTGGCCGTTGATCACCCAGTTATCGCCGTCTCGACGGGCAAAGGTCTGCTGGTTGGCAAGATCGGATCCCGCACCCGGCTCAGAAAAGCCCTGACACCAGATATCCTCGCCGCTGAGCAGGCGCGGCAGCAGGTCCTGTTTGACCGACTCCGTGCCGTGGAACAGCACAGTCGGCGCTGCCATACCGAGACCGATGATGTTCGGGAAGAAGGGCGTTTTCGCTGCCTGCATCTCCGTGTTGGCAATCCGCTGACAGTCCTGCCGGCCGCCGCCACCAACTTCCGTCGGGTAATCAGAACCGACCAGTCCTGCGTCGTAGGCTGACTTCTGCCAGGCCTGCAGCCACTCGAGCGCGGCCGGATCGCTGAGCTCCAGCGCCCCCTGAGGCAGCTCCACCGGCGGCTCGCCCGGGTGGTTGTTCTTCAGCCAGTCGCGGCAATGGGCGCGGAACTCGGCCTGTTCGGGCGTATCCTGCTCCCCAGCCTCTGCGGCCTTTACTTGTTCGCTCATGATTGCCTCCCGTAGGATCATCGGATGTGAAAAATTCGACCGCGGAGTGTACGGGTTTCGGCAGATCGCCGCACGCCAGCACGCTCCTGACACGATCCGGGAGAACCCATGCGAATCTTAGCCATCCTGATACTGATCGCGATCGCGCTCGTGCATTGGGTCCTGCCCGGCCAGATCGAACGGACCATCAATCTGGTCAAAGACCATGAGCCTTACCAGATCCGGGAAGATGCCCGGGATCTGCACGACAGCCTCTTCGTTGCCGACCTGCACACGGATTCGCTGCTCTGGAAGCGCGATCTGCTAACCGAGTCAGAAATCGGTCACGTGGATCTGCCACGACTGCAGCGCGGCAACGTGGCCCTGCAGGTGTTCTCCGCCACGACCAAAAGTCCGAGCGGCCAGAACTACGAAGAGAACACCGGTGATTCCGACAACATCACCCTGCTGGCGGTGGCGCAGATGTGGCCCGTCCGCACCTGGACCAGCATTTTCGAGCGTGCCCTGTACCAGCTGGAGAAACTGCACGACTTCGCCGCCGACAGCAACGGCGAGCTGGTAGTGATCGAGAGCGCCGCGGACCTGCGGGCATTTACCGATCGGCACGCCGCAGGCGAGCAGGTGGTCGCCGGCATCTACCTCATCGAGGGCGCCCACCCCCTGGAAGGCGACCTGGACAATCTGGACCGGCTGTTCGAGTCCGGCCTCCGGATCGCCGGGCTCACACACTTCTTCGACAATCTGCTCGGGGGATCACTGCACGGCTTGAGCGGAGACGGTCTGACCCCGTTCGGGGAGGACGTGATCCGGCGCGCCGACGAGCTCGGCATCATCATTGATGTCGCCCACGCCTCGCCGCAGATGGTGAACGATGTGCTGGACCTGATCAGGACGCCAGTGATCCTTTCCCATGGCGGGGTGAAAGGCCTGTGTGATGTGAGCCGGAATCTGGACGACACGCTCATGCAGAGAATCGCCGCCCGTGGCGGCCTGATCGGCATCGGCTACTGGGACGGTGCGGTGTGCGACATAACACCACTCGGCGTCGTCCGCTCGATCCGTTACGCCATCGATCTGCTCGGCGAAGATCACGTCGCGCTCGGATCTGACTACGACGGCGCCACCGAAGTTCTGTTCGACACCTCCGAGCTCGCCATCCTCACCCAGACGATGCTGGACGAAGGCTTTTCAGAGCAGGAGATCCGCAAGGTGATGGGTGAAAACGCGAAGCGGTTCTTCCTGGCGCACCTGCCTGACTGAGCCCGTTCAGAAGCCTGAAAGTCGCACCGGCACCCGCTGCGGCGGGTGCTGACCGGGTGCGGCGCCGAAATGGCCAGGAACTTCATGACCGCAGTGCCGGCAGGCACCGCTGGCATCCAGCGCCCATTGGCCCAGCTGATACCAGTCCCGCTCGATGAGCAAGGCCTTGCAGCTCGGACACCAGGTGCTGCCACCCTCCACATCGTGAACGTTGCCGGTGTACGCATAGTGAACACCGTTGCCCTGCGCGATTCGTCGCGCCTTGGCCAGGGTCGCTGCGGGCGTGCTCCCGACGTCGCGCATCTTCCAGTCCGGGTGGAAGGCCGTGAAGTGCATGGGCACATCCGGACCCAGCTTCTCGGCAACCCAGGCGGTCATCTCGTCGAGTTCGGCGTCGGAGTCGTTTTCGCCGGGAATGAGCAGGGTCGTGAGTTCCAGCCAGGTGTCCGTTTCGTGGTGAATGTACTCGAGCGTCTCGAGGACCGGCGCCAGATGCCCGCCGCAGATCTTGTGATAGAAGCGTTCGGTGAACGCTTTCAGGTCCACATTCGCGGCGTCCATTGCCTGGAAAAACTCGGCTCGGGGCTCCGGATCCACATATCCGGCGGTGACAGCCACCGTTTTCACATCCTGCTCGCGACAGGCTTCCGCCACATCCACCGCGTATTCGTGAAAGATGATCGGATCGTTGTAAGTGAAGGCAACGCTCTGGCAGGCCAGGGACACCGCTGCTTCCGCCAGCCGCTCCGGCATGGCCTGGTCCGCCAGCGTGTCCATCTCCCTGGATTTGCTCATGTCCCAGTTCTGGCAGAACTTGCACGCCAGGTTGCAGCCGGCGGTGCCGAAGGACAGCACGGTGCTGCCCGGGTAGAAGTGATTGAGCGGTTTCTTCTCGATGGGATCCACACAGAAGCCGGACGAACGCCCATAGCTCACCAGCTTGACCTCGTCGTCCAGTCGTTGACGGACGTAACACAGCCCACGCTGGCCGTCCCGAAGACGGCAGTGCCTCGGGCAGAGATCACATTGAAGCCTGCCGTCCTCGAGGCGGTGCCAGTACTTCGTGCTGACGATGGTGCCGTTCGTGCTTTCCATGCTTGTTATATGGTGACTCGGACCACATATAACAAGATAAGGAAGCGCGCTATCGCGATAATCAGGAAGAGGTCAGGCTGATGGACAGACAGGTAATTAGACGAGAAGGGTGGCGGCAGCCATGAGCACACGACCCGCTGCGGTAGCCGGTGCCTTTTACCCCGGCAGAGCGGGCGAACTGGCCGAAACTGTGTCCGCCCTGCTGGCCGACGCACCCGCGCAGGCATCCAGACCGACGGCGGCGCGGTTGCCAAAGGCCATGATCCTGCCGCACGCCGGATATGCTTACTCCGGCCCCATCGCTGCAACAGGCTATCGCCTGCTCGCAGGAGCAGCAGACCGGATTCGTCGCGTTGTTCTACTTGGCCCTGCGCACCGGGTCTATCTCTCGGGAATGGCGTTGCCTTCCGCGGATAAATTCGAGGTGCCAACCGGCAATGTGCCCCTGGACCGTAACCTCATCAATGAGCTGCTGGCGCTGCCCGGCACCCGGACTGATGACGAGGCACACGCGCTAGAACATTGCCTGGAGGTGCATCTGCCCTTCCTGCAGGCAGTACTCGAACAGTTCGAGCTGGTTCCCATCGTTGTCGGTCAATGCCCGGCTGCACAGGTTGCCGGCGTGCTGGAAGCAGCCTGGGGCGGGGAGGAGACGGTCATCATCGTCAGCTCCGATCTCTCGCACTATCACCCCTATGATTCAGCCCGGGAAATCGATGCGGCGACAACGGCCAGAATCCTCGCCAGATCATCCAACCTGGAGGGTGAAGAGGCCTGTGGCGCAAGCGCCATCAACGGTCTCATGCTCGCCGCCAGGGGCCACGATCTGACCGTGCACGCGCTCGATATCAGAAACTCCGGAGATACGGCGGGCGATCGCCGTCAGGTGGTGGGTTATGGCGCCTACGCGCTCAGCTGAGTTTTCGGACGATACCCGCCGCACGCTGCTGCAGGTAGCCAGGGAGTCCGTCGCCTGTGGGGTCCGGTCGGGCTCCCCGATCCCGATTCGCCCGGAGGGATTGCCCGCGCACCTGGTCCGCCACCGCGCCTGCTTCATCACGCTGCGTCGTTTTGAACAACTCCGAGGCTGCATAGGCTCGCTCGAGGCGACCAGACCGCTGATCGTCGAAGTCGCCGAGACCGCCTGCTCTGCGGCGCTCGACGATCCCAGATTTCATCCGGTCAGAGAGGCGGAACTCAAAACGCTGAACATCGAGGTCTCCATCCTCTCACCACTCAGCGAGATCCACGTCCACACAGAGCAGATGCTGCTTGATGACCTGCGTCCAGGCGTCGATGGGCTGGTCCTCGACTTCGGCGACCGCCGTGCCACCTTCCTGCCCAAGCTGTGGGAGCAACTCCCTGAGCCCGCAACCTTCGTCGAAGCGCTCAAGCAGAAAGCCGGATTGCCTGTCGATTTCTGGAGCCCGGACATCCAGGCATACCGATATCTGACCGAGACGTTCAGCGAGCCATACGAAGCCCGGGCACCCGCTTAACCGTCTGCTGTGGCCGGGGCGACCGGCGGAGACCGATCCTGTCTCCAGATCTGCTATCTTTGCGGGTTCGACCCATTTACAGGAGCAGACCTTGGCATCCGCAGAAGATCTGAATTCGTTCCGTGACGAAGCCCGTCAGTGGCTGACCGACAATTTTCCGTCCAGCCTGGCCAACAAACGACCGCCGGGCATCGCCGGCTTCGGCGCCAAGCTCTCCGGCGACTGGAAGTCCTGGCAGGAGAGCCTGGGCGAAAAAGGCTGGTCGACACCCACCTGGCCTGCCGAGTACGGCGGTGGCGGCTTGAGCCCGGAACAGGCGGCCGTGCTGTCAGAAGAGATGCGCGAGATGGGCGCAATCAGCCCCATTGGCGGCTTCGGAACCATGATGTGGGGGCCGACCCTCCTCGACTTCGGCACCGAAGAGCAGAAGAAGCGCTACCTGCCGGACATCATCCGCGGCAACATTCACTGGTGTCAGGGTTATTCCGAGCCCGGCGCCGGATCCGACCTCGCCAACCTGCAATCATTTGCGGAAGACAAAGGCGATCACTTCATTCTGAACGGCTCCAAAGTCTGGACCTCCGGCGCCCTGGAGGCGGACTGGATGTACGGCGTCTTCCGCACCGACAAAAGCAACAAATACGAAGGCATCAGCTTTCTCACCCTGGACATGACCTCGCCTGGGGTGGAAGTGAAACCCATTGTTCTGATCTCCGGGCAATCTCCGTTCAACGAGGTGTTCTTCACCGACGTGGTGGTTCCCAAGGAGAACCTCATCGGCGAGAAGAATCTGGGCTGGAACATCGGCAAGCGCCTGCTGCTGCACGAGCGTCAGAGCATCGCCGGCAGCAGCGAAGGCGGCGTAGTCGGCGGCTCCTACGGCATCGAGCAGGTGGCCAGGGACTACCTCGGCATGGAAGGTGACAAGCTCGCGGACGGCGCGATGCGCGAACGGATTGCCGAGCAGAAAATGTTTGCGCACGCCTACGCGCTCACCGGGCGCCGATTCAGCGACGAGGCGGCCGTCAGCGGCCCCTCCGCCGCCGTTGGTATCCTGAAGGTGGCCTGGGCCAAGGACAATCAGAATCGGGAAGAGCTGCTGATCGAGATGCTGGGCAATCGGGGTCTCGGCTGGGAGGGAGAAGGCTTCTCGGACAACGAGCTCCAAGCTGTGCGCACCTGGCTGCGCTCCAAGGCCAACTCCATCGAGGGTGGCACTACTGAGATCAATCTGAATCTGGTCGCCAAGCGTGTGCTCGGCCTGAAGGGGTATTGAGAAATGGCTGTACTCACAGAAGAACAATCCATGCTGAAGGACCAGGCAAATGCCTGGGCCAGAGACGAATCGCCGGTAACGAAGTTCCGGCAGCTGCGCGACAGTGGCGCAGCACGGCGCTACGACGACGCCACCTGGCAGGAGATCTCCGCCATGGGCTGGCCGGGCATCCTGATCCCGGAAGCGTTCGGTGGCTCCGACATGGACTACGCAACCTTCGGCGTGGTGCTCGAGGAGACCGGGCGGCAGCTGGTAGCCTCTCCCTTGCTGGCTTCCGGACTGGTCGGCGCCTCCGCTCTGCTGCTCGGTGGCAGCGACGCGCAGAAGCAGCACTGGTTGCCCCGTATCGCAGCCGGCTCAGCCATCGTCACCCTGGCCGTGGACGAAGGCCCGCATCATGGGCCTGAACAGCTTGCCCTGGCGGCGACCGCGTCCGGCGAGGGTTTCAAGCTGGACGGCAGCAAGGTCTTTGTCCTGGAGGGCGGCAGTGCGGATGCCTTCGTGGTGGCCGCTCGGACCGACGGTGCGCCGGGTGAGCAATCCGGCATCAGCCTGTTCCTGGTTCCGGCTGATGCCTCGGGTCTCAGCGTCTCCGCGCTGAAGACGGCCGACAGCAGGGGTTATGCGGATCTGACCTTCGCTGGCGTGGAAGTCGGCGCCGATTCGGTGATTGGCGAGGTGGGCAACGGATTTCCGCTCCTGGATGCTCTGCTCGACCGGGCCAGAGCAGGGCTGGCCGCCGAGATGCTCGGCACCGCCTGCGAAGCGTTCGATCGCACCCTGGAGTACCTGAAGACCCGGGAGCAGTTCGGTCAGGTGATCGGCTCGTTCCAGAGCCTCGGGCATCGGGCAGCGACTCTGTTCATGGACATGGAGTTCGCTCGTTCCTGCGTTGAAGCGGCGCTGCGCGCCATCGATACAGATGATCCTGAAACCCCGATCCTCTGCTCTCTGGCCAAGTGCAAAGCCGGCGAGTTCCTGCACGACATGTCCAATGACATGATTCAGATGCACGGCGGCATCGGCATGACGGACGAATTCGACGCCGGCTTCTACCTGAAGCGAGCCCGAGCCACCGAGGCGACATTCGGCGGCCAGTCGTTCCACCGCCGCCGCTACATTTCGCACTACGGCCTCTGAGGAAGCGCGCATGGAGAATCCGGCCTGGGCCGAGAAGAAGGTCACCAGCCCGCGGCACGAAACGGCTTACCTCGAAGCCGGGCCGGAAGATGGCACCGCCATCATCCTGGTGCACGGCTGGCCGGAACTCTCCATCAGCTGGCGGCACCAGATTCCCTTCCTTGCCGAACTCGGTTATCGGGTGGTGGCGCCCGACATGCGCGGCTATGGCGGCTCCAGCACTTATGACACTCACGAGGCCTACGCCCAGCGCGAGGTGGTGGCAGACATGCTCGAACTCGCAGACGCGTTGGCTATCGAGCGTGCCATCTGGATCGGTCACGACTGGGGGGCACCCACGGTCTGGAACATCGGCCGGCACCACCCGGACCGAGCGATCGCCATCGCCAACCTCTGCGTGCCGTACAACACGCTGGAGATCGGCTGGCCCGGCATGCTGCCTTATATCGATCGGGATCTGTATCCGGAAGCCGAGTACCCGGCCGGGCAGTGGGAGTACCAGCGCTACTACGAAGAGAACTTCGAAGAGGCGACCTCAGCATTCGATGCCGATCCGCGGGCCGTCTGCCAACTGCTGTTCCGCAAGGGCAACCCTGAGGGGGAAGGTCAGGTGGCGGCTACGGCAATGACGCGCAAGCTCGGCGGCTGGTTCGGGGGTGGTCCGGCACCGGCGATGCCGAGAGACGAGGACGTGATCAGCGAATCGGATCTGGACCGCTACGCCGAGTCGCTGGCCAGAAACAGCTTCTTCGGGCCCGACAGCTACTACATGAACCACGAGCGCAACCTGGCGTATGCTAACGAGAAGCCCGACGCCAGGCTGAGCATGCCCGTGTTGTTCGTGCACGCGGCCTACGACTATACCTGCGAGACCATGAGGTCGACGCTGGCCGAGCCCATGCGCGCGCTGTGCGATGAACTCACGGAGAAGACGATCCCCAGCGGTCACTGGATGGCCCAGGAACGCCCCGAAGCGCTGAACCTGACGCTGAGCAACTGGCTGACAGCCATCGGCTGAGCTATCTTCCCCGGGGAACCCTGGGGAGGAGAGACTCCATGCCACGCTGGCTTAGCTACGTTCTGGCCGTACTCGTCGTCACCCTCATCGTTGTGACCATCGCCGCGCCCATCGGGCCGATGCCCGGTCTGCGCATCGGCGGAACGCCAACCGAGCCGCCGGCTTCCTGGGCTGGTGCTGAGCTGCCTGATGACATTCTGTTCGCAACCCACGACGGCCTGTTGCCCTATGTGGTGACCATCTGGATCGTGGAATCCGGCGGCAGGCTCTACGTGGTCGGCGCACCGGAAAGCACCTGGGTCGCGAAAGCGACGAACAGCCCCGATGTTCGTGTGAGAATCAACGACGCGGTCTACGACATGCAGGCGACGCGCATGCCCCCCGGCCGGGTGGAGGTGCTTCAGGCCTATGTGGACCGCTATCAGGCTGACTATCCGGAAATCATCGACGGCTTCCCGCCCCTGGAAGAACTGGCCGAGGGCAGCGCCCTGTTCGAGCTCACGCCCCGGTAGCTGAAGCCCGTTCTCTAGGGCTCGCTGAGCGGTTGCAGACCGGTGGGGCCACCGAGCTTCGGCAGGGCGTCATGAACTACAGTCCAGTCCGCTCTGGAATCGTAGTAGACGTGTGCACTCGGCGCCCGGTCGATGGGTCCATGCAGGGAGGCGAGCGTCACATCGATCACCTCAGGTTCGTTTCCCTTGTCCGTTGTATGCCAGCAGAACAACTGTGAACCACAGAGATCGCAGAATTGCCGGCGCCCGTGCTCGGAGCTCTCGAACGTCTTCAGATGGCCCTGCCCGGCTGTAATCAGAAGCTGAGTCGGCGGCACCGCCGTCCAGGTGACGAAACTCGCACCATGCGGTCGCCGGCACATCGAGCAGTGACAGTGGATACAGAACGCCGTGGGCAGCTCGATCTCGAAGCCCACCGCGCCGCAGAAACAGCCACCTGTAACCTTATCCGTCGTCACCAAATTCATTCTCCCCAATACCTTAGTCCTCAAGACTCCCAGTATATGGTGCTGCGACTCCGCGTATCCGCGTATCCGCGTAATTGACGCAGCCAGGCCGCCTCGGCAATCTGGGGGTCTGCATATTCTGAAGGGGAAAACTATGAGCGTGGACGGAAAAGTAGCCATCATCACGGGCGCGGGCGGTGGGCTCGGTCGCGAGCACGCCCTGCTGCTTGCAAAGCACGGCGCAAAGATCGTGGTCAACGATCTGGGCGGCAATGTGGACGGCTCCGGCCAGGGTGACGCGGCAGACGTGGTCGTCGAAGAGATCAAGGACGCTGGTGGTGATGCCGTGGCCAACAAGGATTCGGTGTCGGATCGCGAAGGCGCCAAGCGGATCGTCGAAACGGCAGTGAACACATTCGGCACCGTGGACATCGTGGTCAATAACGCCGGCATCCTGCGTGACAAGTCATTCAAGAAGATGACGCTGGACGAGTGGGACATCGTCATCAACGTGCACCTGAACGGTTCAGCTTACGTTACCTGGCATGCCTGGCCGATCATGTATGAGAAGAACTACGGACGGGTGGTCTTCACCTCCTCCGTCTCCGGTATCCTCGGCTCGTTTGGTCAGGGCAACTACGGCGCCGCGAAGATGGGCATGGTCGGACTGATGAACAACCTCGCTCGGGAAGGGGCGTCGCACAACGTGCACACCAACTGCCTGTCGCCTGGCGCAGCCACCAGAATGACGGCCAGCGTCCCCGGCAGCACCATCGACCTGGATAATCCCGACAAGGGCAACCTGCCCGGTCTGGTCAGTCCTGCGGTGCTGTACATGGCGGGCGAGGACGCACCGAACGGACGGATCATTCAGGCCGCAGGCGGGCGTTTCGCCAGCGATATGGTCTATGCCAATACCGGGGTGGATCTGGGTGCGGACATGGATCCGGAAGACTTCCTCGATGCGGCAGAGCAGGCCCTCGACATGACGGATGCCGCGCCAAAGACGAGCTTCTGGCGCTGATCGAACGCAGCCGCTCTAAACAGGCGCCCTGCGCTCGGGCCTCGGCGTCTGCATCGGCGGCACTTTCTCATCAAGCAGCGCGACGAGCGCGTCGCGCCGCGCCGTATGACCCGGGTCATTCCAGAGATTGATCGTCTGGTCCGGATCCTCGTTCATGTCGTACAGCTCGCCCTCACTGCCATCGTAGAGGTGACTCTTGCCATAGGCGGTGCACAGCCAGCCTGACTGCTCGTAGATCGACTTCAGATGCATATCGATGGGCCCGTGCTCGGAGTCCCACTCGGTAAGCACGAACTCGCGACCCTGCTCCGCAGCTTCTGCATCGCTCAACGGCAGCTTCCGCCCCTCGCAGTAGTCGGGCGCGTCAATCCCGGCGATGTGGCAGAAGGTGCTGGCCAGATCCAGATGACCGACCGGCGCCATGACTTCCGCGGGCGCTACGCCAGCCTGTGCAGCCGGGCGCCAGATGAAGGGCAGACGCATGAGCGCATCCACGTGGTAAGGGCCTTTGAACAGGAGACCGAAATCACCCTGCAGCTCACCGTGATCGGTGGTGAAGAAGATGTCCGTGTTATCGAGCTGTCCACGCGCTTCCAGAAAGTCGAAGACCCGCTGGCAGGCTTCGTCGATCAGCTCGTTTTCAATGTGCGTCATGGCGTTGATCTCCCGGACCTGATCCGGCGTCATCTCTGCGGGCACGAACTCACGGGGCGATTCCAGGTTTGTCCAGAGCGTGCCATCGTAGTAGCCGCGCCAGTGCTTCGGCTTGCCTTCGAGGAGCGCCTCCCGCGCCGACGCCTCCTCCCGGTACAGCTTCGGCAGCGGCACATCCTGCCAGCGCACTCGATGCAGCTCGGATTCGGGAACGTCCCACGGATGGTGTGGATCCGGGAAGCTCATCCAGCAGAAAAACGGCTCCTCAGAGCCGAGGCTCGATATCCAGTTGATGGTGCGGTCCGCCACCCAGTCCGTGTGATAGAGCTCTCTGGGCACCTCCATGGGCCAGACCTGCACCGCACCCGTCTGGCCATGACTGGCTGTGTTCTGCCCCTTGTCAGTCACCATGGGGTAGAACTTCTCCTTCTGCGGCAGATGCTCATTCATCCACAGGTCGTAGTGGCTGTGCCCTTCAAAGAAGTGGTTGGCGAGCTCCATGTGCTCGAAGCCACGATGCGGGCCGGTGTTCTCGAGCGAAGCCATGCGGTTCTCGAAAAACTCCGCCGGATCCCCGAGCCAGGGCTCGAAGTGGGCTTTGCCCAGCAGCCCGGTCCGATAGCCATGGGCATTGAGGTGATGGGCGACGGTCTGTCGGTCTTCCGGCAGGCACACACCGTTCATCCACACGCCGTGCGAGCCCACGTGCTGGCCGGTGATCATGGTGGCCCGGGCCGGCATGCAGACCACGTTCTGATTGTGCGCGCGCCGGTAGTTGATACCCGCTGCCGCCAGCGTGTCGATGGCCGGCGTGCGCGCGACCGTGCCGCCGTTGCAGCCAAGGGCGTCGTAGCGCATCTGATCAGTGGTGATGAAGAGAATGTTGCGTTTCATGGGTCGAGTGTTCCACAGGGCGGAATAAATGTCGCCCGGGGTCAGCTCTATCAATCAGGGTCCGGTAGTATGGCCCCATCGATGTGAAGGGGCCCCCGATGGGCGCAAGACAGTTCGCAGGCGTCCTCTGCCTGCTGATCAGCACCTGTTCGGCGGTCGCGGCCGAGCGCCTGCACCTGCTCATCCCGGCCGGTCCCGGCGGCGGTCTGGACAGCACGGCCAGAGCCATCGGCGGAGCGCTGAGAGGCGCTGACATCCGCTCACCCGTTTCTTACGAGAACATGACCGGCGGCGGTGGCGGTCGGGCCATGGCGCATTTCGTGGAAACGGCGGAGCGACAGCAGAACACCCTGTTGATCAATTCGACGCCCCTCATCATCCGCTCCCTGCAGGGTCTGTTTCCCCATGACCATCACGACCTCGTGCCCATCGCAGGGTTGGTAGGCGAGTACGGCGCCTTCGTGGCTCGCTCGGATTCCGGGATCGAATCCTGGGCGCAGTTCATTGCGCTACTGAAGGAAAATCCACGCGCCATCAACGTGGGCGGAGGCTCCGTGCGCGGCAGCCTGGATCACCTGATCCTGGCGCTGGCGCTGGAGAAGGCAGGCATCGAACCCAGAAGCGTCCGCTATCTGCCTTACGACGCGGGCGGCAAGGCCATGCTGGCGCTACTCGGCGGCGAGATCGAGGTGTTGAGCACCGGTATCGGCGAGGCCATTGGCTACGCAGAATCAGGCGACGTGCGCATCCTCGGTGTGACCGGTCCGGAGCGCTTGCCGCAATTGCCCGATACGCCGACGCTCAGCGAACTCGGCACACCGCTGGTATTCGCCAACTGGCGAGGGCTGTTCGCCGCGCCAGGGACCACCGAGGATCGGGCGCTCGAATGGCAGCAGGAGATCCGCCTGGCCCTTGCCTCGCCGGAATGGCAAGGCGCAATTGACCGTTATGGCTGGACGTCACTCGAGCTCATGGGCGAGGCGTTCACGCAGTATCTGGACGAGCAGGCCGCCGTACTCGAAGCCACGCTGAACGCGCTCGGCTTCATCCGTCGCTGAGACCCGGACTGCAATGGCATACCGTCTGCTCCTGATCGGCCTGCTCGCAGTAAGCGTGCT
>Ga0316187_10003328_pt1 | contig 13991 bp, 12 predicted proteins | sample CroRivburrow1_MG_FD_204927 | JGI IMG/M metagenome (GOLD analysis project Ga0316187, IMG submission 204927) | Coastal sediment microbial communities from Maine, United States - Cross River worm burrow 1 | ecosystem: Environmental > Aquatic > Marine > Coastal > Sediment | place: USA: Maine...
AGGAGGACATCTCCTCATGATAGCACAGGGTTGGGATGTTGATTCCCTCATCACGGGCAACCTCAAGTAAGGTTGTGCCTTCTTTGACCTCTAATTCTTTGCCGTTGAGCGTGAATGTAACCATTTATCGTTTTCCTCGATTATTCTACGGCATCGAACTTACAGACTTCTTTGCAAATACCGCATTTTACACATTTATCCTGGATGATTTCGGCAACTTCTTTCTTCTTCCAGATGACTGCGTCGGATGGGCAGTTTCTGAAACAGAGACCGCATTTCTTGCAATTGTCGGTGATCACCTCGTAGGTGAACAGCGGTTTGCAAACCTTTGCCGGGCAGTTTTTATCCTTGATATGGGCCAGATACTCATCCCTGAAATAATGCAGGGTGCTCAGGACCGGGTTGGGTAGCGAGGTGCCGAGACCGCACATGGAGGCGTCATCTATGCAGTGGCAGAGATCTTCCATGGTTTCAAGGTCTTCCTCTCTTCCTTCTCCCTCGCAGATTCGCTCAAGAATATTGAGCAGGGCTGCTGATCCGTCGCGGCAGGATATGCATTTACCGCACGATTCATCGTTGCAGAACTCAATGAAATACTTGGCCACATTGACCACGCAGGCCCCTTCATCCATAACGATCATGCCGCCCGATCCCATCATCGATCCGACCTCTTTAAGCTGGTCGAAGTCTACAGGCATATCCAGTTTGTCGGCTGGCAGGCAGCCTCCGGAGGGGCCGCCGGTCTGCACCGCTTTAAACGTTTTGCCATCGGGGATGCCGCCGCCGATATCGAAGATGATCTTGCGCAGGGTGGTACCCATTTCCACTTCGATCAGACCGGTATTGACAATATTGCCGACCAGCGAGAAGACCTTGGTTCCCTTGCTGTTTTCGGTTCCCATCGAGGCGTACCAGTCGGCGCCCTGGTTGATGATGATCGGCACGTTGGCAAAGGTCTCGACGTTGTTGAGCACCGTCGGCTTCTCCCACAGCCCCTTGTCCGTGGCATGGTCGTACTTGGCGGTGGGTTCACCCGGCAGCCCTTCAATCGAGGCGCGCAGAGCACTGGACTCGCCGCAGACAAAGGCACCGGCACCCTGGAAAACCTCGATATCGAAATCGAAACCGGATCCCATGATGTTCTCGCCAAGCAAACCGTATTCACGGGCCTGGTCGAGGGCCAGGAAGAGCCTGGTAACGGCCAGCGGATATTCCGCCCTGACATAGACGACGCCATATTTGGCTCCGACACCGTAGGCAGATATGATCATGCCTTCAATAACGGACTGGGGGTTGCCTTCGATCAGCGAGCGATCCATAAAGGCACCGGGGTCGCCTTCGTCGGCGTTGCAGATGATGTATTTGGGCCGTCCGGTCGCCTTGGCGGCCGATTCCCATTTTCTACCGGCCGGGAAGCCGCCGCCTCCGCGTCCCCTGAGCCCCGATTTTTTCATTTCTTCGACCACATCTTCAGGAGTCATATCCTGAAGGCATTTGGCCAGCGCCTGATAGCCGTCTACGGCAAAGTAGTTACGGATGTCCTCCGGGTTGATCGTTCCGCAGCCGCCCAGAACGATGCGCTTCTGGCCGGCATAAAAGGGCACTTCTTTTTCGGTGGCGGCCCGGCTGCCATCCTGGTTTTCGAACAGCAGCTCCTCTACCACGCCCTGATCTTCCAGGGTAGCCGAGATGATATTGGGAACATCATCGACCTTCACTTTGTTGTAGAAAGTTCCCTGGGGCTCGATGCGTACCAGCGGTCCCATCTGGCAGAAACCATGGCAACCGCTTTTACTGGCCCCAGCTTCGGTTTCTCCACCTTCGAAAAGCAGTTCGACATCGACGTCGATACCACGTTGCTTGATCTGATTTTTTAACTCTTCATAAACATCCAGTGAGCCGCCGGCGATGCAGGCAGTTCCGGCACAGACGCGGAAAGTGGTTTTCCGTCTGTCCAGAGCGCCCTTGCATTGTTCTCTCATTGCCGTCATTTCCGACGGCGCGCTGATCGGTGTCACGCGTGTAGTGATTTCCTGTTCCATAAGCTGGTTGCTGGTAGACTTTTTATTGCGCGTTATTCTTTATATCTTTTACCAATTCGGGGACTTTTTTCTTGGTCATCGGACCCTGCACATCTTCATTGACCGTCAATACCGGTGCAAGTCCGCAACAGCCGATACATCTGACTTCATCGAGAGTGAACATCATGTCCTCGGTGGTTTCACCGCACTTGATGCCAAGCAAGGGTTCAAAGGCCTCGATAATGCCCTCGGCGCCCCTGACATGACACGCCGTACCGGTACAGACGGTTATTTTGTATTTGCCGACCGGATCGAGACTGAACAGATTGTAGAAGGTGGCAATCCTGAAGATCTTGGAAAGTGGCATGTCCATTTCTTTGGAGACCAGGCGCAGTACCGCTTCCGGTAAATATTTGAAGGTCGCGCTGACATCGTGGAGAATTGGCAGGATCGGTCCCGGGTTGTCCCGATGTTTGTCGACGATATCGAGGACCTGATTTCTCTGCTTGCGGTCGAGCTTTGGAGTTTTCTTGTCCTCAGCCACCTGTATATTGCCCTCACGCTCAAAGGTCCATTTCGAGCGGGTGTCAAAGGCATCACTTTCGGACATGCCTTTGACGGTGCTAATCAGATCGGGGACAAAGAGTTCGATATCTTCTTTAACTTTAACCTGGCAGGCGAGGCGGGTACCTCTCTTCTGCTCATCTTTGCTGATGAACATTTCTTCGGTGGGCAGAATATCGCCGCCGCCACTCTTGACGTTGAGTTTACAGAAGCCGCAGCTGCCTCGCCCGGCGCAGGAGGCCGGTATCTCCATGCCCTGGTCGATCAGAATCGACAACAATGTGGCGCCGCCCTGGACAGTGAATTCCTTGTCCCCTTCTTCGTCCGCCACGGAGACTTTGCAATCGCCGTAGGAGACAAGAAATTTGTCGGCAATCAGAAGAATAACGGTCAGAGTAAACAGTATCGCGGTAATTATCCCGATAGGAAGTAGCGTTTCCATAGTTATTCTGCAGGGGCTCCCATGGGTTCAGGTGATGGTGAATAAGTGAGTTTCATTTTCATAGGTTTACAATTCTCCGGCTATCATACCATACCGCTGAAGCCCATGAAGGCCAGCGCGATGATTCCGGTAATTATCATTATGATGCCAGGACCCTGCAGCCCTTTGGGCACCTTGCCGATGAGGTCGAGTTTTTCATAAATGGCGGCCACCATGATCATCGCCAGCCAGAACCCAATTGCCGCCGAGATCGAATAGACCACCGCCTGTATGTACGACAGGTTGTCAACCGTGGTCACTTTCAAGGAAATGAACAGCACGGTACAGTTCACTGTGATCAGCGGCAGGAAAATTCCGAACGATGCCTGCAAAGCTGGAAAGAACCGCTCCATGATCATTTCCACCAGCTGCACACAGGCGGCAATGACGATGATGAAAACGATATACTGAATGATCTGGCTGCCGGTGGCCTCAAGAACCTGGTAGATGGCCCAGTTGGCAGACGAGGTCAGGGTGACCACGAAAATGACTGCCGCGCCCATGCCGAAGGCGGTGGTCAGACTTCGGGACAGGGCCACGAAGGGACACATACCCAGCAGGTAATAAAGTGCCACGTTCTGGATCAGAAGTGCGGTGATGAAGATCGATAATAATGATGTTTCGCCCATGGTAACGCCCTTGTGCTTTACTTTTTATCAGCCTTTGCCTGGCGGTTCCACTCCCGCCAAGGTTCTGGTTATCCAGAGGAACACGCCCAGTACGAAAAAGGCCCCGGCAGGTGCGGCCAGAACCACCCAGTCAACCCAGCCGGCCGGGGTGATTTTGACCCCAAGCAGGGTGCCGAAGGCAAATATCTCCCTGAAGATGGCAATGGCCATCAGCGTGTAGGTGTAGGCTAATCCGTTTGCCAATGCATCTATTAATGCGAGCTTGGGAGGGTTCTGCACAAAGAAAGCCTCGGCCCGGCCCATGATGATGCAGTTGGTAATGATCAGCGGCACGTAGGGACCCATTGCCTCACTCACTGTTGGCCAATAGGCTTTGAGCGCAAGATCGACAATGGTCACGCCCGAGGCAATGGTGATCATGTAGATGATTATGCGGACCCGCGACGGTATGATCTTTCTGAGCAGGGAAATAATAATGGCGGTGAGAATGAGAACGAAGATCACCCCCGCACTCATGGCGATGGCGTTTTCCACCTTGTTCGAGATGGCCAGGGCGGAGCATATGCCGAGCGTCGCTGAACTGATCGGGTGTTCCCGCCAGATCCCGTTCTTGATGGTCTTAGCGCCTTTCTTTCCGAAAATCTCTTTTAGATTCATGTTCTACTGACCGATCAGAGTTTTGGTTGCTTGGACGTTCTTGTTGATATTTTTCTCCAGGGCCTTGCTGGTAAGGGTTGCCCCGGTGATTGCATCGACCTCATTGTCGGCTGACGCGGTTCCAGCGGCAACGATCAACAATTTGGGAACCACTTTTTTATCCCTGAAGTTGATCAGGTTGTCGGCAGCCAGCACCCGGCTACCCAGGCCTGGGGTTTCATTCTGCTGAATCATGGCAATCCCCTTGATAGCCTCCTTGTCGGGGGACAGGGCAATGATACCGCTTATTGGTCCCTGGGAAGCGGGGCCGGAGAATTCGAAGGCAATACTGCCGTCTTCAGCGGTGTAGATGGTCTTGCCGTCGATTTCCTCAGCCTTGACATTGGTGGTGAACACTTCTTCGATGGTGTCAGCCTCATAGGGAATCACCAGGGCTTCGAGGACTTTCTTGCGTTTTTTCTCGAGTAGATACTTCTCAATCCTGGGGCCAGTCATCGTGTCGACGGCCACCAAGGCTGTGGACCAGAATACGCCAAACACCAGGACGAAGCCGATCATCTTGATTTTATCTATCACGCCATCTCTCCGATCTAAAACTTGGACATTTAATTCTCTAAAGTTTCCACGCTCTTATAACGCATCGAAATTATCACATGGTCAATCAATGGGGTAAACGAATTCATGATTACGATGCTGAACATTACCCCTTCGACATAGCCCGAAAACACGCGGATTAATACGGTTAGAAGGCCGCAGCCGATACCGAAAATAAATTTCCCGGGAACGGTATACGGTGAGGTCACCGGATCACAGGACATGAACATGGCGCCAAACAGTACGGAGCCACCCAGCAGATGAAATAGAGCGAAACTGAATGGTGCCACACTTCCCTCTGCAGGTGACGGCGCCCAGCCGAAGAGACCCGCAAGAAAAGCAAAAATGAATACCGAGGCGAGATAGGACACCGGAACCCGCCAGTTGCTCACCCTGGTGAGCATCAGGAAGATACCGCCGACTATGATGCCGAGCCGGAAAGTTTCGCCGACACTGCCAGAGGGGATTCCCATTAGAAGATCGGTCGCTGGAGTCAGTACCCCCTGGGTTTTGGCGAGGGCCATCGGGGTGGCGGAGGAGACGGCATCAACCGCGCCGCGCCAGGCACCCGGGGCGGTCCAGCCGCTGGTCAGAATGGTCGGAAAGGAGATAGTGATAAACAGCCTGCCGACCAGGGCCGGGTTGAATATATTGTGGCCGGTGCCGCCGAACACCTCTTTACCGAAAAAGACTCCGACAAAGATACCTACAGCCACCACCCAGAGCGGTGTAGCCGGGGGCAGGATAAGTGGAAAGAGGATGCCGGTAACAAAGAAGCCCTCGTGAATTTCGGTTTTCCTGATGCAGGCGAAAATAACTTCGACCAGACCTCCCACCGCATAGGAAACCAGTATCATCAGCAGGATACGCGGCCCGAAAAACCAGATGGAGGCACAGATGCTGGGCAACAGGGCGACGATGACAATGCTCATGTAGCGCTTGATATCCAGCGGGTCCCTGACGTGCGGAGCCGTTGCCGTGCGGGCCGGTGGGTAGAAGAAAATGAACTCGATAGCCTCGTAGAGCGGCTTGAGAAAAGCGAGATTTCCCCGTTTTTCAAATTGCGGCCTGAACGAGTCGAACAAATCAGAAAGCCATTTCATGCCTGTTTCCTTGACACCGTGTTAACTAAATGTGGTGACGACCGTGGCCCGCCCTGACTGGGGCGGGCACCTTGGCCCTCACTCACCCTCAATCGATTCAGCTATGGCCCGCTGCCGCTCAGCTCTGAATAGTTCGAGATGGTTGATCTTCGATACGCAGACATAAGAGCAGAGACCGCAGTCTATACATTTTTCAAACTCAACCCGGTAGGCATCTTCGGGCCTGTCATTATCCAGGTACCGGTAGATGAGATGCGGAATGATTCCCGCCGGGCAGACGCTTTCACAGAAGCCACAGAACACACAGGGGCGGGCTTCGCCGCCCAGCGCAGTGGTAGATTTTTCTTTGAAAAGTGGTTTGAAAAAGCTGGCAAATGTATTGGAGTATGATCGTTTGGTGAAACCAGGCTGGACAAAGGCGAGTACCTCGCGCTCGGTCATTTCTTCCAGCACATTGAGAGCCTGGCAGCTGCAGTCGAGACCTAACTGCTCAGCAGCGACCGTTGCCCCAGTCAACACGCCTCCGCTGATGACCCGCAGCGGTTTGGAGCCGTTTCTGAAACCCAGGTCCGAGAGCGGGTAACCTATCGGCAATTGATGGTGACAGGGAGTATCGGCCATCGGGCCACTGATGGAGATGATCCGTTTGACAAAGGGATGGTTTTCCTCGATAGCGGCCCGCGCCGCAAGAATTGTCTGCAGATCCGTAGTCCAGGTCTTTTCAGGATTGAGATCGTTCAGTTGTGCGGCCAAAGCAGGTGAATCGAAAGGATAAGTGTTCGGAACCTCGAAAAGCTTGAGCCAATCGGTGCGCGATGCCGCTAGACTTTGGATCTGGGTCTTTATTTCTGAGTCAGATTCGGCACAGATCATTAAGACTTGGGCATCTTCCAGCATTTTATGGAAAAGGTCGAGCCCGGCACCGAATTGATCAATCGTATCCTTCAGCAGGGTTTCGGCAGCGGGAAAGAATGGTTCCATTCTTGACACCGGGATGACAAGGCACTCAGGAGTGTTGTCTGGGTCCGGGACTCTGCCGCAGTCAACTCTGGCCAGGGAGGACCAGACACCGAGCCGGAGCAGGGTTTGGCGCTGACCTTCATCCTCCGCCGTCTTGTCTGCGCTTTCCTTGGCCGAGGACAAATTTTCCAGGGTGATGTGCCGTTCAGCAAGCTCCAGGTTGACAGTGCCGTCCATTGGTGCCAACAGGGGTACGGAATAGTTGATGGGATCCTTGGCAAGAATCTGCCCCTTCGTTACCGCTTCACCATGCTCTACCTGCAGCAGGGAAAAATCGAGCGAGTCCGAAAAGAGGGGGAGATAGAGTGCCTCAGGTTTCTGGTAAGCTGCGATTCCTGTTGAGGGTGCTCCTTCGAGCATTACGTTGTAGCCGCCGTCAAACGTCATAGTATACTCTTAGTCTTTTTCTGGCTGCCGGCCCGCACTGTTACACCAACATCCGGCGGAAATCCGAGCTGTTTACGGTTTATCAGCATATTCATCGTGTCATCTTCATAGAGATAATTGGCTGCAGAGCCAGTATGAGTTCTTATCTGCTATGGGAGACGACTGATTTGGAAAAGAAAATGTGGTACGGCCGGGTAACGCCGGGTCAAGAGAAGGACGCTCCAAGGAAAAGACAGAATTGTAGTACCAATAATCAGCGGACGGTTTATTGGATACGGGGCTCGGCATGAAGTACCCTGGTGAATTATTTCAGCTTGTAGTTGCGTGGTCGACACGTTGATACATCAATTACATTGAAACAAATCAGTGTATTTATCTATTAAATCGCTCAGCCAAAGTCAATAACAAATTACAGCGAACTCAAGTCCGTCCGACCTGATTGGAGGTGTTGCGGGTAACCTATCTTGCCATTGTCTTATCAGTAAAGAGCATCGGCGGCGGCTGCGTTCCAGCCAGACCGAAACTTTTTTGGAGGATGTTTACCCAAGGCACTGATTTTTAAAAGCTTCCGGCTCACTGGTTTTTAGCAGCTCTGTGGGTGCGATGATTATTTATACGGCCAAATTTTCTACGAGCTGAAAGGGCAGCTGGGCAGCTGCGATTGGTGAAAATCTATTGAATATACCACATTGTGGAGGTTTGTGAACGGTGAAATATCATCGGTCAAGTAAAATATATAAATATTTCTTGACTTTAGCTGGTATTTTTGTCAGTTTCTGCTCATCTTTCAGTTACCTGTGATTAAGAATCGGAGACACAACGAGTGGTGATGACATGAACAAGGATCTTTGCAGAGACAAAATGTCTGTGATGGATTGTCAGCTGGCAGAGCAGAAAGTAACCCGGCGTTCGGTGATCAGGAAAATAGCAGTGGGAACTGCCGCACTGGCCGGCTGCAGTGCTTTGCCGGAAAAGTGGGTTACCCCGTTGGCCGAGTTCGGCGCGCTACCGGCCCATGCAACTACCAGCGGGGCGTTGGAAGCGATCATCGATGAGCTGAGTCTGGGAATCGAAGAAACCGAGGCTGTGGAGGAGCAGGCGGCGGCCGTCCCCGAGGTTCAGGATAACCGCGGTTATGACAATCAGGTGACGATCGAGAATAAGGGTGCGAAAGTCTCGATAGACAAAATATGGCGGGACAAGTTCGTCTTTCCCAAGCTTGGTCCTCAGTATGGCCCCAAGCTGCTGATCGTCTGGTCGGACGGCAGGGAGCTCTATGTACCCGATTCGAAAAAAATGACCATGTATGGCAGCGGCGACGAGAGAAAATATCAACCCGGGGGGCCTTACAGCGGCAACAACCCCGACATTCCGACCATGGAGGTCTACGCTGCCATGGGCACCCATCCGGACAGCGTCACTCTCTATTATTGAAAAATTGCCCTATCGCTCAATCTTTGCGTTTTGCGTGAAAATTTATCTACCTGTGGTGCAATTTTTCCCGCGCGCCTTGATCTTGAACGAAAATCCTTATTTTGCAAGGTATCCTAAAGGCTTCACTCTCTGAAGACGTTTAGCTTCTTCCGGGCTAATATCCAGTGAACGAAGGTGTTCGCTTTTCGACAAAGGCTTCCTTGCCTTCCCTGCCGTCTGCACTCAGGGCGGCAAGCCCGCCGCCAATTGTTTCCAGTGCGGTGGCCGGCTGGTTCGAGGCGAGGCTGTTGACGATTTGCTTGGCCAGACTAACCGACACCGGAGAGGTCTTGACGATCTGCCCGGCCAGTTCCCGAGCCCTTTCCAATCCCTCTCCGGCTGGAACCAGATCGTCGATAAGGCCGATATCCAGGGCTTCCTCTGCTGGAATGGAGCTGCCGGTAAAGATCATCTTTTTCAGTTTGCTTGGGCCGATGAGCTGCAGCGCCTTCTGGGTGCCAAGCCAGCCTGGAATGGCCCCCACCAGTGCTTCAGGAAATCCGTAGCTCGAGCCGGTTTCGCCGATGCGAAGGTCTGCCGCCAGGGCGAGCTCCAGCGATCCGCCAAAAGTGTACCCGTTGACCACAGCAATCACCGGATGGATCAGTTCCTCCACGAGTCGTAGGATACGGTGACCGTGGCGGGTCCAGATTCGCCACATTTCGATCGGCTCTAACGAACCCCAGTCTTTTATGTCGGCTCCAACGCCGAATGTGCGCGGAGATTTCGAATAGATGACGACGGCTCGGATTTCCCTGTTGAGATCCAGCTCTTCAAAGTGAGTTTTGAGAGCCTGCATCATGTCCCAGGACAGGGCGTTGAGCTTGTCCTCCCGGTTTATGGCGAGAAGGCCAAGTTTCTCTTCTATGGTAAGCGCTATGTGTTCGTTCTGGGTTTTCATGTTCCCGGGCCTCGTCGATGAGAATAAGGGTTAATTTCACAGATACGTGGATTGAATATGGTTCCTGACCGAAACCAGGTGCTCCCGCATTGCTCGTTCGGCTTGCTCTTCGTTTCTCTCCCTCACTGCCCGGACCACGGCGCCATGCTGTTTTTTGAAAGATTCCCAGTTCTCAGGGGTGATCCAGTGCTGCTTTCTCAAGCACCAGTCGTCGGACAAACGCATCTTGCTGATTCCCCCGTAAAGGGCTATGAGGAGTGAATTTTTGGTGGCAATCACCAGGGTCTCGTGGAAAAGAACATCCCATTTTTCGTTGGTCTCCAGGTCGTTGGCTTCGTGGTTGCGTTTGGCGCACAGGGCCAGTCGCTCTATTTCCTGGAAAGAGGCGCGCTGGGCCGCCGCTCCGGCAATCTGGGGTTCGAGCATCAGGCGGGCTTCCATTATCTCCAGTGGGTTTGTTTTACTGGTAACGATCCGAAATGACTCTGAACCAAGTGCGGGGCGCGGACCGGCGAAGGTCCCTTTGCCAACGTGGCGCCAGATCAGATCTTCGGCCTCGAGGCGGGATAGAACCTTACGCAGCCCACTGCGCGATATACCGAGCTCAGCGCATAGCGACCGTTCTGAGGGGAGTCGCTCACCAAGCTGGTAGCTGCCGCTGACCAGACGGTCGCGAAGCTTTTCGAGGGCGCTAATCGTTTTGCTCTGCATAGCTCAATTAAACAATGAGAGTTATTGTAAGATATAGTACCAATACTACAATTGGTATTATTTGTAAACAATAAATATTACCGCTAATTCAATGGTTTGGAAAAAAAATTCTGATTTTATTAGACACCAATATGGTTTTGGTGTAATTTATTTTCAGGCGCGCAGCTGGCCAGGTTTGAGGGGATTCAGCACTACGTCACCAGGAGAGAATCGATGTTTTCAATCATCAGCGCCCGGGAAGCGGCAGATTTCATCAACGATGGCGTTACGGTGGCGATCGGCGGAGCCGGAGCCGGGCATGCAGTTCCAGACCGACTGATGCAGGGCTTGGGGGAGCGCTATGAACAAACCGGCGGTCCCCGCAAGATCAGGGTGCTTCATCCTTGCGGCATCGGCGACAATGACAGTCGGGGGATGAATCATCTGGCCCATGAAGGTCTGATAGATACGGCCATCGGCGGTTACTGGGGGAATGCCCCCAAAATGGTGGCTCTGGCTCTTGAAAACAAAGTGAAAGGCTATAATTTTCCCCAGGGGGTGCTGGGCCATCTGGTGCGGGCAACCGCCTCCGGCAAGCCGGGAATCATAACGCCGATCGGTCTCCATACCTACGTAGACCCCCGTCTGGAAGGAGGGAAACTCAACGATATCACTACCGAGGAGCTGGTGGAAGTGATTGAGATCGACTCCAAGGAGTATCTGTTTTATAAATCCATACCCGTCGATGTCGCCTTTATAAGGGGCACCACGGTTGATTGCGAAGGCAACCTGACCATGGAGGAAGAAGTCGGTACTTTTTCGATGCTCTCCATCGCCCAGGCAGCCAAGGTGAACAATGGAATCGTCATTGCCCAGGTGAAACGGACCTCCGACGGTCATAGTGATCCAGGCCAGGTGAAGGTGCCTGGGATTTTTATCGACCACGTGGTCGTCGAGCCGGAACAGCAGATGACGTTCTTGACCGCCTTCGATCCTGCCCTGGTGAAAAGGGATGTGGCCTATGAGGCCGAAGAATTGCGCCTCGAAGGGGTCAAGCGGGTCGTCAGTCGCCGGGCGGCGCTTGAACTTCGTCCCGGCATCTATGTTAATCTTGGTTACGGGATGTCCGACGGGGTGCCCATCGTCGCCCAGCAGGAAGAGATCACTGATGAGCTTGTGTTCATGATCGAGCAGGGTGCCATAGCCGGAATCCCGACCACCGGGCTTAATTTCGGGGCCATGTTCAACCCCACTGCCATCGTTGACGATGTCTACCAGTTCGACTTTTTTCATGGCGGAGGACTGGACATGGCATTTCTGGGATTCGCCCAGGTCGACAGAACTGGCAACATCAATTCGACCAGGTTCAACAACTTCATCACCGGCAGCGGCGGCTCCATCGATATCTCTTCGGCGGCTAAAAAACTCGTCTATTGCGGTACCTTTGCCGTCAAGGCCGAACAGCAGATTACGGTCGACGGCTTAAAGGTTACCAACCCCGGTAAAGCAAAGAAGTTTGTCGATCAGGTCGAACAGGTATCGTTTTCGGGGAAAAGTGCGCTTGAGCGGGGCCAAGACGTCTTTTATGTAACCGAACGGGCTGTTTTTACCTTGACTCCGGAAGGAGTGATGTTGCTCGAGATAGCACCGGGAATAGATCTGCAGAAAGATGTTTTGGCTATGATGGAGTTTGAGCCGATCATCAGCACCGAGCTCAAGACCATAGACCCCAGGATATACCGAGATGAGCTCCTTGGATTGAAAAGCCATTTCCAACAACTGAAGAAGCAGAATTTCTAGCAGGAAGAGACAGAGAACCATGCTGGTAGAGTTACCCAAAAACAGCATCGATATCTACGAGCAGATACGGGAGATGACCGCCGATTTTGCCCGGGAGCAGATACGGCCGCAGGCCGAGAGAATCGACAGGGAGGAGGAGTTTCCAGAGGATCTTTTCAAGCAGATGGCTGAACTCGGACTCTTCGGTATCACCATTCCGGAGAGCTACGGCGGCGGAGGGGTGGACTGCTATGGCTACGCGATCGTCATGGAGGAGTTGTCCAGAGGCTACTCGGCGGTGGCAGATCAATGCGGTTTGGTGGAACTGGTTTCCACCCTCATCTACCGTTACGGAACAGATGGTCAGAAAGAGCGCTATTTGAAAAAGATCACTGGTTTTGAAGCCAAAGTCGCCTATTGTCTCACCGAGGCGGAGGCGGGCTCCGACCTGTCGGCAATCAAGACCACCGCAACAGGGCACGGTTCGGGCTGGCGCCTCACTGGTTCCAAGCTCTGGATCAACAACGGACCACTGGCCGATGTCGGAATTGTGCTGGCCAGAACCGATCCCGCTAAAGGCCACAGAGGCATGAGCGTTTTTGTGGTCGATCTCCATGCCGAGGGGGTGAGCCGCGGCCCAAAAGAACATAAAATGGGGCAGCGGGGCTCGCATGTCGGCCCCCTTTTTTTCAATGAGGTGGAGTTGGGTCAAGAGGCGCTCTTGGGTGAGTTGCACCGCGGATTTTATTATATCATGAGTGTCCTGGAAAAAGGCAGAGTCGGAATTGGAGCGCTGGCTGTCGGTGTTGCTCAAGCTGGGCTTGAGGCGGCGCTTGAGTATGCCAAAATGCGCAAGCAATTTGGCAGCCCCGTAGCCAATTTCCAGGGGATTCAATGGCTGCTGGCCCAGATGGCCATGGAGATAGCCGCGGCTCGCGGCCTGGTGCAGCGGGCGGCCCTGCTGCTGGACAATGACAAGCCGGCAACCGAGGCGAGCTCGATGGCCAAGTGTTATGCTTCCGATATGGCGGTGCGGCAAACCGCCGAGGCGGTGCAGATATTTGGCGGCAGCGGCTACATCAAGGGCTACGAAGTTGAGCGACTGTACCGGGATGCAAAGATTACCCAGATCTATGAAGGAACCAACCAGATACAGAGGACCATAATCGCCAGGCAATTGCTGAAATAGGGAAACGGTTATTTTGTTCACGCTTCGTTGTGCTCGAAATTTTATCCTCGAGATATTGAATATATGGTTGTGGTAAAATTTCTCGCAGGCCTCGATCTTGAAACAGAATCTCTCGTTTCTGGACGAAACCTCTACATTGCAACACAAGTCCAAGAGGTTTAAGAGGGTTCATTTAAGCAAAGCATGATCGAGCAGCCTGCTGAGCAGCTTTGCAGCGCGGTGACTAGATTGCAGTGAGCAACGCAGCCTGAGCGGATGGCTTGGACTTCTGTAGCTGTGTAAAAAAAATATGGATTCAAAACCGACGACAGGAGTCACGGAGGTGCAACCATGCTGAACATTGACTACTCAATCAGGCCGGAAGGGTTGGGGGCTCGACTGGACAAGATGTTCGACCTTGCAGCTCAGAAGATCACCAGCATCGAGAACAGCTGGGATCCCTCCCGCGGCACCCCGGTGTTTACCATAAGGGGTGAATACACCTCCCGCGGCTGGACGGAGTG
>Ga0316187_10003329_pt1 | contig 13991 bp, 12 predicted proteins | sample CroRivburrow1_MG_FD_204927 | JGI IMG/M metagenome (GOLD analysis project Ga0316187, IMG submission 204927) | Coastal sediment microbial communities from Maine, United States - Cross River worm burrow 1 | ecosystem: Environmental > Aquatic > Marine > Coastal > Sediment | place: USA: Maine...
TGGCAATGCACCGGAATTCCTGGATAGCCGGTACCCCTTGAGGCTACGGAACGTTAGCGATCGTGGTTTTTTGCATGGGGTGGCGCAGGATCATCATATGGTTGAGCGTATCCTGCTCCAATCTAACTAATCTTTTGTTGGGGGAATTTGATGAAGCATTTCATGCAGGCATTTCTGGTAGTTGTATGTTTATCGACCCCGGTGGCGCAGGCGGTCACAATTGACGCTCAAGTAGAGGGCCCGCTGCTCAAGAAGGACCGCGTGCTCGAGTTTGTAAGGCAGAACCTGGAAGGCGAGATTGCGACAGTCCCGGATATCGACCGGGGCGGCAAGCATCGTTTATTCGTACGCGTTGCTTCCAAGCATATCGGCCCGAAAAGCTGGTTTCTGTATTTGACTGAAGTGCAGTTGCAGCGGCGCGTTACTGATGTCGACACCCAGCGTGTATATTGGGCTTCCATTCGCTCGGCGGTCCTTTGGGGAACGGTACCAAGCGAGATTGAGGTCCGCGATGCACTGGGAACACTCATGAGTGAAAAAGTAAGTCAGTGGAAACCGGATTAACACGGGCCGTCACGAATTGAACCGCAATGATGAAAGTCTTACGGAGGCACGATGAAAACGAGGAAATTGTTCTGGATGGCAGGCGCTTCTGCGTTGCTCGGAATTGTATTCGGGGCTGGTATCGCCGTTGGAAAAAGTGAGGCCCCGCAAGAACCGCGCGGCATCAGTGTGGGTGTTGTGAGCACGCTGGATCTTGGTTCGGAACTGACGAATCTGGACGGCCGGGAACTTCGGGTGCGGATCATTACGTTTGAACCCGGCGCTGCGGTGCCGTTGCATAGCCATGACGGCCGGCCGGGTATTGCCCATGTTCTCAAAGGCACGTTGACCGAACATCTGGAAGGGAAAGGGGTGTTCCAGCGAAACCAGGGTGACCGGTTACTGGAGGACAAGAATACCGTGCACTGGGTCGAGAACCGCAGCGGGGAAACCGCAATGGTATTCGCGACGGACGTCTATAAACCGTGATTGGTAATCCGGGATCAAACGATCCCGTTGTTGCCAGATGCGCGATAAAGCAGCGCTGATCCAACGAGGTTGATAACGCGCCAGGACTGGCACCGGCTCAGGGAAGCTGCTCCAGCAGCCGGCGCGCTTTGGTGGCCGGGTCGCTGTCCGGATGGACGAAAACAAGGTTTTCCAGGGCACTTCGGGCGGCGCTGGCATCACCCATTTCCAGATGGGCTTTGCCGAGCAGGAACATCGTGTCGGGCGCTTTCTCGCTGTCGGGATTGTTGTACAAGAGCGTCTCGCCAGTCTCGATCGCACTTTGGTATTCACCTTGGCGTAGCAGTGCCTCGGCCAGCCAGTAGCGCGCGCTAGCGGAAGCAGGGTCGTCGCTGTACAACTGCAGGTACGCCTGGAGCTCCCCGGTCGCCGCGCTGTAGGATCCCGCCTGATACTTCTCCAGAGCGGATTCGTAGAGCGCCTCTGGTGCACTCTTTGCCGCTGGCGCGGCAGCGGCAGATGAAACGACTTCATGCATTGCCGCCAGTGCTTCCTCGAGTTGCAGTAGCCGGTTTTCCAGTTCGACAATCTTTGCCTTGTCTTCGCTGTTATCGGCCTCGGGTTTTGTTTCTATCTTTCTGATACGGGCGTCGAAGTCGGTGGCGATCTTCAACTGACTTTCGCGCGAACGCTGAGCGCCTTCAATTAACTCTTCGACTTGTCCGCGCAAACCCGCAATCTCGTTCGTCAGCTCTTCGTTCTGATTGAGCAGTTGTATCAACTGATAGGCGACGCCATCCATTGCGGCCTGGGCCTGATCATCCGCCATGCTCGGCACAGCAACAACACTTGCCAACAGCAAGGTTGTCGCGCTAAGAGTTGTTCTGAAGCGAATGCTGACCGGATTCATGTCGTTGCTTAACGGTGTTTTGCGTTCGTGCGGCCTGGGTGGACCGGCGATGTATATGTTGCTTCGCTGAACATGCTTACAGAAAACATTCACTCCTTGAACATCGGATATGCGATGTCGGCGCGCCGGTTACGTGCCCAGCTTTGCTCGTTCGCGCCGTAGGCAAGCGGACGTTCGGCACCGTAGCTCACCGCCTCGATCTGGCGTTTCGGTACACCCAGGGCGAGCAGTGCTCGCTGAACGGCATCGGAACGGCGTTGCCCTAGCGCAATGTTGTACTCGGGACTGCCGCGATCGTCACAGTTACCTTCAACGAATATTTTTACCGTTGGGTGCGTGATCAGGAAGCGTGCGTGTGCAGCGATAACCTGAGCATAGTCGGCTTTGATTTGGTAACGGTCGAAATCGAAGTAGATGGATTGCTCTAGCAGCAGCGGATTCGCCTTGCGCAGTTGTTCCTCCGTCACCATGCCCACCAGGCTGGTATCGTCGTCATCTTCCATGCGTTGCCTGCGTAACTCCTCGATTTGCCGGAGCTCTTCCTGTCTGCGTGCTTCCGCCTGGATGCGTTCTTCCTCCAGTCTGGCTTCCTCTTCGATGCGCCGTTCTTCTTCCGCGATGCGTTCTTCTTCCGCGATACGCTCCGCTTCTTGCCGTTGCTCTTCCGCGATTCGGGCCTCTTCCTGCTTTCGGGCTTCTTCAAGGCGAGCAGCTTCCTGTCGCCGGGCTTCCTGCCGCGCAGCCTCTTGCCGCACTGCTTCTTGCCTTGCGGCTTCCTGCGCGGCCGCCTCCTGCGCTGCACGCTGTGCTTCGCTCTGTGAGCTCCGGTTACCCAGACTCGAACAGGCCGTCAATGCGACGACCAGACTCAGAATCAATAAATGTTTCATTTTGCTACCTCCACTCGGTACGAATCATAAGGTCCCCAGGCGACACCCCGGATATCATGCGCATAGGTGGCAATGCCCCATCGGGTAGTGCCGTCGATGGAAATCGCTCCCAGCGCGCCGCGTCCTTTGACTTCAGTTGCGTACAGGATCGCCTTGCCATTGGGAGAGAACGCAGGGGATCGGTCATCCTGCCCGGACGTCAAATATCTGACTTCGCCATCACCGAGGCTCTGGGCGGCGATGCTGAAGCGCCCATCTTCCATGCGAACGTAAGCGAACCACTCGCCGTCGGCAGCATATTTCGGGGATGTGTTGTAACGCCCATCGAACGTCAAGCGTTCGGGACGGGCGGAGCCATTGATGGACAGTCGATAAATCTGCGGGCTTCCGCCTCGATCAGATGTAAAAAGGATATGGCGCCCGTCCGGCGAAAAATTTGGTTCGGTATCCCGGGATCGGCTGTCGCTGAGGCGCTTTGGATTGCCGCCGTCAGCGCCGATCACGTAGATTTGTGAGCCGCCGTCTTTCGACAAAGTGACGGCAAGCTGCTTGCCGTCAGGCGACCACGCAGGCGCAGAATTGGTACCGCGGAATTTCGAGACGACTTTGCGCGTGCCTTTGGTGATGTCATGCACGTAGATTCTTGGTCTTTGTCGCTCAAACGAGACGTACGCGAGCCGTGTGCCATCCGGAGACCACTGTGGAGACATGATGGGCGAATCGGTCTTGTACAGCACCTGCCGGTTGTAACCGTCGGCGTCGGCGATCAGGATTTCTGACTTGTGCCCCTCTCTGGCGACATAGCAGATGCGTGTCGCGTAGGCGCCGGGATAGCCAGTCAATCTATCGTGCACTTTATCGGCGATGCGATGCGCCAGAAATCTGACGGTGGACTCCGGTTCAGACAAGGTTTCCTCAATGATCCGTTCTTTCCGGGCAACATCAACAAGGGCGTAACGCGCTACAAATTCCCGGCCGATTCTCGATACTTTTCCAATAACCACCATATCGGTGCCAGTTGAGGCGAAATAGTCGTAATCGACCTGGTCGTTGATGCCGGCACCGAGTCCCGATGCTTCAACCACTCTCAATGCGCTGCTACGCATCAGGTCTGCGGCCACGATCTGACCGATGCGGTGTTCTTCCGCTTCCTGCTCGTCGCCGTGGAAGGACAGCACGGCGATCGGAATGCGGCTGCCTTCTCCACCAACGACCTCGACGCTGACCTGTCCATTCGCGATCCCTGGCAGGCTGGCGAAGACAAGTGCGCACAAAGCGAACAGGTTGCGGATATCGCGTGTCATGAGGTTTACTCTTTCGGTCGAAAACTCAAAAGAAGATTTCGGAAACTGGCCTGAAACAGGCTCGGTTCCTTGGGTACCGGCAATGGTTGAGCTGCCAGTATCGCGCGCTCAACTGCCGCGTCATAAGTCGCAAACCCACTTGTTTGCAATAACCGGACCTGGGTGACGGACCCGTCGGGAAGTAGCGACACCTCGTAGTTGGCTTCCGGATTACCACGCAGATCCGGCGGCAATATGACGCGTTGGCGGATTTTGGCGCTGATTCGGGCGCGGTAATCGTCGGTTACCTGCCTGCCAGCAGCTTGCGTCGCCGCTTTCGCATCCTGCTCGTCACGACGCTGTTGCGTGGCGACTCGGATTGCCTCCAGTTCCTGTGCCAGTTTGCGCTCGCGCTCTTCGAGTCGTTGCTTTTGCTCGACGATTCTCGCCTCCCGTTCCTGGTCGAGCGTGTCATCGAGCCGTGCGCTTTCCTCTTCGCGCAGCAATTGCGCGAGTGCCAATGCACGCTGTCTTTTCAATTCCTCAACATCGACCTCCGGTCGCGGAGCGGGTTGCTCTGCCAGTGTTGCTGGCGTTCGGGACGGAGCCGGTTGTTCGATGGCCACGCTAGGTGTTTCAGGTGCTGTGCGCTCGATCTTTCTTTCACGTACCGGTGCTGTGAGATCTGCGCGAGGTGGGGTCGCTGCCGGCACAGGAGTTGGCTCAGATGCCATGGCGACATCGATTTGCTGCGGCGGTGGCGCCGGCTCAATTTGAGTGGTTGGCGTTTTTTGCGCAAGTGTTGCCGCAGGTTCCGGTACTGGCTGGAGTGCGGGGCGCGGCGGAGCGGGTTGCTGTGGCGATTTCACCGGCTTTGGATCGACTGCTGGAGGGGTTTTTCTTTCACGCTTCTGCACAGCCTTTTCTGGAGCAGGCTTGGGTTTGCTGACTGCAGAGGTCTTCTTTGCGGTCGTTGGCATTGACTCCCAGAGTTTGACGGAAGCATGCGGTTGAATTTTTTGCTGCCAATTCATGTTCAGCAACAGGACCGCGGCAAACGCGGCATGTACAGCCACGGTTAATACCCCGGCGGCAAGCGGCTTCGGCTCATCGTCGACCCATCGGCTGTAATCAAGCGCAAATGTGCTCATGCCGGGGCTTTATATGGCGTGTCACCGTTGCGTTCAGGAACTGGGCAAAGCCAGTAGTCCAACGTTTTCGACGCGATTGCGGATCAGCATGTCCATCGTCTGCAGCACCAGGTCGTACTTGATCTCCTTGTCCGCGGTGATGATGACTGACTGTTGCGGTTTGCTCTCTTGCTTGTTCCGAATGACTTCCGCCAGTTCCTTGCGGCTGACGGGGCGCGCGTGACCTGATATGTCGTGGTCGATGACGGAGATCGACCCATTGGCGGCAATTTGCACCTCTATCGGCTCTGCGGGCGGATTGTCCAGGTCCCCAACTGAGGGTAAATTGACGATGCCGGGCGTAATCATTGGCGCCGTCACCATGAAGATCACCAGCAGGACAAGCATTACGTCGATGTACGGAACGACGTTCATCTGACTGACCAGTCGGGGTCGGCGACGAATTGCCACTTCGCCTCCTCGCCGCTGCCAGATTCGTCTTGCAGTCTGTTGGACAGTTCTTCGATGAAACTGTCGAATCGCGTGGACAAGCGTTCCAGGTTGCGCACAAAGTGATTGAACCCGACCACGGCAGGGATTGCAGCGAACAGTCCCATTGCGGTTGCGATCAGTGCTTCTGCAATACCGGGGGCAACGCTGGCCAGGGTTGCCTGACCAACGTTAGCCAGCCCCCGGAAAGAATTCATGATGCCCCATACGGTGCCGAACAGGCCGATATAGGGACTGACCGAGCCCACGGTTGCGAGAAAAGCCAGTTTGCTTTCCAGGCGGTCTATTTCGCGCTGGTAGGTCGCGCGCATTGCGCGCCGCGCTCCCTCAAGCTGCGTTCCGGTGAGCACTTTTTGTCCTTTTTTTCGCAGCTTGCTGACTTCACGGAACCCCGCTACGAAAATGCGACTCAAGCTGGCGCTGCGGTCGAGCGATTTGGCCGCGGTTTCGTAAAGCTTGGGCAGATTGTCGCTCTTGTGAAATCCAGTCTCAAACGCCTCTGCTTGCTCCATCGTTTCGCGAAACGAGAACATCTTTCGAAATATGTACCACCACGACATGATGGACATGCCGAGGAGGATGGCCATGACAAGCTGAACCAGAAAACTGGCGTTGCCGATCAGTGCCCAGAAACCCATGTTGTGGCTGACTTCCATTTACGATCTCGCTTTTCTTGGCGCGGTTGTGTCCGACGATGGCCTGTCTGACGCAGCGTCGAGGAGTGCCGGCGGTTTGCAGTGGCTCGATTCGTGGCCAGAATCAATGGCCGCAACCACGTAAGAGCAAAGTCCGTGCTAGTCACACCCTGGTGGCGCGCCGGGCGATGCTGGGTGTATCCGTTCACGGGAGTCCAATTGATTTGGTGGCGGACAAGGCGTCTTTACCGCGCTTCGTTCTTCCGGCGCCGGTGCTCAGCTGATCACAATGTATTTTGTTTCTAATAAACATATGGTTATAAGTTATTCTCGCAAGCCGAACAGATGCCAATCAGCGGCACCTGCTGGAGCCTGAAACCCTGGGTGGATTGCCCTTTCACCCGAATTCGCAAAATTTGGGATTGCGGCGTTCTCAACCGCCTCAAACCGGGTGTTTGCGACAAGCTTCGTCATGCGTCGCCGGGTGCAAGTCATGCGGCATTTACAGTGTTATTTTGTGTATGAATTCAGAAGCTTGAATCGGCCTCGAGTCGGCCCTGCCGGTCGCGTGCCAGGCTTCGGGTTCGCCACAAGGTGGCAGCGAATGCGCGCGGACGTGGTGTGATGGTGAGTTGGATATTCGGGGAACCCTGCACAAGCCGTCATGGCCAATACAGACTGTTACGTGCGCACCCGGCAACCGCGGTTAAATCGTTCACACACCGTTGTCACCGATCTCCAGCCACATTCCTTGTGTGTGGCGATGATGGGACACAGGATGGTGCGCACGCAGCGCTTTGATCGGGCGAGGCCGTGGCCTTCAGTGGAAACAAAAATGTCAGCAGCCCGAAACCGGCTGCATGCTTTGCGCCGCCGCTGTTGGCAGAGCTGCTCCGCGAAGATAAGGGAGTGGGTCTTCAGTCAACCGGTTTCGATGACCGGCTCACCGAGCCTATATCCTCGTATTTGGCCGAAGGTAGCTGAGTGTGCCGGAAGGTCTTGCCTCGCGTTCCGTCGTGTCTTGCGAAGCGTCGAGATCTTGTCGCGAACGGTGTCCGGTAAACAATGCGTTACAAAGTTTTTCGAAGCTCAGGCTTGGGCATTTCCAGTCGCCCTGGCCGGCATCGCAGCCCAGCATTCTGGCGGTATCGAGATGAACGTCCGACTCAATATCTACGGCTATCACTTCGATGTGCAGGCTGCGAGCCATTTGCACTGTCGCCGACAATACCGCCTGGGAGTGTTCGTCCTCGATTGCTTCGGATAGCAATCCAGGGGCAAATTTGATGGTATCGACCGGGAGATCGAACAAATAGGTCAGCGCCGATGCGCCGATGCCGAATTCGTCGATGCAAATACTGAACCCCATTTCCGATATCTCGATAAGAGCAGTGGCTTGTTCCGATGATATCGGCATGTCTGTTTCGTGGACACAGAACTGCACATGCTGCGGATCGATTTTGGAGTCAAGCAACAGTCCGTGCAGCTGTCTGATCAGGGACTCAGGTCGCGTCAGTTGCTGTGGGGAAAGTGTGTGAACTACGCGAATCGGCCAGTGCCCCATTGCTTTCCACTTGCGAATCGCTTCGAAGGTTAACCAGAGCGCGGTCTCGCCCAAAGGAGCCGCCATGCCGGTTTCTTCGGCAATCTGCATGAAGTCATGCAGTTCAATCGTGCCAAGCCTCGGATGCTGCCAGCGCAGGAAGCTTTCCACGCCGAGCAGTTCGCCTGATTCCATTTCGAAGAACGGTTGAAAGTGGACCGCGAACTCGTCCTTGAAGATGGCGGACCGCAGATCGCCTTCAAGTGTCAACCGTTGCTTCGCGCGGTCTCCCATTTCATCCGAGAAGAAGCAGATTCCTCCGTTGGCCGCCTTTTTTGCGTTGTGCATGGCAAGGTCTGCGTTACGCAGTAGCGTTGCTGCATCATGGGAATCGGTAGGAAATACGCTGACACCAATATTGGGGCGCGGCGCGAAACTGTGCTCGCCGATGTATGTCGGTGCGCTCAGAAAAGACTGGATTCTCACCGCCAGTTTGTTTACCACGTCGGGATCGCCAAGGCTGTCGATCATCACGGCAAACTCATCTCCGGCGAGACGTGCCATGGTGTCCTGTTTACGGCTAATGCGCGAGAAACGAGTGACCATCTCCCGGAGGTACTCGTCACCTGCCTCGCGCCCGAGTGTGTCAACAATGCTCCGATACTGTCCGCTGTTGATGGTCAGCACGGCGACGAACTTGCCCTCTTGCTGTGCATTGGTAAGGGCGGTTTGCAACGATTCCAGAAATCGCTCCTGGTCGGGCAGTTGTTTCAGGGGATCAGCGGGTTTGTTGTCTTGTGCCTGTCTGTGGTCTTGCTTACCTGTGGCAGCGTCCCGAAATGAAGCGATCAGACACCGGCCAGTCTCTTCGGAGTCGAAGCGCTTCAGGCTGATATCCAGCGCAATCTCGGCGCCCTCTTTGGTTAACGCGCGCATATCATGTAAATGATTGACGCCCGAAGCGCTTTGATCGTTTGCCGCCTGAAACAAGCGGTCCCTCCATAGCGCGTAATCGGCGCGGGATTCTTCCGGCGCAAGGTCCTCCGCCTTCTTTTGCAGCAATTCGTCAGCGGAGTAGTGCAACAGATTCTGCATGAGAGAGTTCGCCGCGATGATTGTGCCGTTCTCGGAAATCATCATGACCGCATCAGGGAGGGATTCGATGTGTTGTTTCATGTGTGGCTTGTCGGACACTCGGCGGCAGACGCGATGAAACAGGTAAAAAGCAGAAAACATGCCGCACGTGCGAAAGTGGGGTGTAACGCCAGGGAGTTGTGCGGACTTTTTCAGACGTGCCAGAAGCGATGCCTGAGCAATGAACCACGGGTGCGTTCTTGGGTAAACGTGAACTGCCAGCCGAACGATAAGATAAAGATGATAATAGTCTTAAGGCAGCAAAAGGCTTGCGCTGTTGAAGCTTGGTGCCGCGATCCGGGCTGGACACCGCAACGCCCTGCGGCAATTGCCGTATCGCGAGGTATTGACGATCACTTTGCGATGGTTATCGTTGAGCCGAACGCGCCTGCGGGCACCCTTTATCGGTGCGAAGCGATAAATCTGAAGCAGGCGTCGTAACGCGGGGGCAGCAACCGGGCTTGTTTACCTGATCAAACGACCGGGAAGCGCCCCCGTGTGCTCGTCATCACGAACGATCTCGGTTCCAGCGACGAAAGTGTGCCGATATCCGTCAGCCCGCTGCAGCAGTCGTTTTCCACCGGCGGGCAGATCGTAAACAACTTCGGCCTGGCGAAGCTGTAAACGGTCAAAATCGATCACGTTTATATCCGCACGGTATCCCGGCGCAAGCAAACCGCGGTCGCCCAAGCCGTAACCGAGCGCGCTGTCACGAGTGTGCTTCTTGACCAGAAACTCCAGTGGTAAGCGATTGCCGCGTTTTCTGTCCCGACCCCAATGGGATAGCAGATAGGTCGGCGCACCTTCGTCACAGACGGTGCAAACATGGGCGCCGCCATCGCCAAGCCCGATGATGGTTGCGTCGTCGAGCAGCATTTCACGCACGACTTCGAGATTCCCACCCGAATAGTTCTCAAACGTGTGTGCGAGCAATTGCTTGCCACCGTTTGACATCATGGCATCCAGGGCGACTTCCCAGACGTTGCGCCCCGACGCCTTGGCCAGTGCGCTGATGCTGCGTTCGGGAGGCGGCTCGTAATCGAACTGGTCATCAACAATAAAGGTCCGTGGCATCCAATCGTGGACCATGCGCGCGTGCGCGTCCTGCGGGACGTTCGTCACCAGTGATCGGCGTAATTCCGGGTCATTCGCCAGGCGTTCAAAACGCTGCGATGGTGAAAGATCAGCGATGCCGGTCCAGGCAGGGTGAGTCGAGAATGGATTAATGGTGGTTTCAAGGCCCATCATGACAACAATCGGGCGGCAACCCACCTGCGCGTTAACGTTCAATCCAGCGGCCCGTGCTGCGTGCATTTTCGTTTGTGTCTCGCGCCACAACTCCGGAGCGTTATTGACTTGCAACAGTAGTAGCGACAATGGGCGACCTGACAATTCGGTTGCCATGCGGAGGATTTCGAACTCGCCTGGCCCGAAGTCCGAGTTGACTTCCAGCACACCGCGGCCGGCCCGCTTCATCGCCATTGCCAGGCCCTGAAGCTCAGCCTCACCCGCAGACAGGCTGGGTGTGTTGCGGCCATCTCGGGTCAAATGTTTGGTCGTTCTTGACGTGGTGAATCCGAGCGCACCTGCCTGCAATGCCTGCTCAAGGAGATCGCCCATCCTGGCGATTTCATCGTCGTTTGGAATGCTCGTATGATCCGCTCCGCGTTCGCCCATGACGTAAAAACGAAGTGGCGCGTGTGGCACCTGCGCGCCAATATCGATCGCTTTCGGCGCCGCGTCGAGCACATCGAGAAACTGCGGAAAAGACTCCCAGTTGAATTTGACGCCTTCGGCCAGTACGCTTCCCGGGATGTCTTCCACACCCTCCATCAGGTTGATGAGGAAAGACGAGGTATTCGGTTTTACCGGAGCGAAACCTACTCCGCAGTTTCCGAAAACCGCGGTCGTTACGCCGTGCCAGGAAGATGGAGTGAGGTAAGGGTCCCAGGTCGCCTGGCCGTCGTAGTGCGTGTGCACATCAACAAAACCCGGAGTAACGAGCAAGCCCTCGGCATTGACTTCCCGTTGCGCCGGTCCGAGGTCTTTATCAACGGCGGTGACCATTCCGTTGTCGATGGCAATATCAGCAATGCGTGCTGGTGAGCCGCTACCATCAATGACATTGCCTTGACGAATGATTAAATCATGCATGGTGGTGCCCACTTGTTGCCTGTGTGATGAACGTCAGCAGTTGCGAAGTTCGCCGGTGTTAATGCAGTCGCGGTTTTTTCAGGAAGTCGTTGCGATCGGCTGACTTTATTTCAAAGCGCAAAACGTCGCCTTCGCGGGCAACGGTCAGCGGAATGACAGAGCCGGCCGGCCCAACCTGCCACGCAGTACGAAACAATTGCGCCAGGTTGTTAACCCGCGTGCCGCTTATTTCCAGGACCAGATCACCCTGCTTGACGCCGGCGCTGGCCGCTGGTCCGTTTTCGGCCAGGCCGCCGACAACAAGATTCTTGCCTGATTCGGTAGTGTACATGCCAAGCCATGGGCGGGGGGGCGTCCCTGCACGGCCAGTGTTGAGCATGTCTGGGAGTATTGGTGCAAGCAAATCGATGGGGACGATCATGTTGCCTTGAACCGTCTGGCCGTCTACGGCTTCTTGTACCAGAAGCGAACCGATGCCGAGCAATCGGCCATCATTTCCAACGAGGGCAGCGCCACCCCATTGAGGATGCGCGGGTGCGGTGAACAAAGCTTCATCGAGGACATATTCCCAATAGCCGGCAAACTCGCGCTTATCGACGATCTTCGCCTTCAAGGCATGTTGTCGGCCGCCTTGTCCAATGAAGACAACCTCATCGCCGGGCTGGCAGTTGCTCGCGCTGCCGGTTTCGAGCATCGGTACGCCAAGTTGCCCAAGTGGCTGGATCAGCCCCAATCCGGTTGCCTGGTCATATGCCAGTGGGTATCCGGACACGACGTTGCCACGATTGGTTGTCAGCCAGACAGTTTCGGCCTCCGTAATCAGGTAGCCAATGGTGAGTATCAGACCGTCTTCACGAATGACAACACCATTTCCAACGCGCTCGGTTCCCAGAATCGACGCGGTAAACGCGTCCTCCGGTATTTCCGCGCGCACCGTTACCACCGCGTCCAGTGTCGTATCCAGTTCGAAACCGACGTCATCAGTATCGGGTTGCAGTTCTTCAGGAAACGACCATTCTTCGATATCAGACATGCGCAGGAGCCAGAATCGTATAGGGTTAATTGCTTGCGCAAGTTGTCGGGCACGGTGCCAAAAACCGGATGCGCAAACACTGTTTGTGCGCAAAATTTTACGCGAATGTCAGAGCGCAGTCTGCATCGGCAGCGCTGTGTTGATTAAGAGCGCTGTGTTGATTAAGTCCGATCGACTCATCAGGCGTGGCCATCACGGTGCGTTTAAACCGGATTCATTCTTGTCTTGATCCGCGCCTCGCGAATCGGCAGGTTGAACAGGGCGGCCAATACGGCCAGAGCTGCATCGAGGTACCACATCGACGTGTAGTCCCCAAGCTCCACGATGGTGATGCCGCCAAGCCAGGCGCCGAGAAACCCCCCGACCTGATGGGACAGCAGAGTCAGGCCAAACAGCGTTCCGAGATGCCGCCCTCCAAATAGTTTGCCGACAATCGCTGCGGTGGGCGGGACCGTCGCCAGCCATGTGAAACCCAGGCCGCCGGCAAAAATGAAGAACGTGAGTGCTGTTTTCGGCGCTGCCAGGTAGGCAAGAATCAGGGCAGCGCGAGACGCGTACATCCAGAACAGCAGGTACTTGCTTCGATATTTCTGCGTGCCCCAACCCGCGATCAAACTGCCGGCCACATTTGCAGCACCAATGATGGACAACGACCAGCTGGCAACTTGGGGGGGCTGCCCGCACAGTTCGACCTCGCCGGGCAAGTGCGTTACCAGAAATGTAATGTGAAAACCACAGGTGAAGAATCCGGCATGCAAGAGCAGGTAGCTGGGGTTGGTCAATGCTTCCGCAAGCGTCGAGCGAAGACTCCTGTCAGTTGGCGCGACTTGATTGATGCCACTTTCTGCTGCCGCAAGGTCCGCCGAAGCAGGCGATTTTCGGGCGCGCAGCATGCGTGTGAGCGGCAGCAAGGCCAGCGTCACAACCGACAACGTCCACAACGCTGTCATCCACCCGGTTGCGCTGATCAGAAACTGTGAAAGGGGAGCAAAAAGGAATTGGCCGAACGAACTTCCCGCATTGATAACACCGAAAGCGAACCCGCGCTTCTCTGCCGGGACGTAACGCCCGACTGCGCCAATGAGCACAGAAAAGCTGGCAGCGCCGGCGCCGATTGCGGCGAGCACACCCAGTGTCAGAATCAAACCGGAAGGCGTTTGTGCTAATGGTGTCAATGCTGTGCCAAGTGCAAACGCCAGAACCCCCGCCGCCAGGACGCGGCCCGGTCCGTAACGATCCGCAATCGCACCGGCGACCGGTTGAACCGCTCCCCAGATAAAGTGCCCGATAGCCATCGCCAGGCTGATGCCGACAATACCTATTCCGGTAGAAGTATTCAGTGGCGAGACGAACAGACCCTGTGACTGCCGCGTTCCCATTATCACCATGAGGATCGCACTTGCGATCAGAACCATGCTCCAGCAGGAGAGTGAGGAAGGGGTGGGTATGTTCGAAGGGGGCGCGCGCAACGGAAAGTGAGATCTTATAAGGCAGGGAAACCGCCCGGATGTTCGCGGAATCCGCTAGCGAGCATTGTTGCTAGCGTTTTGATCTCGATGCCGTTCGGGTGCGGGAGCTCTTAACATTCCGGGAAATTACCAGGTCGGCCAGCAGCTCAAAATCGGCTTGCAATGTGCTGCTGCGTCGCATCACAAGCGCGATGCGACGCGCCGGAATACGGTGGGAAAACGGCCGTGCCGTGAGGCGAGTGCCTGTCAAGGCGCCTGCTTTGATCACCATTTCCGGCAGCAAGGTTAC
>Ga0316187_10003331_pt1 | contig 13985 bp, 12 predicted proteins | sample CroRivburrow1_MG_FD_204927 | JGI IMG/M metagenome (GOLD analysis project Ga0316187, IMG submission 204927) | Coastal sediment microbial communities from Maine, United States - Cross River worm burrow 1 | ecosystem: Environmental > Aquatic > Marine > Coastal > Sediment | place: USA: Maine...
ATTGACGATTGGTTCGTCTCATCATATCAAAGGCGGTTTTCTGCTTTTCTAACGATGCCTCAGGTTCATCTAGTGATCTTGCAGCTTTCCAATCTGATGTTGGTGTTGCATAAGGTAAACAGTAGCCGTTGGGCACATCATCTGTATCGTAGCAATTATCTTCGGCTAATTGATAAATACTATCTTCAGCATAATCTTTTGCTAACCAAACGCATACACCGTGAGTTGGCAGATGATTCTTGGGAATTAGATGGTGAGCTTGTACAGGAAATGTATTTGGATCACAAAGTTCTAACTTCCAGTTTGCTTGTGTTATTTTTGCCTTAGCAACAAAGCATGGATTCAACTCCTCCTTAGCCTTAATTTTTTGTTTATTTTCGTTTCGCAAATTCGCATAAAGCCTTGTACCTGTACAATTTTGCAATGTACCCCATTGGTTTATTCTGGCTTTCCACTTGTTGCCAGTTGCAGGTTTTTTATCGCAATACTCCTCAGGCTTCACTGCTTCTGGCGTTTTAATTGCTTCACCCATATCCATACAAAGAATCCTTATATAATATTACGATTAACCAGAGATATTCTTTTTGTTGTGATACAAAGGATCACCCATACGACAGGCATTTTTGCCTTCCATTTTAACATCAAATGAATACATCAAGAATTCACATACATTTTTATTTGTACCAGAAACAACGCCACCCGCCGAACCTGGTTCATCTCCAGACGATTTGGAATATTGTGAGGTTTTAAACATTGGCATTTTGCCATCGGTTGTTATTGTTTTTGGCCCTTTTACTGTATCAGAGGACACACCAACATTAGCATACGGAATAGGCGGTGTGGAATTTCCGATAGGTGTCTTACACACATCAGGAAATACAATACTGGTACCACCACTGCCCTTATGTACCATACCTCTTCCGTTTGTGAATGTCGTCTGTGCCATTAACTACTCTCCTAAATGTGTGAAAAACTGTTTTGTATTTTCACGATTCCAATTGTATACATGCTGCACCACGATGCTCCCCTTCAGAGGCACAAAATGCGAGCACTGGTCCCTTAATATAGTTTTTATATAATCCAATGGATGCCAAGCCAAGCATGACAGGTGCAAATGCAGCACCAATATCACCAAAGCAGTCTGCTGGATGCTCTATTTTGACATCAGTATCAATTTTGTCACTATTACGCGTGCAAGCGACTGAATACTCTTTTGCACCAAAATTTTCACCGTTAAAACTTGCATATATGGTTTTGATCGGTATAGGCTGTTGATCTTCTAATGAAAGAGCGAACGCTTCGGCTAATCCATCTCCTAAATAAGGTTCATCGCTATAACGATGACCTTTCTCGCTTGCCAAACCCGGTTTTGCTATCATTGAAAATATGCCCCGCCCTAAATATTGCCTAACTCTTTGTGACGCCAACAATAAAAAGCCGGCTCCTTCCCCTGGTGTAAACGTATCCATAACATCATGGGCCGCTACTCGTTTATCTGCATCAAGTGTGCTTAATAACATTAAATCCAAATAAGTGTCAACACCACCCACTAACGCAAAATCATGAGTTTCTGATTCAAGGGCTTGCATAGCTGCCTCTAAGGCCATCATGCCTCCAGCACGACCATAAGGGTATACCGAACTTTTTGAACGATCAATATTCGCTTCTGACTGCAGTATTAAATGATCGAGAAACGCATCAGTCGCAGGTACAGGCAGATTAGGTATTGTTTCCGGCAAACTCAAAAATAGCGCTATTGGTCGATCTTTAGGAAACTTAACCAGCGCTGCGTTAATTGCCGGAGTTGCTAAACGCAGCATCCGCACCTGCCTTGAGGTCATACTCGTAATTGAATCCAATTTACTACTTAGTGGAGACAAACATTCATCAGGGACTAAAGACAATATCTCTGAATCAAACCGATCATTATAAACAATACTTTTACGGTAGCGATTAATACCTGCCCGTACGGCTGAAGCAGTAGAAATCGTATCATCGCCAACTGCTGTCAGCATCCCTGTAGCACAGATATACGCTAAATCACTTGACACAAATAACAGCCCTAAACATGTAGTTCCCGTAAATCAATTTCAACTTCTTCTACGTCTAACGTCTTTTTATCACACTGTATTTCTGATCGCCAGACTAAAGATAGTCTTTCTTCATCAGGTTCGATCACAACCGTTTCCAAATTTAATGGTGGCTCTTCTATATTGCCTTTTATTTTCACCTTGTTGGTCAAACGGCAAACTGGGAGTAAAAAATCCAGAGCTCCATTTTGACACATGTTATGAACTTTGACAGGTTCCCCACCTTGTAAAAAACGGTCAAAAATCCAGTCTGGATGTGCATTATTTAAAAACCGCACATCAAAATCCTCTGGTAAGTAAGGTGCACGTTTTTGTATCCATTGTTCATCGTAGGTGCCCGCATAATTACGTCTTGGCAGCCATGAAGGGGCAATTTGGGCAAAGCCCGCAGGATCAACTACATCGTCCATATTTTGTATCAGATTATTTGGGTCTTCTATATTGGGTAACTGTAACCCATCAACCTCGCTATCTTTTAATTCGCCACGAAATCCACGACCCACAGGATTTCTCTCATCAATGAGTATCTTTTCAGCGTCATCGGGTACAATGTACTTTCCACCGTAGGCCAGCTCATATACTAAAGGCATCGAATTAAACGCGGTTGCTTCTGTTATTTTTCCATTATCCCAGAATCGATCACCAAACACTGCCAACATTTTTTGTTTTTCGGCTACCATGAGGCCGACATCAATACGATTGGTTGCGAGTCCATCTGGCGCCCAAGCACTACCCAATAAGATAACATCCGTTGCTTGTTTACCTATATGATAGTCCGAAGCCTGTTTAAGGCTACTGTCGATTGGATCTCCCCAGAATTCATCTTCCTTAAAAGGGGCTATTTGATCATCCGCAATTTTTAGTGAATATCCAGATTGCAGAGTGAATGTCGCTTTAATTATGACATATAAAGTGTCAATGCCATATTGATTGGGAAAAAGGCTAATCGCAGGTGAAAAGGGAGAGTTATTCTTTACTTGTAACATCAATTAATACCTATGGAACTAAGCGGTTCCTCAATTAAACTTTAAACACGTTTGTTAATTTAACTGGATCGACCCACCCTTTAAGCTATTAACTCCCGTTGATTTTGAAATAACATATTCGCCACTGATGATTACTTTTCCAGCTTTCGTCAAAGTAATACTTGCTTTGCCACATTTAAGTGTTATTTGATTTTTTGCCGAGAACACCAAATTTTCTTCATCCATTTTTTCATCAATTGATTTGGAATTCTGAGCATCTTCGTTATTCTTGTCTGATTCTTGTTGTTCGCTATCAATATTATTATCAATTGGATTGCGAATCATCCCCATCACAACAGGTTGGTTTAGGTCTCCAGCAGCAAATAGAATTGCCACTTGCCTACCGATAGATGCTTTGCTTATATCGACAGTAGCTAGTGCTTGAACAGGGCTTGCACTAGAATTACCTGGGTAATCAATTAAAGGTGCTCCTGCGTCGCTAACGTCAATCACTACTCCAATTGTAAGATCACGGACACTCTCAGAAGAATTCGATTGCGCAAATTCAGTTTGAAAATCGTTTACTGTGATTGCCCCATATACATTCTTCATTGTTCTATTTCAACTCAAATAAATAGTGACTTACCATCAATTGACAGCAGTTGGATTTCCTTTAATTGTCATAGCTGCTTCCGCTGTTTGGGTAACTTTAGCTGAACCTTTAACTGTAATATTTGCACCTGAAATTAATATATCACCATTACTTTGCATATCGATCTTAGCTGCTCCTGTTTCCAGGATAATCGATTTGCCAGCTTTAATATATAAATTATCTCCGACGTCTAATGTATCATTAGTACCAATTTTGTGGAATCTCTCTTTACCGATTGTAACATTTTCATTATTAGTTACATTTTCCGTTCTGTCGTTTTCTATGGTAATATTTTCATTGTTTCCAACTGTTTCAGTTCGATCATTGTCAATATTAATAACTTCGTCGTGTGCCACATGTTCTGTACGGTCATTACCAACGTCAGTGATTTCATTATTTTCCACTTCATTTAATTGATCTTTCTCAGCATGGATGTAAATTTCTTCCTTGCCTTTTAAATCTTCAAAACGAATTTCATTAAAGTTCTCCCCAGTCCCACCTTTGGAACTACGACTTTTCATCCCACTTTGGGTTTGATTGGCGGGTAAAGTATAGGGTGGCATATTGTCTTGATTATATACACGGCCCGTAATTATTGGCTGATCAGGGTCACCTTCTAAAAAGTCTACAATCACTTCGTGGCCAATACGCGGTAATGCAATAGCGCCCCAGTTTTTTCCTGCCCATGGGTTGGATACGCGAATCCAACAGGAACTGTTTTCGTCATTATCACCATAACGATCCCAATGGAACTGAACTTTTACTCGACCGTACTTGTCAGTCCAAATTTCATCACCAGCAGGACCCGTAACTACTGCAGTTTGGGGGCCTTGCACCATGGGTTTGGGTGTGGTGCGCGCGGTACGAAATTGGGTTTTGCTATCCATGGCTTCAATACTAACATTAAACACGATTTCCGATTCAATCCCCGTGGACTCGTATTCATCGTTTTTAAGCTGATAACTGCAGCCAACAACCATATATTCTCGATTTTGATCATCGCGCGGGTATTCTGTTAAATTAAACAAACCACCCGTATAAATCGTGTGAACACTACCTTCACCATGTGAACGCTCATATTGCGCATGCATCTCTTGCAGGCGCGTTCTTACGTAGTTATTACCATCTCCGGCATTGTAGTATTCACCAGGGTAATCGTAGATTTCATTATCAGACCGGTTATGCGGAAAAGGACTGGACAATTTTGCCTCTAAATTCGCTTTAGGATTCTTAAAATCATAATCATCATTAACAACAGCACCGGGTTGAACATCGCGTGAAAATGACCATGATGTGATGTGGTCTTGCTCTTCTACAACATTCTCGCTCGGCGGTAGAAAAGCAACATCCGGATTAACAATTGGATCATGGCCGCTAATTGAATCGGTCATCTTTAAGATATGTTTGCCATCTTGATGCAAAAAGTAGTAATAAATACCTTCTTGCTCCATCAATCGACTGACAAAGTTAAAATCAGTCTCTCTATATTGAACACAATACTCCCACGTACGATAGTTGCCACTTAGAGATACTTCGAAATCGGTATATCCACAATCACGAAAAACTTGTTTAATAATCTCTGGTACCGTCATATTCTGAAATATGCGACAGTCGGATGTTCGAGTTAAAAACCACAGCCACGGATACAATGTGACATGGTAGGATGCAAAAGCTCCTACATTCCCAACCTGGGAAAATCGGGCTACCAGTCCATCAAAATACCGAACACTACCATCAGATAACTGCATACTGATCGTCATGCTTTGGCCTAACACATCATCCAAATTTATTGAGAAATTTTCACTTAATAGCTGTAAATCATATTGGTATAGGCGCCCAAGTGCTTCCGTACCCGACATGGCACTAAATAAAAGAACATCAGGTCCTAAAGAAGGAATTGATACAGAAAAAACGCGATTTTCTTGAGTTGGTGCCATATGCCATGTCTTTTTAGTTGATTAGTATGTAAAGTCCTTTACAACGAAGATTAGTATACCGACCTGTCTTCTAACTGCAACATGAATATGACGCATATTTTTTGGTAATATGTCACACTTACCAGTGTCATTTATTTTTTAGCAGATTGATTCCACAAAACTTTTGATTGGAAATTGAATAAATAAGCACCAATCAGCTAGCATTTATTTAAAGGTATCGTAAATGAGGAAAGGGAATCGCGCAAAAATACTGACTAATCTGGCGAATTAATTACCGAATAGTCAAAGCCCATTCCAGAAATCATACCCATTCTTACCGTCTTTTTTGTTTAAAAAAACTGCGCAGCAATTCACCACATTGATCCCCCAGTATATCTGCTGACACCTCAATTTCGTGGTTAAACAAACCACCAGCAAATACATCCACTCTCCCACCTGCGCTACCGGTTTTTGGATCTCTGGCCCCATACACTAAACGTTTTATTCTTGCATGTATCATAGCTCCGGCGCACATAACGCACGGCTCTAAGGTAACATAAAGAGTGGTGTCCAATAATCGATAATTATTTAGAAGCTTTCCGGCATTTCGCAGTGCAATTATTTCAGCATGGGCACTGGGATCATGGGATTCGATGGGGTGATTATAACCGCTGGATATTAATTGATCCTGTTTTACAAGGACAGCACCTACGGGTACTTCTCCCGCATCTTGTGCCTGCCGTGCAAGCTTAAGCGCTTCACCCATCCAATGTTCGTCTACATTAAGTTGACTGTCCATAAAACAAAACTGAGTGTTCCTGTACAGTTACTCCCACTCGATGGTGGCTGGTGGTTTCCCGGAAATATCATAGGTGACGCGTGAAATACCGCTCACTTCATTTAGAATTCGATTGGATACGGTTTCTAATAATTTGTAAGGCAAATGCGCCCAACGAGCGGTCATAAAATCAATAGTCTCCACTGCACGCAATGCAATTACATGCTCATAACGCCGACCGTCTCCCGTGACACCAACAGATTTTACTGGAAGATATACAGCGAAAGCCTGACTGACTTTGTGGTACAAACCAAAGTTATGCAATTCGTCGATAAAAATGGAATCGGCTTTGCAAAGTTTTTCGGTATATTCTTTCTTCACTTCACCTAATATTCTGACTCCTAGTCCTGGACCTGGAAATGGATGCCGATAGACCAATTCATGCGCCAAGCCCAACTCCTCACCAATTTTTCGCACCTCATCCTTAAATAATTCTCGTAAGGGTTCAACCAACTTCAATTCCATATCGTCAGGCAAGCCGCCCACATTATGGTGCGATTTGATAACATGGGCCTTACCGGATTTCGCCCCAGCAGACTCAATGACATCAGGATAGATAGTCCCTTGCGCCAACCACTTGGCTTGACTCAGTTTTGCAGCCTCTTCTTCAAATATCTCAATAAACAAGTTACCAATAATCTTGCGCTTCTTTTCTGGATCTTTTACTCCCACTAAGGCTGACAAGAAACGTAACTGTGCATTGACACGTATTACCTTTACACCCATATGGGCAGCAAAAGTTGACATCACTTGATCGCCTTCGTTAAGTCGTAGCAAGCCATTATCGACAAATACGCAGGTTAATTGTTTACCAATAGCCTTGTGCAACATAGCCGCCACTACCGAAGAATCCACACCGCCTGAGAGCCCCAATACCACTTCATCGCTCCCTACTTGCTCACGAATGTGCGCAATACTGTCTTCAACAATATTGCCAGGTGTCCACAAGGTTTCACAATCGCATATATCAGTGACAAAACGCGTCAGCATACGTTGACCTTGGCGAGTATGGGTTACTTCGGGATGAAACTGCACGCCATAATATTTTCTGGTTTCATCCGCCATGGCTGCCACTGGTGAGTTTGAGGAGCTGCCAATTATTCTAAATCCTTGTGGCAATTCGGTTACCTTGTCGCCATGGCTCATCCAGACATCTAAAAGTGCATTGCCTTCGCGATCTATTTTATCTTCGATATCTTTTAACAATAGAGAATGACCATGTGCATTCATCTCGGCATAGCCAAATTCACTATGGCCATCACCTTCCACTTTTCCGCCCAACTGCATAGCCATGGTCTGCATGCCATAACATATGCCCAATATGGGTATATTCAAATCAAAGATTATCTGCGGTGCTCGCGGTGGAATTGTAGTGTTAACTGATTCTGGCCCACCAGATAGCACAACACCCTTGGGTGAAAATTCTCGAATAATTTTCTCGTCTAATAAATCGTACGCGTGAATTTCACAATATACGCCAATTTCTCGCACACGGCGTGCGATTAGTTGCGTATATTGACTACCAAAATCGACAATTAGGATTTTATGAGAATGGATATTTTTTGTATTGGTCACACTATGTCTCTACAAATAAAAAAGGGGGAATTATTATCATGTAAACCTGGAATCGTTAAACTCTGTAATTCGGCGCTTCCTTGGTGATTTGTACATCATGCACATGGCTTTCACTCATACCGGCACTGGTTACTCGAACAAATTCGGGTTTTGTGCGCATCTTATCGATATCCGCACAACCGGTATATCCCATACTGGAGCGAATACCACCTAGCAATTGTTGTAATACAGGTTGCAGAGATCCTTTATACGGAACACGGCCTTCAATACCCTCTGGTACTAGTTTGTCAGGTTGACTATCTTCTTGGAAATAGCGATCACTTGAGCCTTGTTTAGAAGACATGGCACCAATGGAACCCATACCTCTATAGGCTTTATAAGAACGACCCTGATACAATTCAACCTCACCAGGAGCTTCTTCTGTACCGGCAAACATACTGCCAATCATTACCGAATGGGCGCCCGCTGCAATGGCTTTGGCGACATCTCCAGAATAGCGTATACCACCATCAGCAATTAGTGGAATATCAGTGCCTTCCAAGGCCTTAGCAACATTGTAGATAGCTGAAATTTGTGGTACACCGACGCCAGCAACGATTCGAGTTGTACAGATTGAACCTGGTCCAATTCCCACCTTGACGGCATCAGCGCCGGCATCAACCAGGGCTTTAGCAGCATCACCCGTGGCAATATTACCACCAATAACCTGCACACTTGGATAATTTTTCTTCACCCAAGCAACCCGATCAAGAACTCCTTGTGAATGGCCATGGGCAGTGTCAACGATAATGACATCCACACCACTTTCGACCAGCATCTCAACACGGTTTTCGGTACCACCACCTGTTCCAACTGCGGCACCAACCAATAATCGTCCGTGTGTATCTTTACACGCTATGGGGAATTGTTTTGCCTTTTGAATGTCTTTTACTGTTACCAAGCCTCGCAACTGAAACTCATCATTTACAACTAATAGCTTTTCAATGCGGTGTTCGTGCAACAATCTAAGAATTTCTTTATCTTTGGCACCTTCTTTAACAGTGATTAATTTATCTTTGGGTGTCATGATGTTGGAGACGGCGTTTTCGCGTTGTGTTTCAAAACGCAAATCCCTACCGGTAACGATTCCAACCAATTCTGCACCATCAACTACAGGGACTCCAGAAATATTACGGGCGCGAGTGATCTCCAGTACTTCTTGGATGCTCGTATTAGGGGAAACCGTAATCGGATCTTTAATAACACCACTCTCATATTTTTTTACGATTTCTACCTGATGACCCTGCTGTCTGGGAGTCATATTTTTATGAATAATGCCAATACCGCCTTCTTGTGCCATAGTAATGGCCAAGCGCGCTTCGGTCACTGTATCCATAGCTGCCGAAATCAGTGGGATATTCAAATTGATTTCCCGAGTGAGTCGGGTGGCTAATTTAACACTTTTGGGCAGCACGGTAGAATGTGCTGGCACTAATAAAACATCATCAAAGGTGAGGGCTTCTTGCACTATGCGCATATTAGGGTACCATTAATAAAACAGTCGGTGAGTTGGGTGGGCATTATAATGATTGACGTGCCGATGGTAAACCGGTACGGTTGCACTAATATGACTATAGCCTAGAATTACTCTAGTTTGGAAATAGCAATATTTGTTACCCAGCTGTCATAAGGTTAAATAAATTATATAGTTAAGATTAGTATAGACAATATATTAACCTTAACTAATAATGTATTGGTAGAATTAAATTTATCATTTAAGTTTTTAGTAATTAGTAAGAGAAATATATAATTGGAGGAGTTCTGATGAAAAAGCTAGTATTAGCGATTACCTGCACAGCCCTTTTGGCATTAAGCGCCTGTAGCTCAACGGGTTCTAAGAGTGGAAGTGGCGGTGATGGAAATGCTGAAGTAGCCGCAGTGATAAAAGAAGCTGAAGCTGCTATTAAAAAAGCAAACTCAGCCGGTGGAGCGTGGCGAGATTCTCAAAAGAAATTTATAAAACAAGCAAAAGCTGCTGCTTCCAAAGGAGAATTGGAAAAAGCCATGAAATTGGCCAAAAAGGCCAAATTTGAAGGCGAAATGGCTTATCAACAGGCTATGGGTCAGAAAGACGCCGGACCTTGGTTGTTTTAATTCAGTAAAGTCAATATCTTAGAGCACTCAAAAAAAGCAGGCCTTGGCCTGCTTTTTTTTGCATAGCGTAGGCATTCATATTCCCTAGTCACCCACTAAAAACACCCACAAGTTATTGATATTAATAAATTTCATGTTTGATCCAGACATCAATAAAGACGAAATTTACAGTATCTCCCAATTAAACGCGCTCACCCGCGAAGTCATCGAACACCACTTTCCACGGGTTTGGGTAGAGGGTGAGATTTCAAATTTTGCACGTCCTGCATCCGGACATATGTACTTCACTCTAAAGGATGCCGCCGCGCAAGTTCGTTGCGCCATGTTTCGCATGAAAAACAAGCAGTTAAGATTTACACCGAAAGATGGCATTCGCATTTTGGCCCATGTTAAGGTGGGATTTTACGAAGCTCGGGGTGAATTTCAACTCCTTATCGAACACATGGAAGAGACTGGTGATGGTGCGTTACAACGCAAATTTGAACAATTAAAGCAAAAACTGGCTGATGAAGGCCTGTTTGATCAAAGTGGAAAAAAACAAATCCCAGCCTTTCCAAAACGATTAGGTGTTATTACGTCTCCCACTGGTGCCGCTATTCAAGATGTACTTAGTGTTCTTAAAAGACGCTTTCCGGGTCTGCCAGTCATAATCTACCCCGTACCCGTACAGGGAGATCAAGCCGCGAGAAGCATTACCGAAACGATAATTTTGGCAAACCAACGTAAAGATTGTGATATTTTGTTAGTAACTCGCGGTGGCGGCTCTCTGGAAGATCTCTGGGCATTCAACGACGAAGACTTGGCCAGGGCTATCTGCGCGTCTGTAATTCCCATCGTAGCGGGCATTGGACACGAAATTGATTTCACCATTGCTGATTTTGCGGCCGATATTCGTGCCCCCACCCCTTCGGCAGCAGCGGAACTCATTAGCCCCAATCGCCAGGAATGGCTAGATACGTTGACCCTATTGCACACGCGACTATACCGACACGTCAGCCAAAATATTAAACAAAATCAGCAATTACTGGATTGGCTATCAAAGCGTTTAAAACACCCCAGCCAACGTTTAGCGGCGCTGGCACAAAAAATAGATGAGCTTGAACAACGCTTAGTTAGCAACCAGCGCCATCAAACACGACATTACTTTGCACAACTAGAAACCATTAAAGCGATTTTAAAGCAATATTCACCTCTACTATCCATTAAATCCTTAAACTTACAAAATAAAGCATTGTCAAACCGACTACTTAATGCGATTCGCAATCGATTAGATCAAAAACAACACCAATTTACGTTGCAAACTAGAGCCCTGGAGTCAATCAGCCCACTGGCAACCTTGAGCCGTGGTTATGCCATTGTTAAACGAAAAACAGACCAAAAAATTTTACGCGACAGCAATGAAACTGAAAAAGGTGCCCAAATCATTGCCCAACTTCATAAAGGGCATATTCTTTGCACAGTAGATGAAATAAAGAAAGACTAATGCACTGACGCTATTATGTTTCACAAGCAGACCGATAGAACGAATCAAAATAGCCTAGGAAAACAATCAAATATGTTAAAACATGCCATTCATATCAAAGTTATAATAGGACTGGTTTTATTCGTTGTAACAAACCACGCCACGGCTAACACCCTACCTAAAAGCAATCCAATACCGGGCGGCATTGCCTTAGTTCCCATTGAAGTGGAATCGCCAACCAAGCCAAAGGCTTATTATGAAAATAATCAAGTTATGGTTCTGGAAAACCCAAAGTCGGCTGGACACTGGATAGCAGTTGCAGGTATTCCCTTAGGAAAAGAACCAGGAAATCATATATTGGACGTTGAGATTTCTAATAAGAAAATTGAAGTCTCATTCTTGGTCGAGAAATTCAACTACGAGTCACAATATATTACGCTCAAAAACAAACGTAAGGTAAATCCGTACAAAAAAGATCTAGAGCGAATTAAAAAAGAAAAAAAGGAAATCGTATCGGCATTAAGTCACTGGAGTGAGTCAGATGAACCATTGGAAGAATTTACCTTACCAGTAAAAGGCCGTTTAAGCAGCCCTTTTGGACTTAAACGATTTTTCAACAAACAACCGAGAAAACCTCATAGTGGGATTGACATCGCAGCGCCACAAGGCACACCCATTGTGGCACCACTAGCCGCTACGGTGAAGACCACCGGAAATTACTTTTTTAATGGCAACACCGTATTTCTCGATCATGGTAACGGATTGGTAACCATGTATTGCCATATGTCAAAAATCAAGGTCAAACCCGGCCAAAAAGTAGCAAAAGGTGAAGCTATAGGAGCTATTGGTAAAACGGGAAGAGTCACTGGCCCTCATCTACACTGGGGTGTCAGTCTTAACGACGCGCGTGTCGATCCAGGCTTATTTTTTCAGGATTTAGATAGTTTGTTAACCCATAAAAAGAAATAGAAACCGCTTAAAGACAAAACAGTGTGTAGAATTCTGCGCACTATTTTCCACACTGTGCAATTTCACGCACACACTCAGCCGCAAGGCGACACGGTAAAACCCACTCAAAGCCCTAAATTATTACGGAGAACACCCCGTTTCAATAGCTTACATCCTTTAGCGGTACTATTCACACCTTGTTATTGCTGGCACACAACATGATACATAAGTATATGAAATAGTGGTACCTGTGGTTCAACTTACTTACAAAAAATGACAACAGCAAAAACTAAAAAGGAACAGCAATGAATTGCGAATACACTAAAACAATGGAGGCCAATCAGAATGAAAACGAGTCACACGAGTCACACGAGTCACAAACAAACAAAAACATAATTTCTTCTTGCTTTATCGATGCTGCACACACAAAGCATGTTATGACAGCTATTGATACCTGCCAGCGAATATACACTCATGACCAATTTAAACTATTGTTAAGTTCGTCAATTAATACCCTTATACCATTTGAATTTACAGTATGTGGAATTGGCCTACGCGGACAATCCTGCATTGATCATATAATTAACACTAATCAGAGCGAAAACAATATAATACCAAGCTTTTCGAATACTACCGTGGAAAAATTATTCAAAAGCCTTATTGAAAAGAGTTGGAGTGATCCCGCAGGGAATATTACTATTATCAACAATAATCAGTGGCGAATAACTATGCGCCAATTCAATGTTAGTAATATAATTGAGCTGTCTGTAATTGATAAGCTTGGTCGATACACAAGTTACTTTTGTTTTGCTTTATGTAAGGAGAACATCACACCGTCACACAGACTAATCCTCAAATATCTCATACCACATTTGCATATAGCGCTTACAAATGTATTTTATAAAACTAAAGAAGAAATTCCCAAAGATACCACTAAGCTTTCCGCTAGAGAGGTTGAAGTTCTAAACTTGATTTACCTGGGTTACACAAACGCTTACATTGCCGAGATATTAGGATTAAGTGTCAATACAATCAAAAACCACGTCCATAAAATACTTAAGAAACTGCGTGTTGGTAATAGAACTCAGGCAATAACCAAAGCCATGGGTTTAGGCATCATCAATCCAAACTATGCAAAGCCTGATGGAGTGTTGTAGCGCTTTGAAAGTGAGCCATAGGGTATGACGCTATTGTGAAAATAACGGCTTATTGCTTTGCGCCTAGAGATTTTGCTCTCTGGGCGCGGGCTGTATTCGCCTGTTGACTATACTCTTGATTCCAACTGTCGTCTGGCGTTTTCCATCCCTGCAAATGTCGACGTATGATATGACTTAAGGCCTGTATATGATCTTCCCGATCATTTAGTGCAGGTATATAATGAAATGTTTAGCCACCCGCTTTAATAT
>Ga0316187_10003334_pt1 | contig 13978 bp, 6 predicted proteins | sample CroRivburrow1_MG_FD_204927 | JGI IMG/M metagenome (GOLD analysis project Ga0316187, IMG submission 204927) | Coastal sediment microbial communities from Maine, United States - Cross River worm burrow 1 | ecosystem: Environmental > Aquatic > Marine > Coastal > Sediment | place: USA: Maine...
TGCAGGGCACAGCAGATGCCTCCACGATTGCCGCAGCGCAGAATGACATCCTCGATATCGAGTCGCACATGCTGCACTTCCTCGAGAACCATGACGAGCAGCGCATCGCCAGCCCTGAATTCGCGGACGGTGCAGAGAACGGCAAACCCGGCATGGTCGTTTCCGCACTGATCGGCACTTCGCCAACGATGCTGTACTTCGGGCAGGACGTTGGCGAACAGGGGGCCGGCGATGCCGGATTCGGCAAGGCTTCACGCACCACCATTTTCGACTACTGGGGCGTGCCCGCACACCAGCGCTGGATGAACCGTGGCAGGTTCGACGGTGGCGCGCTCAGCGATGATGAGAAATCGCTGCGTGATTTTTATGTACGGCTGATGAACTTCAGCGCGCGCAGCGTTGCCATGCAGGGCGAATATGCCCCGATTCCCACGGGCGACGACCGCGTTTTTGCGTTCGCGCGCTGGACCGACGATGAGCAACTCATCGTCATCAGCAGTTTCGACGGTGAGAACGAACAGGAACTGGTCATTGAAGTGCCGGCAGAACTTGTCGAGTCAATGAAGCTCGAGGCAGGACGCCGCTCGCTCGACGAGCATCTCTACGGTGAACAGACGAACGCCATCGTCGTCGATCATGGCGTCGGCAAAATCCACGTGCGTCTCGCCCCATACGAGTCAGTCGTCTACAAGATAGGTGGAGGCATGTTTAAGGCTCCCGATAATGCCCCGTTCATGGCGGACCTGCCGGGATCCGGTGCCCACGGCACGCAGGTTTACTGGCACGACGTTGGCTCCGAGATTCTCGATGAGACCCGTAATGTTGTCATCTGGCTTCCGCCGGGTTACGCCGAGAACCCTGACCAACGCTACAAGGTCATCTACATGACCGACGGCGAGAATCTGTTCGATCCGCGTATCGCGAGCTGGGGCGTCGACTGGGGTGTTGATGAGGCCATGATGCGCGGCGTAAACGAGGGCAAGTTCGAGCCCGCTATCGTCGTCGGCACATGGAGCACCGCGAATCGCGGCCTCGAGTACTCACCGTGGCACGACGGGCCGAGGTATGCGGACTTTCTCATCGAGGAGCTGATGCCACGCATCAATGCCAGGTTCCGCACGAAGACCGGTGGCGAAAATACCTTCGCAATGGGCTCGTCGATGGGTGGGCTGCTGTCCTACTACCTCGTGAAGAACCATCACGAGGTTTTCAGCGCCTGTGGCTGCGTGTCCAGCCACTTTGCGCTCTCGGAACAGACATTCGCCGAGTATTTCGGCAGAGACCCGGAGTCAGCCGATCCGCGCACGTACATCGTCCGTGACATCGAAGCCGGCGATCGCATCCCTGGCGGCCGTTTCTTCTTCGACTACGGTACCGAGACGCTGGACTCAACCTACGAGAAGGACCACGAACCTGTCGAGCGCTGGTTCCGCAAACAGGGGCTCAGGAAGAACCGCGACTACAGGTTTGAGAAGTATGAAGGCGCAGACCATAGCGAACGCGCGTGGCGGTCACGGGTCGGGCAACAGCTGGAGTGGCTGCTCGGAGAATAAGGTACCCATCCTCCACCATTATTCGCCTTAAACGTGTGCAGTACGGATAGCTCCCACTGTGGACCTGAATACGTTTGCAATTCGTTTGAATACGTTTGCAATTCGTTGCTTTGCGCAAGGTTTACTGACTACTATTCATCTAGGTAAGTCGAAGAAACCAAGACTATTTTGCCAGTACCAAAGGGCGGCTCCATCCGCCCTCAATCGCATCTCAAGCGAGGGGAGCCCTACCATGAACAAGCCACTACGACGTATCCCGCTCGCAGTCAGCATAGCGCTGGTTGCGGCACTCAGCGCCGGGACGGTCAATGCTCAGACGCAACCGCAGAGCGACGATGAGGAGGTAATCGAAGAAATCATCACGACCGGAATACGCAGCAGTATTCAGCGCGCCATTGACCTCAAGCAGAATTCCAACAGCATCGTCGAGGCGGTTTCGGCCGAAGATCTCGGCAGACTGCCCGACACGAGTATTGCCGACGCCATTTCGCGTCTGCCCGGTTTGACCTCACAGCGTGCTGAAGGTCGTGCCTCGGCCATCAGCCTGCGCGGAACGGATCCGGGCTTTACGACGGCGCTGCTGAATGGTCGTGAGCAAGTCAGCACCGGCGACAACCGTAGCGTCGAATTCGACCAGTATCCGTCGGAGCTGCTGAACACGGTGCTCGTTTACAAAACACCGGATTCCAGCCTGGTTGGTCAGGGCCTGGCGGGCACGATTGATCTGCACACAGTGCGCCCCCTTGATTACGGCAACATGGCCCTTGCCGTGAATATTCGCGGCGAGATGAACAGCAACGACGACCTGGGCGCCGGCTCAGACGAAATGGGCTCGCGCATCAGCTTCTCCTACATCGATCAGTTCAACGACGGTAAGGTCGGTCTGGCGATTGGCTACGCCCGTCTCGACGCGCCTCTCGCTACGCAAGGCTTTGGCACCTACGAGCCATGGGGCGCGGTGAGCCTGGGCAACCCAGACCAGAATGCTGGTGTGCCTGCCGGAACCCTGGTGACAAACGGCATGAAGGTGCGTGCCGACCTGGGTTCAACGGAGCGCGACGGCTTCATGGCCGCGCTGCAGTTCGCGCCCACGGATAACTACAGCGGCACCATCGATCTGTACTACTCGACGATGGAGCAGACCAACAACGCGCGCAGCCTCGAAGTAAACCTGAGTGGCTACCCGGCGCCCTGCTGTGACGGTCCGTTCCCGCCGGGAACCCAATTCGGCTACTCCAACGTCACCGTTGAGAACGGCGTCGCCGTTGCCGGTACCCTGCTGCAGGTGGTACCGCTGGCACGTAACTTCCTGTTCCTGACCGATGACGAAGTCCTCAGCACGGGCTTCAACAATGAGTTCTACCTCAACGACGAATGGAGCCTGGTCGCCGACCTGAGTTACTCGAAGGCGACGCGTAAGCAGGATCAGTTCGAGACGCAGGCGCAGTACGTCACGGTCGACGATCCGAGCCTGCCGACCAACCAGTACGACACGGGCACCTTCCGGCTGAACGGCACCTCCAGCATGCCCACCTTGTCCTTCACACGGAACTACGCCGATCCGGAGGAGGTGCAGGTAGGCCCGACAATCTACGGCGCCGGATACACGAAGGCTCCGGAAGTCGAGGACGAGATAACCTCCTTCCGTGTCGACCTTGAACGGTCGGCTGAGTTCGGGTGGTTCGACGAGATGGCCGTCATGGTCAACTACACGGAACGCACCAAGGACAAGATCTCACCGGAAAGCGGCCTGAGCACGGCCAATGGCGGCTATAACCGCGTTGACGACCGTTTCCTGGCCAGCCCGATGAATCTCAACTACGCCGGTGCCGGTCAGGCCCTCGCCTGGGACGTTCCTGGCGTTCTGAACGAGTACTTCGACCCAATCGTTTACGGTGACCCGACCACACTGACGTATCTCGCCGGCAAATACTGGGACGTGCAGGAAGACGTCTGGACCGTGTCGCTGCGCGGCAACCTGTATCACCCACTGTCCGGCGATGTGACCTTGCTGGGTAACGTCGGCGTCCAGGTTATCGGCACCGATCAGAACTCGGGCTCTTTCCTCGTGGCTAACGGCGGTTCGCCTGATCAGGAAGTCGTCAGGTTCTCCGACGGCAAGTCCTACGAGCACGTGCTGCCGCAGGTCAACCTGGTCTTCGCCATGGGTGATAAGCAGGCTATTCGCGTCGGGCTGGCCAAGGAAATCGCGCGCGCCCGCATGGACCAGCTGAAGGCAACGATCGAAGCCGGATACAACTCCTTCACGGGTGAGCCCGGCGGCAGCGGCGGCAACCCGCTGCTCGACCCGTGGGAGGCCTGGGCTCTCGACCTCTCCTACGAGCGCTACTTCGGCGACGGCGAAGGCTACGTGTCCATAGCAGCCTTCTACAAGGACCTCGACACCTACATCTACGACCAGACTATAGAGGCTGACTTCACGCCTCTGCTGGAAGTCACGCCCCCGGACTACTTCCAGCCGGGCGTGATACCGCAGACCACTGGTGACTTCACCCGTCCGGTCAACGGCAGCGGCGGTTACCTGCAAGGTCTGGAGCTCTCGACGTCCATACCGTTCAACATGTTCACCGAGGCCCTCGACGGTTTCGGCGCGCAGTTCAGCTACTCGTACACGGACAGCGACATCTCGATCGAAGGTTCGGTCAGCTCCGTATCGATCGACAGCATTCCGCTGCCTGGCCTGTCGCAGGACGTCTGGAACTTGACGCTGTACTACGAGAATTACGGCTTTGCAGCCCGAATCAACACGCGGTACCGGTCTGAGTACATCGGTGAGGTCACCAACTTCGCCAACGATCGCGGCTTCCGCTACGTCGATGCGGACCAGATCACCGATGCGCAGTTCAGCTACAGCTTCGGCGGCGGCCGCCTGGATGGCCTGCAGTTGCTGTTCCAGATCAACAACCTGACGAACGAGCCTTACATCGCCTACTCGCAAGAAGAGACGCGAATTCTCGACTACCAGGAGTACGGCACGCAGTACCTGCTGGGGCTCAACTACCGCTTCTGAGCGCCGTGATGCCTTAGGGCGTCAGCAGACCGATCAAGCCCCCGTGAGCATCGCTTGCGGGGGCTTTTTTTTGCTCCGATACAGCGGTTCCGTCGTATCGCCTGTTGTTCGTGGTATGCAGCACCGTTTCGATTGCGGACATCTTAAGGAGCGGTCCGGAGGCTGGCAATGCAAACGTATTCAAAGGATGAATACGTTTGCACTGCATTGCCCAGTGCAACCAAGGTCGCATAGTTTGACATCTTGACAAGATGAACAACGTTCCGGCCCCGATAATGCGTAGCGACCAAAACAACATTGTGATGCCTCACGGAAGGCGCGCGGGCGTATGCCTCCATCTTTCCTCCCTGCCCGGCCCTTATGGCATCGGGGAACTGGGCGCGGCCGCGCGCGCGTTTGTGGACACGATGGCGTCGATGCAGCTTGCTGTGTGGCAGTTTTTGCCGGTCGGGCCAACGGCTTACGGAGATTCGCCGTACCAGCCACTATCGACTTTTGCGGGCAACGAGATGCTGATCGACATCGGCGATCTGATTGGTCTGGGCCTGCTGAACCGCGGCGAGGTCGATGAACTGACCACGCTGCCTGAGCGTCATGTCGATTACGGCGCGCTGATTCCAATCAAGAACCGCCTCCTGCACCTCGCAGCGAATCGATTCGAGAAGCAGGTCAGCAACGAACTCCTGAGCGATTTCAAACGGTTCGTCGAGCAAGATGACGATGAGTGGCTGCACGACTACGCCCTCTTTCGCATCCTGAAGTCCAGTCATGGAGAACGGCCGTGGCCCGAGTGGCAGCCAGAGTTCGTGCATCGCGATGCCGAAGCGCTCGCCAGGATCGAGGAGCAGGAAGCCGGCCAAATCCGCGTCATCAAGATCATCCAGTTCCTGTTTTTCCGCCAGTGGTATGGGTTGCGCGACTACGCGCACAAGAGCGGTATTGTCCTGTTCGGCGACATGCCCATTTACATCGCGCTCGACAGCGCTGACGCCTGGGCAAATCGCGAGATCCTGCGCATCGATAAGGATGGCCGGCCCGATCATGTCGCCGGCGTGCCACCGGACTATTTCAGCGCGGACGGGCAGCTTTGGGGCAATCCGTTGTATGACTGGGAGAAGCACGCGGCGAGTGGCTACCAATGGTGGGTGGACCGCCTGCGCGCTACATCCGAGCTGACGGACATTGTGCGCATCGATCACTTCCGCGGCTTCGAATCCTACTGGTCGGTGCCTGCGGAGGCTGAAACAGCTCGTGACGGTGCCTGGGAGCCCGGCCCGGGCGACGCGATTTTTGACGCAATGAAGAATGCGCTCGGCGACCTGCCTATCGTTGCCGAGGATCTCGGCGTAATCACACCCGAAGTCGAGGGCCTGCGCGACCGGCACAATATTCCAGGCATGCACGTTCTGCAATTCGATGTCTGCGATGCCGGATTCCGGTTGTCGGACGTCACCGAGAACAGCGTTTGCTACACAGGTACGCACGACAATGACACGACGATTGGCTGGTTCCACGGCAGCCCGGACGACATCCGCAGTGAAGCGGAAATTGCGCTGACCCAGGAGGCCGTCCTCAGGATCACAGGCGGAACCGCCGAGACTATCCACACCGAACTTATCAAGGCTGCGTTTTCAACAAACGCGCGCATTGCGATCGCGCCCCTCCAGGACTATCTCGGTCTGGGTTCCGAGGCCCGGCTCAATACGCCCGGTACATCTGCCGGAAATTGGCAATGGCGTGTCGTCGACTCACAATTGTCACCAAAACTCTGCGACAATATCGCATCGATTGTAGAAGCATCAAAACGCGGATTGTCAGCCCATGGAAAAAAAGAATAGGGAGTTCTCCCGTCATGTCAGCCTGCTCACACGAGATACACTGGCCCTGATTCTGGCCGGAGGACGGGGATCCCGCCTCTACGAGCTAACGAACTGGCGCGCCAAGCCGGCACTCTATTTTGGCGGCAAGTACCGAATCGTCGATTTCCCTTTGTCCAATTGCATCAATTCGGGCGTCCGGCGCATGGGTGTTTTGACACAATACAAGGCGCATTCGCTGATTCGCCACCTGGTCCGTGGCTGGTCCTGGTTCCAGGCCGGCGCCCGCGAGTTCGTCGAAATTCTTCCCGCCTCGCAACGCGTTGGGGGTGAGTGGTACCGCGGCACAGCGGACGCCGTGTACCAGAACCTGGACATCATCCGCGCGCATAGCCCAAGCTATGTTCTCATCCTGTCCGGCGACCACGTCTATAAAATGGACTACGGCCCGTTCCTCGCAATGCATGCGGACACCAAGGCAGACATGACCGTGAGCTGCGTCGAAATGCCGTGCGAGGAAGCCGCGGGACAATTCGGCGTGATGACTGTCGACGAGACCGGTCGCGTAATCGCGTTCGACGAAAAACCCGAGGTGCCGAACTCGATCCCCGGCAAACCCGGCATCTGCCTGGCATCGATGGGGAACTACATCTTCAACACAGAATTCCTTTACGAACAGGTCATCAGGGACGCCGATACACCTGGCACCAACCACGATTTCGGGAAAAATATTATCCCGTCGATTATCGATGACTACCGTGTGTACGCTTATCCGTTCCGCGACCCGGAGACGCAGGAACAGGCTTACTGGCGGGACGTGGGTACGCTCGATGCGTTCTGGGAAGCGAATATGGAACTCGTGTCCGTCACGCCACAGCTGAACCTGTATGACCAGAATTGGCCGATATTTACTTACCAGACACAGGCGCCCCCTGCGAAATTCGTTTTTGACGAGCATGACCGGCGCGGTGCCGCGATCCAGTCGATGGTATCCGGTGGCTGTGTGATATCGGGATCCGAAATCAGGGGATCCCTGCTGTTTTCAAGATGCACGACCAATTCGTACAGCAGCATAAGCGACTCGGTGCTGCTCACGGATGTCACGGTCGGGCAGAAGTGCCGGATCAACCGCTGCATTATCGACGCTGGCGCGACCATCGAGGACGGCACTGTCATTGGTGAAGACCATGATGACGACCGTGCACGAGGATTCCGCGTGACGGAATCCGGATTGACCCTGGTTACCCCCGAAATGCTCGGGCAACAACTTCACCATACAAGATAGGTTGCGCGGCATCGTTACACGGCAAGTCATATTCCTCGCGTCCGAGAACGGTGCCCTGCCCGGTGGCAAGGTCGGCGGCGTCGGTGACGTCGTGCGCGATCTGCCGCGGGCACTGTCCGCGGAAGGCTGGCAGGTGTGTGTCGCAACGCCGTCCTATGGGGTTCTGCACAAGTTGACCGGGTCCGAACGAATAGCGACACTGCCCGTGCCTTTTCGCGGCACTACGCACGACGTCGAGATCTGGCGTATTCCCGGCGAAGCGGGTGTCGAGCACATTGTGCTGCATCACGCGCTGTTCGAAGCGCAGGGTCCGGGGCGTATTTACTACGGTGCGGACGGCGATCGCCCATTCGCAACCGACGCCAACAAATTTGCGTTCTTTTGTATCGCGGCTGCGTGTTGGATTCGCTCACTTAAGCGGGCGCCCGATGTCGTGCACCTGCACGACTGGCACGCGGCACTTTACCTGCCAGTGACGCGCTATCTTGACGAATTCGCGTCACTGCGCAGTATCCGGACGGTATTTACGATCCACAATCTGGCTTACCAGGGCACACGCCCCCTGGACGGCGACGAGTCATCGCTGGCTGCCTGGTTCCACGGCATGGTCGCCGACAACAGCCAGTTGGCCGATCCCGAGCACACACATTGCATTAACCCTATGGCTGCCGCTATCCGGCTTGCCGACCGGGTCAGCACGGTGTCGCCAACCTACGCTCGCGAGATCTGCCGGCCCAGCGATCCCGATACCGGTTTCGTGGGCGGCGAGGGCCTGGAGTCATTGCTGCTGGCGGCAAGCGAAGACGGCCGCCTCAGCGGTGTGCTCAACGGCTGCTTCTACGACGAATTACGCGGACGCCGTCCGGGTTGGCAGCGCATCCTGAGCATGCTCGAAGCACAATTGCGTGACTGGCAAAAAAATGCGCCGGGAAACGCCGCGCACACACTGGCGCTCGAGCGTGTCGTCTCCATGCCCAAACGGCGTCCACGCCATCTGCTGACCAGCATCGGCCGACTGGTCGCACAAAAAGCGACCCTGCTTCTGCATGAAGACATGGCGGGCAAGTCGGCTATCCGGCGTATCGCTGATGGCCTGGGTTCGGACGGCGTTGTCATCATGCTGGGCAGCGGTGACCCGGCGTTTGAAACGCGCATGCTCGACGTTGCTCAAGATATGCCCAATCTCATCTTCCTCTGCGGTTACTCCGAGGTACTTGCCGACCCTATGTACCATGCTGGTGATCTGTTCCTGATGCCCTCCAGCTTCGAACCCTGCGGCATCAGCCAGATGCTCGCCATGCGCCGCAGCCAGCCCTGCGTCGCACATGACATCGGCGGACTCAGTGACACTATCCGGCACGAAGAAACGGGGTTCCTGTTTAACGGATCGACGCCGGACGCGCAGGCGGACGCTTTCGTCACGACGACGCTGGATGCATTGGCCCTGCGGGCCGCCGATCCGTTACGCTGGCAGGATATTTGTAAAGCGGCGAGCGCGCAGCGCTTTGACTGGGCGTCATCCGCACAACAGACAGTTGCTGCCCTGTACCTCGATAATCATGAATAGAAAAAAAGAATTCGACGCGCTGGTCGATGGCCGGCACAACAACCCATTCGCGATACTGGGCCTGCACCGCACGCCGGATGGTCGGGTCGTGCGAACGCTGCAGCCGGGCGCGCGATCGGTTGACCTCGTCGACCAGCATGGTGACAAACTGGCTACCATGCGACGCATTCATGATGGCGGGCTTTTCGAGGCGCCGATGCCGCCGCGCAAACGCAGCTATGCGCTACGCATTACCTGGCAGTCCGGTGAAATACAGTTGGTCGAGGACACCTACAGGTTCCCGTCCACGCTTGGCGAGCTCGATCTTTACCTGCTGGGCGAAGGCTCAGATGCGAACATCTATCGCAAGCTCGGTGCTCACCCGACGACGGTCAGCGGCGTCGCGGGCACGCGCTTCGCCGTGTGGGCGCCCAACGCATCGCGCGTTAGTGTCGTGGGCGACTTCAATGCCTGGGATGGCCGCCGCCACGTCATGCGATTGCACCCCGGCAATGGTATCTGGGAAATATTTCTGCCTGGCATCGGCGATGGCGCGCTTTACAAGTACGAGATTACCGACGCAAACGGCAAACTCCTGCCGCTCAAAGCCGATCCCTACGGCACACTGCACGAGCCTCCGCCCGGCAATTCGTCGATCGTATTCAAGAGTGATTTCCGATGGAACGATGGCGAGTGGCGCGACCAGCGACGAACGGGGCCTGGACTGGATGCCCCGACGAGCATCTATGAAGTGCACCTGGGATCCTGGCGTCGTAAGGACGACGGCAGTTACCTGACTTATCGGGACCTGGCACATGAACTGGTTCCCTACGTCGACGACATGGGATTCACTCATATTGAACTCCTGCCTGTCACCGAGCATCCGTTCGATGGCTCGTGGGGATACCAGCCCATCGGCATGTTCGCGCCGACTCAGCGCTTCGGCTCGCCCGACGACTTCCGCTATTTCATTGACCAGTGCCACGCCAAAGGAATAGGCGTCATCATGGACTGGGTCCCGGCGCACTTTCCAAATGACGAGCATGGCCTGCGACGCTTCGATGGCACGGCGTTGTACGAACACGCGGACCCACGCAAGGGCGAGCATGCGGACTGGGGCACACTCGTTTTCAACTACGGTCGGCGCGAGGTAATCAACTACCTGATCGGCAACGCGTTGTACTGGATTGACGAATTTCATATCGACGCGCTGCGCGTCGACGCGGTAGCGTCCATGCTCTATCTCGACTATTCGCGAGAGGATGGCGAATGGGTGCCCAACGAATTCGGCGGCAACGAGAACCTCGAAGCCGTGGCATTCCTGAAGAGACTGAACACCGAGTTGCACGCTCACGGCGCGACGTCATACGCCGAGGAGTCGACAGCATGGCCAGGTGTCTCACGACCGGTCGACGCCGGCGGCCTCGGGTTTACCTACAAGTGGAACATGGGGTGGATGAACGACACTTTGTCGTACATGTCCGAGGACCCGGTGCACCGCAAATACCACCATGACAAGATGACTTTCGGCCTTGTCTACGCGTTTAACGAGAATTTCGTTTTGCCGCTGTCGCACGACGAAGTCGTGCACGGTAAGCGCTCGATCCTGGGCCGCATGCCGGGCGATCACTGGCAGCAGTTTGCGAACTTGCGCGCATACTACGGCGCGATGTTCGCGCACCCGGGCAAGAAGCTGCTGTTCATGGGGGACGAATTCGCACAACACCGCGAATGGAACCACGACCACTCGCTCGACTGGCATCTGCTCGCAGAAGCCAGTCACCAGGGCGTAAAGGAATTGTTGCGTGACCTGAATCGCCTGTATGCTGCGACGCCAGCGCTGCACGAAATAGATTTCAACAGCGCCGGCTTCGAATGGATCGATTGGGATGATCGCGACAGCAGCGTCCTGAGCTGGTTGCGGCGCGATACCGCCGGTGGCTTCATAGTCTGCGTCACCAACCTGACGCCGCTGATTCGCGAGTCATACACGATCGGTGTGCCGGAAAGCGGCACCTATCGGACCGTCTTGAATACCGACGACGAACGCTATGGCGGTAGTGGCGTTGGTGCAGAATTCGTGACTGCCGATGAGACCGGGCAACACGGAAGACCATTTTCAATCAATATGACGCTGCCGCCACTCGCAACCGTTTTTCTGGAGAAGGAATAATGTCCGTCAAGCCTGACAAACTAAACGGCGACAGGGAACTGTTACAAACGTCGGAATTGCCGATGACCGCTGACGCGATTCTCAGCGACTTCACTCGCTACTTCGGCAGGATGCTCGGGCGACGCACGATCCAGATTGATTCGCCGTTCCTCTACCAGTCCGTGGTGTATGCGGCGCGCGATCGCCTCATGGAACGCTGGGGCAATACTCGCAATGCGACCGAAGCCGACGACAGCCGGCGTGTCTCCTACCTGTCCCTCGAGTTCCTGATGGGACGACTTCTACGCAACGCGCTCCTCAACCTCGGCATCGAGGATGAAACGACCGAAGCACTCGAGCGTATCGGTCTGGATCTTGAGGACGTTTGCGAGCGTGAACACGACACCGGGCTTGGCAACGGCGGCCTTGGGCGTCTCGCTGCCTGTTTTCTTGATAGCTGCGCCACCCTGGCGTTACCGGTCGTAGGCTATGGCATTCGTTACCGGTATGGCATGTTTCACCAGCGTATCGACAACGGCTACCAGGTCGAAGAAGCTGATTCGTGGCTGCGCGAAGGTTTTCCCTGGGAAATTGAGCGCATCGAATACGCGCAAACGATCAAGTTTGGCGGTCGAAGCGATGTGCAGATCGACACGCGCGGCAAATCGCGCCATGTGTGGGTCGATACGCATGACGTGTTGGCCATCCCGTATGACGTGCCCGTGCCCGGTTTCGAAAATGACATCGTCAATACGCTGCGACTCTGGTCGGCTGCCGCGCGTGATGAATTTGACCTGGAGGAGTTCAACGCTGGCAGCTACGCGGACTCGGTCGCCTCAAAGAACGAAGCAGAGAACATTACAATGGTGCTGTATCCGAATGCAGCAACCGAGAACGGCCAGGAGCTCCGCCTGCGACAGCAATACTTCCTTGCATCGGCGAGCCTGCAGGACACGATTCGCAACTGGCAGCGACGTCACGGAGATGACTTCTCCGAGTTCGCAGCAAAAAACTGTTTCCAGCTTAATGACACGCATCCGGCTGTCGCAGTGGCGGAACTCATGCGCCTCTTGATCGACGAGCATGGCGTGGAATGGGATGAGGCCTGGGATGTGACGCAACGCACTATGGCCTACACAAACCACACGCTTTTGCCCGAGGCGCTCGAAATGTGGCCTGTCGCGATGTTTCGGCGACTGCTGCCGCGGCTGCTCGACATCATTTACGAAATCAACGCGCGCTTTATTGCAGACATCAGTCAGCGATGGCCCGGCGATAACGAGCGCCTGCGGCGGATGTCGCTGATCCAGGAGGGCTCAGAGCCGATGATTCGCATGGCCTATCTGGCGATTGTCGGCAGCTTCTCAATCAACGGCGTTGCCGAGCTGCACTCTCGCTTGCTTAGGGAAGGGCTGTTTCGCGACTTTGCTGAACTCTGGCCCGAACGTTTTAACAACAAGACCAATGGTGTTACACAACGGCGCTGGCTCGCGGCATGCAACCCGGGCCTCGCAGCACTGATCAGCGAGACGATTGGCCAAGGCTGGAAGACAGAGCTGACCGAACTTACCGCTCTCCGCGAGCGCGCCGATGACCCGGACTTCCAGGCCCGCTGGCGCGCCATCAAGCTGGAGAACAAGGCATTGCTGGCTGCTGATCTCGAGAGCAAAACCGGGATTCATGTCTCGACCGACATGATGTTCGACATACAGGTCAAGCGAATTCACGAGTACAAGCGACAACTTCTGAATGTCTTGCACGCTATTCACTTGTATGACCGTATTCGGCGTGGCGATGGCGACGGTCTCGTCCCGCGCCTGATCCTGATTGGCGGCAAGGCAGCACCTGGCTACGTCATGGCCAAGGCAGTTATCAAATGCATCAACAATGTCGCTCGTGTGATCAACTCTGATCCAAAAATGGAAGGACGGTTACAGCTGATCTTCTACCCCGACTACAACGTCACAGGGATGGAAAAGATCTGCCCGGCCGCAGACCTGTCCGAGCAGATATCAACGGCGGGCAAAGAAGCCTCCGGTACCGGCAACATGAAATTCATGATGAATGGCGCGATAACCATTGGCACGCTCGATGGCGCCAATGTCGAGATCCGTGAGGCCGTAGGCGACGAGAACTTCTTCCTGTTTGGCAACACGGTTGAGGAAATCGAGGCGTTGCGCGGGCACTACGACCCGCAGGCCATCATCGACGGCGACGACGATTTCCGGCGCGTCATGAAACTTCTCGAGAGCGGTCAATTCAACCACTTCGAGCCCGGGATCTTTGACGCGATCATCCAGTCCATCAAGGAGCCCGCGGACCTTTGGATGACTGCTGCAGACTTCCGCGGTTTTGTGGACGCACAGGATGAGGCCAGCAAGGCCTACCAGGATGAAGCGCGCTGGACACGCATGAGCATTTTGAATTCAGCAAGCTCTGGTCGATTTTCGACCGACCGGACCATGCGTGACTATAACGAGGACATCTGGCACCTCGAGCCAATCGCGCAAGAGACTTCATGATCGAACAGGGTTCTCCCGAGACGCTCGGTCCGACACCGGACGACGACGGCACTAACTTCGCTCTTTATTCGT
>Ga0316187_10003335_pt1 | contig 13978 bp, 13 predicted proteins | sample CroRivburrow1_MG_FD_204927 | JGI IMG/M metagenome (GOLD analysis project Ga0316187, IMG submission 204927) | Coastal sediment microbial communities from Maine, United States - Cross River worm burrow 1 | ecosystem: Environmental > Aquatic > Marine > Coastal > Sediment | place: USA: Maine...
CCCATGATCTTTGCGACCGTGTATCGCATGACCTCGGTGGCTCCGCCGCCGATGCGGAAGAGGCGGGCGTCTCGCCAGGCGCGGGCGACCCAGAGCTCTTCGAGATAGCCCATGCCGCCGTGGAATTGCAGGCATTGATCCATGACCTCCGCGGTCACGTCGCCCACGTAAGCCTTGGCCATCGACGTGAGTCGGGTCGTTTCCATCGAGACCATGCCCTCGTTCACGAACTTGTCCTCGTTGTAGGCCGCGCACGCGTTGTAGGTGAGCGCCTTGGCCGCCTCGTACTTCGTGTACAGGTCGACGAATTTCTGCTGCCAGTATTCGCGCTTGATCAACGGCTTTCCGAACGCGACGCGCTCGCGGCCGAACTGGACCGAGCGGTCGAGGGCCAGCTTCGATCCGGCAAGCCCGCTCACGCAACCGACCAGGCGCTCCGACTGGAAGTTTTGCATGAGATACACGAAACCCATTCCCTCCTGTCCGAGGAGGTAGCGCTTCGGAACGCGAACGTCTTCGAAGAACAGCTCGGCCGTGTCGCTCGACCAGTTACCCGCCTTCTCGAGCTTCTTCGAAATGCTGAAGCCCTTCACGTCCGTCGGGCACACGATGATCGAAATCCCGCTGTGGCCGGCGTCAGGGTCGGTCTTGACCATGAGTGTTACGAAGTCTGCGCGCGTGCCGTTGGTTATATACGTCTTCGAGCCATTGATGACGTACTCGTCGCCGACGGCCCGTGCGGTCGTTCGAAGCCCGGCGACGTCCGAGCCCGCGCCCGGCTCAGAGACGCCGAGCGCCGCAATCTTGTCGCCACGAATTGCGGGCGCCAGGAACTCGTCTTTCACCTCGCGCGAGCCGAGGTCGTTGATCACCGGGGTCGCCATGTCTGCTTGCACCAACAAGCCCATGGTCACGCCGGCCGAGCCACAGCGGGCCAGCTCCTCGGACTTGACGACGCTCATCCAGAAGTCGCCGCCTCCGCCGCCGACGTCTTCGGGGTAGTGCGCACCGAGAATCCCAAGCTCGCCTGCGCGCTTGAACACGGAGTTTGGAAAGAGCTTCTCCTCCTCCCACTGGTCGACCTTGGGTGCGAGCTCGTTCTCGACGAAGGTCCGAACTTGTTGGCGGAAGATCTGATGCTCTTCCTTAAATGGCTGGAATGTAGACGACATAACTCCCCGGCTCCCAGAATGAATGAACGTTCATTTAGTAACCGGAGCCCAGCGAATTGGCAAGCCCTGAGGGTCAGGCCTGTCTTCTAGTGGTTCGGGGGCTCGACCGGCTCGGTGACGCGCTCGAGGACGATCGCGTCCATCCGCTCCGGGTAGACCTCAGGTTTCAGCTCTGCGCGCAGCTCGATCAGCAGTTTCTCGAGCTCATCTTCGCGCCGCTGACGCCAGAGAGTGCGGCGGATTCCTTCGCTGGCCTGGTCGAGGGTCTGGACGCTCTCCGGGCGAATACCGGTGAGCTCGAGGACGCTCCACTTGCCGTCACCGAGGTCGAGCGGCTTGCTCACTTTGCCGGTCGTCTCGAGCTTGAACGCGGCCTTCGCGAGCGTGGGGTTGATCGCAGCGTCGTCCGGCTTGCCGACTAGGCTTCCGTCTTCAGTGAAGTAGAGAAGATCCCCTCCGCGAAGCTTGGTCTCGGTGTCCAGGCTCATGTGCTTGGCCAGTTCAGAGAACGTCACCCCCTTGTTGGCCGCGAGCTGCGCCAGGGCGTCCTTGGCCTCATCCTCGCTGGCGACGAGGATGTGTCTCGCGCGGCGCATTTCCGCGCGCCGGAATTCTTCAGGGTGCTCTTGGTAGTAGCGCGCAACGTCCTCTACGGAGACCTCGTCGCGGGTCCCGGCCCCTTGGAATTCCTTGCGGACGAACAGCTGAACACTCGTCTCGTCGAGGAACTTCTCCACTTCCGGATCCTTGGCGTATCCGAGCTTCTCAGCACCCTGGTAAAACAGCTCGTTTCTAACCTGGTCGTCAACGAAGGTCTTGAGCACCTCCGGTTCTGCGAATCGCCTGCGGGCGTACGCAGAGCGGGCGTTGATCAGGTCCTCGAGCTCTCCGATGGTTATGGTTTCGCTACCGACCGTCGCGAAAACCCGGGCTCGACGCGCCTCTTCTACGTTCGGCGGCGCTTCTTCGGCGAGCGCCTGGACCGCAAACACGCCAACCGTAACGAGGGAAACCCACAAAATCCGTCGCATGGGCCGGCAGCGTTTCACGAGCCCATGACCCGGTCAAGGCCTGTGGTCGGCAAAGAATCCCGCGAGCTCGGAGGCGAGCGTGGCGGGCTCGAACCAGTGAATCATGTGTCCAACGTCTGGGATCTCGACGAAGCGATGCTGCTTGATCTTGGCCATCCGCTCCTCTTCGTCTTGCAGGCGGAGGCCCCGCTCGCCGGCCACGATGAGGGTCGGGGCCGAGATCGCTTCGAGTAGCTTGCCGAACGAGTCGGCTTGGAAGGGGCGGGGCGACCAGGTCTTGTGCAGCGGATCGAACGTCCATTGAAGTCCGTCATCCACGGCCTTCGTGCTCTTGCTCGCGAGAAACAAACCGAGCTCGTCGGTGAGCTCCGGGTTCTGCACGCGCATCCGCCTCAGCACTGTCCGTTCACCGTCCATCGGTTTCCGCGTCTTGCTGCGGACCCTGGCAACCCCATCGAGCCAAGCGCGCAATCGTTTGGCTGGGTCGCGCGGTTCCATCTCGGGGGGGCCAAGGCCTTCGATGAGCGTCAAGGAGAGCAGCTTCTCCGGTCGGGCCGCCGCGTACATCACGCAGGCTGATCCGCCCATCGAGTGCCCCACGAGATGGACGGGCTGGTCGCTGAGCTGCGGGAGCAACTCGTCCAGATCGAGAACGTAGTCGGGGAAGTGGTAGTAGCCGCCGCGGCCCGTCCATTCGGTTTGGCCGTGTCCCCGCCAATCAAACGATGCGACACCGTACCCCCCCGCGACCAGATCGCGCGCGACAGCATCGAAGCTCCATCCGATGTCCAGGAAGCCGTGGCAAAACACGACGTCTATGGGTCGGTCGCCCCAATGAATGACGTGATGCGCAAGGCCGTTCGCGGTGAGCTTTCGCTCGGTCACAGTCGTCACCGGGCCGGCTCCTCGAACCTATGAGGCGAAAGAGCTTGCGCCTCCCTGGACAAGGGTTTCCCCGCCATGGCGTCTGAGACGAGCTCGGCAGTCAGCGGGGCTAGTAGAATCCCGTTTCGATAGTGTCCACTTGCGAGGAACAGGCCCTCGATTCGCGTCTCGCCGACCAGGGGTAGTCCGTCGGGCGTCCCCGGACGAAAGCTCGACCAGTGCTCTTCGATCGCAGCCGACGCAAGCGCGGGCGCGATCCGTGTGGCCTTGCCGATGACGTCAGCCATCCCCCCAAAGGTGATCCCCCGCTCGAATCCCACTCGCTCCATCGTCGAGCCACAAAGCACACGGCCGTCGGGACGCGTGACCACGTAGCCTCCGGCGCCGAACACGATGCGTCGGAAGATCGGTGGGCGGGTGTGCGTGGCGATCATCTGGCCGCGCACCGGATAGATCGTCTCGGAGTCGAAAGGGAGGCCAGGAATCAGCGTCGTCCAACTGCCCGCGGCAACAACGACGCGTTCGGCCTCGAGCACCTCGTCGCCGAGCTGCACGCCACGCGCGCGTCCGCCCTCGACGTTCACCGCACGGACGGTGGACCCACTGCGGAAGGTGGCACCCTCCCGCTCGGCGCCAAGAGCCACCGCCGATAGCAGCTTCTTTGGCTCGACCTGGGCGTCCTCCGAAATACTCAAGGCGCCCACGGCTTCGGGGTTGGCGGCCGGCTCCTCATACCTGAGGTCTTCGGAGCTCCAGCGGTCGGATCGAATGCCGTGGAGCTCCAGGCTCGATGCCTGTCCATCGAGCTCGGCCAGCTCCTCGTCGCTGAACGCCAGTTTCACGACGCCACAACGCCGGAACCCAACGTCCACGCCAAACAGCTCGTCGAGCTCATCAGCGAGCTCCGCATGAAGCTCTCGGCTGCGCCGCCCAAGCTGAAGCGCCAACGCGTCCCCGAACGACTCGACTGTAGGCCCGAGAATTCCGGCAGCCGCCGAGGATGCCTCAGCTCCGGGGATGCTCCGTTCGAGTACCAGAACGCGGGCCCCGTCTTTGGCGAGCCGATAGGCGATGCTGCAACCCATCAAGCCGCCACCAATTACGATCACGTCGGCGTGCATTGCCGCAAAGTACTAGGTCCGCGGGTTGCGGCAAGCGCCTAGCCGAAGATGTCGCGATACGTGACGAGGATCATGACCCCGAGCAGGAAGACGATTCCGAACGCGTGGACCGCCATCTCGAAGCGCTCGTTCGCGCGTCGGCGGGTGATCGCCTCGTAGCCCAGGAAAATCAACCGGCCTCCGTCGAGCGCGGGCATGGGCAAGAGATTGAACATGCCGAGTGCCACGGAGATGAACATCAAGATCCACAGGAACGCGGGTGCGCCTGCTTGGGCGGCTTCGGCGACCATCTTGCCCATCATGACCGGGCCGCCAATGCCTTCGGTGCTCCTGCGTCTGACCATGTCGGCGAGGCCATTCAGCTGCGCCATCGTCATTTGATAGGGCAGCACGATCGACAGTTTCGCGGAGTCCCACGCCCCCAGGTTTTCGTAGAGTCGAATCAACTTGGCGCCTACCCCAATCTGCCCACGTCCGCCGTGGTCGGCTGGAGTGATCGTAATCGGCGGGAGGGCCTCTCCGGCACGCTCGATGACGTAGACGGTAGGCTCGCCAGCACGGGGGGCGGTTTCCTCGATCAACTCGGAGACGTCATTGATCTTCTTGCCGTTCGCCATTGCAATGACGTCGCCCTCTTGGAGGCCTGCCTGTGCCGCCGGCGAGTCGGGAACCACGTGGCCCACCTGCATCGGCTCGGCAGGCTGCATCGGCGGCAGGGTGTTGGTGACGCCGAGGCCAAAGACGATCGCGGACGCCGTCAGGTAATTGGCGATCGGTCCCGCGGCGATGGTCGTCGCTCGTGCGAACAGGCTCTTGTTTGGGTAGAGCTCGGGGTCGTCGGGGTCGACCTCCTCGTTCGGGTTCATCCCGGCGATCTGCACGTAGGCGAGGAACGGAATCACCGCGACTTGGAATACTGTGGGACTGCCCTTGGGCTGGTACCGAAACAATGTCGGTCCAAATCCGATGCTGTACTTGAGGACCCGCATGCCGAATGCCCGTGCGGCCAGGTAGTGCCCTCCCTCATGAATGATGATGAGCACCGAGAGTGCGGCGACCGTAATAAGGACCTTAAACAGAACGTTATCCACGCCCTCAGCATACTGCCCCGATCCGGTCCGTCGAGGCAGCCGGTCGGTCGAGGGAGCCCGGTAGAGGCTGCAGGAAGTGTCTAGTCAGACTGGATCACTACAAATGCCGATGGGCGCCACCCCAGAAAAAAGTAACTGATTATGCGAATCACTATCGCAGTTCGGGGAGGTTTTGCGTACTATCCCGGCCACCTGGCAAACAGGGGTAGGTTGTGGCTGAACATCATCGAAAACGGAATTCTGCATTTCAACGCGTCGCGATGGTCCTCACCTGCGCGATCGCTTTCACTCTCCTGGCGCCTCCGAGAGCGGCCGACGCACAGGATGCGTTTAGCTGCATCGAGGAGCTGACCGATGACGAGGTGCGGTACCGCACCCGGTATATCCAGGGGAAGATGGACGACGGTAAGCCCCAGGCCACCCGCTGGCGGTACGTCTGGATGAGCCTCTGGCTCGCCGGGGGCGGCGGCATGACATACGCCGCTGTCAACGCTGCGAGAGATAGCAATAACGCCGACAAGTTTGGCTGGGCCTACCTCGCTGGCGGCGCCTACTTCATCGGGCTTACTCACGCCATCATCCCCGCGCCGGACGTGTGGGGCGCCAAGCGCATTCGACGTATGGACGACAGCACGGAAGAGGCGCGGCGTGCCAAGCTGCTCTACGCGACACAGACTCTCAAGAAGGCCTCCTCCGTCCAAGAGTTCATGGGCGGTCCGATGGGCATCGTCGGGTCCCTCACCTACGGCGTCGTTGGTGGCACCATCAAGGCCACCCAGTGGACCGGTGCAAGCCGCGGTCTCACCGCCGCCATTTACGTCGCTCCGCCGCTCCTGGCCGGGCTCCAAACAGCTACCGCGCCGCGCAGCTCGATCGAGGCGTACGAGGCCTACCGAGGCATCGCTTGCTCCAGCCAGTACTACCAGCGCACTGAAGAAGGTCCGGACTTCGACTTCAGCGTCAGCCCGGGCGGCGGAAACTTCAAAGTCACGTTCTGAGGCAACCCTGCCTAGCCGCGGTTAGGGCTTCTTGTTGCGGCGAAGGCGCGCTCGAAGACGAGCCACGTAGCCTTCTTTGTTTTCTTGTTTCGTTCGGGACACGGCCAGGGCCCCTTCCGGAACGTCTCGAGTGACTGTCGTCCCGCTCGCGACGTAAGCGCCCTTTTTGATGGTCACGGGCGCGATGAGCTGAGTGTCGCTGCCGATGAAAACGCCGTCTTCGAGCACAGTCGTGTGCTTCTGCTCGCCGTCGTAGTTGCAGAAGATCGTCCCGGCGCCGATGTTGACGCCTTCGCCGATGACGCCGTCTCCGACGTAAGAAAGGTGGTTCACCTTCGAGCCCTCTCCGAGGGTCGTCTTCTTCGTTTCCGAGAAATTCCCGACCTTGCTTCGTGGTCCGAGCTCGGTCTGTGGGCGCAGGTGGCTGAATGGGCCGACTTGAGCGCCTTCACCGATCGTCGAATCCGCAGCCACCGTGTACGGTAGGACCTTCGCATCTTTGTCCACGACGACATTGGTGAGTACGCAACCGACGTCGATGTCCGCACCGGCTCGAACGACGCATCGCCCGCGCAGATGCACGTTCGCCCCTAGCGTCGCGCCGGGCTCCACCTTGCATTCCGCGTCGACATAGAGCGTGTCGAGATCGGTCACCCCGACGCCGCGGCTTGCCAGATCCTCGGCCATGCGTCGCCGGCGCGTCGCTGCGGCGACGGCGAGGTCTTTTTGATCGTTCACGCCCGTTAGGTCAGCCATGTCGCCTTTGAGATCTACCACTTTGCCCCCGTTGGCGGCCAGCTCGACGACATCCGTCAAGTAGAGCTGACCTTGTGCGTTGTCGGGTGTCAGCTGGGCGATCGCCTCCCGCAAGAAGTCCGCACGCATTGCGTAAAGCCCCGGATTGACTTCTTGGAGTGCCCGCTCCGCGTTCGAGCAATCCCGGTCCTCGACGATCCGCTCCACGTCACCGGCGCCGTTGCGGACGATTCGGCCGTAACCGCTTGGATCTGCCAAGGTGGCGGTGACTAGCCCGAGCTCCGCGCCGGCTCGATCCGAATGGCCAACGAGATCGTCGAGCAGCCCGACCGGAATCAGCGGACAGTCGCCGTAGAGCACGATCAGGCGGCCTTCAAGCGCGCGGTCAGCCTCCATCGCACATCGGACAGCGTCGCCCGTGCCGCGTTGTTCCGGCTGAAGCACCATCTCGACCCGCTCGCCGAACTGGGCGACGAGCTCCTTCTCGACGTCTCCTCTCCCGTGACCAACCACTACCAGACAGCGTGCCGCTCCGGCATCGAGCGCGGTCTGCACCACCCAGGACACCAATGACCGACCCGCGATCTCGTGCAGGACCTTAGGCCGACTGCTCTTCATGCGTGTGCCTTCGCCCGCCGCGAGGATGATCGCGCTCCATGTGGCTGGGGAATGGGTCGGCATGGTTTCGGCTCAGACGGCTACGGTGAGGTACGAAGCCACTCTCGCAAGTGCTGCGAGGTCGTGGACATCTTGATCGAATGCAGGAACCTCCACAATAAGGGCATCTGCACCGACTCGCTCGCCCAATCGATCGACCTGAGCGCGATCCGCGATGGCCCAGCCCCGTTCGGCCTGAAGGGCCTCGCTGAGGCGCGGATGGATATCCGCTGCATCGAGCGATTCCGGCAGTACATCGCGCAACGCCGTCACCTGATCTTCGACGGAGATCGAGGGCTCCTCGATGAGCGAATGCACCTGGTTAACAATGATCCCCTCGCGGTGCATTCCCGCATCCTGCAGCTTCTCGCTGAAGAATCGTGCCTCTCCGATCGCCAGCGGGTCAGGGCTCGTCACCAAGACGAACGCGACTTCCGGACTCCGCAAGGCGTCAGAGACCTGTTCTGCCCTTTCTTTGAAGCCACCGAACAGGTCGTTGATCCCACTCACGAACTCGGCCACTTGCTCCAAGAACTCGAGGCCGGTGATCTTGCCAATCCCTTTCAGCAGCACGGTTGCGCCGCGGCCCACCAAGCCAAACGCTTCTTTGCCGGCGCCCTCGAAGACTTGCAGAAACCAGCGCATCGCCGGCGAGTCGATTGCGTCGATGAGTCGCTCGGGCGCCGTGAGGAAGTCGATCGCGCTCGACGTCGGAGGCGTGTCGAGCACGATGAGGTCCCACTTCGGGTCCTTGCGAACCTCGTGTAGCTTCTCCATCGCCATGTACTCTTGCGTTCCTGCGAGTGAGCTCGCGACGTACTGATAGATCTGGTTGTTGAGGATGCGGTCGCGCGACTCCTCGTCGGACGCGTACTTTTCGACCAGCCCATCGAAGGTGCGCTTCGTGTCGAGCATCATCGCGGAGAGCGCCCCGTTGCATTCGAGGCCGTTGCTTTCGAAGAGCGAGCGAGGAACGTCCTGCTCGCTGGTCCTCATCTCGTCGAGCCCGAGGCTATTGGCGAGGCGCCGCGCCGGGTCGATCGTCAGACAGAGGACTTTGCGGCCCTCCATCGCGGCATGGACGGCCATCGCTGCCGCTGTCGTGGTTTTTCCGACACCGCCGCTGCCGACGGTCACCACCACGCGGTGACTGATCAGCACGTCCGCGAGACTCATTGCAGCGCGACTCTAGCAGCCCTGCACGGGGTGTCGATCTCGTGGAAATCACTGGATTCTGTAGAATCTTTGCCCCTTGCTGCGTAGGGGAATAGGCTACATACACCTACATCTGTCAGGGAGTCCCCATGAACGAACGCCGCATACGCCGAAGTCAGGATCCGTACCGGGCATTGTGCCTTCAGCTCGAGCACTCACGCTCACAGGGGCAGCTCGACGCGGTGGTCGTCGCCATCGACAACGGACTGCTGGTTGCTGGCGCTGGTGAACGCTCAGTTTGTGAAGCGCTCGGTGCGGTCGCGCCCTTGATGAGCTCCCCGTCCTTCAACGGACGGTTGCCAGGCGCAATCGAAGGGCAGAGCGTCGATGTCCGCGAGGTGTACCTGGATGGTGAAACCGTCTACGTCGCGAGCGTGGGCCGCGGCTGCGGAGATGAGTGGCTCCAGCAATCGATCACTGGGGTGCGCCGGATCCTCGGCTACGCGCCGTTGTCTGACGCTCAGTTGCTGATCAACTGATTCTGCACCGCGGCCAACTCGGCCTGGCGGATCAAATCTCGAGCGCCCTGCGACAGCAGATGGTCCCCAACTCCTTCGCCCAATCGATGCGCCTGCTCGATTGCGTCGGCGGACGTGAGATCGAGGTAGGTGTCCGACGTGGCCGAGAGCATTTGGTCGCCATCGTACGAGGCTACCATTGCTTCGAGCTTGAGCCTTCCCTCTCGAGTGCTCGCGTGGCCCGCGATCGACGAGTGGCAGTTGCCCTCCAATTTCTGAAGCATCGCTCGCTCCGCGGTGATTTGGATGCGTGCTATCGGATCTTCGATCGATTTGAGCTGTTCGAGCAGGGTTTCGTTGCCCAGGGCACCCTCGATCGCGAGCGCTCCCTGCCCCACGGCGGGCAGGCAAATGTCCGGCGGAAGAAGTGAGTGGGGCGTTTCGTCGAGCACGCCCGTGCGGGCAAGGCCGGCTGCCGCCAGGACGATCGCGTCGCATTGACCCTCGTGGAGCTTGCGAATGCGCGTTTCGATGTTGCCGCGAAGCGGGACGAAGCCGAGATCGGGACGCTGACGCTGAAGTTGCACCATGCGACGGCGGGACGTCGTGCCGACCCTGGCGCCCCGCTTCAATGACGCAAGGTCGGTGCCGTCGACCGTGACCAGGACGTCACGTGGGTCTTCGCGAACAGGCACGCTCAGGATGCCCATCCCCTCGGCGAGCGGAACGTCGCCAGGCACGTCTTTCAATGAGTGGACGGCGAAGTCCGCGTCGCCGCGCACGACCACCGCCTCCACTTCGCTCACGAAAAGCCCCTTGCCGCCGACTTCAGCGAGAGGGCGGTCTTGGATGCGGTCGCCCTGGGTGCGAACGTGGACTTCCTCGATCGTGAGCTCAGGGAAATGGCGCCGTATCTGCTCGCCCACCCAACGGGTCTGGACGAGGGCAAGATTGCTCGCGCGTGTTGCAATGCGTAGTTTCACTTCGATTCGCCTGTCGACCTCGATGCTGCGGTGGCCAAGTGGGTGACCGTGGCTTCTGTGCCGGCTTCGGTCGAGGGCTCCTGCTCCGCAGGCGGTTCCTCGGATATCGCGAACAGCCTGCGGACCGCATCGATGAGGAGTGCTCCATCCGGTTCGCCCGCGCCCGCTTTGAGCTGCGTCAGCGGCTGGTGAAGCAGCTTGTTCACCAGTGAGCGTCCCATCGCTTCCAGCACGGCGCGATCGGACTGGCTTGCGCCTTCGAGGCGGGGCAAGGCGCGCTGAAGCTCGTCGTCCGCGATCTGCCCAAATCGCTTTCGGAGTGCGACGATCGTCGGGGCGAGCTCGAGCGAACGACGCCAACTCAGAAACGCATCGAGCTCCTCCTCGACGATGATCTCGGCCAGGGCTGCTTCCCGAGCACGGACGGCGAGGTTCTCTTCTGCAACCTGTTGGAGATCGTCTACGTCGTAGACGAACACGTTGTCCATACTGCCGACACGCGGGTCGACGTCGCGCGGAACGGCGATGTCGACGATGAACAAGGGCCGATGGCGCCGAGATCGAACCACTGATTTCATCAGCTCCGGCGTGAGAATGAACTTCGGGCTTGCCGTGGACGCGATGACAACGTCGGCATCGGCGAGCTCCATGCTGAGTCGCTCAAAGGGGATCGCTCGGCCGCCGCACGATTCGGCAAGGCTACGCGCTCGCTCCTCGCTGCGGTTGATCACATGGAGGTTCGTTCCGGTTTGCAGGAGACTCCTCGCAGCGGACTCTCCCATCTCTCCGGCGCCAATCAGGAGCGTTCGGCGACCCTCCAGGTTGCCGAAGATCTTCTTGGCTAACTCGCACGCGATCGAGCTGACGCTCACCGTGCCTTCGGCGATGCCGGTTTCGTTCCGGACTCGCTTCGCGGTCGCAAAGGCTTGGGTGAAGCAACGGCCGAGCAGGGTGCCCATCGTGCCCGCTCCTCTTGCGGCATCGAACGCCTCTTTGACCTGGCCGAGGATCTGGGGCTCGCCCACGACTAGAGAGTCCAGGCTCGAAGCGACCCGGAAGACGTGCCGGACCACGTCGACGCCACGCTGTTGGTAGAGCACGTCGGCGGTCGCATTCTCAGGGAGGCGCTTGGCGAGGGCATCCGTCGCGATTTGCGAGGCTTCGATGGGGTTCGCGCTGGTTGCGTAGAGCTCGACTCGATTGCAAGTTGAAATCAAGAGAGCCTCGTCGAGCGGTCCGATGGCGGCGATTTGACGGAGCTCTTGCTCGAGGCGATCAGGAGCGACGGCGAGGTGCTCGCGGACTTCAACGGGGGCGGTTCGGTGAGACAGCCCGACGACGACGAAGTCGCGCATCATGCACTCCCACCCACGGCTCGCAAGGCATACCCAGCCAACACCAGAAGCGTGAACAAGAAACCCATCATCGTGCCGAGTGCGGCCTTCCGCCCTTGCCATCCGGCCGCCACGCGTAGGACGATCACGCTTGCGAAGATTGCCCAGGCGACGAGACCGAGTGCTTGGCTCACAAAGAACTCCGACCCGCCGGAGCGCAGCAACCAGAACGTACCCGTGATCATGCCGAACGTCAGGAGCGGGAAGCCCACCAACACGGCTCGCAGCCCCATCGTGTCGAGGACATCGAGAGACGGTAGTCGTTGAAAGGCCCCGCTGAGCTGACGGCGACGCAGCAACCGTTCTTGCAGCATGTACGCAACCGCCGCCGCAAATGCGAGGGCGAACGCGACCAAACCGACGACGTTGGCGCCGATGTGGAGCGTCAACATGGCGGACTGGACTTTGGGGGAGACCGGTGCGTAGCTGCTGCCGAGACCCGATGCGAGGAAGAGCATCAATGACAGCGGCACCACGAATGCGCCGAGCATGGTCACATCGAAGCGGTAGGACGCGATCAGGAAGGCGATGCCAATTCCGAAGGATGAGACGCTCAAGATCTGAGACATGTCTGCGAGAGGAAGCTCGCCGGGGGAGGGGGTCTCCAGTAGCAAGAACGCTAGGTGTGCGCCGAGCGCGGCGACAAAGACCGTCCCTGGGATCCGCTGCGCCTTGTCCGAGCCTCGGGTGAGCAGGAACAAGTAGAGGATACAGGCGATTGCGTAGAGAACCGCGGTAGCGATGAAGAGGCCGGCTTTCATGGTCTTGTCGAGGCCTCCATGAGGGTGGGGCAGGCCACGAAAAAGCCTACCATGATGGGGTTTTACGCGGTAGCCGGGAGGGGCGGCACATTGACAACCGGGCGCACCGTCCTTAGTTAGTGCATCTCGAACAACCCCAAGAGGAGCTCAGATGGCTGGCGCAAACGTACACGCAGTAAACGACCTGAACTTTGACACCGAGGTACTCCAGTCGGACGGCCCCGTGCTCGTCGACTTTTCGGCGGTGTGGTGCGGTCCGTGTAAGCAGATTGCGCCTCTCATCGATCAGCTTGCGGACGAATACGTCGACAAGGTCAAGGTGACCCACCTAGACATCGATGAGAGCCCTGGCACCGCCTCAAAGTACGGCATCCGCGGCGTCCCAACCCTGATGGTCTTCAAGGGCGGCGAGCTCGTCGCCCAGCACATCGGTGCGGCCCCAAAGACGACGATCGCCCAGTTGATGGACCGGGCGCTCTAAACGCCAGTACTCCCGAACCCACCCTCGCCGCGCTCGGTTCCACCAAGCGCAGCTTCGTGCTCCACGGAATCGATCTCGACCTGGGTGACCGGCGCTACGATCAGCTGGGCGATGCGGTCGCCTGATTGGATCGTGAAGGCCTCGTCGCCATGGTTGACCAGAAGCACCTGAACTTCGCCTCGGTAGTCCTCGTCGATCGTGCCGGGGGCGTTGAGTACGGTAACTCCGTGCCGCGCGGCCAAACCGGAACGCGGGCGCACCTGGCCCTCGTGTCCCGCCGGTAGCGCGATCTGCAAGCCCGTCGGCACGCGGGCCGTCCTGCCGGGCGCAAGCGTGAGCGGGGTGTCGAGGCACGCGGCGAGGTCCATCCCCGCCGCGCCGCTCGTCTTGTAACGCGGCACGACCGCGTCGGCGCGCATCTTATAGACGCGCAGCGTTGCCATTAGTCCTTCTTCTCGCCGCCGCCATCGCGGTCGCGTCCGCCTTCGGGTCCACGGTCACGATCGCGTCCGCGATCCCGGTCTCCGTCGCGTCCGCCGGCTCGGGCGCCGCCTCGGTCTCGGTCGCGCCCGCCACGTCCGCCGTCGCGTCCGCCACGTCCGCCGTCACGTCCGCCACGTCCACCGTCGCGTCCACCTCGGCCACCGTCGCGTCCACCTCGGCCACCGCCATCGCGGCGTTCTCTTCTCTCCGGCTCGACGTATCCCTCAGGCTTTTCGAGAAGTGCCTTGCGGGAAAGCTTGATGCGGCCCTCGCGATCGATGTCGCTGATCACGACGTCGACCTCGTCGCCGAGGTCCATCACGTCGGTGACCTTCTCGACGAAGCCCCACTCCATGTCGGTGACGTGCAGGAGTCCATCCTTACCGGGTGCGATCTCGAGGAACGCGCCGTAGTTCTCGACGCGCCGCACGACGCCCTTGTACTTGGTGCCAATCTCCGGCTCCAGCGTGAGGCTCTCGATGATCTCGATCG
>Ga0316187_10003336_pt1 | contig 13978 bp, 16 predicted proteins | sample CroRivburrow1_MG_FD_204927 | JGI IMG/M metagenome (GOLD analysis project Ga0316187, IMG submission 204927) | Coastal sediment microbial communities from Maine, United States - Cross River worm burrow 1 | ecosystem: Environmental > Aquatic > Marine > Coastal > Sediment | place: USA: Maine...
TCGGCTATTTGGTCAAGCCGGAGAACGGTCCCGCGTGGAGCCTGCAGATTCAGTGGAAACTGATGCTCGCGAAGTGACGCTGACGGTGAGACAGGGCTGGGCATGACGTTGAGCGCACCGTCGCCTACTCACCTAGACCATTTGGAGAACAGTATGAAGCACTTGAAGACCTCCGACTTTTCTACCGGCGCGACAATCGCTGTGGCGTTGTTGCTCACCGCGTGCAGCGGGATCTCGACTTCTACCGACTTCGATCCCGCGGCCAACTTCGGCTCCTACGGCACGTACGGTTGGGTCGAGACCGAGGCCCGCACCACGGACGATCTCACGGATTCCCGCATCCGAAGCGCGGTCGACGCTTCGCTGGCGGCGAAGGGATTGAGCAAGGTTGATTCCGGCGGCGACCTGGCCGTGGGCTACCAGGTCACGACGGCAGAGCGCAGTACATACAATACCGTCAGCACCGGTTGGGGCGGCGGTTATGGTCGTGGTGGTTGGGGTGGTGCCGGCATGGGCATGAGCACCACGACCGAGCAGAATTACACCGAAGGCTCAATCATTCTCGCGATGTTCGACGAGGGCACGCAAAGCATGGTGTGGAAGGGCACGGCCTCGGCCACGCTGGATGCCGGCAAGAGCCCGGAAGACAGGGCCAAGTCGATCCAGGGCGCGGTCGACAAGATGCTCGGCGACTTCCCGCCCGGCAGCTGATCGTTGCGTAAGTCCGCGTACCCGGTCGGACTGAAACTGCTGGCCATCGCCCTGGTCGCGGTGGCCGGCGGTCCGTCCACCGGCGTCGCGCAGGAAGCCGATGACGATGCCGCGGCGTTGGCCAAGGCGGCGCAGAATCCACTGGCCAGCGTCATCAGCACGCCGATCCAGTGGAACTCGAACTTCGGCATGGGCGAGGAGGACCGAACCCAGAACGTGATCCTCTTCCAGCCAGTGCTTCCGTTCTCGCTTGGCTCGAAGCTCACGCTGATCACGAGGCACATCCTCCCGATCATCAACCAGCCGGCGTTGGACGGAGATGGGCCTGCGTTTGGCCCGATTCCCATGCCACCAGGCCGGCCACCCGAAGAATTCGACCGTGCGACGGGGCTCGGAGACTACTCGGGCACCTTCTGGTTGTCGCCGGCGGGCAGCGGCGATCTTACGTGGGGGCTCGGAGCGACGCTCCTGATCCCGACAGCCACAAAGCCCGCCTTCGGGGCCGACAAGTGGGGTGCCGGTCCGAGCGGCGTTCTCGTCTGGATGCCGGGTTCCTGGGTCACCGCTTTGATCGTCAGCAATACCTGGTCGTTTGCCGGGAACGACGAGCGGGACGACGTGAACCAACTGTACGCGCAGATGGTGGCCAACCTGAACGTCGGCAATGGCTGGTACCTGACCAGCGCACCCGTGATCACGGCGAACTGGGAGGTGGAGAGCGACGACCGGTGGACCGTGCCGATCGGCGGGGGTGGCGGACGGATCTTCAAGATCGGCTCGTTGCCCAACGACGTCCGGGTTCAGGCGTTCGGCTACCTGGCCAAACCCGAGAACGGTCCTGCCTGGAGCCTGCAGCTTCAGTGGAAGCTGATGTTCGCAAAGTAAGGCGGCAACTGCCCGCAGACAGAGACCCAGTACGGCCTGGTCCCGCCGGGTCAGTCGCCGCCGCCCCCGTCGAGTTCGTCGCGGACCGACACCAGCAATACCTCCGCCACGTCCGCGGCTTCCGCGTACTCCCTCGCCGCATTCGCGGTCATCATGTACCTCTGCGCCGCGATGTAGCTGAACCGGGAATCCTGGATCAGCTGCGAATAGATGGACATCGCGTCCGCACTCGAAATGACCTCCGTGGGCCATGACCCTTCGTGCACGGCCTCACCGGCTCTCGCGAGCGGGGCACCATACTCCGAGAAGAGCGGGTGCACGACCTGAATCACGAACTCCCGGGTGGCCAGCTCGTTGTCCCTGATATCGCCGATCAGGCGCGGCCACGAAGCGAGACGGGCCCGCAAACGGACGTCCTGGATCAGCTCGAGGCGGCCGGACGTCAGCAAGGCGTCCAGAGTTCCGCCATCGACGTCCAGCGTGGGCACGACCACCATGTAGAACAACGACGAATCAACGGCCGCAACGGGAGGTACGCCCGAGTATTCTGGCGGACCCACCGCCAACACTTCGGCGAGGAGCCGCTGTGCGGCCCGGGCGCGGGAAGCGTCTCGGATCAGACGCTCCTGGTAGGCGGAGAACTCGGTTGCCAGGCCGCGCAGCACTTCACGTTCCTCCAGCCGCTCGCCTCTCTCCTGCCACCAGGCCTCGATTCCGAACGCGAGCAGGATGCTGAGCATGATCGCCGTGCCCTCGGCGAGGTACCGGAGCCGCGGTCTTCCCGTAGAATTCACCCATCAGCTCCTGACATCTGAAGACTCGCTGCCCGCCGGCCGCGCAGTCACTCGACCAGTCGGTCCCGCATGTCGTGCATCTCCTGACGCAGCTCAAGGTAGGCCGGCTTGAGATTGAGCGGCACCTTGAGCTCCGCGCTCTCCCGTAGGATCTCATCCAACTCCGCGAGCATCAGGTCCTGTTCCTCACCCCCGGCGTGCTGCTTCTCCAGCCTTTCGAGGCGGCGCCAGTACCCGTTGGCGGATATCTGGAAGGGCATCCCGAGCAGCCGCGGTAGCACGCCGAATACGGCGAGGGCCGCGCCTCCGACGGCCGCCGCGAAGCCCAGGAACCGGTCCACGATCGTGGCGAGGCGGAACGGGAGCACGCGCCTGAGGGGGGAGGGTCCGCTCCTGTAGTACTCGGCCGCTGCCTCGCTGAGCGGAAGCGAGATGTGTGAGGGACTGGGGAACGCTCCGTGGTCCGTGTAGAGAGTCCGCCCGCCGTGTATGGCTGCTCCCGCGTCGAGAAGCAGATCCACCAGCGCCGGCGGCAGGTCTTCGTCCGTGACGAGGTTGACGCTCGCAGCCAGCTGCTGGAGGTCGGTATCCGGGATGTTGAGGCCGAGATCGATCGTGCCCTCGGGCAGGGTAATGGCAGCGAGGTATGGCAACCGGCGCTCGTAGGCTGCCGAACGTCTGAATGACACGGGTTTCAGCGTGTCGGAGCGCAGCAGGGACTGCAGGACTTCGGATTCCGGTGCTCCGACGGTGAAGACCGCATCGACGTCTCCTGCGATGATGGCATCGGCCGCCGCGCGCACGGTCAGGGACGCGAACGGATCGGAGGTCACGTCGTCAGCGACCCCGCTCATGTCGAGCACTTCCCGGGCGATGCCGGCCGCCACGCTGCCTTCCAGCCCGAGGACCACGCGAAGCCCCCGAAGATCCTCCAGGCCCTGAATTGGAGGATCGCTCCGCACGAACAGCCACAGAGGCTCCACGTAGAGACTGCCGAGCGAGATCAGTCCCTCCGCGCTCTCATCCGAGCCGAGGCTGGTCTCGACACCCGCCTCGACGAAGCCTGCCTGCGTTCGATCGCGCGCTGCCAGGGCACGCAGGTTATCCAACGAACCGCCGGTCTCGATCAGGTTCACCCGGACGCCACGCCCCTCGAGGTACTCCTTGTATCGCTGCCCATCCTCGTGGAAGGCCGACTTCTCGGGTCCGGTCAGCAGGTAGATCTCGTCCGGAACGCTCGGCCCGATCAGCCGGATCGAGAGCACTCCGACGAGGACCACGATGCAAAGGGGGAGCCATCGGACGATGCGACTACCGGACACGTTCTCTCCAATTCACGCATGAAACGGGTCTTGTATCGGATCGGCTCTTTCGAAGCCCGGACACTACCCATCGGTGATCATCACGATTCTTTGAGGAACCAGCACCCGCAGCTGCTTCTTCGACGCGTGGTCGAACAAGGTGACCGATTTGTCCGCGCGGTACAACTTCGCAGCACAGGTTCTCTCAGTACAGATACCGGTCCGCCGTCGATCCGAGCGCCCTGGCTGGGCCGAGCCTGAACGTGAGCGCGCGCAGCCTCATGCTTGACCGTTGCCTGTCTACGGACCTCGCTGGCCGAGATCCCCCGTCTTCCTGATCGCGGAGAGCAGCCGCCACGCCAGGTACAAGAAACCGACGATCCCGAGCGCCGCGGGAACCGAGACCTCGCGCCACATCGGTGGTACCTTCAGGGCGTAGAGCCCTACGCTGCCGAGGAACAGCGCGGAAGCGAGGACTCCGAGCACGATCCGGTTGGTGATGGTGTCCAGACGGCGGAACTCCACCCCTACGTCGAAGTCACCGCTCCGGATCTGGTCGGCCATCTCGTTGAGATCTCGCGGGAGTCGGTCGATCAGACGCTCCCAGTCTTTGATCTGGCGGCGCGCCCGATTGAGGAGCTTCTTAGGGTTGAGCTTCTCGCCGACGTTGTCCTTGTAATACGGCTCCAAAACCTCGGCCAGGTTGAACTCGAGATCCATCAGCCGGGCCGTTCCCTCGACCTGGGCCAGGACCTTGAACAGGAGCGACAGACTGCCGGGCATGACGATCCGGTGCTGGCGCATGATGTCGGCGGCGCTTTCGGCCACAGAGCCGAGATCGATGTCGCTCAGGTTCTGCGCGAGGTACTCGGACATGAACTCGCCGATGTCGGCCCGCAGCGCGTTACGATCGAAACCCTTGGGAAGCTTGCAGATGCGGACGATATAGTCCGTTGTCTCATCCGCGTCGTCCCCGAAGATGGCCGCGAGAACGATGCCCTCGTATTCCTCGCGGGTGCGCTCGTCGATGCGGCCCACGGAGCCGAAGTCCAGGATTCCGAGCCGGTCGCCCGGCAGTACGAGCACGTTTCCGGGGTGCGGATCCGCGTGGTACACGCCATCCCGCAGGATCATGTGGATGTAGGCGTCGGCGAAGTGGCGGGCGAGCTTCTTGCGGTCCACGCCTTCCGCCTCCATCCGCGCCGTGTCCGCCACGCTGTACCCATCCAGGCGCTCCATGGTGAGCACCTTTCGCGTGGACAGATCGGGGTACGGTGCCGGAATGTGAATCACGGGATCGTCGGCGCAGTTGCGGGCCACCTGCTGCAGATTGTTTACCTCCTTACCGAAGTCCAGCTCCTTGAGGAGGTTCTTTCGGAACTCGGCCACGCCGGACGAGGGCTTGTATTGCTCCAGCTCCGGGCTCAGGGCCTCGGCTCGCTCCGCGAGGTGCATCAGAATGTCGAGATCCTTGCGCACGCGATCCTCGGCCAGCGGGTGCTGCACCTTCACCACGACACGGGTGCCATCCTCCAGCGTGGCGGCGTGCACCTGCGCGATCGACGCCGAAGCCAGCGCCTCGGCCTTGAACTCGGCATACAGGTGCTCAGGAGTGCCCTCGAGCTCAGTCTCGATCGTGCCACGCGACACTCCCGGCGGATCGGCCGGCACGTCCGCCTGGAGCTTCGAGAGCTCTTCTGCGAGCACCGGGCCCACCAGGTCGGCGCGCGTGCTCAAAACCTGTCCCAGCTTGATGAACGTCGTGCCGAGCTCGGTGAACGCCTCCCGGATCCGCTCTTCCTGTGACAGGTCCGAGATCGACCGGCCGTCGGCGGTCACCAGTCGCTTTTCGATCAGGTCGGGGATGTCCTTGCCCAGCCACTCCGCCAGTCCGTATCGGGCGAGCGTACGGACGATCTCGTCGAAGCGTTTCGGGTCGATCTTGTGGCCAGGCAGTCTCATTGCGTTCCTTCCGACCGGAATTCAGGGAGCTGCGGGAGGAGGCACAGGCGGTTTTCGAAGCAGCCACCTCCCCCCGGCAAGCACGAGATAGATGATGTAGCCAGCCGCCGAGGCGACGCTCGCCACGTAGGTCATGGCGGCGGCCCGAAGGACCTTTCGCGCCCCTTCTTTCTCCTGATCGCTCATGAGCCGCAGCCGCTCGAGCTGTCCGATCGCCCGCTTGCTGGCATTGAATTCCACGGGGAGGGTCAGAAACTGAAGGAGCAGAGCGCCCACGTAGGCGAGCACTCCGATCTGGATCAGACCCGGGGAGCCGACGAACGAGCCCAGGATGGCCGCAGGGATCCCGAACCGGCCGGCCAGGTTGGCCAAGGGCGCCACGGCCGTGCGGACCTTCAGCGGTCCGTACGCCTCGTGATCCTGTATCGCGTGTCCCGACTCGTGCGCAGAAATGGCGAGCGCGGCCACGCTCGGCACTCCGTAGATGGTAGGCGAAAGCCGGATGACCTTCGTGCGCGGGTCGTAGTGGTCGTTCAACTTGCCGCCGACCTCCTCGATGCCCACCCGCTTCATGTCGTTGGCGTCCAGGATCCTTCTGGCGACATGGGCACCCGGCATGTCGGCCGAGTTCCGGATCTGGCTCCACCTGGCGTACGTCCGCTTGAGCTTGCCCTGGATCGACCAGGAGAACAGAAAGACGGCGCCGGCGATCAGATAGAACGTCAGGCCTTCCATGGGTGCCTCATGTAGTAGGCGTGGTGGTCCACTCGACGATGCGGTCCCGCAGCTTCCGCCGCTTCTTCGCTGACAGATTCGGGTAGGTCTTGCCCTCCCAGGCGAAGTACAGGATGAAGATGCGCCTCCTGAATTCGGCCTCTTCGCCGGTGATCCCGAGCTCAGTGAGCGCCTGTTTCACGTAATCCAGCCGACGCTGAACTACCTTGGCCACCCGCTCGGCCACCTCGGTGTCGGTCTCGGCCCAGGCGATGAACGCTAGATCGTACCTGGAGAGGTCGTGCTCCAACACCAATTCGGCGACGCGAGCCACCCGCTTCCGCGGCTCCACCAGGCGCAGTTCCGGGTTCCCCGTAACGACATCGGTATACTCGTGCGCCCAGTACTCGAGCAGCTGCAGCTCCAGATCTCGCCGGTCCTTGAAATGCCAGTAGAAACCGCTTCGGGAGGTACCCAGGTCCCGGGCCAACCGCTCCACGCGGACGCCCGCGATTCCCTCTTCGCCGAGCACTCGCAGCGCTGCCTCGAACCACTCGGCCTTGCTGGTGCGTTTCCGCCTCGAATGTGCCATGACGCGCCTGTCGACTGATGCTTCGGTATACGCAAGCGGAACCACCGTTCCGACGGACGCCCCAAAGTAGCCAGAGCGTGTGGCGAGGGCCCCTGGTGGTCCCTGTCGCCTACAACGTTGGACGGTAGCGTACGCGAAACTAGACACTGCCGTCTAGTATTACTAGTATGGTGGCCTGCGCACCGAAGTGATCGAGGCCCGGGCATCGACTCACAAGAGGAGATTGTTGGGATGAGACGCGGAATTTGCAGTCTGCTTCTGGCCACCGCGTGGACCCTGCTGTACCCGAGCCCTTATCTCGCCCAGGAGCACCCTTCGGAGGGCGAAAGCGCCGAAGAGGCCTTCCACAGGAACCACCTCTCGCTGTTCACAGGGGGCACCACCGAATCCAGCGACGGCGAGACCCGCACGGCCTTCTCGCTCGGCCTCGACTACGAGAGGCGCCTCAGTCGTCTGGTCGGCCTCGGCCTGGGCGGGGAGTTCGTGTTTGGCGTGATCGACGAGCGAGTCGCCCTTCTCGGCCTCCTCCTCAACCTCCACCCGGCGGGCGGGCTGGTCCTGGCCGCGGGTCCCGGAGTCGAGTTCGCGAAAGAGCGCCACGCCGAGGGCGAAGTCGAGGCGCAGCAGGAGGAGTCCGGGACGGAGACCCACGCCGCCCTCCGGATCGGGATACTGTACGAGTTCGAGGTGGGCCATCGGTATTCGATCGCCCCGTCGTTTTACACCGACTTCATAGAAGGCAAAGAGCCGACGTTCGTGTGGGGGTTGGCATTCGGGGTCGGCTTCTAGAGACCAACACGGGACGGAGGTAAGGGCCATGCGGACATCCCTCGCGATGCTCGGGGGAGCGGGCGTGCTGGCGGTGGCGTTCGGCGCCTCCCACCTGGGCCGTGCCGATCATGAAGCCGGGGTCGACCGGCTGAGCGCACCCGCTCTGTACGCCGCCGACGCCAACACCATCGTCGGCTTACCTCAAGGTGGCGGGTCCGCATCGGACCGGGCTACCGGCTGAACCGGTCGATTTGAGGACAGGCTACAACCTCTGAGGAGGAGGAGTACTCTTGAGAGCACTGCTACTGACCGTCCTGCTCTCGCTGGCCAGCGTCAACGTCGCCCAGGGACAGGCCCTGCTGGTCCTGCTGTTCGGTGACAAGCTGTCCACCGAGAAGTTCCAGCTTGGCATCAACGGCGACATCGGGTGGACCGGCCAGACGAACCTGCTGGATTCCAGCACCCGGTTCAGCTGGGCGTTCGGCGCCTATGGCGAGGTGAAGCTCGGCGAGCGCTGGCGTCTCCAGCCCGAACTTACCCTTAAGACTCCGGCCGGGGCCGAGGGCTTGTTCGCGGGCGAGGCGGGGAATCCGTTCGCCCCGACCGGCAACGAGGACATCGACGAGGTCATCGATACGGGCAGGGTCACCCGCAGCCTCAACTACATCTCGATCCCCGTCTTCGCCAAGTATCTTCTCGGGCCGCTGGGCATCGGGGGTGGCGGCTACGTAGCGTTTCTCACGGGGGCCACCGATGAGCTCAGCAGCGATGTGGACCAGGGAAGGGTGCGTCTGAGCGAGAGCTCCAAGGGCTACCTTAACACCGTGGACGCCGGCCTGATCTTCAGCCTCGATTACTCCCTGAAGCCGCAGGCGGAGATGCGGAGCATGAAGATCAACGCAAAGCTCTACTATGGGCTCACCGACACCGTCAAGGACAATCCGGGCGAATCGGTGAAGAACTGGATGCTGTTCGTCGGTCTCGACATACCGGTGGGCGGAAAGAAGGCGGTGGAGGAAGCGGACGACCCCGAGTGACTGAGTCAGAAGATCTTCATCAGCCACCTGCACACCGACCACTTCGGTGACTTTGCCGCCTACTACATCGGCGGCTGGGTCGGCGGCCGAAGCGTGCCGCTCAACGTGTGTGGGCCGAGCGAGCCGCGTGAAGACCTGGGTATCGAGTACGCGCTCACCCACTGGAAGGAAGCGCCGGCCTGGGACCGCCAGAACCGGGTCGGCCGGCTGCCGGCCTCGTGGCGGGTCGGGCGACGGGAAGATCTTGACGGTCGGCGGGAGACTACTTGGCCGCAGCCTTGCGTGCCCGTTTCTGGCGCGGCCGGACGACGTCGAGCACGGCTTCCGGGTGAAAGGCTGCGACGCGAAGCAGTACCCTGGCAGGCCCGCGCGGAATGCGACGACCTTGCTCCCAGTTCTGGAGAGTCCGGACGCTGATGCCCATGAGAGACGCGAACTTGGCCTGCGACAGCCCGTACTGCTCCCGAATGGCCGCGACATCCGCTTCCGGGATCTCGAAGGTACGAGCGGCAAGTTCACGTTTTCCAAGGATGCTACCGCCCTGACGGACGCTCTCCTCGAGTTCCTCGAACAGTTCGTCCTTCACCTGGCCTCCTCCTCTATGATTCGGCGCAGGATCTTCCGCAGGCCACCGGTACCCGGAATGAGAGATCCTGCCTCAGGGTCCGCGGCGAGGCGCCGCTGAAGAAGACGATAGCTCTCCTCATCGAGCAGGCTCTGCGCCCGCCCGGAGAAGACCGCCGTCTCCTTGATCAGCACGATGGAATATACGCCAATGACGTATATACGACAAGTCTGCGGTCTCGGTCCATGCGCCTGCCTCATTCTGCGTAATCACAAGAAGGTGGACGCTAGCGCAGCTTCGTGACTCTAGGGAGGGGATTCACAAGAGGTTCAACTCGGCCGGTCGGATCCGGGCCCGAGGGGACCGGGTGTCCCCCACGGCGCGGATTCTCCCGCTATGGAATGCTGTGCGACCTCGAGCCTTGACGGCCTTCACTCCGCATGCTTCCGTGTAGCGTCTTGGAGCGGCGCCGCACAGGCAGCGCCGGGCTCACTCTTCAGCAAGGCTCCCTCGCGATGAATGGAAAGCTCCCGGCCCAGAGCCGCCTTCGGGCCGCCTGCACCCTGATGGCTCTCGCGGCACCCTACGTGATCCCGGCGAATCTCCTCGGCATGCAAAGCTCAGCGGCGACGGAAACCGCGGAGGTCCCGGCCGTGGTCCAGGAGTCCGCGGATACCGTCTACGTCACCTTCGAGACCGTCGAGGACATCGAGCGGTTCTTCGAGGAGGTGCACTACACGCCCCAGACCTGGGCCGAAGGGGTGCGCGAGCTGCCCCGCATGTATTTGACGGCCATCGGCGAACGCTGGAAGCAACGCACTCAAAACGAGCTCACGGTTCAGGCCAAGAAGCGGATCTTCTTCCGCCCTACGGCAGGTCGGGCAACGGAAACACCTTCTTCCAATCGTTCTTCATGCTGACCACGGTCCACCCGCGCCCCGGCGCCTCGGTCAGCGCCACGTCCAATCTTCCGATGTGAGAGTCCCGATCGTACGCGACCTCGCGCTCGGCATCGTCGTGGCGGACGATCAGACCGAACGCCGCCCGGTCTCCGGGAGCCGTGTACTGCAGCATCTGCAGGTCCCCGTCCGAGTTTCCGGCGGCGAAGATCGGACGCCGGCCAATGTACCGGTATATGCCGACGGGCTTGCCTTCCTTGTCGTCCACGAAGTCGATATCAGGCAGCTTGTTCAGGGTCGGCACGCCGTCGTCCATGCGAAACTCCAGGCCCCCGGAGCTGCCGACTACCTGATCGGGCGGGATTCCGTATGCGTCTTCGGTGAAGCTGCGCATGAAGTCGATGCCGCCTCCGGATACGATGAACGTCTTGAACTCGTGCGCCCGCAGGTACTCGAGGAGCTCCACCATCGGCTGGTAGATGAGCTGATCGTACGCGACTCCAAATCGCGGGTGACGCGCCGTGGCCAGCCAGTCTTCGACGACTGCCTCGAACTCGTCGGTCGTGATGTCGGAGTGCGCAGCCATGATGACCTTCAGGAGGTCGTGCAGATCGAGGTTGGCCACGGCTTCGCGATCGTCATCGAGAACGGCCCGGAACGACTCCATCTCGCGCCACTCGGGGTGCTCGTCGGCCATGGCCTTTACCCGGTCGATGGCGAACAGGGCCTGGAAGTACATCGGCTGTTCCGACCACAGCGTGCCGTCGTTGTCGAACACGGCGATGCGCTCGGCCGGCGGCACGTGGTCGGGCGAGGCTGGATCCGTGACGCGGGCCACGAAATCGACGATGGCCTGTTTAGCCTCACCATCGTTCCATGATGGAAGGGCCGCTATGGCGTTTGAATCCGACCCGACGGCAGCATCAGCCGTCCTATCCACCGGTCGATCGGCACATCCCGCGAGACCGAAAGTGGCCAGCAGAACGAGGGCCACGCTTCGCAAGGATCGCATGCGGTCCTCCATATCCTGGGCTATAGCGGCTCGCCGGTACGCTCCGCGGTCCAGCCGAGAGACGTGGCGATCGCTGACAGACACTGCCGAGAACGGGCGCCCCGCAGGGCGCCCGTTCTCGGCTCAATCCGGGACTTTCCTCACTGCGTCGGAGGGGCCAGCTTCTCCATAACCTGGTCCAGGCTGAAGCTCGCCGCCTTCTGGCGCGGCGGGTACTCCTGGAACGTGGCCAGGAACCTGCCGACGTACGCCTGTGCGGGGACCATGAAGAAGACGTGGTCGAGCAACCAGTCGTAGTATGTGTTGGAAGTGAGTTGAGCCCTCTCGTACGGATCCCGCCTGAGGTTGAAGATCAATGGCACCCGGAGAGGCGTGAAGGGGTTGGCCCACGCCTCGAGAGTGGCCTCGACACGCTGTTCCATGAAGATCAGCTTCCAGTCGTCGTAGCGCAGCGCGGTGAGATCACCGTCGTCCGAGAAATAGAACACCTCGCTGCGAGGGCTGACGTCCGTTTCGCCAGTCAGCAGAGGGAGGACGTTGTATCCATCCAGGTGAACCCTGTAGGATCGCCCCATGGACTCCGAATCCCAGCCGTCGAGCAGATCTTCCTTCACGTCGTCCTTGCCCGCCGCCGCCGCGAAGGTGGGCAGCCAGTCCATGTGGTGCACGATCTCGTTCGTCACCGAACCGGCTGGGATGTTCCCCGGCCAGCGAACCATCGCGGGCACGCGCCAGCCGCCCTCCCAGTTCGTGTTCTTCTCTCCCCGGAACGGGGTAGACGCGGCGTCGGGCCACGTGTTGTAGTGCGGGCCGTTATCCGTGCTGTAGAACACGATGGTATTGTCCGTGATGCCCAATTCGTCCAGCAGGTCCAGGAACATGCCAATGTGCATGTCGTGCTCGACCATGCCGTCCGAGTACTCGTCCTGTCCCGAGATGCCTCGCAACTCTTCCTTCACGTGCGTTCGGAAGTGCATGCGTGTGCCACTCCACCACACGAAGAACGGCTGACCGCGCTCGTGCGCGTCCCGGATGAAACGAATGGCGGCCTCTGACGTCTCGTCGTCCACCGTCTCCATCCGCTTCTTCGTGAGAGGGCCGGTGTCCTCGATCCGCTGCGTGCCGTCGTCGTTGGCCCAGCTGTGAATGACTCCGCGCGGGCCGTATCTCTCGAGGAAGGTCCTGCCGTCGGACGTGATCATGTCGCGAGGATAGTCCTCGAGCTCCGGCTCTTCCTCGGCGTTCAGGTGGTACAGGTTGCCGAGGAATTCGTCGAACCCGTGGTTCGTCGGCAGCATCTCATCCTTGTCACCCAGGTGGTTCTTACCGAACTGCCCGGTCGCGTATCCCTGCTCTTTCAGGACGACTGCGATCGTGGGGTCTTCCACCCTCATCCCGATGTCCGCTCCCGGGAGCCCTACTTTCGAAAGGCCGGTGCGAAACACGCTCTGGCCCATGATGAAGGAGGATCGACCGGCGGTGCAGCTCTGCTCACCGTAGTAGTCGGTGAAGATCATGCCCTCGTTGGCGATGCGGTCGATGTTCGGGGTCCGGTAGCCCATCATGCCCATCGTGTAGGCGCTGATGTTGGACCGGCCGATGTCATCGCCCCACACCACCAGGATGTTCGGCGTGTCCTGCGCTGCGGCCGGCGTCGCCAGCAGCAGGAACGCGCAGGCGCTCAGGAGCCATCGTGTCATGTTGCGCTACTCCGTCGGAAATGTGGAAACGGGGGCCGCCGAAAGGCGGCCCCCGCGGAACCTGCGATACGTCAGTCGGTGATCTTCTTCAGGGCGTCCTTGAGGTGATCCCACTGGCCCTTGGCCCACCCCTTGATCTCCTCGAACGTCTCGTGGGCACGAACGAGCGCCAGCCTGGCCGCCACCTCATCCCAGTCCACCACGTTCCAGAACGCTTCGATGTAGTCCGGGCGCCGGTTCTGGTAGTTGAGGTAGTAGGCGTGCTCCCACACATCGAGGCCCAGAATTGGAACCGCTCCGTCCGTGAAGATCGGGTTGTCCTGGTTCGCGGTGGACGTCACGATCAGGCCGTCAGAGGCCGCGCACAGCCAGGCCCAGCCACTGCCGAAACGGGCGCCGGCCGCGGCGCTGAACTGCTTGTGAAACTCGACGAACGACCCGAACGACTCGTCGATCGCGTCGCCGAGAATGCCCCCCGGCGTGCCGCCACCGTCCGGACTCATGTTAGTCCAGAACAACGAGTGGTTGACGTGTCCCCCACCGTTATTGCGCACGGCCGTGCGAATGCCGTCGGGAATCGAGTCGAGACTCAGCAGGAGCTCGAGGGCGGTCAGGTCCTGCAGGTCCGGATGACCTTCCAGTGCGGCGTTCAGCTTGTTGACGTAGCCCTGGTGATGCTTGGTGTAGTGGATCTCCATCGTGCGTGCGTCGATGTGAGGCTCGAGCGCGTCGAACGAATACGGCAACTTCGGCAGGTGGAAAGACATATCAGCTCCTGATCTTCATGAGTTCATCGAATCCGGGGCACCAGTTTACACAAAACATCTCTGTGTGGGGGAGTGACAACCTGCGACACACGTCCGACAGGCGCAAACCGCTGTACGCAACCGCTACAGGCAGCCGCCGGCTATTCTCCTCGCATCAACCCGAGCACTTCGCTCCTCAGGTCCCGGTCCCACCGCATTTCGCCGCGGAAGGCCGTGGTCACCATCTCCGTGTGGGCCTTTCGAGCGCCTCTCAGCTTCAGGCAGGAGT
>Ga0316187_10003337_pt1 | contig 13974 bp, 17 predicted proteins | sample CroRivburrow1_MG_FD_204927 | JGI IMG/M metagenome (GOLD analysis project Ga0316187, IMG submission 204927) | Coastal sediment microbial communities from Maine, United States - Cross River worm burrow 1 | ecosystem: Environmental > Aquatic > Marine > Coastal > Sediment | place: USA: Maine...
CTGCAGGATCAGCGCGCGCTGCAGTTTACTGATGTCTGGGGTGGTTTTATCGGCAGCGTGGAGGCTGCCTCGGACCGCTACCGGCCACAAGTCATCCTGCTGGGCAAACTGGAACGCTCGCGCGGCAGCAGCGGCTGGCGCACGGACTGGACCTTGCTGGGAAATGGCAATCAACAGAGCTGGACCTCGCACGCAGACGGGCTGGCCGCCGGCATCGATCAGGGCATCGCGGAAGCCGCCGACTGGCTGGCCGTGCAGTACGCGGTAGTCAGTACCGATGCTTCCACACGTTCTATGCTGGTGGAGGGCGTGCAGAGCCTGGAAGATTATGCCCGGGTCTCGACATACCTCGCTTCACTGGCACCGGTAGAAGTTGTCCAGGTGGCTCGTGTCAGTGGCCAGGAAGTGGAGTTCAACCTGCAACTCAGTGCCGCAGAACGTAACCTGCTGCAGTTGCTCAGATTGGGTAAGCTGCTTCGGCAGGATGGCGATCCAGCCTCATGGCGGTTTCAGCTAAGCCAATGAAATAAAAAGTATTATGCGCGCCAGTGATATACCCAACCTGATAACAGCCGGCCGGATTCTGCTGGTGGCACCCGTCGCATGGGCGCTTATGGTAGAGAATTTTACCCTGGCGCTGATCCTGTTTTTCGTCGCCGGTGCGTCCGATGCGGTGGACGGGTTTCTGGCCAAGCGTTTTGGCTGGAGCAGCCGGCTGGGCGCCTTGCTCGATCCGCTGGCAGACAAGTTTTTACTGGTAACCTGCTATGCAGTGCTGGCCTGGAACGGGCTGTTGCCGGTGTGGCTGTTGGTGCTGGTGCTGATGCGCGACCTGCTGATTGTCGGTGGTGCGATTGTTTACAACTTTCGTATCGAACGTCTGGAGGCCGACCCGACGCTTATCAGCAAGCTGAATACGCTGTTGCAGATCCTGCTGGTATTGCTGGTTATCGTTTACCAGGCCACCGGCTGGGGACAGGAACAGTGGATCGACTGGATGATTTATGCGGTCACTGTCAGCGTTGTCTGGAGCGGTCTGGATTACGTCATTACCTGGGCCCGACGCGCACGGTCACATCAATGAGCCGGCAGCTGCCGTTAGGTCTGCAACTGCAGGCATCGGCACGTTTTTCCAATTTCCTGGCGGGACCCAATGACGAGCTGATTGGTCAGTTGATACAGACAGCCAGCGGTACAGGTGAGCCTTTTTTCCTGCTATGGGGTGCTGCCGGGTCGGGTAAAAGCCATTTATTGCAGGCCAGCTGCCACCTGGCTGCTGACCAGGGCCGGACTGCCGCTTATGTCTCCCTGAAGGATATTCCGGATCTGAGCCCGGAATTGCTGGAGGGTTGGGAGAGCTACCAGCTGGTGTGCGTGGATGATATACACCTCATAGCCGGGAAACAGCGCTGGGAAGAAGCCCTTTTCAATCTGTACAACAGAATTCGCGAGCGGCGCGGGAGCTTGATTGTGAGCAGCATCTCAATGCCTGCCGGGCACGCCTTCCGCCTGCCGGATCTGGTATCGCGACTGGGATGGGGTCTGGTCTATCAACTGAACCCGCTCAATGACGAGCAGCGCCTTATGGCCTTGCAACAACGCGCCAGGCAGCGCGGCTGTGAAATGCCCGCCGAGACTGGCCGCTACCTGTTACGGCGACTGCCGCGCGATATGCCGGCGCTGTTTGCACTGCTGGACAAGCTGGATCAGGCGTCCCTGGCGGCACAGAGAAAATTGACGGTCCCGTTCGTGAAGTCGGTGCTGGATTTGTAATCAGGAGCCGCCCCGCGCCTGGGCGCGGATAAACAGGATGCCGCCGACCAGCCAGCACAGCGACAAAGCCACTTCGGTCAATGCCAGCCAGCGCGCGTTGTTGTCGCTGTAGGCTTCGACAACCCCGTGCGTGAAATAAACCACCGACAGAAACAGGCTCCAGGCCACGGTATAGCTGCGTGCATGCAGCAGGCCGCGCAAGGGCGCAAACAGCGGCAGTCCCAGCGCAATCAACGCCACCCTTGGCGACAGCACAGTGGGTGGCGCCAGCCAGCCGTACCACACCGGTAACAGCAGCATAATGCCGAAATAGCCGAACAGTGTCAGCGCATAGAAAAGGCGCGGCTTCAACGCACGAGTTTTGCGGTGGTTGCGGCGAGACGTTTGCCCAACGCCCGGCACAGGCGCTGCTCGGCTTCGGTTAACGGCTTCTTGCTGTCGGTGCCGGCCAGGTGGCTGGCACCATAAGGTGTTCCGCCGGCATCCGTGTGCAGCAGGTCGGTCTCACTGTAGGGGATGCCCAGCACAAGCATGCCGTGGTGCAGCAACGGCAGCATCATGGACAGCAGCGTGGTTTCCTGACCACCGTGCATTGATGAGGTCGAGGTAAACACGGCAGCGGGCTTGCCGGCCAGCTCAGCGCCCAGCCACAGGCTGCTGGTGCCGTCGATGAAATACTTGAGCGGCGCAGCCATGTTGCCGAAGCGGGTCGGACTGCCCAGTGCCAGTGCCGCGCACTCGCGCAGATCGTCTGCCGTCGCGTAGGGCGCGCCAGTGTCGGGGATACTGTCCTCGCTGGCCTCGCAAACCGTTGACACCGGTGCAACGGTGCGCAGCCGGGCCTGCATGTCATCGACTTCTTCGATACCGCGCGCAATGAGCTGTGCCATCTTTTCGGTGGCGCCATAGCGGCTATAGTACAGAACCAGTATGTCTGCCATTCAGAGAATCTCCAGTATTTTTTCCGGCGGCCGCCCCAGCGCGGCCTTGCCCTTGCCAAGTACAATCGGTCGCTGGATAAGCCTGGGATAGTCGACCATGGCCTGGATCAGCTGTTCACGCGAAAGGTTCGGATCATCCAGTGCGTTGTCCTTGTACTCCGGCTCGCTGGTACGCATCAGATCACGTGGCCCCATGCCCAACAGGTCCAGGATTTCTGTCAGCTGCCCGGCATCTGGTGGTGTTTTCAGATATTCGACAATATCTGCTTCAACGCCATGTGAGTCCAGCAACTCCAGCGCCTGTCGTGACTTGCTGCAACGTGGATTATGGTAGATGGTGATTTTGGACATAGGTGCTGACCTTTCAGGATGTTTGGCAAAAACGTATTTTGCGGTATCTGTGACGAACGGTCCATGCAGCGATGGTTTCTTGACCCCTTGGGGTCTCGGTGCTAGCGTGTGCGCTGTACTTTCTTTTTGCACCAAACATGTCCGAGCACACGTTTAGTTATACCAGTTCCGGTTACCGCTTCGCGAGACTGTTGCGTTGGGTATTTATACTGCTGGTGCTGGCGTTGGGCTCCGCATGCGGTTCAGCGCCGGTACAGGAAATGAGCGAAGCCCGTCAGGCAATTGACGCGGCGCGCGCTGCGGGTGCTGAGCAGCACGCCACCGAGCAGTATAATAAGGCGCAGACTCTGTTAAATAATGCTGAGCAACTCCTGAACGACAATCATTTCAGTAAGGCGAGGCGAAGTGCTGCCGAGGCGCGCGACGAAGCAGTCCGGGCGCGTGAGACTGCCCAGAGCGCGGGTTCGAGATAAGCGGCTGTGCAGGGAAAGGAATTATTTACGACTTGATGCGTCTTTAAGGTTTGAAAACGGGTCGTTAACATACATGGTGTGTTACTTGACATAGCCCGAATTGGGGTGTTAGCTTCACGCCAGCATAAAAAGACGTAAAAAGTCTTCATGGATCAACCACTAGCGGAGTAATTTTTCATGAAAAGAACTGTTTTTGGCAAGCAACTGGTTTCACTGGCCATTGTGCTCGGATTGGTAGTGGGCTGTGCCTCGACTCCGCCCGAGGAAACCGGTGACAAGAATGCAGAAGTCACCCAGGCCATCGACGCTGCCAAGGCTGCTATCGCCAAGGCTAAAGCCGTGGACTGGATCTGGCGCGATACCGAAAAATACCTGAAGCAGGCTGAAAATGAAGCAAACGCTGCCGATGGCCAGAAATCGCTTGCCATCCAGCTGGCCAACAAAGCGCGTGACCAGGCTGACATGGCAGTCAACCAGTACTACCTGGAGAAGGCCAAGGTCATGTTTGGCGAAGCAAGTGCCATGCAGGGCCTGGATGCAAACCAGACAAATGTATTGTCGGACGCAGACAAGGCTATTCGCAATGCCCAGGGGCGCAAGGCGTATGACCTGTTGACTCCGCTGATGACGGAGATCCGCGCAGCTTCCGTGCAGTACCAAGTGGTGCACGGTGACAGCCTGTGGTCGATTTCCGGCAAAGCCGAGACCTACAACAACCCCTACCAGTGGCCACTGATTTACAAGGCCAATCGCGACCAGATCCAGGACGCGGACCTGATCCACCCGGGACAGGACCTTGCCGTTGACCGCAATCCGTCAGCGGCGGATACCCAGATGGCTATCGACCATGCCCGTAATCGCGGTGCCTGGTCGATCGGGGTGGTAGAAGACAGTGATCGCAATTATCTCGGGGGAAATCTGGATCTACAATAGAAGCAAGCGGTTTCACAGATTTATGATGTAAAAAGAGCCCTGCAGGGCTTTTAATTTTTTGGGCGAACAGGAACGCAAATCCCGTTAGTCGGGGCCGTGTTCGTCGATGGGTTGGTAGATCAAACGCTCGAAACCGGGTCCGGATTCGAGTAATTCGGTACAGCGCCCGCGGTGTTGCCCGGCCTGATCGTAAAGGCTTATTTCATCGCCGACCCGGGCTTCGCCGCCGCGGGTAAACAATGTATGCACGCGCTGCTGCCCACGTTTCTGTAATGCAGTTATCGCCGGTAGAAATTCCCCTCCGAGACCCGCAGCATCCAGAATACGGATTACCACAGGCCGCGGCTGGCGCGCCATATACTGCAGTCCCAGGTCGAAGCCCGAGCCTGATTCAGGTTCCACCAGCCAGCGACCTACCGAAATCACCCAGCCGGCACTGGATCCGGCGCCGGGCCTGCGTACGGCAACCAGCTGCCCAACGCGCGGGTGAAATGGCTTCGTACTGCAGTAGCGAACGGCAAGACCGCCACTGCTGCGGTTTATGCTGGAACACTGGAAGATATCAGGTTCCCCGTGGTCAAGGTGCAGGTCGGGTGATAGTTTCGCACCCAGGTCGATAACGTCTTCGTGACCCGGCGCCAGATACAGTGCGGGGTCAAACCAGCGGCCCTTGTTGACCACGCAGTAGGCTGCATCCAGACCGCTAACCAGTACCAGCTGTACGAGGGTTTCCTCGCGTTCGCTCTGCCGGGTCGGCTGTGTCCGCCAGTGTTCGAGTGTCTGGCGCAGGGCATGCAACAGCGGCAGTGCAGGGACCTCAGGTGGCAGACCGAGTGCCTGTGCCTGTTTGCACCGTTCCAGCTTTTCTATGTCTTGCGTTATCCGCTCCATCAGAGCTTCAATATCCAGGAACAGTGAATTATCCAGGTCCGGCTCGTTTTCGCTGTACCTGTCCCGCAGCTCGAAACTTGTGGTAACGGACTGCGCTTCTTTCTCGATACTGCTCAGCCCGGCGTGCATACTGAAGTAACGACGCAGTACCGGTAGCATGTCGGGAGGGAGTTGGTAGGGGTCGGCCAGGCGCAGCAGGGCGATCAAACGGAAGGCGGCGTCGATTTGCTGTTCTCTGCTGCCAGACAGGTTTGCCGAATAGTTTTCGCGTCCGGTCTGCCTGGCGTAGTTGTACAGGGCCAGACACTCACTCCACAGGGCGCGCGGCACACGCTGATAATTTCCGTAGTAGTGCATGAGCTGCAGTCCCAGCGTGTAAATGGAACCGAGCAGGGCCAAAGCCAGGGTGCGTGTTTCCCTGAAGCCACTGCGTTTGCCCGACAGCTCGTTAACGACAATCTTGTAGCCGAACGCCAGGTCCTGACAGAGCCGTTTCAGTAGTGACCGGGTCGGGTCCCCATCGCTCGGATTACGTGGCAGGGAGTCTGTAAGCCTAAGATAAGTATTTAGAAAATATCCGAGAATCTCGGTGCGGGCTGCGCCCGGCAGCGACTGGCGGTTCATCAGTCGCAGTTGTTCACTGGCCAGTCGCGCAGCACGTCCCAGGTCCAGCCAGGGCAGATTGTCCAGCCATTCATGGACCTCGCGCGGTTTGATCCTGACGCTGGCGCGATCACTGTCCTGGGTTGGAATTGTCAGCTGCAGATGGGACACGGGTTGGAACCTGGTCTGTTGTCCTCCCCTGTATCGGACTGTTCGGTGAATTCTGGACTATTCCGACTCAATGGCGATACCCGCGATGCGTTGTTTCCAGAGCGCCGGACCGGACCGGTGCACCGATTCACCCCGGGAATCTACCGCAACCGTGACCGGCATATCCCTGACCTCGAATTCAAATACGGCTTCCATGCCCAGTTCCGGCCAGGCAATTACCTTCGCCGAGCGGACTGCTTTTGACACCAGGTAGGCCGCGCCGCCCGTGGCAATCAGGTAGACGGCCCGGTGTTTGCGGATCGCATCAATTGCTGCCGGACCACGTTCGGCCTTGCCAACCATGCCAATCAGACCGGTTTTTTCCAGCATCTGGTCGGTAAACTTGTCCATGCGGGTCGCCGTTGTGGGGCCGGCCGGTCCGACGGCTTCGCCGTGCACCGGATCGACCGGGCCGACGTAATAGATAAACCGGTTGTGGAAATCCAGGCCTTCCGGCAAGGCTTCGCCCTTGTTCAGGATGTCCACAATGCGCTTGTGCACAGCGTCACGGCCGGTCAGCAGGCGCCCGTTCAGTAGCAGGGTTTCGCCCGGTTTCCAGGTCTGTATGGCTGCGGCGTCAAGTTCATCCAGGTTGACGCTGCGTGCCTGTGTGGAAACGTCCTGGTGCACGTCGGGCCAGTCGCTGAGTGCGGGTGGTTCCGGGAATACCGCGCCGCTGCCGTCCAGTTCCAGATGGATATGCCGGGTGGCAGCGCAGTTGGGGATTATTGCGACTGGCAGGGACGCGGCGTGGGTCGGATAATCCAGCACCTTGACGTCGAGCACGGTGGTGATGCCCCCGAGCCCTTGCGCGCCGATCCCCAGCCTGTTCACGCGCTGGTAGATCGCCAGGCGCAGTTCTTCGGCACGACTCTGCGCACCGCGCTGTTGCAGCTCCTGGATGTCGATGGGCGCCATCAGCGACTGCTTGGCCAGCAGCATGGCTTTTTCTGCCGTGCCCCCGATACCGATACCGAGGATACCCGGAGGACACCAGCCGGCGCCCATCCCCGGCACCTGGTCCACTACCCAGTCCACCACGCTGTCGCTGGGGTTAAGGTTCGCAAAGCGCGATTTGTTTTCCGAACCGCCGCCCTTGGCCGCGACCGTGACGGCAACCCGGTCGCCGACAACGCTTTTCATGTGGATTACAGCCGGGGTGTTATCACCGGTGTTGCTGCGTTTGCCGGCCGGATCGGCGACGATAGAGGCGCGCAACGGATTTTCGGGATCAAGGTAAGCGCGGCGTACCGCTTCGTTGACCATGTCCTCCACGCTTTGTTCGCTGTTCCAGCGTACATCCATGCCGATATCCAGGAATACCGTCACGATCCCTGTATCCTGGCAAATCGGGCGGTGACCCTCCGCACACATGCGTGAGTTGATCAGGATCTGCGCAATGGCGTCACGTGCAGCCGGTGATTGTTCTTTCTCCCAGGCGCTGTGCATGGCGCGTACAAAGTCAATTGGGTGATAATATGAAATGTATTGCAGGGCATTCTGTACAGACTGGATGAAATCTTCCTGAATAATTGTGGTCATAGTGTTCCTGAGTCTCCGCAAATGTAACAATTACCAGGGTTAGCACTCCCAGTTTAGTCATTGGAGCCACAAAGAACCATTCTCCCCGGGTTGAGGAATAGTTGATGCGTTTACTTGTTGTTTTTGCTTTGCTGTTTGCGGCTTCGGTCATTGCCGAACCGGTTGAATACAGCCTTCCCGATATGAGTGGAAAAATGCACGCCCTTGCCGATTACAAAGGTAAATGGGTAATCGTGAACTACTGGGCGACCTGGTGTCCGCCCTGCCAGGAAGAAATCCCCGACCTGGTGAGTTTTCATGACAGCCACAAGGATACTGATGCGGTTGTTCTCGGTATCAATCTTGAGGATGTAGGCCAGGAACAGCTGGAGTCGTTTGTCGACTCCTTCATGATCAGTTATCCGATCCTGCGTTCCGAGCCGCTGGCGACGACGCCGCTGGGGCCTGTTCCGGGCCTGCCCACAACCTATATCGTCGCGCCGGACGGATCACCGGTCGCGCGTCAGGTCGGGCCGGTTACCAGCAAACAGCTTGAAGACTATATCGCCAGCAAGAAGAAGCAAAAGGCTGCGTCCCGTTAGCTGATTAGTCCCGGGATTCCGGACGACGGCTGGTAACGGCAGTGGTTCGGAACCGGCGCCCGTCCCTGACGCCTTCGATTTTCAGTTCGATGTCCGGACCGGACCGGGCAATATCGCTCATGGCGGCGCGAGCGTTCACTACCTCCTCGCCATTGATGCGTTCGATGACATCGCCGAGCAGGATGCCCGCTTTGTCGGCCGGACCGTCGCGCAATACACCGGCAATCAACAGGCCGTGAATATCCTCCAGGCCAAAGCTGCTGGCCAGCGCCGGCGTCAGGTCCTGCGCCTCGATGCCCAGCCAGCCGCGATCCACGTGCCCCTGCTCGATGATCTGTTTCATAACATTGGATACCAGGTCGGCGGGGATGGCGAAGCCGATGCCCTGTGATCCGCCCGAACGGCTGTAGATGGCAGTGTTAATCCCGATCAGTTCACCCCAGGCATTGACCAGCGCACCACCGGAGTTGCCCGGGTTGATGGCCGCGTCGGTCTGGATGAAATCCTCGTAGCGGTTGATGCCGAGCTGGTTACGGCCGGTTGCGCTGATAATGCCCAGGGTCACCGTCTGGCCGACTCCGTACGGATTGCCGATCGCCAGCGCGATATCGCCGACCCTCAGGTCGGAAGTGGATCCAATCGAGATGCTGGGCAGCTTGTCCAGTTTGATGCGCAGTATGGCGAGATCGGTATCCTTGTCCACGCCGACCACCATGGCCTTCGAACTGCGGCCGTCCTGCAATAATACCTGGATCTCGTCGGCGTCGGCGATGACGTGATTGTTGGTAAGCACATAGCCTTGCGCGGAAACGATAACACCGGAACCCAGGCTGGTCTGGGTACGCTTGCGTGGCGTACTCAGCTGGTCACCGAAAAAGTGCTGGAACAGCGGGTCGTCGAGCAGCGGGTGACGCTTGCGCGTGATGACCTTGGAGGTATAGATATTGACGACAGCCCTGGCCGCGGGCTCGACTGCATCCGCGTAGGATGCGGGCCTGGCAGATGGCGGGACAGCGACAGCGGGTACGCCGTGATCCGGCGCCTGCCTGACCTCGATGACTGAGCGGCCTGCGTCAAACCAGTCCGGTTTAAAAAACAGCAGCAGAAAGGCGGCCACTATCCCGACCGTTGCTGCCTGCAGGAAAAACGAAACAGTATCACGTATATTCATATGTGCGGCATTATACACTGGTGGAGAGAAGCGGAATTGGCGAGCCTGACTGAACTGGTTGACTACTGTGATCGCCTGCTGGAAGCGGACGCTTTCCAGGATTATTGCCCCAATGGCCTGCAGGTTGAGGGCCGTGCCGAGGTACACAGGATCGTTAGCGGGGTTACCGCCAGCCAGGCGCTGATCGATACGGCGACAGGGCACAATGCCGACCTGCTGCTGGTTCACCACGGTTTTTTCTGGAAGGGCGAAGATGCCCGGCTTACGGGTATGAAACAGCGTCGTATCAAGGCGCTGCTGGGTCATGATATCAGCCTGCTGGCTTACCACCTGCCACTCGATGCCCATCCCGAACTGGGTAACAACACGCAGCTCGCACAGCGGCTTGATTTCACAGAGCAGGGACGTTTCGGAGACGGGCGCGGGCCGCAACTGGCCTGTTACGGAACGCTGGCGCAGCCCGCCAGCGGCGCCGCACTTGCTGAGCGTCTGCAGCAGTCGCTGGGACGTGCCGCGCAGTGGATCGCCGCAGGCAAAGAACCCGTGCAGCGGGTGGGTTGGTGTACCGGAGCCGCCCAGTCATACCTGGAAGCCGCGGCCCGGCTCGGTCTGGACGCCTTTATCAGCGGCGAGATATCCGAACCCACCGTGCACATTGCGCGTGAATATGGAATCCATTACTTTGCCGCGGGGCACCATGCCAGCGAGCGCTATGGGGTGCAGGCCCTCGGTAGGCATCTGGCACAGCATTTTGCCATTGAACATACTTTTATCGATATAGATAATCCTGTGTGAAATTTTCGTTCCGAACAGGGGTTTTGATGCTGCTGTTACTTGACCTTGAGGGGCACTTCCGACATGCTATGCCCGCTGTTCGAATGTGGGTTTGAATATCTGAATATTCTAATATTTATCGGCGGTAGCGGTTCTGCTAAGTGGGTGTCAGCCGGTGATTTTTGTGTGGAGACCATTGAATGAGTGGTGACGCTGTAGATACCAGTAAACGCCGGTTTCTGATAGCCGCAACGACGGTTGTGGGCACCGTAGGCGCCGTATATACCGCGGTCCCGTTCATTGCATCGTGGATGCCCAGTGAGCGTGCCAAAGCAGCCGGTGCGCCGGTTGAAGCGGATATCAGCAAGCTGGAAGAGGGTCAGTTGATTCGCGTCCAGTGGCGCGGCAAACCGGTGTGGATTCTGAAACGTAACCAGGAAATGCTTACGGCGCTGCCGGGCCTTGATGATCAATTGCGCGATCCGGCCTCGGTCGATCCACAGCAGCCCGAATACACGCAGAACGGGACCCGCTCCATTAAGCCGGAAGTCCTGGTTGCCGTCGGCATCTGTACCCATCTGGGCTGTTCGCCGAGTTTTGTTCCCGAGGCCTTGCCGCAGCCCTACGATCCGAACTGGAAAGGCGGGTTCTTCTGTCCCTGTCACGGCTCCAAATTTGACCTTGCGGGTCGCGTGTACAAGGGTGTTCCCGCGCCATTGAACCTCGAAGTGCCGCCGCACGCGTATATCAGCGAAACGCTGGTCCTTATTGGTGACGACGGAGGAGCCGCCTGATGGGTATGCTAGTTAACTTCCGTGACTGGATCGATGCCCGTTTCCCGCTTACCAAGATGTGGGAAGAGCATCTGTCCAAGTACTACGCGCCGAAGAACTTCAACTTCTGGTATTTTTTCGGCTCCCTGGCACTGCTGGTGCTGGTGTTGCAGATTATCACCGGCATCTTCCTGACCATGAATTACAAGCCGGACGCCGAAATGGCGTTTGCCTCCGTCGAGTACATCATGCGCGACGTGGAGTGGGGCTGGCTGATCCGTTACATGCATTCCACCGGTGCTACGGCATTCTTTCTGGTGGTTTATCTGCACATGTTCCGCGCCTTGCTGTACGGGTCCTACAAGCGACCGCGCGAGCTGTTATGGATATTCGGCATGATGATCTACCTGGCGCTGATGGCGGAGGCGTTCTTTGGTTACCTGCTGCCCTGGGGCCAGATGTCCTACTGGGGTGCACAGGTTATCATTTCTCTGTTTGGCGCTATCCCGGTAATCGGTGACGACCTCTCGTTGTGGATTCGTGGTGACTTTGTTATTTCCGACGTCACGCTGAACCGCTTCTTCGCATTGCACGTAATCGCAGTGCCTTTCGTGCTGGCCATCCTGGTGGTGCTGCACATCCTGGCGCTGCACGAAGTGGGTTCCAATAACCCCGACGGTGTCGAGATCAAGAAGAACAAGGACGAAAACGGCATTCCCAAAGACGGTATTCCCTTCCATCCCTACTACACCGTAAAGGATATTGTAGGCGTGGTGGTATTCCTGATGTTCTTCTCCTTCGTGATGTTCTTTGTCCCGGAAGGTGGAGGCTACCTCCTCGAGGCGCCAAACTTTGAACCGGCCGATCCGCTGAAGACGCCGGAACACATCGCACCAGTCTGGTACTTCACGCCGTATTACGCCATGCTGCGCGCAGTGACCATCGACATCGGGCCGCTGAGCGCCAAGTTCCTGGGTGTTATCGTGATGGGCGCCGCGGTGGTGATCCTGTTCTTCCTGCCATGGCTGGACCGCAGTCCGGTGAAGTCCATCCGCTACCGCGGGCCGATCTGCAAGATTATGCTGGGACTGTTCGTGGTTTCGTTTGTGGTGCTCGGCTGGCTGGGTACGCAGGCGCCGACCGATACCAAAACGATGATGGCGCAAGTGGGAACCATCGTGTATTTCGCTTTCTTCCTGCTGATGCCGATCTATACCAAAATCGACTCGACCAAGCCGGTTCCGGACAGGGTGACGGGGTAACGAACCAATGAAAAAATACTTGTTATCTGCTTTGTTGCTTGTTGCCCCCGCCCTTGTGGCAGCCAGTGGTGGCGGTGTTCACCTGGACAAGGCCAATATAGACCCGACCAACAAGGAATCCCTGCAGCGGGGAGCGAGAACGTTCGTCAACTACTGCATGGGTTGCCACTCGGCCAAGTACCAGCGCTACAATCGTCTCGGCCGCGATCTGGGCATCAGCGATGATGACATCATCCAGAACCTGATGTTCACGGGTGAAAAAACCGGCGACCTGATGGATATCGCCATGACCAAAGAGATGGGCAAGAAATGGTTCGGTGCCGCGCCGCCGGATTTGACCCTGGTGGCCCGGGTGCGCGGGAATGACTGGTTGTACACCTACCTGCGGACCTTCTACCAGGATGATTCGCGACCCTTTGGCGTGAACAACCAGGTGTTCAGCAACGTGGGCATGCCCAACGTGCTGTGGGAACTGCAAGGCACACAGAAAGCGGTCTATGAAACGGTTATCGATGACGAAGGTCACGAGCATCAGGTGCTGGAAGGCGTGGAGATTGAAGAAGCCGGCAGCCAGACACCGGCCGAGTTCGATCGCACAGTACGGGATCTGGTCAATTTCCTGGCCTACATGGGCGAGCCGATCAAACTGGAACGGCAGAGCCTGGGTATCAAGGTCATGTTGTTCCTGTTTGTGTTCTTCATCGTTGCCTACCTGCTCAAAAAAGAGTACTGGAAAGACATCCACTAGACCTGTCGCTGAGACTGGAGAAAATTAATGGCTGTAATCGCCAATCGCCGTTCGGTGATGACACTATTTTCCAATGCAAGCTGCCCGCACAGCCACCGTGTGCGCATTGTGATTGCAGAGAAGGGAATGACCGTCGAAATCGTCAATATAGACCCGGACAATCTGCCGGAAGATCTTATCGATCTCAATCCCTACCAGAGTGTTCCCACTCTGATTGATCGCGAGCTGGCGCTGTATGACCCGCAGGTGATTACCGAGTACCTGGATGAACGTTTCCCGCACCCACCGCTGATGCCGGTAGACCCGGTATCCCGCGCGCGCAGCCGCCTGGCCCTGTACCGCATTCAGAAGGACTGGTATTCGCTGCTGGGTGATCTTGAGTCCGGAACGGAAAAAACGGCGTCCAAGGCGCGCAAGACATTGCGCGACAGCCTCGCGTCCAGTGCTGAAGTATTTGCGGCCAAGCCTTTTTTCCTGAGTGACGACTTTTCACTGGTGGATGCCACTATCGCACCGGTGCTGTGGCGCCTGAAGCATTACCGTATTGAGTTGCCGGCACAGGCCAGGCCGGTGCTGGAATACGCAGAACGCCTGTTCGAGCGCGATTCCTTTCAGACCAGCCTGACTGAGACTGAGAGGGAAATGTGCGAGTAAAGTCGCTGTTGGATTAGTTTCCCGTGACTTCCAATCGCCCCTATCTGATGCGGGCCATCAATGAGTGGTTGCTCGATAACCAGTTAACACCCCACCTGCTGGTCAATGCCGATGTTCAGGGCGTAGAAGTTCCAAACAACTTCATTCAGGATGGCAGGATTGTTCTTAATATCGGGCCGCATGCGGTGGAAGGCCTGCGTATTAGCAACGAAGAAGTGACGTTTCTGGCACGTTTCAGCGGCGTCTCGCAACTGATTTCATTTCCCGTTAGTGCCGTACTGGCGATCTATGCCA
>Ga0316187_10003339_pt1 | contig 13971 bp, 14 predicted proteins | sample CroRivburrow1_MG_FD_204927 | JGI IMG/M metagenome (GOLD analysis project Ga0316187, IMG submission 204927) | Coastal sediment microbial communities from Maine, United States - Cross River worm burrow 1 | ecosystem: Environmental > Aquatic > Marine > Coastal > Sediment | place: USA: Maine...
CCGGTCGATGGCGACATGGAAGGCTTTGGTGTGGTCATGCTGGAAGCCGGATTGTGCGGCATGCCGTCTGTCGCCTCACGGATTGAGGGTATTCAGGATGTGATCACGGACGGCCTCAACGGCCATTGTGTAATCGCACTTGATGCAAATCGTTTCGCTGACACTATCAACCTGTACGCAGAAGCACCCGGTTCACTGGACAAGATGTCGGAAACCGCCCGGTCCCACACCATTGAAAAGTTTGCGTGGTCAACTGTGTGTTCCCAGATCGTTACGACCTTGAAAACGGTGATCCAGCGCAAAAGGGAAACTGGTGACTGACGATACGGGCGGGTCAGCCGATCTCGCGTCCCCGCCAGCTTACTTTCTTGCCGGAACGCCACCGGAAGAACGCCACCCACTGCATCCCCACCAGTACAGCGACACCAAACGGATGAATGACGGCACCAAACCACGACTGGCGGAATATGGCTGTCATCAGGAACCGCATCACCCACGGCAAGGCCGCGGCAATGATCGCCAGCCGCATCGTGTCTTCTGTTGCACCTGCCATCCAGGCAACAACAGCCATGATCGGCGGCAGTACGTGACCACCAAGCAGCAATGTGGTCCACACGGGCAGGCCGACGGGCGTCGCCATGCCTTCATGGGCATTCTTCATCAGGCCTGAGAAAACCTCCGGACCGGTTTCGTACATACGGGTTGCGGAGATATCAGTGATATCCACCAGGTCGGTGCGATGGCCGCCGGTGCGAAAATGCCTGGGCAACATGACCCCGTCATGAATGCACTCGCGAATACGTTCATGACCGCCGACTTCTCGATAGGCATCCATCTGGACCGCGATAAGCTGCCCGCATGCGGTCGCAAACATCGCGGAATTGGTAAATTTCACGCCGGGAAACGGCAGATAGCCAAGCAGTACGGTATGGATCAGCGGTATCAGCGTCTTTTCCCAGAAGCTGCCGGTGATCTGGCGCGGAAAGCCGGACAGAAGCTTAAGCTGCGGCCTGCGGGTAAACTCCGATGCGATCCGAGAAAGCGCGTCCGGCTCAAGCGTCACATCCGCATCGAGGAACACGGCATAAGGATTGCGGGCCTCGCTCGACAGGAAATGGCAGGCATTGGTCTTGCCCAGCCAGCCTTCCGGCAAGGCACGGGTCGTAACCAGTTTCAGCCGGGGATCGGACTTTGCCATGTCATTGACGATCCGGGCGGTGCGGTCGGTGGAACTGTCGTCGGCTACAATGACCTCAAACTCCACCCCGGTGCAGGCAAGCACCGATTCAAGCACCGGCGTTATCCGGGCTTCCTCATTGCGCGCCGGTATAAGCACAGAGAGCTTCGGCAGGCCTGCTTCGGCCTGCTTTTTGATCGGGCGGTACAGCAGCAGATTTATGGCGCCCAACACCGCCGGGATCAATGCCAGCACAAACACAACCTGCACAATGAGTTCCAGCATAGAGCCTCAATCTTTCCTGATGTCCGTGTGACCGGCGGAGAATTTCTCGCCACGCAGCAATGCTTTCAGATAGCGCCAGCGATCATACACCGGGTTCACTCCGCTCTTTCCGTCAATGAATGTAACGAACGGCTCCGGATCGCGTGCCATGACGGCGCGCGCAAGCTCGTCCTGCGCATCGCCAAGTTCGGTTTCCAGCCGGACTTTCCAGGCGTCCGGTTCCAGCGTTTCAGTGCTGGTATCTATCTGATTACCGAAGTTCACCAGTATCTCCGGGCGCGGTTCGTCCCAAAACACCAGTTCCATGGCAAGAGGCTGCAAAATGGCACCGCAATCTGCCGCCAGCCGCGCAAGGCCAGGCTTGAATTCAACCGGCCGCGCCCGCGCATCGGTAAACTCGCCCTGAGGCGTTATCAGCAATACCTTGCCGGGCGTCGCCAGCATGCCGCGCGAAACCTGGAGGAAACGTGCCGCGCCACGCGCTGACTCCTTTTCGACACCAAAGATGCCGATCTTCTTCATGAAGTTGTATTTCTTCAGCGCATCCGCATCCATCGGCCCGAAAGCCAGATGGTCTGGCAGAAAGCTGTCCGCCAGCATTATCAGGACCAACGGGTCATACCAGCCTGGATGATTGGAGAAGTAAATGACCGAGCGCCCGGCTGGGACCGGCCGCGGCGTCTCATTCAGGATGCGGAAACCGTTGAACTTCTTCGCCAGCATGCGCCGGACATAGAGGTTGAAAAAGCGGGTGACACGCGGCGAGTGCCGCCCGATCACCTCGTCTGCTGCCTTCTGGTTTCGGCTGTTCATACCTGCTTTATAGGATCACGATGCTTTAATGTCATCCGTCCAGGTGCTGCACAGCTTGCTTTTGGCAAGGCGGATGGTCGCAGGAAACCTGCTTATACAACAATATCCTGGGCGAGCAGGTCACTGGAAATCCGCGCCGATTCAAAAATCACCGGCAGACCCGAGCCGGGATGGGTGCCACCGCCGACCAGATATACCCGCTCGAGGTCCTCATAGCGGTTATGGGGCCTGAAACACAGCATTTGCGTCAGGTTGTGGCTCATATTGAACGTGGCGCCCTTGTAGATGTGCATATCGGCTTCCCAGTCGTCCGGTGTCACAACCTTTTCATAGCGGATGCGATCGCGGATATCCGGATAACCGGCCAGTTCCAGCCGGTCGAGAGTTTTTTCGCGGAACTCGGCGGCTTCCTTTTTCCAGTCGATATTGTCGGTGCGATGCGGTACCGGCACCAGCACATAGACGGTCGAATGCCCCTCCGGCGCCAGCGTATCATCGGTGATGGAGGCATTTTGCACATAGAATGACGGATCCTTCGGCAGCACCTTTTTCACCTGGATCTCGTCAATATTGCCTTCAAAGTCCTCAGCCAGGACAATGGTGTGATGCGGCACATGATCAAGACTGCCTTCAATGCCGAGATAGAGCATGAAGGTTGAACAGGAGAACTCCTGCTTCTCAATCTTGCGGTCATTCCATTTTTTGCGCATGTCATTGGGCACAAGTTTCGGCAAGACATGAGCGAAGTCCGCATTGACCACCAGCCCGTCCAGTTCGATGGTCTGCTTGTTGGTGGTGACGGACGTCGCCTTTTTGCCATCAAAGCCAATGCCGGTGACTTCTTCTTCCAGGCGCAGTTCCACGCCCATTTCCACTGCTATGTCAGCCATGCGCTGCATAACCGCGTTGCAGCCGCCAACCGGATGCCAGATGCCGTACTCATGTTCAAGGAAGGCAAGGATTGTAAACAGCGACGGGCATTTGAACGGTGACATGCCAAGATATTTTGCCTGGAACGAAAACGCGCGGCGCACTCGCGGATCCTTGAAATAGTGCTCCAGATCTCTTTCCAGCGACATGTGCGGCTTCAGCTTCGACAGTGCTTTCAGTACATTCGGGCGCATGAAATCCGTCATGCTCAGGAACGGGTTTTCCAGCACGCCGCGGAACACATCCAGTTTCTTGCGGTTGTCGCGCATGTAGCGGTCAAGATTGGCCGCATCAGACGGTGACAGTTTCGCAATTTCGGCTTTCATGGCTTCTTCACCGGATACCACGTCAAGGTGGCCGCCGGCTTCATGAACAACCCGGTACATGGGATCAACCCGCTTGATCGGTACTTCGCGCCACAGGTCATATCCGCAATAGGTGAATATCTCCGACAATATGCGCGGATACAGGAAGAAGGTCGGGCCGATATCAAATGTATACCCGTCCTCCCTGATGGCGCCCGTGCGCCCGCCGACACCCGCCTGACGTTCAATCAGGGTGACCTCATAGCCTTTGCGCTTTAAGATCATGGCTGTCGCAAGGCCACCCGGGCCGGCACCGACAATTACAATTCGTGGAGTTGAAGCTGGCATAGGAGAACTCTGTACCTGTGCTGTTTAAGCAATGAATGATTTTCCGGATCACGCCCACCCCTGAACAATCCGGTTATAGAGAACGGCTGGAGCTTATTAACGCCATGCACACGATAATAGAACCCCCAAATCTCTACGACGAATTGCCGCTTGCAGATTATCCCCACGATAAAGTCTTTTCAGATAGGTTGGATCAGGTTCGGGTTTTCTTTTCCCGGCAAACCGTTTACCTGTCTATTCGACGTCGCGGCCGCCACATGCGCCGCCCAAACATCGTGATCCAGCAAGGATATCGCCAGCGCCATGTCGGCCATCTCCGTCAATCAGCTCTGCAAGTCTTATGACGGCCGCCAAGCCGTGAATGAATTATCATTTGAGGTTCAGAAAGGCGAGACATTTGCATTGCTTGGCCCAAATGGAGCCGGCAAGACCACAACCATTGAAATTCTTGAAGGCTACAGAAAGGCTGACAGCGGCCGTGTTTGCGTTCTTGGCCTGAACCCTGAAACCCAAGGCGCGGAGCTGAAGCGCCGCACCGGGCTGGTGTTACAGACAACGGCACTGGAGCCTGAACTCACAATCCGGGAAACCATTACGGCATTTGCCCGGCTGTACCGTGAACCCCGTGACGTCGGCGCAGTGCTGGTTGATGTCAACCTGGCCCATTTGCAGGACAACCGGGTCGGTATCCTGTCGGGTGGCCAGAAACGGCGGCTGGAGATTGCACTGGGCATTGTCGGCGACCCGGAGCTGGTGTTTCTGGATGAACCAACGACCGGTCTCGACCCTGAAGCACGGCGCAAGATCTGGGCGCTGATTCAACGCCTCAACTCCAATGGCTGCACGATTGTGCTGTCGTCGCACTACATGGACGAGGTACAGGCTCTGGCCAGCCACATGGCAATTATGGTCGACGGGCAAATCGCGGCAGAAGGCCGGCCGCTCGATCTGCAACGGCAGCACTGCACCCACGCGACGATCCGGTTTGACGCAGACGGCAAGCTGCCCGCCGGCTTCCCGGCCAAACTGGCACCCGTCACCGAGGTGCACGACGGCCATGCCGAACTCGTGGTGGAAGACCCCATCCCTGCACTGAGTACGCTGATGTCCTGGGCCCAGACCAGCGGATATGATCTCAGTTCGGTTTCGGTTACCAGGCAGAGCCTGGAAGACATCTACCTGCAACTGGTGTCACAGCGCCAGGCCAAGCCGCAAAGTGACACGCCATGATGCTGGTTCAAGAAGCGATACATCAACTGCGCCTGTTTACCAGACGCCCGGCTGCCGTGTTCTTCGTGGTTGCCATGCCTTTGGTGTTGCTGATCGTCCTGACGCAATTGTTCGGCAATGAAAAAATCCAGGGCCTGGGGCTCAACACGGCACAGTTCTACACTCCGGCCCTGGCCGTCTTCGGTGTTGTGATGGCCTGCTTCACCTATCTGGCAGTGTCGACTGCAACCGCTCGTGATCTCGGTATTCTGAAACGGGTCCGCGGTACGCCGATGCCGCCGTGGGTCTATATCTGCGCCCGGATCATGGCTGTTTCGGTGATCGCCTTCATCTCCCTGCTGCTGGTGATTGCGACCGGGGCGCTGGCCTTCGGCGTCGAAATCATCTGGGAGCGGGTGCCGGCGGCGATAGTAGTGGCGGTAACGGGTGCTCTGTGCTTTGCATCGCTCGGCATGATGGTCACCGCGTTGTTCCGGTCCAGTGAAACGGTTCAGGCGGCAAGCAGCGCTGCAATCATGCCACTGGCCTTCGTGTCAGACATATTTGTGCGTCCAAGCACGGAGACTTCCGAATGGGTACCGCTGATCGGCAACCTGTTTCCACTGCGGCATTTCTCCGTCGCGTTCCAGCGCGCCTTTGACTACGCCTATGAAGGCAACGGGTTTGCCCTGCCGGACGCAGATGGCGTAGTCTACTCCATCTTGCCTCACATGGGCGTCATGGCGTTGTGGGGCATTGGGGCAGCGATTATCGCAGCGCGGTTTTTCCGGTGGGAAGCGCGCGCGATCTAGGCTGAAACAGGTATCTGCGAGGCAGATTTGAGCGAAGCACCGGATATATCCGATCCTGTTGTCAACCCGGATGGCCGCCAGTCTGCGACGGCGGCGGCGGTTCAACGCGGCACAGGCAGGATGCTGCTCAGTGCGGGTTTTGCCAGTGTTTCCGAACTGTCCCTGGCCAATGGACGCCGTGCCGACCTGATCGCCATAAATGCCAAAGGTGAAATCTGGATTGTCGAAATCAAGTCGTCACCGGCAGACTATCTTTCAGACCATAAATGGCACGACTATATGGCGTATTGCGACCGGTTCTACTTTGCCATTCCGCCGGACATGGACCCGGGCCTGATTGATGAAACCGCCGGGTTGATGATCGCTGATGCATGGGGAGCGGAAATCATTCGTGAAGCGTGCGAAGCCAAACTGTCGGGCGCCAGGCGCAAGGCGGTCACATTGTTGCTGGCCCGCTCGGCGTCCTTGCGCCTGCAATCAACCATAGACACAAATGCAAACGGTATTTAGAGCGAGGTGAGGTTGAATTGGATCATTTGACCGCGGCGATTTTGGTCGCTGGCTAGGCGGATTGCGCGCGGTGGTGTTGTTCACCACAAGCGCAAGCCAACGACGCCAGAGGGCAAAATCGCCCGGCCCTTTCATCAAATGTTCCAATTCAACCTCATCTCGCTCTAGCGCGGTGCGCGCTTGGCGAGAATGCGCTGCAAGGTGCGGCGATGCATGTTCAGGCGCCGTGCGGTTTCAGAGACATTGCGATTGCACAATTCGTAGACCCGCTGGATATGCTCCCAACGCACCCGATCTGCTGACATCGGATTTTCCGGCAGTGCAGCACGCGCATCCGCCTGGGCCATCAGCGCACCATAAACTGCATCGGCATCAGCGGGCTTCGACAGATAGTCGGCAGCCCCGATTTTCACCGCAGACACGGCAGTGGCGATATTGCCGTATCCCGTCAGAACAACAGCGCGAGCCTCGGGACGGACTGTGTGAAGGGCTTCAACAACGTCAAGACCATTGCCGTCTTCAAGGCGCAAATCGACAACCGCATAGGCAGGCGGATCGCGTTTCACTTCGCCCATGGCTTCTGCGACGGACTGTGCCATACGCACATCAAAGCCGCGAGATTCCATGGCCCGGCCAAGCCGCTGCAGAAACGGACGATCATCATCCACCAGCAAAAGTGTCTTCGGCCCGTCGATCTCGTTGTCACTCATCAATTCAAATCCCTGATACTGCAAGCAAATCTCACAGCAATATAGTTCCTGGATCAGGATGATTGCCGGTTGAACCAACCAACAAACATGAACCTGATCGCTTCCAAAGTGTTATAGCAACTTTATGGGTTCGTACGAACCCATGTTGCCATAAGGCCGCGCCGTTCTTACAGCAATTTGGCCCAGCGTGGTAAAAATCACAAGTCAGTCTGTCCGGGTTGCGCCATCTCGACGATCTCACGCGGCCAGACAATGCGAACCACGGCTCCGGTTTCAGGCAAGGCCCGGTTTGCCAGATTGACCTGGGCACCCGATCGTTCCAGCAGTGTTTTGGCGATAAAGAAGCCAAGTCCCATGCCGCCATGGCCTTCCCGCCTGATCCGCTCATCCTCGCCAAACCGGCTGCGGCTGGTAACATAAGGATCGCCGAGGCGATCCATGACAGCCTGGGAAAACCCGGTACCATCGTCCGAGATGGTCAGGCTGATCTGCTCCAATGACCAGGAAATGCGAACCGTCACTCTGGTCTTTGCAAAATCGACGGCGTTCTCCATCAAGTTTACCAATGCGTATTTTATGGCCGTGTTGCGCATCAGAACCGGCTCCGTCAGCGGATTGCCGCTGCGATCCGATTTTGGCTGCACATCAAACAGAATGGCGATGTCGGGCGAATTGAGGGGTCCGGCGATTTCTTCTGCAAGTGCCGTCATGCGCACGGTCTGCATCATCGCATCCGACTGGTTGTCCCGTTTTGACAGGCGCGACAGGATTTCACGGCAGCGTTCGGACTGCGAGACGAGCAGGTCTAGATCCTCATCATGATGGCCGTCCAGTTTGAGTTCGCGTTTGAGCTCCTTGGCAACGAGCACAATGGTGGCGAGGGGCGTGCCGAGTTCGTGGGCGGCCGCTGCTGCCAATCCATCCAGTGCCGACAATTGCTGCTCATGGGCGAGTGCGACCTCGGTGGCCGCCAGCGCGTTGGCCATGTCACGCGCTTCGCTGGCAACCCTGTTGACATACAGGGTGGAAAAAATGATGCCGCACACCAGAGCGGCCCACAGGCCGGTCTTGTACAGGTTCGGCAGCGCAAACGACTGGTCGGGATGCCATGGCAGCGGCAGATGGAAAACCGCCAGAAAAGTGGTTATGACCACCGCCAGCCCGGCCAGCAGAACCGTGCGCGGCAACGGCAAGGTGGCCGCGGAAACCGTAACCGGCACAATAAACAGGAATGCAAACGGATTGGACAACCCGCCTGTCAGGTACAGCAATGCCGCCAGCTGGAAAATGTCATAGGCCAGCAACAGTGACGAGTAGCGTTCGTGCAGACGCGCCGTCACGCTCCAACTGAGTGACAGGGAGATATTCACCCAGGCCGACAGGGCGATGAAGATGGTGCATAACCAGATCGGCAGGCTAAAACCCATACCGAAATATACCCACAAGACCGCAAATGTCTGTCCGGCAACCGCAAGCCAGCGCAGGCGGACCGAGGTGCGCAACCGCAGCCCCTCGTGGGTAAAGAATGTGCCGGCAATTCGTGAGGTGGGGCCGATTGCACCGGCCAGGACGTTGGAGACCGTATTGGACATAAGTTTTCGTTGCTTTCCGCTCAGTTTTGCTGCCGAACCGGCAAGGACTGCTGGTCAGACTAGAGTATTTCCTGCGAAAAGGGACATCCCAGTGGTGAAAAACCGCCGCGACAGTAAAACGCAAAGCGCGCGAATGCCTTCAAAACCGGCATCAGGCCTGAACAGCCATGGCGCACCCACGACATTGTGACCTGTTGCCGCTTTGCCATGCAGGCTGGCACGGGTATGAATGCCGCCATGAAAAAATCTACTGCAATCCTCGCCATCTCCTGCCTGCTGCTGGCAACCGGCATCGGCGCGAGTGCACTATTGTTTGCACCGGACACCTCAAAAACCAGTGTGGTCAGTTCCGGAACAGCGCTGGTTGGCGGGCCGTTCGAAGCAACCAATCAGGACGGCAAGCGGGTCAGCGAACAGGACTTTCTCGGCAAGCACACGCTGTTTTATTTCGGCTTCACGTTCTGCCCCGATATCTGCCCGGCTGAATTGCAGGTGATTTCCGCGGCCTTGAACGACATTGCCGGGGCCGAAGACAAATTCAATCTCGCCTTCGTGACCATTGATCCCGCCCGCGACACGCCTGACATCATGAAGCAGTATGTGGCGCATTTCTGGCCGGGGACCATTGGTCTGACCGGCTCAGCCGAGGACATCCGGAAGATTGCCGCTGCCTACCGGGTTTACTATACCAAGGCCGGCGGTGAGAATGCCGACAAGGACAGCTATCTCATGGATCATTCGAGTATCACCTACCTGATGGGCCCGGATGGCAAGTTCATTCGTCACTTCCCGTTCGGAACATCTGCGGACGATATCAAGAAAGCCCTGGTCGACATCACAAGCGGTTGAAAAGTCTCAAAACCTGATCAGGTATACTTTCGCTGCAAGGCGCGGTTGAGCGATTGCCCTTGTGTACATTATAGTGCTATGTTGCAGCGCAGCAATTCAAGTTCAAGCCCGCACGGGCACATGGTGATCCCTCAATGCTTTACATGATGTATGAAATGAACCACGCAGCGATTGCGCCGCTGCGAATGGCTGCAAAATACGGCCACCATTTCTGGACCAATTCGACCAATCCGGTTGCCAGTTCAGAACTTGGCCGTTCATATGCAGCGTCGCTCGAGATGTTCGAGCGTCTGACCAGACGCTATGGCAAGCCGGAATTTGCCATTACATCCACAGAGGTCGAGGGCAACAGGTGCACGGTACAGGAAAACAGTGTCTGGGAAAAACCGTTCTGCCGCCTGCTGCACTTCAATCGGCAGTTTGAAATTGCCCCTTCCGAGCCCAAGCAACATCAGAAGATACTGATTGTCGCTCCGATGTCCGGACACTATGCGAGCTTGCTGCGCGGTACTGTCGAGTCCATGCTGCCACACGGTGATGTGTACATTACCGATTGGGTGGATGCACGAGACGTGCCGGCCTCACAAGGCAGCTTCGATCTGGATGACTACATCGACTATATCATTGAAATAGTTCAGCATCTTGGTAAAAATGTCCATGTCATGGCGGTGTGCCAGCCAACCGTTCCGGTGCTGGCCGCCATATCTCTTATGCACCAGCGCAAGGATAAACTGCTGCCGGCATCGATGATGTTGATGGGCGGGCCTATCGATACCCGCCGCAACCCGACCACAGTCAATAAGCTGGCAACCGAGCGCGGCATAGACTGGTTCAGGCGACATGTCATCGTGCGGGTTCCTTTTCCAAATGCCGGCTTCATGCGCCAGGTCTATCCCGGCTTCCTGCAGCTGTCGGGTTTCATGACCATGAATCTGGACCGGCATCTTGATGCCCACCGCGAGCTGTTCGGGCATATGGTTGAAGGTGACGGCGACTCGGCTGAAAAACACGAAGAATTCTACGACGAGTATATGTCGGTGATGGATCTGACAGCAGAGTTTTATCTGCAGACAGTGGACAAGGTGTTTGTGAAACAGGCGCTGCCAAAGGGCGAATTCACCTATCGCGGCCAACTCATAGAACCTGCTTCGATTACCGAAACGGCGCTGATGACAATTGAGGGTGAAAAGGACGACATTTCCGGCATCGGGCAATCTGAAGCCGCACATGAACTGTGCACCAGCCTGCCGAAGAAAATGCGCGACCATCACCTGCAGGAAAAAGTTGGCCATTACGGCGTGTTCAACGGATCCCGTTTCCGGGCTCATATTGTGCCGCGTATCGTTGCGTTCATGCACAAGCACAACCACAAGGCCTGATACCTGCAAGCAAACCGGTTTCCTGTGGCGCGCAAACGCCGGTTGGTTTTGATCACAGGCGGAGAATACTTTCACGGCACCCGCTGTACGGGCGAATCAGCTATTATCCGGACATGTCTCTTTCACCCCTGAAACGCCTGTTCACTCCCGACCCCGGCAAGCCGGAGGGTCCGGACAGTTTGCTGATTGACGGCCGTGAAGTGCCGGTGCGGTATCGCGGAAATGCGCAGGCCCGGCGCATCATCATGCGGATGGAAAAAAACGGGCAGGGCATTGTGCTGACCGTGCCGCCGGGCACCAGCGCACAGGCGGCACATGAGTTTGCCCTCACCCAGGCCGCCTGGATATGGCAGAGACTTGCGCCGGAAGACCAGGAGCAGTTGCCCGAGACACTGGCAGGTCGCAGTATTACCATTCGCGACACCGAGCATGTGATTGAGCTCGCCACCGGGCGCGGTGCACCGGTTCACCTTCGTGATCTGCCGTCGCCACGGCTTGTGGTTCGTGGTGATGCAGACCATATGCGGCGCCGGATTACCGACTTTCTGAAACGCGAGGCACGCCAAGACCTGGAAAAGGCATCACGCGGCTATGCCGACGCCATGCAGGTTGAATTCTCACGGATCAGCGTGCGTGACACCACGACCCGCTGGGGATCATGTTCAAGTACCGGAACACTGTCCTATTCATGGCGCTTGATCATGGCGCCGCCAAATGTGCTGGATTATGTGTGTGCCCATGAAGTCGCCCACATCGAGCAAATGAACCACGGACCTGAATTCTGGAAGCTGGTTTACCGGCACTGCCCGCACACGGACTTCGCCAGGAACTGGCTGAAGCGGCAGGGGCACTGCCTGCACAAACTGCCGGTATGATTTCATCTTACTAGGGCGTGGACTCATGATTGCTTAGCCAGAGCCTGATTGCCGCAAGTTTGATGAAGGCTAGGAAATTCTCGGCAAACTTTTCGTATCTGGTAGCAATCCGGCGGCATTGCTTAATGCGGTTGAAGAAGCGTTCCACGTGATTGCGGTCTCGATAAAGGTGCGGGCTAAAGGAGATCGGGTTTTTCCTGTTGCTTCTTGGTGGAATGTTTGCCCAAACCCCACTGTCCTGCACAAACTTCCGAATTGCATCTGAATCATAAGCCTTGTCGGCGAAAAGCAAGCCCTGTGACTGAAGGTTGCTTGATAGTTCAACGGCAATCAGGCTGTCATGTTCCTGTCTGGGACTGAGTGCAAGTTGTACCGGCGGACCACGGCCATCAACCACGACATGAATCTTCGTCGTCAGCCCACCTCGGGATCGGCCTGTGCAATATGCCTCGTCACGTTTGATACAAGACCCATGCTGATGGACGCGCACAATCGAACTGTCGATCATTTGTACATCGGCGCTTTTCACGTTTGAGATGGCATCCAATATGCCGCTCCACACACCAGCTCGTTGCCACCGAACAAACCGGTTGTAGCAAGTTGTGTTAGGGCCATAGGTGGCGGGCAGGTCACGCCACGGAGCACCGAGCGCAGAACCCAGAAGATGCCATTGAGCACACGTCGATCATCGACGCGGGCCACAGCTCTCGGTTTTGTGGGCAAAATTGATTGGATGATAGTCCATTCGGCACTTGTAAGGGCATAGCGCGTCGTTAAAGCTCCGTTTTGGAGCTTGAATCATGTGCGTTCGATGCGCCGCAAGTGCATTAACCGATGCCCGCAAAGCAACCGAAAGCGGACATATGTTCTGCATGTGCTGATGCCTGCTTTTGACCCAGCTGAGACATCCGAATGGCTACCGACACAAGGCGTGGCTGGTGTCTATATCTGCTGCCACGCGAAGTCAGTGCGCTCAAGATGGCGAAAGTCAGGTTTAGGTCAAGACACTGCCTTTGCGCGGCTTGTTTTTTCCGCGCTACTCAGTCTCATCCGGCAGAGTGACCACGCCAAAGCTGCTGGACGGCTTGTCTATCGACGGATCACTAAACTCCTTTGTGTGCAACCCGCGGCTGATCAGTTCACGAATGGCGGCGGCTCTGCTTGGCAGCCGGTTTTCAAAACGCCAGTCGTCAATAGCCTTGATCTCCGCGTCACTCAGCATGACTTGCAGCTTTTCGGTTCGCTTACCGCCTGTAGCGCTCATCGGTGCTGGTATCCACGCAATTGTTCGATTTCTACGTAACTGGAGTAAGTGATGTAAGCTGGATTGTCTAGTGAAGTGATGCCTCCGCCATCTGATCAGTTGGCCACCCAATATCCACCGACTGCTCTACACGCGCAGGTTAGGCAAGTGCATCACTCTACATCGCATACCTACCTTAACTATATGAAATAATTTGATTTTTTGTTCTAAACGCCTATATCCTCCATAGGTATTGAAGGCGAGGCAACCTGTAACTTCCAGCATTGCTACAAGGCACTGAACGAGAGGACAAAAAAACATGAGCAATACAGTTTTCAACATGAAGACAGACGTAGAGAACCCCAAGATAGGAGTAGAGGGCAAAAATCTGCTTGCTTCAAATGTAGTTGCCTGCGTCGCAGATAGTTATCTGCTGATGGTCAAGACGCAAGCCTATCACTGGAACGCGGTTGGGCCACTGTTCCATTCGCTACATCAGTTGACGGAAGAGCAGTATAACAACCTGTTCAAGGCAATTGATGAAATGGCGGAGCGTGTCCGGGCTCTTGGCTATCCTGCTCCCTACAGCATTACGGACATGATTTCGCATTCGGGGATCAGCGAGAATGTGGGCAATCCGACGACGGAACAGATGATCACTAACCTCATTAATGATCACGAGATCGCAGCCCGCCGATTTCGCCAATCAGTTGCCCGCGCTGAAGAAGCAGCCGACGTGGTGACTGCCGACATGCTCACCGCTCGGATGGCGTTTCACGAAAAGGCCATCTGGATGTTGAGCGCACTGCTGGCCAAATAGCCTGGCAGCATTTTCAAACTCCAAACTCAACGAAAGGATCCGAAATAATGAGTATGAAACAAGCATATATCGACAAAATTCAGGCCCGCCTCAACGAATGGGATGCGGAAATCG
>Ga0316187_10003340_pt1 | contig 13970 bp, 6 predicted proteins | sample CroRivburrow1_MG_FD_204927 | JGI IMG/M metagenome (GOLD analysis project Ga0316187, IMG submission 204927) | Coastal sediment microbial communities from Maine, United States - Cross River worm burrow 1 | ecosystem: Environmental > Aquatic > Marine > Coastal > Sediment | place: USA: Maine...
CTGCTTTTTTGGTGCATGAACTTTGCTCGCTGGATGTGTGGTGGCATCTGGTTATTGGCAGAGACATTCTGCAAACCTTTCAGGTTCCAGAGATTAATATCTATTCTGCCGGTGCGCTCAATCAACCCTATCATGATTCACACTGGTTGTTTCAGGTCGTGTTGGTCATTTTTCACTCCCTAGCTGGACTCAATGGCCCGATATTTTTTATGGTGCTGATTTGGGGGCTGACACTTCTTGTTGTTTACCGTGAGACTCAAACCTATAGCGGCACGGCTGCGGCAGTTTTTATAACTTTTTTGGTTATGGGGGCATCGGCTGAGCGATTTTTGCCTCGGCCTGAGATTATTACCTTTCTGATGATAGCGCTATTTTATCCGCTGCTACGGCGGGCCAAATACCAGACAGCAGTTCAGGTGTCCTTTTTAGTGGTGTTGCAGATTATCTGGGTCAATAGCCATGGCCTGTTTGTGATTGGCCCCTTCATGGTGGGTTGTTACTGGCTGTTTCATGCCATCTGTTTCGCACGTGGTAAAGAGAATCACTTTTATCGGCTTTCTGTGGTACTGCTGCTGATTTGCCTGAGCCTGTTGGTATCACCCTATGGTACAGGTGCTGTGGAGTATAGCCTGCTGCTGTTTAGTGAAGTGGGTAAGGATGCGCCGGGCTATATGCAGGCGGTAAATGAGTTGAGTCCCACCTTTGGTGAGGCGGCAATGGGGGCTTCAGCTGTCTGGTTTTTTGTGGCACTCATGGTATTGGTGGTGGTCTCGGTTGCGCTTAATCTAAGGCAGCTTTCTATTCCACGGCTTTTGATTGTCGGAGCACTCTGTCTGGCGGCATTCACGGGGCGGCGCAATATTGTGCTTTTTGCGCTGGCTTCGGCTCCTTTTGTGGGAGAGCACTTAGCCTGTAAATTGTCCCAGCATACAGTTAAGCCAAATATCGATAAGGCTTTGAAGGGAGTGCTGCTGGTGGTGCTTATGGGCTGGAGTGCATATCCACTATCGGGTGCTTATTATCTTGATATGGAGATCCCTGCCCGTACCCGATTGGGAGTGACGCCTGATTTTTTCCCACACGGGCTGCCTGATTTTATCAAGCGGCACAATATCCAGGGGCAGGTCTACAACACCAATCGGCTTGGGGGCTTCTACCTCTATCATCTCTATCCTGATCGTATTCCATTTCTGGATGGTCGTTGGGAGATCTATGGCGCGCCGTTTTTTATGGCCAAACAAGAGGCATTAACAAGCTTTCCGAGGTGGAAGCGGTGGGCTGCAAAATATGATATTCACTCTGCACTGTTGCATCACACCTCTCCGGAATCAGTGATGTTGGCTCCAGCGCTTTATCAAGATCCTGATTGGTCATTGGTCTACTACGATTATGCGGCTTCATATTTTGTGAAAAATGATGCCCTGGGGAGTGCCCAACCAATTATTTTTTCTTCCGCTTCAGTTATTCCAGCTGATGATGTGCGGCCTGATAGCCGTCTTATATTAAATGCCTTTTACCGCAACATGGGGCTAAAAGCACTGTTGCTTGCTAACCTTGAAAAGCTGCTCCCTGCCGGGTTGCACACGCAAAATATAATATTTGAACTGGCTAAAATTAATCTGGATCTAAATCATCTTGAGCAGGCAGCTAACTATTATTTGCAACTGCTTGAGTCGGATGTTTTACACACGGAAGCACTTTCTGATCTATCATTTATCTATTATCAGAAACAACAGTTTGTAAAATCATTGGCATACTCTGAAAGAGCTGTAAGCAGTGCGCCAAATAATCTGGATGTGCAATTTAATCACAGCCTGGTGCTTGTGGCGTTGAATCGCAAACAGGATGCAATTGATGTAATCAATGCAATACTAACGGCTAAGCCAGATTACGCGAAGGCAAGATACTTACAGCAACAACTTCAGTAAATAATAATTATGATTCATGGTAAAAGAATTGCAGTAGTAATGCCTGCCTATAATGCTGAAGCGACACTAAGGCAAACGTTTAGTGAGGTGGATTCTGATTTTGTTGATGATGTCATCCTGGTGGATGACGCAAGCTCAGATCACACTGCAGCTCTTGCTAAAGAGCTAGGGATAAAGACCATTGTTCATCTTGAGAATAAAGGTTATGGCGCAAACCAAAAGACATGTTACCAGGTGGCGCTGCACCGTGAGGCGGACGTCGTTATCATGTTGCACCCTGACTATCAGTACACGCCAAAGCTGTTAGTGGCTATGGCCTCGATGGTGGCAGTGGGTGCTTATGATTCTGTTCTTGGTTCCAGAATACTGACTGAGGGTGCGCTGAAGGGTGGCATGCCACTCTATAAATATATTGCTAACCGAGTGCTTACGCTATTTCAAAATACATTGATGTCAAAAAAACTTTCTGAATACCACACAGGTTATCGCGCTTTCTCCCGAGAGGTTTTAGAGACTTTGCCGCTCAATGAAAATTCAAATGACTTTGTGTTTGATAATCAGATGTTGGCGCAGATTGCCTATTTTGGGTTTTCTATTGGTGAGGTCTCCTGTCCAACAAAATATTTTAAAGAGGCTTCCTCTATAAATTTTCAACGTAGTGTAATCTATGGTTTAGGTGTAGTTTATACATCAATACTCTATCGCTTAAATAAGTGGGGTATTGCTCGCAGCAGAATATTTAATAAGGCGGGTTGTAAATTAAACTAATATTTCGTTATTCATTGTTATTTGAAAGATGTAATTAATATAAATTTAGGAGTCATCATGAGAACGCTAATTACCGTGCTGTCTGTTCTGCTGCTGTTGCTATTGGCAGGTTGCCAAACAACAGCACCCCGGGCAACTAGGGGTAGTGTTGAGGTTGCCACAGATAGTGCAAGGTTTAAACTATACTTTTCAGATCGTGAAAAACAGTTAATTCACAGGCATTATAAAGACGTCAAAAAGCATAATAAAAAACATAAAAAGAAGTATAAAAAGAAGCAGAAACATATGCCACCTGGCTTGGCCAAGAAAAAGCATTTGCCACCTGGGTTGAAAAAACGGTTAGCTAAGAAGGGTTCTCTGCCGCCTGGACTGCAGGGTAGAGATCTGCCCATAGATCTAAAGAGGCATATGCATTGGTTGCCAACTGACTATATTAGGGTGATTGTAGGGTCAGATATTGTTTTGATGAATAAAAAAACGCGCGTCATATTTGATGTGATGCTGGATGCAGTGTTTGATTGATAGGTTAAACTGTACTGCTAGCAGCACTCTTTAAACTCATCATTGATGGCTATATTGGTATGCTCCATGTATGCACATAGACGTGCAGCATGGTTCTTATCATCTTGATTTAGTTTTTGAAATGTCTTATTTAAAATTGAGCTTTGATCTTTATTCATAAAATCCTGGTAATGAATCTCTCCTGCGGTTAGCTCGAGCTTAAGCGCAACATTAAATGCTTCTTCTGCTGATGGTGCTGTTTCTGTGTATCTATCTATGAGTGATATTATTGTGGCATTTGAATCCTGAAGTCTTTGTAAATTTGAAGATAAGAGATCATCTGGTGCTTTTCCTATGGGTTCAAAATGCTCCTTTATGGATCTAATTAAAGAAGCGTGATTTTCCTCTTCAAGATGTAGTTGCCACCAAAATTTTTTATGATCGGGGAATGTTTCGTAAAATAACCGATAGAGTTTTCCGACATTCAATTCAAGCAGAATGGAGTTGTTCAGCATGCTGGATAGCTTGTCGTTCATCATGAATACTCTATGTTATGAGATATAGCTATATCTATTGTGCACAATAAATGTGGCTTACTTTAGATATTGTATTTGGCTTAATGCTTGTTTTTTATAGATGCAAAAAGTGCATTTACTGAAGCCTTTTTCGCTGAATTTGTCGTTTAAACTTTCCAAGTCGGATGAATGGTTTAGGGTGTCTTTTACATCCCAACAGTTTAGGCAACTCTGGCTGCTGTGCATAATGCAATCGGTTTTTGTACAAGCGTAATATTCAAAACATTTTTCCATCACATTGCTCCTAAATAGCTATCGACCTTCAATATGAAAGTGAGCACATGTTTTGGTTGTGTGGTGGGCAGCAGGTAACCATATATTATATATAGATAATCACTTGTTGATATGGATTCTAAGTAAGAGCTATAAGGTGTTGTGGCTTTTGGAAAGCAAAATGGCATAACGGTTCCAGCTAATACGGTAAGCCATATCCAGTTGACTGTGACTGAGGTGTAAAGCTATTTATCAACATAATTTTGACGAATGTCAGTATGCTGAGCTTTTCCTCTGCAATGATCCTGCATTGATGTAATGTGCGTACTTAGAATATTAGTACACGCTAATGTGTTATTCAAGATGAAAGCAGCAGGTTAAGTGTGAAATGGTGAAGGGATTGTAATGCTGGTTTATTTTATAAGGTAAAAGTAGGTCTTTTAAAACATATAAGGAGTCATTATGAGGCTGCAAAATGATGTGCAACACTATGGATTGATTGCGATTTTGTTGCATTGGATTGTGGCTATGGCAGTTATTGCAATGTTTGGTCTTGGGCTATGGATGACAGCTCTGACCTATTATGATTCCTGGTATCATCGAGGCCCTTGGTTGCATAAGGGTGTTGGTGTGCTGCTTTTTCTTGTTGTCGCTGTGCGTATTGCCTGGCGCCAATTTTCTCCAGCTACAGAGCCGCTTTCCAGTCATGCGGGCTGGGAATGTCTATTGGCTAAACTGGTGCATTATCTGCTCTATCTGTTATTGCTAATGGTTATGGTTAGCGGCTATTTTATATCAACGGCTGATGGACGTGCGTTACCGGTTTTTGAATGGTTTGAGTTGCCAGCCGTACTCTTGGGAATTGATCAGCAGGCTGAAATTGCGGGTAAGATGCATCTTATATTAGCCAGCACATTACTCGGCGTGGCGGCATTGCATATGTTTGCAGCATTTAAGCACCACTTTATTGATCGGGATCGAACCTTATTACGGATGTTGGGGCGTTAACCAATGATTGACCGCATTGAGCGGGTCATTTTTAAGCAGATAAAAGGAGAGACGATATGAATAAAACAATACGTTATTTGGTGTCCATGGCATGGCTGCTTTGTATGGTGGTCAGTGCCTCAACTCAGGCTGCTGAGTATCTTATTGATACCAAAGGTGCACATGCTTCTATTAATTTTAAGATTAAACATTTGGGGTACAGCTGGTTAACGGGGCGTTTTAACCAATTTTCAGGGCATTTCACATATGACGAAAAGGCTCCCGCTGCAATGCAGGTAAAGGTTGAAATAGATACAGCCAGTATTGATAGCAATCATGCCGAGCGTGATAAACACCTGCGTAGCGCTGATTTTCTTCATGTAGATCAATATCCAAAAGCCACCTTCGTATCTACCTCCTTTCAGAAATTAAAGGATGGAAAGATGCTGTTGAAAGGGGATCTAACACTGCATGGTGTTACTCGGACTGTTGAAATTGATGTTACTCACATGGGACATGGTGCAGATCCTTGGGGCGGTTATCGGCGTGGGTTTTCAGGTACGGTTCATCTGGTGCTGGCTGATTTTGGCATTAATTACAAATTGGGGCCGGCTTCACGGGAGGTGTTTCTTGAGCTGCAAATAGAGGGTGTTCGACAGCAATAAATTATTGGATGTGGGTGTAAGCGGGTTTTGAATACTCAGTTGAGAGGAGGTTGCTGGTCTGGAAAAGTACTATGGGAGGACTGTTTTAGGTAGATTTATATATGAATGATATTTAAGTAATTTGATTCTTGTCCTAGTTTGATGAGGGGGATATCCACCTGTTTGAGTGTGGTAATATGCCGTTTGCGCGGTAGCCTGACCACATGAAGGTGGAATTTCAGTTGTAGGAAAGAGATCAAATGATGAAGGAAAGAACAACAACCCTCACAAGAATCCTGCTGGTGTTACCGCTGATGCTGATCAGCGTCATGGCCCATGGCCTGGATTTTCCACACGAGCCATCCAATCCCATTATTCCGGATCTCAACTGCCTCAGCTGCCATGACCTCAACGGCGGGCAGATCAAACTGCTGAAACCCTCAACCCCCCATCCTGAAATGGGCGTGGATGACACCAACCCGAACAACCTCTGCTGGAGCTGCCACACCGGCCCCCAGCTCGCCCCCTATCGTGTGCCCCACTCCAGCCAACAGACCGGTAACCAGTTTGGCGAATGGAACATCGAATGCAGAACCTGCCACTGGCCTCACTCTCAGCCCCAGGTTCGTGCCTTTGGAGAACAGACCTACCTTGCCTCCGGCACCGTAGACAACGTCACCTCAGGTGCCATGATCAGCACCCTGACAGACAATGAAGCAGGCTGGGAAATCGACGAACATGCCGGACGTGTTGTCTTCCCAGACATCAAAGCAACAAACGAGGTTGGCTGGCCCGCTAGCGACCTCAGCTACCGAGTACTGAGCAACACCGCAAACACCCTTACCATTGATGGTGCCATCAACCTTGAGCAGATCAGCCCAGGTGATAAGTATGTCGTTGTCTACGGCAAGCTCATCCACAGTGCCCTCGAAGTGCCGGGTACCAATGAATGGAAAACCGTCAAATTCTTCAACAACAGCGGCTCCAACTCCTATGCGGACAGCGACAGCGTGCTGGATGGCGTCTGCCAAGTCTGTCACACCAAAACAGGTCACTTCAGAAATGATGGCCAGGGTGAAGACCAGATGCACCGCAATGCCGACCGGGGCGACCCCAACGGTACCGCTGGAGAGACCTGTACCGCTAAATGCCATAAACATATCGGCGGCTTTGGCCACGGCAAGGGCTACACCAATGTTAATCTCTGCGTAGAGTGCCACGGCCATGAAGAGGGCACCTACTACATGGTGGATGGCAAATACCCCTACAATCCCGGCAATGCCTCACGCCTGTCACAGGTTCCATCCCGTGGTTTTGGCTCCACCACGGCCCACTCCACCCATACCGAGAGTTGGATTACTTCAGGCAATGGCTGGGGCGAGACGACGCCTGCCAGCGCAGGTGCTGATGATCGGCGTGGCCCAGGTATCTACTGCGATAGTTGTCACGATATTTACAATATGCCGACCTTCAAGTCGGGCACAGACCGCAATGAAGATGGCCTCTTTACATTGGATGAGACCGATGTTTGTGATTCATGCCATAGCCCCAATGGTAGTTACAATGGCGTAGAAACAGTGGGCAACTCAGTGGGTGCTAAAAATAACTGGCGCTCCAATGGTGTCTATAGTGCTGACAATATCTCCCTTAAGCCGGGCAAAGAGAGGTGGTGTGCCGGCTGTCATGATGAGCGGCATGACGCTGAGCAGTACTCATCCCATATCAATACCAGTGGCTATGATGCAACAGCCGGGATAAGTCGTAGCGTGGATGTATTTGCCCCCCCCGTTATAGGTGATGAAAATGATCCTTATAACTACGGCACCGGCTGGGGTTTCTATAAAACTGGCCATGGTTTGCCGACAGATCAGAGTATACCCTCCAGTGGTGGCTCCAAGCCTGGCCCAGGGCAGGAGTGTAATGACTGCCATGATCCCAGAATGCCGCATATTGATGGCAACCAACGCTCCTTCGATTGTGCAGATGGGTGTGATGGGGCAGAGCATCAGGCGGGCTACCGACTGAAATTGCCGTTGGTGATCCCGTTGCTGGGTAATCCTGATGTGAAAGAGTCGAACTACCAGCTCTGTTTTAGCTGTCATGATTTTGAAGCAATTACTAATGCATCAGGTGGTGGCAATGATTTGCCCAATACCACTAACTATTTTGATATCTATGAAAGCACCAAAAATCTGCATTTTCGCCATCTTAATCACAATGGCGTAATAACCTCTGTTGATTGGTCTGGAAGTTGGAACAGTCGCCTGACCTGTATTGTTTGCCACAATCCACATGGCACGAAGAATTTTGCCATGATCCGTACCGGCGACATTCTGGATGTTGATTCTAACGCTTCGGAGGGGCTTAAGAAGGGCATCAAGGTTTGGTATCGTAATGCCAATATAACCTCTGTTCCCGTGTATGGTAACCCGCCAGACCCCGCGAATCTGACCCTCTCCGCCAGTGATGGCTCCTATTTCAGAGGTGGCCTTGCAGCAGATGGCTACTGTGCTGTGGACTGTCATGGTACGACTACCCGCGAAATTATTCGCACGCCAGTACAAAATACAGATCAGCCTCCTATGTTGGTGTGGGCAGACACCCTGGGTTTTGAGATGGATGGTGTAAGTCCGGATGCAGCTGAGCCAGAGCATCGGATAACCTTCCGGGTTAAATATAGAGATTGGGATAATGATGCTCCCAATGCCATCTATGTCTGGGTGGATGTTAATAATAGCAATACCTTTGAGATGGCAGAGCGTTTCACACTGGATAAAGTTTCAGGTTCAACCCTGTCTTATAGTGCAGGGGTTGATTACATGGCCAGCATGACACTTACCAAAGTGGGCGATGGTGTTATCAAATATTACTTTGAGGCAGCGGATGGGGATGGCTCAGCCACCGGTCCGGCAACAGTAATTAATACGTTGCGTGTTCTAAATGCGATTCCAGAACTGCGCTGGAGTGGTGACACTTGGTTTGAGTCGGGTGGCGTCCACCCAGAGACGGGTGGCGACGGCACAAACTTTCTGTTTCGCGTCAAATACAGTGATGCCGATGGTGAACCACCATCTTCAATCTTGCTGCTGGAGGATCTCAATCATGATGGTGTAACTGATGGCAGTTACCCCATGATGCCAGTTGACGGCGGTGATTTTGTAGATGGCAAACAGTATGAGTTTAATAGGGTAATCCACTACGCAGATACTACAGATGGCGCTGCACAATATGCCTTTAGTGCTACTGATGGCTCAGATGCTGCCATAGGTGAACCTGTACATTGGCATAGTCTATCTGTTCTCAATACAGCTAACTCCCCCGCCTTTTTGGAGTGGGTCTCTGATTCGGAAGATTGTCGCGTTGATAGTGCAAAACCCAGGCGGACGCTTGAGAATGAGTCGATTGATTTTAAGATCAAATATACGGATCTTGACGACTGGGGTGCAGGCCCCGCTTCGGTTAGATTGCTGATTGACCTAAATGGCAATGGCAGTTATGACGGTGGCACTGAAAGTGTAGCCATGACCTGGGAATCTACTGGCAACGATAATAATTGGACCAATGGTGAGTACTATGTGGCAACAGGGGTAATCCCCACAGCCAGTGGTGCTCTGAAATATCGGTTTAAAGCAACAGATGTTGGCCCCTTTGGCAGTCAGTCAGCCCCTGCTATCGGTGATGCAGTAACGGTAGAGAAACATCTCACCATCCATGACCAAAGCTTATCGGCCAGAGGCGTTCGAAAGAGCCCCGTCTCCAATGGCCCTGTTTGGTATAACGATATACAGGCAGCGATTGATGCGGTGCATGGTGCACATACCGTGCTGGTTGACCAAGGCACTTATGTGCAGAACCTCGCTCTTCACCCTTACAATGGTGACGATAGCAACACCACACTACAGTCTATATGCGGGGCAGACCTTACCATCATACAGGCAACCTCCCCCGATTATGATCCAATCAATCTAAATGGCTACTTGGGAACAACCATCATTGATGGCTTCCAGATTACAGCTGGCGATAGCGGGATAGCCACGAATTCCAATGGCACCCTGGATATCAGGAATAGCAAAATCCATAACAATGACAATCATGGTGTTTTTATTAAAAGCACTGAGTTGCTTATAACGGATTCCGAGATCTATTCAAATACAACCTCCGGCAGAGGGGGGGGCGTATACTTCGAAAGCGGGGCGCAGGCGCGTGTCTTTACCAATACCACTTTTCGGAATAACTTGGCAGCAGAGGGCGGAGGGATTCACCTCAATGCAGGCAGCCCCTTGATCCTTGTCAATGTGTCACTGAGCAACAACACTGCATCTAGTAGAGGTGGCGCCATCTCTGCCAGTACCGGATCTGTAAATGCTACCAAATGTACCCTCTCCAATAACCAGGCAGGTGGCGGCGGTGCTGTTTATATGGTGAGCGCAGCCAGTTCATTTGAAAACTGTGTGATAACAGATAACCAGGCCAGTGGCCAGGGTGGTGCTATTGCAGTGAATAATGCCACTATAACTCTAAAGAATAGTACCGTAGCAAATAACACCGCAGGGACTCAGGGTGGCGCAATCTATGGTATCAATGGCACTGCCCACTCGATTGTTACCGATACCATCTTCTGGGGTAATGTCTCCAGCACCAATGTCGGGCATCTGGCCTATCATAACGGTGGATCTTTCACATTAACCGATGCCATTATCCAGAATGATGGCGATGCGGATCTTTTTGATGCACCGCTGTTTGGCCCTACATGGGCCACACTAACTCCTGGTGGCTACATCTCAGATAACGATCCAAATTTTGTAGATGCAGCGAATGGTGATTACCGTATTCAGCTGACCTCTGATGCGATCAATAATGCAGGCAGTGGTGCGCTTTATGATGATCGCGATGGCAATGTTCGTGCTACCCCAGATATGGGTGCCTATGAGTATCTTGGAACAGGTGCCGCTGCCCCCAGATTGAGCTGGACTGGGGAGGCTGGCTTTGCCTCAGATGGTATTTTGCCAGACCGGGCGGCGGGTGGTTCGGTTTTTGAATTACGTGTGGACTACAGCAATGCTGACAATATTGCGCCTTCAGTGATAGAGGTCTGGGTTGATGCGGATGCTGATGGCGCTTTTGAGGAGAGTGAAAAGCATGCCATGACGCAGCTCACTGGCATGTCAGGCAGTTTTGATGATGGCGACTTTAGTAATGGTGAACGCTATAGCTATACAGTACAGCTCTATCATCATGCGGGTGATGGCAAGGTAAACTATCGTTTCTTCTCTGTGGCAGGGGTGAGTGTAGCAACGGGTGAGCCAACAGAGATTCAACAGGCCATGCTGGATAACGGTGTGCCACAGTTGGTTTGGCCCGGCGATGTGAATTTTGAAAATGATGGTGTGCACCCGAGTAAGGGGGCAGCAGGTGAGCTTTTCGTCTTTCGCGTCAAATACAGAGATGCTGATGATGATGAACCTAAAGTGGCGCAGGTTTGGATTGATGCCAACGATGATTATGTCTATTCAGAAGCTGAGAAGCATGACCTGAGTAAAGAAGGTGCCGGTGTTGATTATCGGAATGGGGAGATATTTGTTTCATCACCTATTACGCTACATAGTGCAGGTGATGAGCGCCTCCGCTACCGCTTCTATTTTACTGATGGACAGAGTGTGGCAATCGGTGAGCCAACCAATGTAGACAAAGCAAAGCAACGTTATTCCCGCTACGTTATTGCCAGCACCATCGCAACACTCAACTGGACAGGAGAGCCGCATTATATTTCCGGTGGCGTCTATCCAAATTCCGTGATGGGCAGTGCCAACTTTGAATTCCGCGTTACCTATGCTGATCCTTTGAATAGACCGCCCTCATCAATCCAACTGTGGATTGATGCCAATGACAGTGGCGGGTATGGGGAAAGTGAAAAGCATGAAATGTTGGAATCGGATCAGTCTGATGACAATTATGTTGATGGCAAAATCTACTCCAGGTTTCTGCCAATTACCGCGGCTGGTGATGAACATTTAAACTATCGGTTTTTTGCTGATAATGACTATTCAGAAGCCGTAGGTGCGCCTGTCTCCAATAGCGTTCTTAACATCAACTATACCCAGGCAGTCTCGGGAACGGTCTACATAGACAATGGCGTAACGCCTATTGCTGATGGGTCGGTTGTTCGCTTGGTACATAACGGAGTGATGAGGAACTCGGGTGTAACAACGGGCGGCCAATATTCCATTCCAGCCACCTACTACCCAGGTGATAGCCTGATTGCCTGCATTGAAGGGAATGTTTTCAATGGCACGTCGCGTGTTGTGGCGACCACTGAAGATATAACGGATCTCAATGTTTATGGTGGTATGTCGGCAATTACATGGGAGTGCGTACGGTATGTCAGCTATAAACTGTTGGATGACTCCACCAACATCACGACAGCCCGGGCAGTAGCAACACCGGGAGCGGACGACGGCATAGATATCAGCATGGGATATACCGGTGATGGCGATGCCAATAACAGCTACACCGTCAGATACTGTGTGCAGAATGCATGCGGAAGCTGGATAGACCACGTGATAGATGCCGCACATACGGTATCGCCTTACGTTACATCCATCACCGGTTTGACCCCAGGTGAAACCTATACAGTACAGATGCTGTACTCAGATGATGAGGTGAACGGTACGAATCCGATTGAAGTCTCAGATATTACATTGCCATACAACGCAACCACGGCAGGTGTGGCCGAGGCATCAGCCCGGAGTATTAATTCGCTCTTTGTAACCATGCCGTATACCAATGATGCGAATGGCAGTAATGACTATACGCTTGAGTACAAACTAAGCAGCGAAACCACCTGGAGTCTATGGGCACCCGATCCACAATCGCATATGGCATCGCCTTTCACTGCCGTTATTTCAGGTCTTGCTATAGGTGGAACCTATGATGTACGGATGACCTACAATGATGCAGATGGCTTTGTAGGTGGTGAGCCTACCACGCAGATGGCAAGTAATATTGAGCTGGCCAACAATGGCACCATTGCCCTGATGGCATCAGCCTCGCATGGTGAAATAGGAGAAATTAATATATCGATGCCTTATCTGCATGATCTTAATGCTGATAATACATACAGCATTGAGTATAAGCTGAGTGATGCGGCAGAGTGGGTAACCTGGGGGGCAAGTCAGCATTCGCATGAATCTTCTCCTTTTACTGCCGCCATAACGGGATTGGAGACTGGCAAGGAATATGATGTGCGGATGACATTCCATGACAGCAATGGATTTATTGCTGGCTTTCCACAGCAGACGGCAACAGTCTACACGCCTTATGGTGATCAGGTGGTCTGTCAAACCAACTGTAACAACATAGGTACTTATGTCAGCACCATACAGGCAGCAATAGATGCAGCGGTTGATGGTGAAGTCGTCACTGTGCTGCCAGGCACTTATGCAGAAAATCTGACGCTGGGTGTTAATTCTGCTGATCAGGTGGATATCATGCTGGAATCACGCGATGGTGCTGATAGTGTGACGGTCACTGGCAGTGGAGCTGATAGTCCAGCTATTCATATCGCGGGTGGCAACCGTTCGATAGTGCAGGGGCTAACATTCAGTAATGTGAAGAAGAGCAATGCCTTTTCTACCCGAGGCATCTACATCGATGAGGCATCGCCGGTGATTCAAGAGAGCATTATTGAAGATAATCATCTCTCTTACTCACGTTATGGCGCAGGTGTTTACGTAAACTCTGGCAGCCCAGTTTTTAAGCGTAGCTGGATCAGGGGTAATTATGCTGCTGCGGGCGCTGGGATCTACTGCCGTGATGGCTCTCTTCAGTTAATCAACTCCATTGTGAGTGGTAACGGTATAGCAGGCAAAGCCGTCAGAGGTGGGGGGCTGTATGTCCTCAATGCGATTGACCCAATTCGTTACTGTAGCGCGACTATTATCAATAGCACATTCTCCGGTAACCGGGCTCAGCAGGGGGGTGCGATTAAAGGAACTGGTTCGGTAATAGTAAAGTACAGCATTTTTTGGGGTAATCTGGACGAAGGCTATAGTTCGGAAGATCAGATGCCAGCTGGATATGATGTGACTTACTCTGTAGTTGAAGGTGGTTATTCTGGTGTTGGCAATGAGATGAATGATCCAAAATTTATAGCACCTGTATCAGCATCCAGTGCGCCAACCACATCGGGTGACTATCAGCTACAAGGGTATACCTTCACGCCAGATGCTGTGCTTGATCTAGAACTGCAGGGTGGTGATACGTTGGATCCACTAACACCTGTGGGTGATTATTATGGCGACCCCCGCCCAAGTGGTGCAGGTAATACCATGGGTGCAGATGAAGTGATCCTGCAG
>Ga0316187_10003341_pt1 | contig 13969 bp, 12 predicted proteins | sample CroRivburrow1_MG_FD_204927 | JGI IMG/M metagenome (GOLD analysis project Ga0316187, IMG submission 204927) | Coastal sediment microbial communities from Maine, United States - Cross River worm burrow 1 | ecosystem: Environmental > Aquatic > Marine > Coastal > Sediment | place: USA: Maine...
CGACGATAATTAGTAACAACCTGAAAATCGCCTACGAGGAACATGGCAGTGCGGCCGATCCAGTGCTGCTTATGGTGCAGGGGCTCGGCATGTCTTTGGCGGGATGGCCGCCGGAACTGATTGAGTCACTGGTCGGAGAAGGATTTCGCGTTATCATTTTTGACAATCGCGATGTCGGCCAATCGCAAACGTTGCATGAATTGCGTGTGCCAAATTTGCTTGCGCAGACCTTGCGGCGAAAGATCGGTATGAAGGTAAAAGCGCCGTATCAGTTGCTCGATATGATGCGCGATGTCGAGGGTCTTATGGATGCGCTGGACATCGAGTCTGCACATCTCGTTGGCGTATCGATGGGTGGCATGATCTCGCAGCTGCTCGCGATTCATGCACCACAGCGGGTCAGGACGCTGACGTCAATCATGTCCACGACCGGTGCACGCGATCTTCCCGGGCCGGCCATGGCCGTTGTACGCCATATTTTGCGTGGTCCCAAACGATCGACGGACGAAGGCGCGGTCGAATTTCAATGGAAGCTTTGGCGCATGCTGGGCGGGCCGGGCTACCCTCTGTCGAACGAAGAACTGAGCGAATTTTTGCGTCGCATATTCGCACGCGGCATGACCGCTTTCGGCACGGTACGCCAGATGCTGGCGATTCTTGCAGCGCCGTCACGTGTTGCAGAACTCGGCAAACTTGACGTCCCGACCCTGGTTATTCACGGTGACGCCGACCCGATGATTCCGGTCGCATGTGGGCTCGACACAGCCCGCGTTATTCCAGGGGCGCGAACGGCGATTATTGAAGGTATGGGGCATGACTTCCCGGTCGCACTAACAGATCGACTGACTCGCCTGATTACACAGCATGCAATGACCTCTGAAATGACAGTGACGTCATGAAACCAAAACCGGGGCAGGTTGCGATGGTTACCCTAGCCGGCACCTTCAACCTTCATGTCGTGTATCGCCTGGGTGATGCGCGCATGCTCTTTCTGGTTGAGCGGATAGCTGCGGATTACAATAAGGCTCGATAGCAGTAGCAGCATCGAGATCGGACCCGCGAACATCGCCAGGCCGTTTAGCGCCTGCGGCGCTACGTCGGCAGGATTAGCACCTTGCGGAAACCGAATGACATCGAGCCCGATACCGGCAAAAAAGCTGCCGAGGCCGAAACTTGCCTTTTGTGCGAAAGAACCCGCGGCAAAAAACAGGCCTTCTTCACGACGGCCCGTGTCCAGTTCGTGCTGGTCGATAGTATCGGAGAGCATCGAGTCGATGATGATGTACAGCCCGATAAAGAAGATCTGCGAGACGCCGTTCATCATATATACGAATCCGAGACGTGCCGTGATATCCATGGATTCGAAGAGACCGAACAGAAATGCGATAGGTGGAGCGAACCCGAATATCGATCCCAACAACATGCAAAGCATGAACGTGTGTTTCTTGTCATAGCGCACCGACAGGTGGGTTACGACATAGGGCGCAAACAAAATACCGATGATTGGCGAGCTTGCCGCAATCGCGAGATGTTCCGGGGTAAAGCCAAATAAATAGGTGCCCGTGTAGATGATCAGCGTCTGGGTTACGCCAACGATCGTGGTAAACGCCAGTGTTGTAAGAAATAAGGTGCGAAATGCGTACTGGCGCAAGGTCTGGAACACCGTGATGAAGCCCAGCAGCGGGTGGCCGGCATTAGGATTGGGCACAGGATCCGACAGGTGCGGAATGGTCGATCGAGTCGAGGCAATCGACCAAAGCATTGCAACCGTGGCCAGCGTGCCGGAGAAGATAGCGAAACCCGGGTAGCTCGCGGCATTCAGCATACCGTTGGGAAAAGCATCACTCGGCGGGAAGAAAACCACGAAGCCGACCATAGTGACGAACAAGCCACCGGCAAACTGAAAAAACAGGCGATAGCTGATTAGCGACGTGCGCTGGTGATAGTCGCGCACCATCTCGGCGCCAAGCGACAAGTGCGGCACGAAGAAAAACGTCAGCAGGATGCGCACGGTGATTGCGAAGCCGAGCATCCAGCTGAACAGGCCGGACTCGTCCAGGCCGACAGGTGGCGCGAACAAGAAGTAGATGGCAAAACCGAACGGCAGAGCGCCGAACAGCATGAACGGATGACGACGACCCCAGCGAGATTTGTAACGGTCAGATAACTGCCCGACCATCGGGTCGGTGATGGCATCAATAACGAGCGCCAGTAGCGATGCCAGCCCGGCGAGGCTGCCCGATAGTCCCAGGACCTGGTTGTAATAGAAGAACAGGAATATGGCGAAGGTAGCGTTTTTTACACCGGAGGAGGTTTGGCCAATGCCATAACCTAATTTGATCATTGTCCTCATACGCTCAATTCCGCCGCTGCAATTTTTCCCCGGTCGGTAACACTACATGGGCCAGTGAGGCGGGCCTGTCGCCTTCGTGACTATGCCTCAGTCATCATGATCCTGGAGCTCGGTCTCATGCACCAGGGCATCCATGTCTCGAATCAGGTAGCGACTTCCTTCGAGCTCGATAATGCCGCGCTCACGCCATTCGCTGAGAATTTTGTTGATGCGTTGCCGTGAGCCGAGGCTGAGCTGAGCAAAGTCGTTTTGGCTCAGGTGGAAATCCAGATAGGTGCCGGCGCTGCTCTTTTCACCGTGCTTCTCGATGAGTTCGATAAACCAGCCGGCCAGCCGGGAGCGCAGCGGATAAAACGCCATCCCCTGCAGCAGCAGCATAACGCCGGCAAGACGAACCATGTAATCATTAAACAGGCTCTTGTAGATCGCCGGATGTTGTTCCGCCACGTCGAGTACCAGGTTGCGCGGCAACGTAAGCACTGTCGCGGTCTCGTTGATCTGAACATCGAGTCGCGACCCGTTATCGCCAGAGAGAAATTCCCCGCCGAGCCAGGTGCCGGATATATTGTCCGTTACCGCGTACTCCTGGCCCACGGCGCTCGTTAACAGCAAACGCACTCTGCCCGCGAGGATGCAGTAAATTTCCGAGCTTTTTTCGCCCGCTGTGTAGAGGTAGCTGTTCTTACGATAGCTGCGAATGCGTGCCGCCTCAGCGAGGCGTTTGATGGTTTTTTCCGGGAGATCCTGGAACCACGGTGCCTGCGAGATTATTTCGGCAACATCATAGTCTCGAGTGTCTGCAGCCATCGCGTGTTTCATCCCCTGGTTGCCGCCGATGGTGGACCACGATTCAAACCGGATCAAGGGCTTATGTGTTTATCACACGCGTGACACGATCCCGTTGGCTGCTGCGGCATGATATCGGGCACCGTTACGACCGGGTCGTAGCCGAAATCATGCGAAGCAAATCAGGTGCCTACGCGGCTGAGCAACTGCAGCAATTGAATACCAGGGGCTAAACGTCTGCTGTCACCAATAGCGGTCATTAGGACTTAACTCAGGTGTCCACCAAACTCAGGCAAGACCATCGGGTCATAAGCGGTCACCCTCGAGCCTAGCAGTCAACTGGCCGCATTTGTTCTATCTTGTTCGCGGCTCATCGATGACCGGCTCATTGGCGGCGGGTGTGGAAAAAAGTGCAAAATCAAGCGTCGAAAGTTGTTTCGTAATGGCTTCACGCACGGCGTCGGGAGAGTTTGGGTCACCGTCGAAAACACTGATTGTGATGTATTTTCGCGCCAGGAGTTGCCAGTCCTCATCGTTGGAGACGGCGGTGCCCGGATCCAAAAGCTGCAAATCGACACGGAGTTCGCCGGCTTCCCCAGTTTCCTCGTAGTCGATGCGAACGCCGGCATCCCATGTTGATTTCACAACGCGAACGCCGCTGATTTGTTCGGGACTGGCGGCCGGGTAATTGATACTCAAAATGGTAAGTTGTGGCAGCAACCTGTCGCCACCACTGCTGGCCGCCTGCAGGTCATTTATCAAAGCCACGATAAAATCGGCAGCGCCGGTAAATGCGTCCAAAGTACCAGGGAACGGGTAGGGCTCGGCTCTGTACTCGGCAGGGTTAACGCCGACCGAAATCGCAATGGCAGGGATGCCGGCAAACGTCGCCATCCTTGCCGACCCCACTGTCCCGGAGCTGCCGGCGTAGCCAAGATTTGGTCCGAAGTTAGCCCCCGAAACGACAAGATCAGGAAGCTCGCCATCCATGATGTGCTGTAGACCGACCAGCACAGCGTCTGCAGGAGTTCCATCGACCGACCAGACGGCCGCTGCATGGTTTTCGTAGTGCAGCCTGCCGTGTGTGGTGACGCGTATGCCGCTGCCGCTATGGTCCTTGAGTGGCGCGACCAACGTGACGTCATGCCCCGCCGCCAGCAGATGTCTTTGTAATGTATTGATGCCCGGCGCGTCGTAGCCGTCATCGTTAGTGAGCAGAATACGAAGTGGTTTTGCTGCTGTTGTGACAGGCGCTGCTGCACAGCCAATTGCGAGCAGGCTGATAACGAATGCTATAAGAATGGATCTGTGCATCAATTCATACGCAATGTGACTTTGCCGCGTGCCCGCCGTTCCGTTATTGCGCTGAACGCATCTACGTAATGATCGAGCGTGAATGACTCGGTGACGCGCGGTGTGATAACACCGTCTTTAATTAGCTGTGTCATCTCCAGCATGTTTTGAATTTGCAGCTGCGGGTTCTTCGTGGCCCAGGTGCCCCACCAGACACCGATAATGCTGGCTTCTTTGAGCAACGCAATGTTCGCTGAAAACCTGGGAATATCGCCGCAGGCAAAACCGATCACGAGGTAGCGCCCATGCCATGCCGTAGCGCGAAATGCCTGGTCAGCAAGCTCGCCGCCGACAGGGTCATAAACGACATCAGCACCTTTTCCGCCGGTCAATTCCTTAACCGTTTCCTTTAGCGGTACTTCCGAATAGTTGATCAATTCGTCCGCACCAGCCGATTTCGCAAACTCAAGTTTCTCGTCACTGCTCGCAGCAGCGATAACCTTCGCGCCCATCGCCTTGGCTATTTCGACGGCGGTTATGCCTACGCCACCGGCCGCGCCGAGTACCAAAACGGTTTCGCCCGGCTGCAGGTTCGCACTCTGTTTCAGGGCGTGATAACTCGTGCCGTAAGTCACCGAGAAACCGGCCCCTTGTTCGAAATTGAGATCGTCCGGCAACGGCGTCGTGGCAGGTACTTCCGCAAGACACTTCTCGGCGAACGCGCCGCTGGCGGTGTTGATGATCACCTTGTCGCCCACGGCGAACTGTGTGACGCCCGGACCAAGAGCCGACACCATGCCGGCAGCCTCGTTGCCCGGCACAAACGGTGTCGGTACTTTCACCTGGTAGTTGCCAGCGATAACCAAAACATCCGGAAAATTGATCCCGGCTGCCGCGATATCAACAAGAACCTGCCCCTCGCCTGGCACCGGGTCGGCCAAGTCCTCGAGAACGAGTGACTCAGGCGGCCCGTATTCTCTGCAGACAAGGGCGCGCACTAGGCGACTTCAAACAACGATGCGGCGCCTTGTCCGCCACCAATGCACATGGTGCAAACGACGTATTTCGCGCCGCGACGTTTACCCTCGATCAAAGCGTGGCCAACCATGCGGGCGCCCGACATGCCGTACGGGTGGCCGATCGAAATTGCACCACCGTCGACATTGAGGATGTCGTTGGGGATGCCAAGCGTGTCACGGCAATACAGCACCTGAACAGCAAACGCTTCGTTGAGTTCCCACAGATCGATATCATCCATCTTGAGTCCGTTGCGTTTGAGCAGTTTTGGTACTGCGAAAACGGGCCCGATACCCATTTCATCGGGCTCGCAGCCAGCGACAGCTGTGCCGCGATAGATGCCCAATGGCTCCAGACCGCGCTTCTCGGCGACGCTGGCCTCCATAATGACCGAGGCAGAGGCACCATCGGAAAGCTGGCTCGCATTGCCCGCCGTGATGAAGCCATTCTCTCTAACTGGTTTCAATCCGGAGAGACCCTCGAGCGTTGTCGACGGCCGATTGCCTTCGTCCTTCTCGAGCGTGACATCGTGGAAGGAAATCGCTTTGGTCTCCTTATCCATGACGCCCATGTTCGAGGTCATAGGCACGATCTCGTCATCGAACTTGCCCGCTTCCTGGCCGGCTGCTGTGCGTTGCTGACTTTGCAGCGCGTACTCGTCCTGTGCATCGCGACTGACGTTGTAGCGTTTCGCGACGATTTCGGCGGTGTCGATCATGGGCATCAGGACATGCGGGTGCGTTTCCAGCAAACGCGCGTCGGCTGCACGGTACACATTCTGGTGCTCATTCTGCACCAGGCTGATCGACTCGATGCCACCGCCAACCATGATGTCGACGTTATCGCAGATCACGGTTTTTGCAGCCATTGCAATTGCCATCATCCCGGATGAGCATTGCCGATCGACGGTCATGCCGGCCGTCGTCACCGGAAGCCCGGCGGCGAGTGCGATTTGCCGACCGACATTCTGGCCTTGCGTACCTTGCGGCATTGCGCAGCCCATCATGACGTCTTCGACTTCTGCCGGGTCTAAACCTGCACGCTCGACGGCATTTCTAACGGCGTGTCCGCCCAGTGTCGGCGCTTCGGTGTTGTTAAATGCACCTCGATAAGCTTTGCCAATCGGTGTACGCGCGGTCGATACAATTACTGCTTCTCTCATCATCATTGTCCTGTTGGCTTAGCTGACCTGCTCAAGGCCCAGTTTTGCGGCTGCCTGTTGAGCAAACTTGCCGGGTTGCTCGAAACCGGCGCCCAATTCTTGCATACCTTTCTCGTCGTTGAGTGCATCCCAGGCGGCCGCGACGCCTTCGGGCGTTACGTCGCCGGGCAGCAAGCTCATACCTTCTGTTTCGAATCCTTTGAATACCGCGAAGCTGCCACCACCCGCGCACAGGACCTTGCGGCTCGGTGCGTCCGGGCCAGCTAGAAATACGACCGCCGGGCTGACCGATTCGGGTGCCATTAATTTGAAGACAGGTTCCGGGAACAGGCCTTCAGTCATCGCAGTGCCCGCCGTCGGTGCAAGACAATTAACACGAACATTGTTCTTGGCACCTTCGAGATGCAGCGTGTTCATCAAGCCGACCATCGCCATTTTGGCTGCGCCGTAGTTTGATTGACCGAAGTTACCGTAAAGACCCGAACTCGATGTTGTGAAAACGATGCGTCCGTAATTCTGCTCGCGCATGATTTCCCAAACCGCTTTCGTGCAATTTGCGGTGCCCATCAAATGCACTTCAATAACCAGGCGGAAATCTTCAATCGGCATTTTCATAAAGGTCTTGTCGCGCAAGATGCCCGCGTTATTAATTAGAATGTCGACGCGGCCCCACTTGTCCATGGCCTGCTTGACCATATCGTCGACCTGGGCATAGTCGGCAACGTTAGCGCCATGGCTTATTGCTTCGCCGCCGGCAGCTTCGATTTCTGCGACAACGGCTTCGGCGTTGGCGGATTTGCCGCTGTCGTCGCCGAGATCGTTAACCACGACTTTCGCGCCGCGCTCTGCCAGTGCGATTGCATGACACCGACCCAAACCCTGGCCAGCTCCTGTAACAATGGCTACCTGGCCATCAAGTCTGATACTCATTTAACTGTCTCCTACGACCATCATTGACAATATTTCGGCGACGAGCGCCGGTGTTTCTTCACCTTCAATTTCAACAGTGACTGCGTTCTTAACGAGCCATTGCCCTGGGTTCTTTTCCGTCACTTCAAGGACTGTCTGTTTCGAACGTATACGTTTACCAACACGGACCGGCATCAGGTAACGAACCTTGTCGGAGCCGTAGTTGATGCCCATGACCAGATTCTCGGGAACGATCGCGCTTTGAGCATTGAGATACGACAACAGTGATAGCGAAAGAAATCCGTGCGCAATTGGGCCACCGAATGGTGTTTGCGCCGCCATATCGGGGTCTACATGAATGAACTGAAAATCATTCGTCGCCTCGGCGAACTGGTTAACGCGTTCTTGCGTGATCTCGATCCATGGTGAGGGTTCCAGTTCTTTACCAACGAGGCCGGGAAGCTCCGCGGCCTTAATTTTCCGTGTCATTTCCGTGTCCTGTCTTGTTTTTAATTTGCAGCTTTAATGTATGGACGTAGCTCATTGCGGGCGACAACCATGCGGTGAACTTCGTCGGGACCATCGGCGAAGCGCAGTGTTCGTGTGGTCGTGTACATACTCGCCAGCGGAAAATCCTGAGATATGCCCGCTGCGCCATGCATCTGGATGGCGTCGTCGATAATGTTGGTCGCGATGCTGGGTACCGTTGCCTTGATTTTCGAAATCCAGACCTGCGATTCCTGCACGCCTTGCGTGTCGATGACGTGCGCGGTTTGCAGTGTCAACAGTCGTGCCATGTCGATATTCATTCGTGCATTGGCAATCTTGTCGTAGTTGCCACCGAGTTTTGCCAGCGGCCGGCCAAAGGCTGTGCGCGAAACAGCGCGCTCGCACATCAGCTTTAAGGCATGCTCGGCCACGCCAATGGCGCGCATACAATGGTGGATTCGACCAGGGCCGAGTCGGCCTTGTGCTATCTCGAAGCCGCGGCCGGCGCCGAGGATCATATTGGACTCCGGAACGCGCACGTCGCTAAAGCGGATGTGCATGTGGCCGTGCGGCGCATCATCGTTTTCGAATACATTCATCGGTCGAACAACTTCAACGCCGGGCGCGTCCATCGGGACCAATATCTGCGAATGCTGCTGGTGGCGTTGGTTGTCCGGGTTCGACTTCACCATGCAAATCATGATCTTGCAGCGTTTGTCACCGGCACCCGAAATATAGCTCTTCTCACCGTTGATGACCCATTCGCCGTTTTCGAGCACGGCCGACGTTGAAATATTGGTCGCATCAGACGATGCAACATCCGGTTCGGTCATCGCATAGGCAGAACGAATCTCGCCGTTCAGTAAGGGCTCAAGCCACTGCTGTTTTTGTTCCTCGGTGCCGTAGCGCTCGAGAACTTCCATGTTGCCGGTGTCGGGTGCGCTACAGTTGAAAGCTTCTGCTGCAAGATGCGAGCGACCGGTTTCCTCGGCGAGGTAGGCATACTCGACGGTGCTCAACCCGTAGCCCTGCTCGCTGTCCGTCAGCCAAAAATTCCACAGGCCTTGTTCGCGAGCGGCGCTTTTTAGCCCCTCCAGTATTTCGGTCTGTCGCGCATTCAGCGACCAGCGATCGCCGTTTCCGATCTCGGCAAGGTATTCCTCTTCGACGGGCAATACCCGCTCGTCAATGAAAGTCCTCACCGCATCGAGTAGCGGGCGGACGCGATCTGTCACTCCGATATTCATGGGGCATATTCCTTACGTTTAGCGAAAACGCCTGCGCCATGTTTGCACAGACGGGTCGGTACTACGCGTCACGCAGGTGACATGTGCACTGGCCAGGCTTGGGGTCAGGCGGCGCTCGCAGACCAACCAAAATAGCGACCCGGATGGAACGGCTTCCATTCATTGCGTCGCTGCGACAGTCGATCAGCGACAATGAACATCGCCTGTGCGTTGACGCCCATTCCGGTATGGCTGCCAAAGACCTCAATATTCTCGACCTGATCGTGTCCGCTGTGCTGCATGCATGCGCGCCAATGGCAAATGCCATCGTATTTACTGTAGATAGACGTCGTCGGCACCGGCGGTGCCGTGCGCAGATCCCAGTCCTCACTCAGGAACTGCTGCGACTTGGTCTGGTGGTCCGGATTGAACATCTTGTAGAGCTTCGTGACCTTGGAGCCGGCGCCTTCGGGGTCATTGAACGGGCTGCCCAGCGTAATGACCTGACGTACCGCGTCGGGAAGCCGTTTGGCCAGTTCGCGACCGTATATGCCACCGAGGCTCTGGCCGACAATGCTGACACGACAGTCATATTCCTCGTGCAGCTGCATCAGTAACTCACCTGCACCTTCGAAGAGGTCGTGCCTTGCGCCGAAATTCACGCCCTGTTTCCAGCCACAGGGCAGGTAACCGAGAGATGAAAGGAAGTTTCGCAATACAACCGTCGAACGGTCACCGGCAGTAAAACCCGGGATCACAAGAACGGGATGACCGTCGCCGCCACGTAGCGAATTCAGCCAGGGTTCGAACAGATTCAGCGTACCCAGCTCGAAAATGGCGCGAAAGGGCTCGGTCAGATACAGGATCTCACTTGGCGGTCTGAATTTTTCTTTCAGCACGTAGCTCATATCGCGGCTTCCTTCTTTTTCCGGGTAGAGGCCGTCTTCCTGACCGGCTTTGCTTTCTGTTCCGTTCCTTGTTCGAGCTCGGCGAACGACTCCCTGAGAAGTTCCGCATAGCGCGATGGATCCGGCATCATAACGCGGCAGCAGCTCACACCGATATTTACCTCGCCACAATAGCTGCCCACGGCATGAAAAAGGCCGTTGCCGTCGACGCATGGACCCATACCCCAACCGCGAATATGCTTGGCGCCATTGCTGTAGTAGGGCGTCGATGGGCCGGGCACGTTCGTAATGACAGTGTTGAATTCGGGTGTTGCGAAATTGGCGATGCCTTGCTCGGCAGCAACACGAGCGCCGAGCACGCCGAGTTCCATCGGAATGAAGTCCGCCATTTCCATCATCGACTTCGCGCCGATGGCATTCGTATACGCTTTGGCATCACGGGTTGATGTACAAATCGCCTGCAAGCGCTCCTTCGCATCTTCAATGTTGGTATGCAGCGGCACGGACATCGATACAACCTGGTTACCGCCTGACGTCAATGCATTTGGATCGCGCACGTTGATCGGGCACATGCTCACGAGGCTTCTTTCGGGCAGTTCGTCATTTTCCAGCAGGTACTTGCGCAATGCTCCTGCGCAAATCGCCAGTACGACGTCGTTGACGGTTCCGCCGACGTCGTTCTTGATCGCTTTGATCTTTTCGAGTGAAAAGTCGACGGCCTCGAAAACACGATGTGGCGAAACCACCTTGTTAAAACGCGTACGCGGAACGCTCGGCGGCGGTTTCAGGTCACCCGTCAACGCTGCCTCAATGGCTTTGGCCCATGTCGGAACCGACTTTTGCAGAAACTCGAGATAACGTAACGGGCGCATCGCGTTGTTTTCGATGGCCATCGCGGTCAGTTCAAACGGCGTTGGCGGTGTATCGGCACGCCATTCGTCAGCGCCTTCTACCTCGCGAATCTCGGGTGTGGCATCGCAAAGCGCAGTCGCAATGGCCTGGCTTGAGACGCCATCAATCGCGGCATGATGCAGCTTTGTCATTAAAGCGAAGCAGCCCGGCGGAATGCCCGCGACGTTGTCGAGGCCTTCTATGACATACAGTTCCCAAAGTGGCCGCGAACGGTCGAGGGCGCGCGCGTGCAGGCGCGACACCTGGATGCAGAGTTGCCGCCAATCACCTGGTTTCGGAAGTGCGATATGGCGGATATGAAACTCGGGGTCGAAGGATTCATCCCGGACCCAATAGGGGAAGTCGGCATTGAACGGGACTTCGACCAAGCGCTGCCTTAGGGGCGGCGCCAGATGCGCGCGCTCCTTAACGGTTTGAATGATACGTTTGAAACGGACGATTCCGTCCGGTGCCGTTGACGGATCGAATATCCCGACGGAACCGATATGCATGGGCGCATTCGGTGTCTCGAGGAACAGAAACGTCGCGTCTAGTCCGCTTATCTGTTGCATGAAAAATCCGTGATCGACGACCAGAACAACAAGAAAGCGCAGATCAACCAGGTGGTCAAGCGCGATCCGTTGTGTCGACAGATCCGCGTGACTGCGGATCTGTCGACGAAGGTCAATCTCAGGCGGCTTTCTTGGTTGTTGCAGCCTTTTTCGCCGGAGCTTTAGCCTTTGCGGCCTTCTTCGCCGGCGCTTTAGCCTTTACGGCCTTTTTCGCCGGCGCTTTCGCCGGCGCTTTCGCTGCCGCTTGGGCCGGCGTGTAGACGCTCTTCAGCTGCTCTACCAGGGTCTCCCAGGACTTGGTGTTTTCTTCCTGTAGCGCAACCATACCTTCCCGAATCTTCTCTTCAAATGCCAGGTTGGCCTCAAAAGCCTGATTAAAGGTTTTGGATTCGCGCATTTCATTGAAGCTCGCCATGCGTGCATCGGCCAGGTCGGTCAAGGCCTTGGTGTTGCGCCGAACCAGTCCCTCGTAATACTGAGCCTGGACTTTCCACGCGTCTGCATACGCTTTGGTTGCTTGCTCGAAGAATTGCTTTACGCTTTCCGGTGTTACTTGGTTCATGGCTACGCTCCTGTTTTTGCGTTGCAAAAGAATTACGTTTAATATAGCAAGAAATACTGATGAGTCAAGTAATTTTTTTGCAAAAGCAAAATAAAAAAAAGTATTATAAACAGTTAGTTATCTGTTTTAATGAAAAAATATTCCGCAATGCACTTAATTTTTGTTGCGTTGCAGAGGTTTCGACGCCGACTACGGCAGGAGAAGGACATTGCGACTACTCAAGAAATACCCCAACCGGCGTATCTATGATCCCGAGACGAGCAAATTTGTCGCCTTGGCAGAAATTCGCCAGATGGTTATCGACCGGGAATCTATCCAGGTACTGCACTCGAAGACCGGCGAGGACCTGACGCGCAGCGTATTGATGCAGATCATCACCGAGATGGAGCAGGAGGGGCACGCGTCCTTATTGACGAATCGAGTGCTTGAAGAGCTGATCCGTTTTTATGGCGACAAGATTGTGGCGATGATGGGACCGTACCTGGAGCAACAGATACTGCAGTCGCTCGCCTCGCAGGATCGCGTTCGCGAACAATTGACCAAGGCATTTGCGCAGCCGTACCTGACTCCCGAGCAGGCCATCAAGAAGATGATCGAGCAATACCAGGTCATGACAGGGCAAAAGCCGGCAGCCAGTGAGCCCGCCGCGGATCAAGAAGCGCCAGTCGATGTGCAGGACGACATAACGGAGGAAGAAAAGTGAAAACGATTCTCGAACGCCAGAAGGCGGCGCAAATTCGTGACGGTCTGCCATCGGCAGAGATGCGTATTGACCGTCTCGACAAGTCGATCGACTTGTTATGCAGTCACGCGGATGCCCTGTGCGCCGCGATGAGCGCCGATTTTGGTCACCGCTCCGTTGACCAGTCAAAATTTACTGATATCAGCAGTTCGATCGATGCCATGAAATACGCGAAGAAGCATCTTCGGTCGTGGATGCGCCCTGAGAAGCGCTCAACGCAATTTCCGTTGGGTCTGTTCGGTGCCAGGGCAGCGGTGCATTTTCAGCCAAAAGGCGTGGTCGGCATTATCAGCCCGTGGAATTTCCCTGTGAACCTGACGTTTGCGCCGCTGGCCGGCGTGTTCGCCGCAGGCAATCGAGCGATGATCAAACCGTCTGAGTTCACCGAGCAGACATCAGCCCTAATGGCCGAGTTATTCGCAAAATATTATGCCGAAGACGAAGTCGCCGTCGTTACGGGTGGCGCGGATGTCGGCGCAACCTTTTCCAGTCTGCCGTTCGATCACCTGGTGTTCACGGGTGCGACGTCGATTGCATATCATGTTATGCGCTCCGCGGCCGAAAACCTCGTGCCGGTAACGCTCGAACTCGGTGGCAAGTCGCCAGTCATTATTGGCGAGACTGCCGACGTGAAAAAAGCCGCGCTGCGCATAATGTCCGTCAAGTTGTTGAATGCCGGGCAAATCTGCCTGGCGCCGGACTACGTTTTTTTGCCCGAGAATAAGACGACCGAGTTTATCGATGCAGCGAAAGCGGCGGTTACGGCAATGTATCCGAATGGAATCAGGGACAGCGACGACTACACCTCGGTTATCAACAAACGTCACTACGACCGGCTAAGCGCGTATATCGAGGATGCGCGTGCAAAAGGTGCAGACGTAATCGAGATAAATCCAGATGGCGAGGACTATTCGCAACAGCCGCATCACAAGATGGCGCCGCATGTAATCAATAATGCGAGCGACGATATGCTCGTGCTGCAGGATGAAATTTTCGGTCCGATTCTGCCAGTCAAAACGTATAAGTCGGTACAGGAGACCGTAGCGTACATTAATGACA
>Ga0316187_10003342_pt1 | contig 13966 bp, 11 predicted proteins | sample CroRivburrow1_MG_FD_204927 | JGI IMG/M metagenome (GOLD analysis project Ga0316187, IMG submission 204927) | Coastal sediment microbial communities from Maine, United States - Cross River worm burrow 1 | ecosystem: Environmental > Aquatic > Marine > Coastal > Sediment | place: USA: Maine...
CTATTGGCACCAGTTTTTCTTCTGTTTTGGCACCTGGCCCGTAGCCTCTTGGGTATCTTACCGCGGCAGGGGAATCAAGCTGGTAAGCCGTTGTCAGCATTTTTCGACATTCGTCTTCATCAGCTGGAGCCATCACTGTCATGTTGGGAATACAGCGTAGATAGCTAAGGTCGAAGGCACCGGCATGGGTTGGGCCATCTGCGCCGACTAATCCTGCACGGTCAATAGCAAAAACAACGGCTAGATTCTGGATCGCTACATCATGAATAAGCTGGTCATAGGCACGCTGTAAAAAGGTAGAATAGATAGCAACGACGGGTTTCATTCCATCGACTGCAAGACCAGCGGCAAAGGTAACCGCATGTTGCTCGGCAATCCCTACATCGAAATACCTGTCTGGGAACTGCTGTGAAAACTCGACCATGCCCGAACCCTGGCCCATGGCTGGAGTGATACCGACCAGGCGCGGGTCGGTTTCTGCCATATCACATAGCCAGTCTCCAAAAACTGCAGAATAATCAGGTGCTGTGCTGGCCTTTTTTAGCGCCTCACCTGTTTCAATATCAAAAGATGAAACACCGTGGTAGGTGCAGGGGTCATCTTCTGCTGGTGTATAGCCCTTGCCTTTTTTGGTAATAACATGCAGGAATCGAGGGCCTTTCAAGTTCTTCATGTTGTGCAGTGTTTTAACCAGGGTGTTCATATCATGGCCGTCTATCGGACCTATGTAATTGAATCCCAGTTCTTCAAACAGGGTTCCTGGCATAAACATGCCTTTCATATGTTCTTCACTGCGCTTGGCGAAATTCCACAGCGGTCCGAGGCGGCTGAGAATGTTTTTACTGCTTTCTCGTGCTGTGCTGTAAACGCGCCCTGACATAATTCGGGCAAGGTGATTGGATAGCCCGCCTACATTTGGCGATATCGACATCTCATTGTCATTCAGGATGACCAGAAGGTTGGCATCAATTTCACCACCGCAGTTCAATGCCTCGAAGGCCATGCCGGCACTCATCGCACCATCGCCGATGACTGCAACAACATCATGAGTTTCCTGTTTTGCTACTGCAGCAACGGCCATTCCCAGGGCAGCGCTAATAGATGTGCTGGAATGCCCTACACCAAAGGTGTCATATTCACTCTCTTCTCTGCGAGTAAAACCGCAGAGGCCATCTTTCTGCCGCACTGTGGACATGGCTTCGCGACGACCGGTAAGGATTTTGTGGGGATAAGTCTGGTGGCCAACATCCCATACCAGGCGATCTTCAGGGGTGTTGAACACATAGTGCAGGGCAATGGTTAGTTCTACAGTTCCAAGTCCCGCAGAGAGGTGGCCGCCCGTTCTGGAAACTGACTCAATCAGAAACTTGCGCAATTCTGCTGCAAGTTTTACCAGGTCCTGGGTATCGAGCTTTCTAAGGTCGGCTGGAGAGTCAATTTGTTCCAGCAAGTTTGACTCGGTGTCCAGAAAATCACCGTCAGTGTGATCATCGGGATTCATTGGAATGTCGGTGGCCATTTCTCTAGTATATTCGATTTATAGCGTAATCAGCCAACATCTGCAGCTTTTGTGTATTTTGCGGCAACTGCATGAGGGCCCCGTCCGCCTGCTGGTAAGCGTCATGGGCCGCTTGTTTCGCCGCCTCCAGGCCAATCAGGCCGGGGTAGGTGGCTTTGCCATTGATTTCGTCTGCACCTGTTTTTTTGCCCAGTGTTGCGGTGTCACTGACCACATCGAGAATATCGTCATGTATTTGAAAACCCAGCCCGAGTGCCCTGGCATATTCTGATAGCAGCTTGATTTGCCCGTTGTCCGATATACCTGCTGTGTATGCTCCCATCAGCACTGCCGCTTCGATCAGTGCTCCGGTTTTCATGGAATGAATCTGCTGCAGGCTGTCCAGGTCAGTGACATTGCCAGCGGCCTGTAAATCAAGAGCCTGGCCTCCCGCCATGCCCAGCGAACCGGATGCCCTGGCGAGTGTCCGAGTCAGAACTGTACTTTTTCCATTTTCCAGTGACCCAAGCAGTTCGAAGGCCAGTGATTGCAGGGCATCACCCGCCAGCATCGCAGTGGCTTCGTCGTAGGCCTTGTGGCAACTTGGTTTGCCCCGACGCAAGTCATCATCATCCATGCATGGCAGATCATCATGCACCAGTGAGTAGGCATGAATTAATTCTACCGCCGCGGCCGGAACATCAAGCTCCTCAAGTCTGGCGTTATACATTTCACCTACCAGGTATACCAGAACGGCCCGCAGACGTTTACCAGCATTGAGAGTGGAGTACCGTAATGCCTGGTGTAAAGTCTCAGGCTTTGTGCTGCTGGACGGCAATACCTGGTCGAGAAAAGATTCGAGGCGATATCTATACGGTATCAGCGTTTGTTCAATGTCCTGCGTGGGCACGTCAATCAGCTTCCTGGTCAGCGTCGAATGGTTCGATAACCAGCTCCCCGTGCTTTTTCACCAGTTGTTCAACTTTCTGCTCGGCATTTTTCAAGCTATTCTGACAGATACGGCTTAGCTCGACGCCTCGCTCGAATTGCTTCAATGATTCGTCCAGTGTTAACTGGTCGTTTTCCATGTTTTCAACAATCTGTTCGAGTTCTTTCATAGCAGTCTCGAAGTCAGGTGTGGGGGTTTTCTTTGCTGGCATTGTATCGTTCCAAAAAATGCGTTCGCGCTGCAGCCTGTAGAAGGTTGCGGCCCGATTAATTATGTATAATTATCGTTAAATATATCGTTTATAGTACACGGACATTCAGTCAATAAATCGCATAAAGAGCAGAATCATATGTATAATAAATTGCTTGCAGGCGTCGAGAGTAAAAAACCTTGAAAATCCTTTTTTGTTTACTGATCGCTGTTATTTCCATGGCATCACAGGCTGAACCAATATTCGATAAAGAAGAAGATGAGTATATTCCCCGAAAAGGCCAAAATCAGTTACCTCAAAAGCCTGGTGCTGATGGACTGCCTGAATACCCAGACGATAATAACCTCAGGCAGCTGAATATACGCGACTCAAGGTCAATTTTCTATGCGGATATATCATCAATAACCTCTAGTATAAAAGATAATATTCCACGCATGGTCATTGTAGCAATATCACCATCTGGTGCTCGCACAGTCACGTATGAAGGTTTTGACTGTGGTAAAAGACGCTACATGGCATATGGCTACGCTGGTCCGGAAGGGCCGCTGCGCCCATTTAAAGATCCGGTCTGGAAGCGTATTATTGATGAAGATAGTGGCCGATATCGGAGAACACTGGTTGATAGTTATCTCTGCACATCCTTCGGCTATGCAGCCAGCAGAGATAAAATTCTATCCAGGATGAAGAATTTGAAGCCGTATACTAAGCCGGACCGGTAACACGAAAACTAATCAACAACTACAACAATCAGGAATAACAAAATCAGTCATTTCAGTACGCAAGTAAAAGAGGCGGTTAATGAGTAGTGCCTATGACGCATCCAGTATTGAGGTGCTCACTGGCCTCGAGCCAGTACGCAAGCGGCCTGGCATGTATACCCAGACAGAACGGCCCAATCACCTGGTGCAGGAGGTGGTTGATAATAGTGTGGATGAGGCAATTGCAGGATTCTGCAGCGAAATTCGCATTGTGCTGCTGCGTGACGGTTCTGTCTCCGTTGCAGATAATGGTCGCGGTATGCCGGTCGACAAGCATAAGCGTGAAGGGGTTTCCGGGGTAGAAGTCATCCTCACCCGCCTGCATGCAGGCGGCAAGTTTTCAAACAAGAATTATCGTTTCTCCGGCGGTCTGCATGGTGTGGGCGTTTCTGTTGTAAATGCACTGTCAGCAAAGCTGGAAGTCCGGATCAGGCGAAATGGAATTGAATACCAGCAGTTCTATGCTGATGGCAAGAAGCAATCAGATCTCAAAAAGATAGGGAAAGTTGGACAAAAGAATTCCGGAACCCTGATTCATTTCTGGCCTGACCCGCAGTTTTTCGATTCAGTAAAGTTCAGTGTCTCCAGGCTTAAGCATGTGCTGCGTGCAAAGGCAGTGCTCTGCCCCGGACTGAAAATTAGCCTGATGCTGGAAGCAGATCCTGAGCAAAATGAAAGCTGGCTATATGAAGATGGACTACGTGATTATTTACTGGATGAACTGGGCGAGTCACCGGTTGTCCCGGCAGAGCTTTTCCTCGGCAAATACAGTGATAATGATAAAGAGGCCGAATGGGTAGTTGCCTGGCTGCCGGAAGCTGGAGATCTTGTTACCGAAAGCTATGTCAACCTGATACCCACCTCACTCGGCGGCACGCATACCAATGGACTACGCAGTGGCCTTACCGATGCAGTGCGGGAGTTTTGCGAATTTCGTAATTTATTGCCACGTGGGGTAAAGCTATCTCCAGATGATGTATGGGCACGCTGTTCATACGTTTTATCCTTGCGTATGACAGAACCGCAGTTTTCCGGGCAAACCAAAGAACGCTTGTCTTCGCGCGATGCAGCGGGCTTTGTTTCCATGGCGATTAAGGATGCCTTCAGCCTCTGGCTGAACCACAATACGGCAGAAGCCGAAATTATTGTGCAGCTGGCAATCAGCAATGCCATTGCCCGCCAGCGTGCAGGTAAAAAGGTACAGCGGAAGAAACTAACATCCGGTCCAGCGCTGCCAGGTAAGCTGGCAGATTGTGTTGCCCAGGATCTGGAGGTGACCGAGCTGTTTCTTGTCGAAGGCGACTCTGCCGGCGGATCAGCCAAACAGGCGCGTAACCGCGATACCCAGGCCATATTGCCTCTGCGCGGCAAGATATTGAATACCTGGGAAGTTGATTCAACCGTGGTGCTGGGGTCACAGGAAGTGCATGACATTGCGGTTGCCCTGGGACTCGACCCCGGTTCTGATAAGCTTGAAAATCTGCGCTATGGCAAGGTTTGTATCCTGGCGGATGCTGATTCAGATGGGTTGCACATCGCGACCTTGTTATGTGCTTTATTTCTTCGGCATTTTCAGTCACTGGTGGAAGCCGGCAGGGTATATGTCGCTATGCCGCCGCTGTATCGAATAGATGTTGGCAAAGAAGTCCGTTATGCCCTGGATGATGAGGAAAAAGAGCTAGTGTTGCAGCAGCTGAAGGACGACGGTTTGCGTGGCAAAGTCAATGTACAGCGTTTTAAAGGGCTCGGTGAGATGAATCCACTGCAGCTGCGTGAAACAACAATGGATCCTGATACGCGTCGCCTGGTGCGGCTCGAATTTATTCCGGGTGATAAAACATTTAATGTAATGGATATGCTGCTGGCCAAACGCCGTGCAGGAGATCGTAAAACCTGGTTAAGTGAAAAGGGTGATGAAGCAGAACTCGGGGTCTAATGTCCCCAATCATACTAAGCAGTCAAACGTAATCTACTAAAATGGCCAAAAGAAAATCATCAAGATCAGGCTCTACCTCTGAGTCCTCCCGGCAGGCGCAACTGGCACTGGAGACTGAAAACATCGAAAACATGTCGATGGCCACTTTTGCTGAAAAGGCCTATCTCGATTATTCCATGTATGTCATCCTGGATCGGGCACTGCCATCTATTGCCGATGGGCTGAAGCCGGTTCAGCGCCGTATCGTATACGCAATGTCTGAGCTCGGTCTGAATGCGGCAGCGAAATTTAAAAAGTCGGCACGGACTGTCGGCGACGTGCTTGGTAAATATCATCCACATGGTGACAGCGCCTGTTATGAAGCAATGGTGCTAATGGCACAGTCGTTCAGTTACCGCTATCCGTTGATCGATGGTCAGGGCAACTGGGGGGCGCCGGATGATCCAAAATCGTTTGCAGCCATGCGTTACACCGAGGCCAGGCTTACACGATATACAGAATTGCTGTTGAGTGAGCTGGGGCAGGGAACGGTTGACTGGGGGCCAAACTTTGATGGCACCCTGGAAGAGCCTTTAGTGATGCCGGCGCGCTTGCCGACCGTATTATTAAACGGTACATCAGGTATAGCCGTGGGGCTGGCGACAGATATTCCTCCCCACAACCTGCGCGAAGTGGCTGCCGCCTGTATTCGTTTGCTGGAACAGCCTGCTGCGACAGTAGCTGAACTCTGTGAACATGTTTTGGGTCCCGATTACCCCACTGATGCCGAGATCATTACGCCAATCGCTGATATCCATCGCATCTATGAAAGCGGTACCGGCAGTCTGCGGATGCGCGCCACCTGGGAGAGAGAGGATAGCAATATTGTTATCACCAATCTGCCGCACCAGGTCTCTGGTTCTCGTTTGCTTGAGCAGATAGCGCAGCAGATGATCGCCAAAAAATTGCCGATGGTGGATGATTTGCGTGATGAATCAGACCATGAAAACCCTGTCAGGCTGGTGATTGTGCCGCGTTCCAACCGGGTAAATGTCGATCAGTTGATGGCCCATCTTTGTGCGACTACCGACCTCGAGCGGTCATACAGGGTGAACATGAATGCCATCAGCACTTCAGGCAGGCCAAAACTGTATAACTTGCGGGACATGCTGGTTGAATGGCTGCAGTTTCGTACCCAGACAGTAACCAGGCGGCTGCAATACCGCCTGGAGAAGATTGAAACACGGCTGCACATACTTGAAGGGCTGCTCATCGCCTTCCTTAATATCGATGAAGTTATTGCCATTATTCGTAATGAAGACAAGCCGAAGCCAGTGCTGATGGAGCGGTTTGCACTGACGGATAAACAGGCAGAAGCAATTCTTGACCTCAAGCTGCGCCATCTGGCAAAGCTGGAAGAATTCCGCATCAGGGATGAACATGATGAGCTATCGAAAGAACGGGATGAACTGGTAAAAATACTGGGTTCAAAGACCAGAATGAAAACACTGGTCCGCAAGGAAATTATCCGTGACGCTGAAGATTTTGGCGATCCTCGCCGCTCGCCTATCGTAGAACGTGATGCTGCCCAGGCCATAGATCCTGCATCGATGGTGCCATCAGAGGGCATCACCGTTATTTTATCAAAGCGTGGATGGGTTAGAGCTGCCAAGGGTCTGGATATCGATGCTGAAAGCCTGGGCTATAAACCGGGTGATGAACTATTACAGGCTGCCAGTGGGCGCAGTAATGAGTTGCTTGTGTTTATAGATTCTACAGGACGTGCCTATACCGTCCCTGCCCACAAATTGCCATCGGCCAGGGGGCATGGAGAGCCGCTGAGCTCTCAGCTTAGTCCACCAGATGGTTCATACTTTTGTGGCATGATGTTTGGCAAGCCCGATGATTATTTTCTTCTATCAACCACTGCCGGTTATGGTTTCGTGGCACGCCTGGGTGATTTGATCAGTAAAAACCGTAAGGGCAAGGTCGTGCTTAAATTGTCCAAAGGCGCCGGAGTGCTAAAGCCGGTAGCTGTCGATGATATCGTCCATGACTGGTTGGCAATGGCAGGGTCTTCTGGGCATTTCCTGGTCTATAGTATCGAAGAATTACCTGTCATGGCACGTGGTAAAGGTGTCAAGCTGATTAACATTCCTGCCAGAAAATTCGAGGCTGGCGAAGAAAGCCTGACAGCCAGCATGGTGTTCAAGGATGGGCAAAAACTGCTGATCTATGCCGGTAAGCGATATCGCCGTTTAAAGTCATCTGAAATGGATGACTACTGGGGTGCGCGTGCACAGCGCGGACGACTGTTACCTAAAGGCTATCGCGCAGTGGATAAAATTATTATTGAGGAAAAATCATCTCAGCCGAAAACCTGACATGCATGGTAGCCGATATTATCGGTTCATCATTAATTCTGCAGCAGGACAGGCATTCAGACTTCGATCTGTATGGGACTTTCCAGTCCATTCTGCAGCCGGTAATAGAAAAAGGCGGCGGTTTTGATATTGAATTTACCGGTGATGATGTCTCGGCAGGATTCCGAGACAGCCGCTCTGCTGTAAAGACAGGTTTCGCAATCCATCAGGCCCTCGATAGCTGGAATTCCTCTCTCAAGGGCCCCGTGCTGGCTGTTCGTATCGGTATCCATACCGGCACGCCAGAAGATAACGCGCGTCAGCGAAAATTGCCATTGGTAGTAGCCAGCCGTCTGCAGTCACTAGGTTCAGCAAATGCATTGTGCGTCACTGCGTCAGTTATTGATGAAATAGATCCAGCTTCTTCGATTAATGTGAATTATTCAGGGGTGTATCCACTGGGGCTTGCACCTGTTTCACCGGTTTTTTATTTACTTGATGGTAAGTCGAAATTCCTTGCATCTCAGCGACTCATGTTTGAACTCCTGAGAAATAAATATACCGATACAGTAAAGCTTGCGTTTACTGTTCCTGTATTACTGAGCTTTATTGTAGTTGCCGCGGTTTATATTTTTGTCAGTCTTGAAACCAGGATAAAAAACATTGAAATAGCCGAGGTAAACAATTTCAATGCTGACATCCATGAACAAGAAATACGCAGTATTAGTACTATGTTAAGAACAAGCCTGGATGCCATGCCTGGAATTAATGTTGTTAGCAGTAGCGGAGAACCAAAAAGCGACTTTCAGCTTGTTTGCAGCTACCAGCAGGTGGCAGGAAAGGTGCGATTAACCTGGGGTGTATTGCAGCATGATGACAGGGTCCAGATTACTGGTGGAGAGATCACGGGAAAAATAGAAAACCTTGCTAGTCTGCAAAGGCAACTTGTACAAAATATCATGTTTCACCTGCGGAAGAGTTAACTGCCGGCATTTCGCAATGTTCTGCGTATTAACCCTTTGTCACCTGGGGATTCTTCCGGAAATGAATCAGCCGGTGAATGCATTAGTATCTGACTACCAGTTTTTGATCCTGCAGAATCATTAATCAACTAACAAACTATAATTTCAAGCAGCAGGATAAGGAAATCCTATGCATGAAACACATGGCCGCCTGGTTGCCATCATGTTTGTTCAAATTACCGAGCCTGTCGAAACTGACAAGGAAGTCCCTGTTGTCTCAATTTTGTCAATAGAAGATATTGAGGCGATATGCAGTCATATCAAGTCTTTTCATGGTGTTATTGTCGATGTCAGAGCGGGTGAGCTGTTTGCTCATTTCCCCGGTGCAGTGTTGGCATTTAATGCGGCGTCATCATTGCTGCAGATGCTGCGACAGCACAGTCTGCGTATCGGCTTGCATCTGGGCGAGGTGCCGTTTCGTAAAGGCAGGTTCCAGGGTGTTGATGTGAATCTTGCCTCACGCCTCCCTGGCTATGTCGGTACAGGTGGCATATGTGTATCTCAGAATGTCTACCAGTATCTTGGTCAGAGTGACCAGCAAAAGCTGATTGCCCTTGGCACCCGCGAGCTAAAAAATATCCAGACAGTGATGCCACTTTATGTCAGCTTACCTGCTGATAAGGCCAGCCATAGCAGGGTACGCGAGGGCGCGAAGTGGCTTTTTCAGACGCTCCGCAAACAGCATAGATATCTGTTGATATTTTGCGTGGCAGCGGCATCGGGTTTTACTACTGGATCGCATCATAATGATTCTTTTTTTTCAGAACAGAGTGCCATTCACATTTACCTGCCGGGATTTCAACAACAGGAAATGAACGCTCAGCAAAGAAGGAATGCCGGCAGTATAGAAATGACAATCAGGTCACGGCTCGCTGGGCTGGATGAAGTTCACCTTACCAGTACACGTTCCAACGCTCTGTTTGAACTGCAGCTAATTCTGGGACATGACCCTGAAAAATTAAGTGTTAGCTATGTTCTGAGCAAGCTTCCTCAAGGTCTGACGATTGAAACTGGAACGCTGGAAGCTGGCGAGCAGCAGATATTTCACTTACAGGACAGGCTGTCTGATAAAATCTTTTCTGCATTGTCCCAGCATAAAATTGTTTACACCCCTGTTGCGTCAGTGCCTGTAAAGGCTAAACTAGACGGCAGGTAATGTATAAGGGGCGTCTATGTCGCTTGAGAAAACACATAACACCACGCTTAAGCGTTCACTCGGATTATTGCGCAACAAGCCTTTGCATGAGCGGGTGCCGACTCATGACGAAGAAGGTAATCCGCTGGGAGACTTTATGATGTTGTTTCCGGGACTGCGTGATCTGGCTGAAACCAGGTTGCGTGATAAGGTAGATATTCTTGCTGACATACTCAGTCAGTACAAGGAAGTCGTTTTTGTTGACCTGAATGTTCCACTGAATCTCCTGTGGGTCTCTATCAAGCACAAACCTGGCCTGGTACTTGAGTTAAGTACTTATGTCAAAATGCATATCCCAGAGGCTAAACTGGTCGGTGTGCCACCTGAAGCAATGGTGAGAAAAAAGTATTAAGTGTTACGTAGGCCCAGTTTAAAAATGGCTGATCCTGCAACTATTTTTTTGCTTTTTCTTCATGATCATCATGAAATTTTTCCCGGTGCACGTCTCGCATGAAATCGGCTGCCAATACGCGGTAAATGGGTTTCGGATTGATTAGTTTGGATATCCCTTCAGCGATCAATGCCGTCGCCAGTAATGGCAGCAATAAACTCTGGTCTGCGGTCATTTCCATAATGATTACTACTGCTGTGATGGGGGTCTGTACGACTCCGGTAAAATAGGCCACCATCCCAAGTAATACAATGGCGGCGGCGGGTGCAGACGGAAACCAGTTTGCAATTTCAGCACCCACTCCAGCACCAACGGACAAAGATGGCGCAAAAATGCCGCCCGGTATGCCACTCCAGTATGAAACGACAGTAGCTGAGAGCTTCAAAATAGCGTATGAAGCACCAGTGCTGTCCCCTCCTGAGATTAGACGTTGAGCTTCTTCATAACCTGATCCATAAGTCAGTCCGCCTGAAGCCAGACCAAGGCCAGCGAGCGATAGCCCGCACAACAGGGCAAGCAAATAGGGGCTCCTTTGGCGGAAGCCTGCAAGCTTTCTTGTTCCTGTTATCAACAAGGCACTGAACAGGCCGCCGGCCAACCCTCCAACGACACCACAGGAAAGCACTATGGGAATCGCCTGAGGTAACTCGAGCTTGCCAGTGGTGACACTACCAAAGTATTGATAGTTGCCCTGAATGACCAGTGCGGTCAGGCCTGCAATGATGACTGCTGTGAGTATCGTTCCACTGGTATTTTTCTCATAGTTACGGCTGATTTCTTCTATCGCGAAAACGATTCCTGCCAGCGGGGTATTGAACGCCGCTGCCAATCCGGCAGCGGCACCGGCAATTATTAATCCGCGGCCTAGATCATGTATTGGAAAATGCGCCAGCCGCGAAAGGTAATAGGTAATAGAAGCAGCAATGTGAACAGTTGGGCCTTCACGGCCAATCGAGGCACCACAAAACAGGCCAAAGATAACCAACAGGCCTTTGCCGAACGCAATTTTAAGTGACAGGACTTCTCGCCTGTCGGAATGGTGCTTCATTTGTAAGGCGGCGATCACCTGTGGAATGCCGCTGCCTTTCGCTCCGGGTATAAAGGTGCGGGTCAGCCAGGTGATCAAGATCAGACCAACAGGCGTCAGAACTAGAGGGATGTAAGGATTTGCCTCAAGAAGTCGCGAAAAAGCTTCTCCTGCATGATCACTGCCAATGGCCAGAAAAGTGGCAGCGAGACCGACCAGTATGGCACCTGACCAGAACACCAGGCGTGTTCTCCATACCTTACGAGAGGTTATTTGGCGTCGTGTTTTTCGGAAATGGGCTCTCGGCATATTCTGCTATCGTTCTTTACGCATTAATGGCCCGGCTCAGTCATAATCTTCAGTTATATATCTAGAAGGGGAGCTCAAGGCCTGACCGCGTGTTGTTGATCAGCGTTCGAAAGCGATTCATGATTACCTCAAGGTTCGCTTCATTATCAGCTTCAAATCTCAGGACCAGTTTTGGTGTTGTATTAGAGGCTCTTACCAGGCCAAAGCCATTATCGAAGTCTACCCGGAGGCCATCAATTTTGTTGACTTTTGCATCGGGAAAATCAGCATTGGCAATCAGTTCATTGATGAGTTTGTAATGTTCACCCTCTGCCATGTTCAGACCGAGTTCTGGTGTGTTGACTGTATCGGGCAACTCGGCAAAGATATCTGTCGCATTGCGCCCATCGTTTGCCAGTATGTGCAGTAGTCTTACAGCGGTATACAGGCCATCATCAAAGCCATACCAGTGATCATTGAAAAACACGTGTCCACTCATCTCCCCGGCCAACTCTGCGCCGGTTTCTCGTAACCTCGCTTTGATAAAGGAGTGCCCGGTTTTCCACATTTCAGGCTTGCCTCCCGCGCGCCTGATTTCATCATCAACAGTTTGCGAACATTTGACGTCATAAATAATGTGAGCCCCGGGGGTTTGCTTGATAATGTCTCTCGCATAGAGGATCAACTGTCGATCAGGCCAGATAATTTTCCCATCCGGAGTGACAACACCCAGTCTGTCACCGTCGCCATCAAACGCGAGGCCGATGTCAGCCCCGGTTTCATGCATAGCATTAATCAGGTCATTCAGGTTCTCTGGCTGACTGGGGTCCGGGTGATGGTTCGGGAACGAGCCGTCTGTTTGACAAAATAACGGAGTGACTTTACAGCCGAGTTGAGTCAGTAAATCAGGAGCAATTTCACTGGCTACGCCATTGCCGCAGTCGACCACAGCATGTATTTCGCGCGTAAGCCTGCCTTCTGATAGAACGCGCTGGCTGTAAGCCGGTTTGATGTCTATCTCACTAAGTCTGCCATTACCGCTAGAAAACTGGCCAGAGAGTATCCGCTGCTTTAACTCCTGGATCCGCTCGCCGGCCAGGGTTTCACCGGCCATGACCATTTTTAGCCCATTATATTCGGGTGGGTTGTGACTGCCGGTGATCATGATCCCGGTACCGGTACCCAGTTCATAGGTAGCGAAATAGAGGACCGGAGTAGGCACCATGCCGATATCAATGACATCGCAGCCGCTTGCCAGCAGACCTTCAGACAGTGCGGCGCTAAGGGACGGTCCGGATAATCTGCCATCACGCGCGATGATGACGCTGTCAACACCTCTTGACAGGGCTTCACTGCCAAATGCCTGTCCGATTTGTCTTGTGATAGTGGTTGTTAGTGCAGAATCTACTATGCCGCGTATATCATAGGCTTTGAAGATTTCATCAGGAAAGGTGTCAGTAGCATTATTCAGCTGAGTCATTTGTGTTGAATTCCATTTTAAAGTGGTGCAGGGTTTCTGTTATGCAGATCTATATTATGGTTCTGATGAGTGATATCGCTATGATGGCTTTAATGAGTGCCAGTATGGCCAAAACCGCCTTCACCCCTGTCAGACGCATCAAATTCCTGCACTATTTCGTACTCTGCCTGTACGACAGGGACAATAACCATCTGGCAGATACGTTCACCCGGTTTTACGGTAAATTCAGTATCCCCGCGGTTCCAGCAGGAGACCTTCAGCTCTCCCTGGTAATCTGAATCGATCAGCCCGACAAGATTGCCCAGCACTATGCCATGTTTGTGACCTAGACCGGAACGCGGAAGCAGCATAGCGGCATAGCCAGGGTTGCCGATATGGATAGAGATTCCAGTGCCGATGAGGTGGGTTTCTCCAGGTTTAATGACCAGTGCTTCATCCAGGCAGGCACGCAGGTCTACTCCTGCTGAACCATCTGTTGCATGTTCTGGTAAAGGGATGGTCTGTCCAATTTTTTGATCAAGAATCTTTAGCTGGATATGTTTCATAATAGCGTCGTGCAATTTCCTTAGTTAGTTTTTGAGCCAGTAGGGGTTTACTGCATCGGCTGAGATGGCTGATACCATCACGGTCAATCAGTGTTAGTTCATTCGAGTCAGCATTGAATGCCGAGTTTTCGCCGCTGACAGGGTTTGCTGCAATCATATGGATTCCCTTCGAGGTTAATTTCTTTTGTGCATTCTCCATTACTTTTTCCGTTTCAGCAGCAAAGCCGACGGTGAATGGCGCATCATCGAGGGCGGCGACCATGGCAAGGATGTCCGGGTTGCGCACCAGTTCTATCGAGAGGCTGTCAGCATCTTTTTTAATTT
>Ga0316187_10003343_pt1 | contig 13966 bp, 12 predicted proteins | sample CroRivburrow1_MG_FD_204927 | JGI IMG/M metagenome (GOLD analysis project Ga0316187, IMG submission 204927) | Coastal sediment microbial communities from Maine, United States - Cross River worm burrow 1 | ecosystem: Environmental > Aquatic > Marine > Coastal > Sediment | place: USA: Maine...
ATATATATGCTGTGTTATTAAAAATAAACACAATAAGAGGTGTATAATGATTCACGATAACCTGGTAAGCGTAGTAGGCAACACACCTTTGGTGCGGTTGCGCCGCATGAATGAAGGCTTGGGGGCGGAGATTCTCCTCAAACTCGAATTCTTCAATCCGTTGTCATCGGTCAAGGATCGCATCGGTAAGGCGATGATCGAGGCGGCGGAGCGCGATGGTTTTCTGAAACAGGGGGGGGCGATCGTTGAGCCGACATCCGGCAATACCGGCATTGCCCTGGCCTTTGTCGCTGCGGCTAAGGGTTATCGATGCATTTTAACCATGCCCGAATCCATGAGCCTTGAGCGGCGCAAGCTGTTTAAGTTGCTGGGCGCTGAGCTGCAGCTTACACCTGCCGAGAAAGGTATGAAGGGCGCAATAGAAATGGCTACTGAGATTGTATCTAAGACCGAAAATGCGTTTATGCCGCAGCAATTCAACAATCCAGCCAACCCGGAAGTACACCGCAAAACCACGGCTGAGGAAATCTGGTCGGCTACCGAGGGTAATGTGGATGCCATTGTCGCGGGTGTCGGTACGGGCGGTACGATTACGGGCGTGGCCGAAGTCATCAAGAGCCGCAACGAAAATTTCAAGGCCATTGCCGTGGAGCCGGCCGACTCTCCCGTTATTTCGGGCGGAGCACCGGGGCCGCACAAAATTCAGGGCATTGGCGCCGGATTTATCCCGATTAACCTGAATATCGACATTATCGATGGCACCGAGCAGGTCAGCAATGAAGACGCCATGCGCACTGCCCGTCGTCTTGCTGTGGAAGAGGGCATTCCGGGAGGGATTTCTTCGGGTGCGGCCGTTACGGCGGCCTTGCGTGTCGCGGCCAAGCCGGAATTTTCCGGTAAGCGCATCGTCACCATCATTCCATCTATGGCCGAGCGTTACATGACAACGGATTTGTTCAAGGGAATTGAAGTATAGGTGGACCATCGTGTGAGGAGTTGGCTCACACACGCCTGCAATCTCAGGGAGTAGACATGATTGATTTTACGGAAGAACAGATCGAGCGCTATTCGCGTCATATCATCCTGCCCGAAGTGGGCGGTGAGGGTCAGGCAAAGCTCTTGTCCTCCAGGGTGTTCATGATCGGTGCGGGTGGTCTGGGTAGCCCTGTGGCTTACTATCTGGCCGCAGCCGGCGTAGGAACCATTGGCATCGCCGATGCCGACATCGTTGATCTATCCAATCTGCAGCGTCAGATCATTCACAATCAGGACCGCGTGGGCATGCCCAAGGTGGAAAGCGCGCGTGAAACCATTCAGGCGCTGAATCCGGACGTGAAGGTGATCACCTATAATCATCGAGTCGATGAAGACAATCTGCGTGAGATTATCCGCGAGTATGATTTGGTTATTGATGGTTGCGACAATTTTCCGACGCGCTTTCTGGTCAATGACGCCTGCTTCCTGGAGAAAAAGACGCTGGTCTCCGGCGCGATGTTTCGCTTTGAAGGGCAGGTGGCGACGTTCAAGCCGCATGCTGATAAAGAAGGTCCATGCTATCGCTGCCTGTATCCTGAGCCACCGCCGGCGGGGCTGGTACCGAGTTGTTCCGAGGCAGGCATCCTGGGGGCGTTGGCCGGTGCTGTGGGCACGATTCAGGCTGTGGAAGCAATCAAGGAATTGTTGGGCATTGGTGAGTCGCTGTCCGGCAGACTGATGACATTTGACGCCATGCGTATGGAATGGCGCAAGCTGAAATTGCGCAAGGATCCGGACTGCCCTCTGTGCGGCGAGAATGCCACGATCGCCGATCTGGTGCCTTACGACGAAACATGCGAAGTGCGCCTCGCCGCGCAAGGCTAGAGAGGAATTACCATGAGTGCTGTTGAACCATTGAGCTTCACGAATGAGGACGATCTGCGCGAGTACGAAGCAGGCCTGGCCGCCTTTGAGGCAGGCAGAATGTCCGAGGAAGCCTTTACGCCTTTCCGGCTGCAGATGGGCATCTACGGCCAGCGTCAGGACGGCGTGCAGATGATTCGCGTCAAACTGCCCGGTGGCCGGGTGACACCGGCGCAACTGGAGGTGATCGCAGATTGCATCGAGGATTACGCTGGGCAACTGGACATGCCGAAATTTGCCCACATCACAACTCGGCAGGATATCCAATCACATTTCGTAGCGCTGAAAGATACACCGGCATTTCTGCGTCGCCTGCATGCCGTGGGGCTCACCACGCGCGAGGCGTGCGGCAATACCGTGCGCAATGTTTCGGCCTGCTTTCTCGCCGGCGTCTGCCCGTCTGAGTATGCGGACGTATCCGTTCACGCCCAGCGATTCGCTGAGCATTTTCTGCGTCATCCATTGGCGCAACAGTTTCCACGCAAGTTCAAGGTGGCATTTTCCGGTTGCGCCACCGATTGCGGTTTGTCAGGTATGCACGATATCGGCTTCGTTGCCACCGAAAATGATGGACGACGAGGGTTCCAGGTTTGGGCGGCAGGGGGGCTATCCACCCAGCCGGTAGCGGCCATGCTGCTGGAGGAGTTCATCGAAGAGCGCGAACTGCTCGTCGTTGGCGAAGCTTTGATGCGCATGCACTTCAAGTATTCCGACCGCAAACGGCGGGCGCGGGCGCGAATGAAATATGTCATGCTGCAATTGGGCGAAGATGGGTTCCGCGAGGAATACCAAAAACAGCGCGCCGCCATCGACAAGGTACATACACGCGACAGGGCTTACGACGAAGCTGTCTGGCGCAAGCCGTCTGGCGGCTTCCCATTCAATGGCAATCCGGTTGTCGACCAGCATGATGAGAACAAGGCGATTCTGCTCAACGTGTTTCGCGGTGATTTAACCCCGGAGCAGTGCCGCACCGTCAGTCGGGCCGCCAATGCCGCAGGCACTGAAGACCTGCGGGTGACGCCCGAACAGGGTATGGTGATTAGCAGCGTGCCGGAGGAGAAGGTGCAAGGGGTGCTGGATACACTGCATGTGGCCGGCATTCAGACTGAGTATGCCCGGGCCATTGCCGACATCGTGGCCTGTCCCGGCACGGAGACCTGCCGCTTGGGCATTACCTCATCCCGCGGCCTGGCCGAGGCATTGCAACCGCTGATGGCGGAAATACGGATGGATCCGGAGCTCTCCGGTCTGCGGGTTAAGGCGTCGGGATGTCAGCATTCATGTGGCCAACATCATATCGCCGATCTCGGATTCCATGGCCTGGCAAAGAAGGTCGAAGGCCATGCCGTGCCACACTACCAGTTGCATGTCGGCGGTTCGGGGCGTGGCGGCGAGCATTTTGCATTCGCCACCAATCCGGTGCCGGCCAAGAAGGCACCGGAAGCTGGAATTGCCATCCTCCAAGCGTACAAGGTGCAACGTGCTGCCGGTGAGTCCGTGCACGACTGGGCGGCGCGCATCGGCAAGGACGCGATCAATGATGTTCTCGAGCCATTCAAGGCAGGCGAGGGCGAGGTTGATGGTCTGATGTACGACTGGAGTGAGAACGAGGCCTTTTCCACCAAGGATAACAAGAAGGGTGAATGTGCTGGTGCGGTTCTGTCCATGACTGATGCCTTGCTGAGCGAAGCGGAATATGAGCTGATGCTCGCTCGTGCGCATGCCGATGCCATGTTCTGGCCTGAGGCGGCGGCCAGCCTCAGGCGCTCCGCCATTTCCACCGCGCGCGCTTTTTTAGTGCCACACGGCGAAGCGCCCGAACAGGATGGTCAGGTATTTGGCCTGCTGGCCGCCAAGGCGCAAGGAGATGCTGACGTGATGGATGGCTTTCATGCTGTGCAGCAGGCACTGATCAGTATCGACCTTGCCGATCCGGCCCCGGGCGTCATCAGCCTGAAGGAAAAACATGCCGCATGGCTTAAGCTTGCAGCGAAGCGTTTTGCGCAGGTGCCTGCAGAAGTCGAGGGACCAGTGCAACCCGCACAGACTGTTGAGCAGAATGAAGGAGCTTCGGGGGTTGCTGAGCTGGACCTCACAGGCGTTGCCTGCCCGATGAACTTCGTTAAAACCAAACTCAAACTGGAAACCATGTCTGCCGGTAGTCGCCTGACCGTCATTCTGGATGATGGGGAGCCCATCGCAAATGTGCCGAGGTCACTGGAAGAGCAGGGACAGAAGGTGCTGGAGCAGAGTCCGATCTCCGACACCCAGTGGAAAATTGTGGTGGAGAAGGCGGCCTAGGCGCCGTCCAATGTATGGCTGACATACTTTCTAATCCTGGCAGAGCCAAACTGGCGCTCGTCAGTATGGGGGTGGCCTTACCCGAAGGCCTGCCAAGCGCTTCGCGCTGGGTTTCTCAGACGAATGCGGTCGAGACCGTAATTGACATGCAACTGCCCAGTGGGCAATTCGCCACTGTGCCCGTTGCCCAGCCCTACACCGAAGCCAGCCCTATCAGTCTGCACATGGGGCAGGATGATCAAGCTGATGGCGCCGAGCTAAGATGTAATGGTGAACGGCTGGCAGTGAAATTGATTCACGCACCATCCTACTACAAGCAGAAAACACGCTCGGGCGCTCGCATGGGAACGTTTTCATCCCTGCATGATCGCTTGCTGTTTCTGCATCCTGCCATGGGTTGCGGATTCTTCGCCGGTAAGGATCAGGCTTGTCAGTATTGTCAGTATGACTCCCTACTGAATGAGGAGCATCCGCCTTTGCGTGACCCGCTTGAATTGGTCGAGGTCATGCACGCAGCCTTGGCTGAGCGGCAGATTGATACCGTCTACCTCTATAATGGGTTCGCACCAGGGGGTGACGCAGGGTTGGAACGATTACTGCCTGTCATCAGCTTGTTGCGACGGCATCTGGGACACCGTCAGATCGCACTGGAAACTGTGGCCCCTGAAGAAACAGTGGTCATCGATGAGCTTTATGCAGCCGGGCTGGATATCTTTGTGTGCAATCTGGAACTCTACGATCAGCAGGCGTTTGCCCAAACATGCCCCGGCAAGCAGGCCCATGGTGGTCAACAGGCGATTTGGAACACGCTTGCACGCGCCAGGCAATCATTCCGCTGGGGAGCAGTGGTGAGCAATATGATCCCTGGTCTGGAGCCGATGGAGTCCACTTTGGAAGGCATGAAAGAGCTGGTTGCCAAGGGCGTGGTGCCATTGCTCGTGCCATTCCGGCCATTGCCCGGAACACCGCTTGCAGGGCGGCAAACCCCTGACATTGATGAGATGGAGGGGCTATTTCTCAGCCTCTATGATTTGCTCAGTACGGCCAGCATTCCGACACACCGACTGCGTGATATGGGCAGGGTGTTAACGCCCATGGAAAGCCGCATCCTTGTCGGCGGCGACGTGGCCCTGCGTGAGCGAGTACAGCAGTGGATCACATCACCTGTGGGACGCAGGGTAGGTGGCTGGCTTGATGGACTGCGGCGACATTTGCGAGTGCGTCAGGATGAGCAGGAATTGGGAGGGCGTTAAGAATGCCGGTCAGCATCGATAAGCGCCCCATACATATATTGCTGGCGCACCGTGTCACGCCCTATATAGGCATGCTTTTAATTGCCTGGATTGCCTATCAGACCCTGCAACAGCATCCAGCCGAAGGGCTTACAGTAGAGGGTTGGCGGGCATTGGGCGTGTTTGGTCTGTGCCTGGTTTTGTGGGTGACGCAGCTGGTGCCGCTGGCGGTTACTTCGCTGCTTGGCCTTGCATTGCTGCCGCTACTGGGTGTGTTGCCTGCAGTCGAGGCCTATCGCTTGTTCGGAAGCCCGGCAGTTTTTTTTATTCTTGGTGCTTTCATTCTTGCTGCCGGTGTGATGAAAACACAACTGTCCGAGCATATGGCGCTGGCATTTCTTGAACGCGTAGGACTCGGGCCTAAGCGGCTGATTCTGGCTGTTCTGTTATTGCCAGCTTTCCTTGCATTCTGGATGCCCGAGCATGCGGTTGCGGCGATGTTTCTGCCGATTGTCATGGAAATTGTTCGAAGCCTTGGCCTTGAGCGTGGCCATCCATATGCTGCCGCACTTTTCCTGGCGATGGCCTGGGGTTGCATTATCGGGGGCGTTGCAACATTGCTGGGAGGTGCTCGCGGTCCGCTGGCCATGGGTATTTTGTATGAAATTAGTGGCCGCAATCTGAGTTTCGTAGACTGGAGCATGGCCGCTATGCCACTTGTGCTAATGATGTTGATAGTAGCGATTGTGGTTCTGCTGCTGTTTTTGCCTAAGGTGGAGATTGATATTGGACATGTTCGGGAACGGTTGCGAGTGCGGCGCTTGGAGCAGGGTGTGCTTGGGGCCAAGGGCCGGATCATGGGCTTGGTCATGCTGGCGGCCGTGGCGGGCTGGGTTTTTTTCGGTCACACCCTGGGTTTGGCCAGCATCGCCCTGATCAGCGTGGTTCTGATGTTTGCCCTTCGTTTGGTGAACTGGCGTGATGTTGAGGAGTATGTCAATTGGGGTGTGGTCATTATGTATGGCGGCGCCATTGCCGTGGGCAAGGCGCTTTCGGATACCGGGGCTGCTGCATGGCTGGCCGAATTTCTACTACTGGACGGGCTTTCACCTTTCGCGTTGATCATTCTGCTGGCGGGCGTCAGCTTGCTGCTGACTGAAACAGTGAGCAATGCAGCGGCGGTGGCCATCCTGTTGCCGATTGCTATCCCTCTGGGTATCGAGGCTGGCATGGATGCTTTGTTTGTAACATTGGCGGTAGCCATTGTGGCGGGGTTTGCCTTCATGCTTCCCATGGGTACGCCGGCCAACGCCATGATCTATTCCACCAATTACATACGCTTGGGACTTATGGTGCGCAGGGGGGTATTGATGTCTCTATCCGCCTGGGCGCTGCTGGTTTTTACCGCTTCGGTCATCTGGCCGCTCACCATGCCGGGATTGGAGATGCTTCCATGATGAGGGTGACGCTGACCACTCGGCAGAAGGAATTAATGGCTGGAAGGAGGCGTATTTGAGTGCTAGGGAGCGATGCGCGCATGCAGAGCATGTGGTGTCCGCCACCGATTTGCTGTCAATCGCGAAAAGCAAACATGGCGATAAACTGGCCTATCCATGCAGCCTGGGAGCGGAAGGCATGGTGTTGATCGATATGATTGCCAGTCATGCGCCTGGCATACGGATACTGACGCTGGATACCGGCCGATTACCTCAGAGTACCTATGATCTGATGGACAAGGTGCGCAAGCATTATGGCATTCAGCTGGAGGTGATTTGCCCAGATACTAAAGACGTGGAAGAGATGGTGAGCAAGAACGGACTCAACCTTTTCTATGAAAGCGTACAGTTAAGACAGCTTTGCTGTGAAATCAGAAAGGTGCGCCCCCTGCGTCGTGCTCTTTCCGGGATGGACGCCTGGATTACCGGCCGTCTTCGCTCGCAGTCGAAAGAGCGGTCTGACATGCAGGCGGTAGAGGATGACCGTGTGTTTGGATTGAAGAAATACAATCCGCTTTACACGTGGAGTTGGCAGCAGGTTTGGGACTACATACGCGCCTTTGACGTGCCTTATAATCGCTTGCATGACGATCATTTCGTTTCCATTGGCTGTGAACCATGCACGCGGGCCATTGCCGTCGGCGAGGATGTGCGAGCTGGGCGGTGGTGGTGGGAACTGGAAACAGCATCCGAGTGTGGGTTGCATATGAATCCCATTCGGAGCGATACACCGGACGAAAATATTCAGGGCGGTGGAATTTAGAATCATGAAGTGGAGGACGCGATGAGCCATAAGCTCACTCAGCTGCAAGCGCTGGAGAGTGAATCGATACATATCATGCGGGAAGTTGTGGCGGAATTCCGTAACCCGGTGATGCTTTATTCCATCGGCAAGGATTCGAGTGTCATGCTGCATCTGGCACGCAAGGCTTTTTATCCGGGGCCGCTGCCGTTTCCCTTGTTGCACGTTGATACCGGCTACAAATTCCGCGAAATGTACGAATTCCGTGATTCATATACCAAGGAAATCGGTGCTGAATTGATTGTTCACCGCAATGAGGAGTCCATCGAACAAGGCATGAATCCCAAACAGTTTGGCGTGGCGCGCTGCTGTGGCGCTCTGAAGACGCAGGCTCTGCTCGATTCGCTGGAAGAGGGTGGCTATGACGCAGCCTTTGGAGGCGCTCGCCGGGATGAAGAACGTTCACGCGCCAAGGAGCGAGTCTTTTCCGTCCGCGACGATTTCGGCCAGTGGGATCCCAAGAATCAGCGACCGGAGTTATGGGATATCTACAACGCACGTATTCATGAGGGCGAGTCGGTACGAATCTTTCCATTGTCCAACTGGACGGAAATGGACGTATGGTCGTACATCGCGGTTGAGAACATACCCATTGTGCCACTGTATTACGCCAAGGAGCGCTTGATGGTGGAGCGAGGCTCCCTGCTGATTCCGGTGGAAGACGTCAAGCATTTGCATGAAGGCGAGGAGCCGAAGATGATCATGAGCCGTTTTCGCACTCTAGGTTGCGTTCCATGTACCGGAGCCGTGCGATCCAGTGCCGGCACCATTGAGGAGATTATCGTTGAAGCCGCAGCGGCTAAACGCAGCGAGCGCGAAACACGAATCATCGACCATGGCGCCAACACCATGGAAGACAAGAAAAAAGAAGGCTATTTCTGATATGATGAAAACCAAACAGGATCAGGAAGTCGAACTACTTCGGCTGGTAACGGTGGGTAGCGTGGATGATGGGAAGTCGACGCTGATCGGACGGTTGTTGTATGACACCAAGGGAGCATTTGAGGATCAGCTGGCGGCGGTGCGCAAAGGTCCCAAGAGCGCAAAAGGTGTTATTGATATCCAGGTGATGGGTGATGAACTGGACTTGGCGATGCTGACCGACGGCCTGGCCGCCGAGCGCGAGCAGGGAATTACTATTGACGTCGCCTACCGCTATTTTTCCACCCTCAGGCGTAAATTCATTATGGCCGACTGCCCGGGCCATGAGCAGTACACGCGCAATATGGTCACTGGAGCGTCCACAGCCAGCGCCGCCATCATCCTGGCGGATGCGCGCAAGGGCATGTTGCCGCAATCGCGGCGGCACACGCATATCGTCAGCTTATTGGGAACCCCGCACTTGATTGTATGTGTCAATAAAATGGACCTGGTCGACTATGCCGAAGACGTCTACCGTCGCATTCGCGACGAGTTCACTGCCTATTGCGAGAAACATGGCGTGCAGGACCTGATCTGCATCCCTATTTCTGCGCTCAAGGGCGACAATGTGGTGGACCGTGGCGACCATATGCCGTGGTACGACGGTGGCACGGTGTTGGAAGTGCTTGAGAGCCTGGATGTAAGTGGCCGCGTCGATGATCTGCCCTTGCGTTTTCCAGTGCAGTACGTCAGCCGCCCGCAGACGCAAGAATGGCATGACTTCCGCGGTTTCATGGGGCGTGTAAACTCTGGCACGGTGAGAGCGGGAGATGAGATTACAGTGCTGCCCTCAGGCCTGACCTCAAAGGTGAAGGAGATCGCGACCTTTGACGGCAATCTCGACGAGGCATTCGCGCCCCAGAGCGTGGCACTGACACTGACCGATGAGATTGATGTATCGCGCGGCGATATGTTCGTGCATGCGAGCACTCTGCCCAGGGTGGAAAAGGCCTTTGAGGCGATAGTATGCTGGATGGGCGAGGAGCCGCTTGTCTCACGCAAGAAGTACGTCCTCAAGCAGACCACCAATATGGTCAAGGCGATTGTTGCTGAAATATGTTACCGCACCGACATCAATAGTTTGGAGCGCGATGATCAGGCCGGTGAACTGGCCATGAACGACATCGGCCGGGTAGCCTTCAAGCTACAACAACCGCTGGTGATGGATGCTTTTGAAGACAACCCTGCCACGGGCAGCTTCATCATCATTGACACCTTCACCAACAACACCGTTGGCGCCGGCATGATCAGCAAGATATAGCGATCTTTTTTTGTCCGCAAACCTGGCAGGTATATCCAAGCTTGCCCGACTTGTTCAGCGTATTTCTAAGGAAGGACTGAATAAGTCTCTAAAGAATATAGCGCGACAGATCTTCATCGCCGCTGATGTCTTTCAGCCTTTCCTGCACAAAGGCAGCATCGATCTCGATTTGCCTTCCGGTTTGTTCCCCAGCATCAAAGCTGATGTCTTCCAGTATGCGCTCCAGCAGGGTGTGCAGGCGGCGCGCACCGATGTTTTCCATGTTTTCATTGACCTGAACGGCGATCTTGGCAATTTCGGCGATGCCTTCCTCGCTGAAAACCAGCCTGACTTTTTCGGTCAGCAAAAGCGCTGCATATTGCTGGGTGAGGGCGGATTCAGGGTCCACCAGGATGCTGCGAAAGTCCGCCTCGGTCAGCGCGTTCAGCGTGACACGGATGGGAAAGCGCCCCTGCAGTTCAGGAATCAGGTCGGACGGCCTAGCCAGATGAAAAGCGCCGGAAGCGATAAAAAGGATATGATCGCTTTTCACCGAGCCGTGGCGGGTGTTCACCGTTGTGCCCTCCACCAGCGGCAGCAGATCGCGCTGTACGCCCTCTCGCGACACATCAGCATCGCGACCCGACCGGTGGGTGATTTTATCCATCTCGTCGAGAAACACGATGCCATCGTTTTCAGTACGGATGATCGCTTCTTCCTTGATGCGGTCCATGTCGAGCAGGCGGTCCGCCTCCTGTCGTTTGAGCACCTCGAAAGCCTCTTTCACGTTCATACGCTTGGGCTTGCGCTGGCCAGACATGAGGTTGCCCAGCATATCCTTGATGTTGAGGTCGATTTCTTCATTTCCCTGATTGGAAAACACCTGCATCATCGGTGACTGTTGCGCCGCCGACACTTCGATTTCCACCTGCCGCGAGTCGAGCTCGCCCAGGCGCAGTTTATGGCGCATTTTTTCGCGTGAGTCTCGATGCGACTGTTTTTGATCCGTGGACACGGGCCCTGATGGTTGTACCGGATGCGGAATAAGGATGTCCAGCAGATGTTCCTCGGCAGCCTCTTCAGCACGCGGCTGCACTTGCGCTAGATGCTCTTCCTTAACGATTTTCAGGGCACTGTCCAGCAGGTCGCGCACGATGGTTTCAACATCGCGGCCGACATAGCCTACCTCGGTGTATTTGGTCGCTTCGACCTTAGCAAATGGCGCTTTGGCAAGTCTGGCCAGGCGGCGGGCGATTTCGGTCTTGCCCACGCCCGTCGGGCCGATCATGAGAATATTCTTGGGCGTGATTTCCTCGCGCATGGGCGAGTCCACCTGCTGCCGCCGCCAGCGGTTTCTTAGTGCAATAGCGACGGCGCGCTTGGCCTCATTTTGACCGATAATGTGCCGGTCCAGTTCGGAGACAATCTCCCTCGGTGTCATGGTCTGGCTCACGATTTTGGTTCTCCTTCGATACTTTCGACGTTGATTTGGTCGTTGGTGTAGACGCAGACGCTGGCGGCGATGCGCATGGCCTCGACCACGATGTCCCTGGCCGACAGTGTACTGTGCTTGATCAGGGCCTCGGCGGCCGAGCGGGCATAAGCGCCACCTGAGCCAATAGCCGCCACGCCCTCGTCAGGCTCGAGCACGTCGCCGTTGCCGGAGATCAGCAGCGTGCGCTCGTCATCCGCCACAATCATCATAGCTTCGAGTTTGCGAAGGTAGCGGTCGGTGCGCCAGTCCTTGGCCAGCGCGACGGCCGCGCGGGTGAGGCTTCCGCCGTGTTCGTCCAGCTTGGCCTCGAAGCGCTCGAACAGGTTCATCGCATCGGCAGTGGAGCCGGCGAATCCGGCCAGCATCCTGCCATCACGCAGTGTGCGCACCTTGCGTGCACCATGCTTGATGACCGTTTCGCCGAGCGTGACCTGACCATCGCCAGCGATGGCTACTTCACGTCCACGCCGGGCGCAGCATATGGTGGTTGCATGCATGTTCAATCTCCTGATCCCATCCTCGACCTTGCACTCTAACAGGGTGGTTTAACCTAGCATGGGGTCGCAATGTTTGAGATGCAAGCCTATCGCGGCAAATGCTATTGACGAAAGGGGTATTGCGCCGTAATTTGCGCGGCCTTCTGGCAGCAACCGGTGAGGTGAAGATGCGGGGCGTAGCGCAGCCTGGTAGCGCATCTGCTTTGGGAGCAGAGGGTCGGAGGTTCGAATCCTCTCGCCCCGACCATTTTCTCCACAAAGCTGGTTGTCATGCCTGGGTGAGCGCCTGTAGCTCAACTGGATAGAGCAACGGCCTTCTAAGCCGTAGGTTGCAGGTTCGAGCCCTGCCAGGCGCGCCAGCTCGCGCTTCTGGTGTCAGAGGACGAATTGTATGGTGGATGTAGCTCAATGGTAGAGCCCCGGCTTGTGGTGCCGGTGGTTGGGGGTTCGAGTCCCCTCGTCCACCCCAGTTGCATTGCCGGATATAGATTGGATAGTTTTTCGCAGTAGTGGGGCCGTTAGCTCAGTTGGTAGAGCAGCTGACTCTTAATCAGCGGGTCGAAGGTTCGAGCCCTTCACGGCCCACCATTCAAAGTAATAAAGCACTTGTGGAAACGCAGGTGCTTTATTGTTATCCGAGGATGGCATATTGTCGCTGTAGCGGAAGATGTCCGGCTTTTGTCACGGAAGATGGATAGAATTACTTCTACTCTTCCAATGCTATTGACGACTCAAGCCCCAAGGAGAATGGAATGAAAACTTATTTTAGAATGCTTGCCGGCGCATTGGTATTTGTGGCGCTTGGTGTTGGTCCAGCGATTGCAGATGACCAGTGCCGATCCAAAAAACACTCAGGCTATGAGCAAGGCAAGATGCTTAAATATGCGGATCAGAATGAAGATGGGAAGATTACCGAAGACGAATTTATTTCGCATGCCAAGGAGCGATTTAAAAAGATGGACCGAAATGGCGATGGCTCTCTGGATGAGGGCGACCGTGGAATGCACCATTCATTCGACAGTATGGACAAGGATGCTGACGGGCAAATCAGTCGCGAGGAGTTTGACGAGGCGCATACAGGAGCTCCCTGGGGGAGAATGGGAAGCAAAAAATAAGTTCATCGGCCTAAGCCTGATGTCGGAGATCGGTGGCGACATGGTGGATAGTTGACGACGACGTGCAATCGTTGGCGGGAAAAATCAGCGCATGCTTATCATCGAAGCTTAAGGTTGTAGGCGGCGAGAAATTTTGGGATAATGGAACTGCATGGAACCTGAGGAGAATCCTGTTGCAGGATCGCTCAAACTTGATTGGAAATTTCTCGTCAAGTTGCTTCTCAGTGGAGTTTTTACCGCTTTAGGCATCCATGAACTAGGACTCAAACTGGAACTCGCCGCAGTTTCGCTTATCTTCGTACCTTTGGCAGGGCTGTTCTTCACGTTTCTGAAGCGCGAAGCTGCCGAGAGCGTGCTGCGCATCGGGGCCATTGTGGTCGCTTCTGTTGCTGTGTGGATATTGTCCGGGTCGGTTTTTATTGCCATTGCCTTCTATATGATACTCGAGGGCAGCACGCATAAGGACTGTATCACTAGCAACTAATCCTTCACGGTTATCGGTGTAGTGACAGTGTTTTCATGGCCTATTACCATTCAAGTTCGCGCGAGGGTGGCGGAATTGGTAGACGCGCAGGATTTAGGTTCCTGTACCCCTGTGGTGTGGGGGTTCGACTCCCCCCTCTCGCACCATTGATGGCGCAACGTCGCTCACAATGGCATGGCCATGGCGCGTGTTGAATGTTGTATTCGGATAAATTGCTGAAGCAAATCCATCCAGGAGGATATCTTGTCGATTCAGACTGAAGTGAAGGCGCTGAGCGCGCATGAACATGCCGTGCATGTCAGTGTCCCCGAGGCGGAGTATCAAAAAGCTTATGCAGCACAAGTGAATAAACTTCGCGGCAAGATCAAATTGCCGGGATTCAGGCCTGGCAAAGCGCCCATGGATGTTGTTGAGCAGAAATATGGCGGCCAGGCTCGCCAGGATACGATTGAGCAATTAATCAGTGATTATTATGCAGAAG
>Ga0316187_10003345_pt1 | contig 13964 bp, 12 predicted proteins | sample CroRivburrow1_MG_FD_204927 | JGI IMG/M metagenome (GOLD analysis project Ga0316187, IMG submission 204927) | Coastal sediment microbial communities from Maine, United States - Cross River worm burrow 1 | ecosystem: Environmental > Aquatic > Marine > Coastal > Sediment | place: USA: Maine...
CTTTACACAGAGACAACAACCTCTTGAATTAATGTTCAGTCGCTGATCGAGGAGCGGCTTACCTGGCCGGTACGAGCCGTTCTGTAGGGAGGGGGTAGCTGTATGGCTACCTCCTACCAGATTTGTTTCCTAATAATTCGATATCATTATTAATTCCAGATAAGGCTGACATCGTTGCACCGCTTAATCAGAAATAACTACTGCCATCCCAGCAATGCGTACAAACCTTCTCTTTCGGTAGCCCGATCGCTTCCACAAGATCTTCCAGTCGCTGGTATTCTAAGGTGGTCAATTTCAGTCGTTTTCTTATTTTTTCTACCATGGCATTGTTTTTTTCCGACCCGGCGGTGGCGTAATCTTCCAATTTTAATCACTTCGTCTACCTTTTTCTTGACAAATTCAATTTTATACCGCATGCATAATTAAACTGAAAAACGACGTAATGACCTGATGCCGCTGATTAAATGTGTTAGATCCAAGAAATCCTCACCATGCTTAACCCTAAAACTTTACTGAAGGAGGTTATTATGACTGAACGAAAAATGGGAAGACGCGAATTCATGAAAGTCACCGGGGGGGCTATCGGGGCCACCATGATCGCAGGTCCCGGTGCTGTCTTCGCTGAGGCCAAACCGGGAGCGCAAGTCGATGCCATGAAAATTACAACCGCCACGGCCACCATGGATCCGGTCAGACCGGAGGTGGCCAGGGTATGCGCTAGTGCCTTCAAGCAAATCGGCTGGGATGTCGCCGCGAACCCGATCGACTACAACCTGAATGTTCAGAAGGTGATCATGGAGCATGATTATGACATGTGGTTTGTGATGCTCTCCGGGGCCTCGATTCGGATCGACCCCAACGTGTTCATCTATCAGGTGCACCATTCTTCGCAGTATAAAAAGGGTGGCTACAACTGGTATGGCCTTAACGATCCCGAAATCGACAAGGTGGCGGTGGCCCAGCAGCAAGAAATGGACATCGAGAAAAGGCGGGAAATCGTCTTCAAAGCCCAGGAATTATGCCATGAAGCTCAGGCCTTGACAGCGGTTGCCTATATGCAGATGACCACTGCCTATCGCTCGGACCGCATCAAAAACGTGGTCCCCATGCTGGGTGAAGGTACCGGCAGTTTCTGGACGGACGTCAACATGGAGATCGTCAAGGGTGACGGATACGTCCGGACGGCCCGGCCGACCCCTTTGAAGATGCTGAATCCGGTAGCGGTCAAGGATACCACCGAATTCATGGAGCTTCGAATGATCTATGATCCGTTGTTCAGGGTCGGTCCCGACGGCAACATGGTCCCCTGGGCGGCAGAATCTTACAAGGTGATCGATCAGTTGACGCTTGACTTAAACATCCGCAAAGGAATGCTTTGGCACGACGGCCAACCGCTGACGGCCGAAGACGTCAAGTTCACCTTTGATTATTGCACCCAGTGGAAGCATCCCTTTTTCTATCAAATCTTGAAAAGGGTCGAAAATGTCGAGGTCACGGGCAAGCATTCCGTGCGGATTAAACTGGCGGAATCTTACGCCCCCTTCATTCCCAACCTGTTGGGCGGCATGTTCCTCATTCCCAAGCACGTCTGGCAAGACATTCCCGAAAAAGTGGATGTGAGCGATCCCCTCAACTATCCCAATGAAAAACCCGTCGGCAGCGGTCCGTTTAAACTGGAATACTGGGACCGGGGCCGGGAATTTAAGGTATCGGCCTTCAAAGAGCATTTCAATCCGCCCAAGTGTGAAGGCATCATCGGGATCGTCTACGGCTCCCATGATGCGGTCGCCGCGGCCATTGAAAAGGGCGAATGCGACCGCAATCGTTACATCCTCAAACCCAGTCTCCTGCTGGATCTGCAAAAGGTCAAGAACGTGGTCGCCAAAGGGTATCCCAACCATGGCTTTTATAACCTGGGCTACCATACCCGCAGGCCTCCTCTGAACGATCCGGCCTTCAGAAAGGCCATCGCTCACGTCATCCCTAAAGATTTAATCATTGAGGCCATTTTGTCCGGCTTGGCGGATCCGGGTGGTTCAGTGATTGCACCGGCCAATAAATTCTGGCACAATCCGGCGGTTAAATCCTACCCCGAGGACATCGAGAAGGCTAAAAAGATCCTGGCCGAGGCGGGCTACACCTGGAAAAAAGGCAAACTCCACTATCCAGCATAGTTCGATGTATCGCCTGCCAAGTATGGAGGCGGCCTGAACCTTCCGGTCGCCTCTCCCTTCAAAAGAGGAGAAAAAAGGTGCAAGAATATATCATCCGCAGAATTTTATACACCATTTTGACGATATTTGCGGTCGCCACCATCCTTTTTTTTATCTTTCGGGTGATGCCCGGCGACCCCACCGCCCAGGTGATCAGCCCGGCCCTGGATGAGGCGGCCCAGGCCAGATTAAAGGAAGCCTTCGGGCTGGACAAACCTCTAATTGTTCAATATCTGTTGTATCTAAAAAACATCGTCACCTTGAACTGGGGCCGGTCTTACACCACCCAGCATGAAGTGTTCAGCATTCTCAAATACCGTTTTTGGAACACCATTTTTCTGATGGGGGCCGCCATGTGCTTTACCTTGGTGGCGGGTGCCGGCCTGGGTATGGTCATGGCCTGGAAACGCGGCAGCAAGCTGGACGTGGGTGCCACCGTGAGCGCTCTGGTCCTCCAATCCGCGCCGCCGTTTGTCACCGGTATCCTGTTTTTAATGATCTTAAGCTACCGCCTCGATCTTTTTCCCACCGGCGGTATGGCCACCCCGGGCATGCGACTGGCAACCGGAATCCAAATGCTTTTCAGCAAGGATTTCCTACACCACCTGGTGCTGCCGACCATTACCACTGCCTTTTACTATCTGGCCACACCCATGCTGATCATGCGCGATTCCATGCTCGAGGTCACGGGCAGCGATTACATTGAGCTGGCCCAGGCCAAAGGATTGTCCCCCAACAGGGTCATGATGAAGCATGCCGCCCGCAACGCACTCTTGCCGGTGTTTACCGTCTCATCGGTACTGATCGGGTTCGCGCTGGGCGGGCAGGTCATTGTCGAACAGGTCTTCTCCTGGCCCGGCATGGGTCAGTTGATGGTTGAGGCGGCCTCCTCGCACGATTACCCGGTGGCCCAGGCCACCTTTTTGCTCTTGGCAGCGCTGGTCATTTTCTTGAACCTGGTGTCGGATATTTCCTATTGTTATCTCGATCCGAGGATATCGGTGGGTGGAGGAAAACATTAATTCTGCTAAGGACACTATTACAAGTTGGGAGCTTCCCCCCAAACTGTCGAGTGCCTCAAGGTCGTGCGATTGGAATGATGGAATACTGGAATAATGGAATTCTGGTTTTGCGGGGATGGAATGTGTGAGTAATGCTATCCTCAGTCCAGCGATTCATTGTAAAGTGGATAATATCCTTGAAGAACCAACATTACAGCATTTCACTATTCTATAAATCCATGATCGAGGAAAGCATTTAGGACTTAAAAACATCATATATTTCTAATGGGTTGAAGAAATTTCGAAACGTAATCGACTCAAAAGGGAGCCAATAGAATGAAACTGGAAAGCATAAAAGACTTTTTTGTTACCCAGTACGGAATTATCACAAGCAACCGTTTCGGGATATTCGGGGCTGCCATCATTTTATTTTTCGGTGTCGTCGCATTGCTGGCACCCTGGATCGCCCCCCACGAACTTTGGGATTCGCTGCGGGATTCCAACGGCAAGTTGGCCATGCTGCGCCCGCCGTCGTTGGAGTTTCCGCTGGGCACCACTGCAATGGGCCGCGATATTTTGAGCCAGATGATCTTTGCCACCCGGACCACCTTCCTCATCGGGTTGGTGTCCGGCTTGATTTCCATCGTTATCGGTGCCAACATTGGACTCTTCTCAGCTTTTTATGGCGGAAAAGTTGACGAAATCCTGATGCGATTTACCGATATTGTCTACGGTATGCCTTTTTTGCCGTTTTTAATCGTCCTTATCTCACTTTTCGGCCGCAACATTTGGTTCGTCATCATCGCCATCTGCTGTATCGTCTGGCGCACCTCGGCCCGGGTGGTTCGCTCTCAGGCCCTCGCCATCCGGCAGCGACAGTTCATCTTGGCGGCCAAATCCAGGGGCTGCAGCAATTTACGCATCATTTACGGGCACATCATGCCCAATATTTTGCCGCTTTTACTCCTCTATACCTCTTTTAACATCGCCTGGTCGGTTTTAGCCGAGGCCGGGGCCAGTTTTTTGGGATTTAGTGATCCGGACAACCTCACCTGGGGCGGTATGCTTTACAACCTCTGGATTTCAGGAAAGATCAGAACCGCCTGGTGGTGGTTCGCCTGGCCTTCGATCTGTATTATCCTAATGGTCAGCGCCCTGGTATTCATCTCGCGGGCGTACGAGGAAGTGGCCAATCCACGCCTAAAACAGCGATAGCGGAGATAAAACGATATGATTTTAGAAATAGAAAACCTCAAGACCCATTATCAAACAGAGAAGGGCGTCGTCAAGGCCAATGACGGTATCTCTTTATCCATCGATGAAAACGAGGTCGTCGGCCTGGCCGGTGAATCCGGTTGCGGCAAATCGACGCTTATCCGGACCCTTATTCGTCTGGTTCCCAAAAGCGCTCACGTAACAGCCGACAAAATGGAGTTCAAAGGGCAGGATATTCTCTCCATGCCGGACAAGGATTTCCGGGAAAAAATTCTCTGGCAGGGGATCGGCCTGGTTCCCCAGAGCGCCATGAACGCTCTCAATCCGGTCTACCGGGTTGGGGACCAATGCAGCGAAGCGATCCAAGCCCACACCGATTACAATAAGGCTGAATGTGAACGGATTGTCGAAAAGCTTTTTGATGCGGTAGGCCTCCAGGCCGGTATGATGAAAGCCTACCCCCATGAATTCAGCGGGGGTATGCGCCAGCGGTCCATGATCGCCATGTCTTTGGTGTTGAATCCGGCCCTGGTCATCATGGATGAACCGACTACGGGGCTGGACGTTTTGGTTCAGGAACGGATCCTGAGAAACATAAAGGAAATCCGCAAGATGTCCGAGTCGTCAGTATCCATATTGCTCATCACCCATGACATTTCCGTCATCGCCGAGATGAGCAATCGCATCGGAATCATGTATGCCGGCCGGTTGATGGAATTCGCCGAATCAATGGAACTTTTCAATGATCCCTATCACCCTTACACGTTGGGTCTTAAAAACGCCTTTCCCAGCATTCAGGCCCTCGATCGGGAGCTCATTTCCATTCCCGGTTCGCCGCCGTCTTTACTTGGGGACCTTCCCGGATGCCTCTTTTCGTATCGGTGTCCCTTCGTTATTCCCGAATGTGAAAAAGCAAGGCCGCCGGATCTGGAGATAAAACCGGGCCATTTTGTGCATTGCATTCGAACCGATCATGTAGAAGAATTTCGCAAATTAGCAGGAGATAAAAAGACATGGCAATCCTCGAAGTCAGCGACTTAAAACAATATTTCTATCTCGAACCCACTTTCCTGGCTAGACTGGTGGGCGGCAAGAAACCAAGAGTCATCAAGGCCGTCGATGGTATGAGCTTCTCCATGGAGCCTGGCGAAATTTTGGGACTGGCCGGAGAGTCAGGTTGCGGCAAGTCCACTTGCTGCCTGGCTATCGCCAAACTTCGGGAACCGACCGGCGGTATCATCCGGTATAAAGAAAGCGACATCGCCGAGATGTCCAAAAAAGAAATCCGGAATTATCGCAGTGAGGTTCAACTCATTTTCCAGGATCCCTATGAGTCACTTAATCCGAGGTATACGGCCTTCGATTTAGTGGCAGAGCCGCTGCGGGCGCTTACGGATAAAAGTAAAGCAGAGATCAAGGAAAGAGTCAACGAAACCATCACTTTGGCCGGACTAACACCTGATGAGTACAAAAACCGCTATCCCCATCAGATGAGCGGAGGGGAAAGACAGCGCGTCGGTATCGCCCAGGCACTGGTTCTGGAGCCCAAGCTGGTCATTGCCGATGAGCCCCTATCGATGCTGGATGTATCCATTCGTGCCGGAATATTGGATCTCATCAGAGACCTGTCCGAGCAAATGAATTTTTCATGCATCTATGTTTCCCACGACCTTTCGATTCTATCCAACATCTCAGAGCGCTTGATGATCATGTATCTGGGCAGGATCATGGAACTGGGTGTGACCAAGGAAGTGATCACCGATCCCCATCATCCCTATGCACGGGCCCTTATCGCTGCAGTACCGATTCCCGATCCCGCCTATAAAAGGCCCATCCCTAATATCAGAGGTGAGGTCGCACAGCCCATTGATCCGCCGCCGGGCTGCCGTTTCCAGACGCGCTGTCTGCAGGTCATGGACGTATGCCGGGATACGGAACCACCCCTAAAAGATGTAAAACCGGGGCACGCTGTCGCATGCCACCTATACTGATACGTTACTTTATAAATTCGCAAAAGTTCGGCCACGAAGACACGAAGACACAAAAAAAGAATATGAAATTTGAACTTTTGTCAAAAAGAGAGGAATCTATTGCTGCAAAATTGTAGATGCGGCAATTGCGGTACATTAGCTATTAGGAGCTGGTAAGTGTCTTGGTTTTCTTATCAATTTTAACGTAACTCGTATAAAAGCGGCATCAACGTAATTATATGATAAACTTTGTGTCTTAGTGCCTGTGGCAGAACTAATACCAAAAACTCTAAGTGGAAGGGTTTAAAATGAAAAGGACATTAAATTTTGTTGTTCTGGGCAGTGGACACGGCGGCAGGGCCGTCTGTGGACAGATCGCTGAGAAAGGATATCCGGTTGTTATGTATGAGCCCCTGGAGGCAACTGAGGATTTTCTGAAAATAAAAGCAGAAAAGGAAATGTTTCTAAGTGGGGATATTACCGCCGGCGGGAAGCTTCGCGGCGCAACCATGGATATTGAGGAAGCTTTACGAGACACCGATGTTATCTTGGTTGTTGTCCCTTCTTTTGCCCATAACCCGATCTTTAAAAAAATGGTCTCCCATCTCAAAGACGGCCAGCATGTCATCATCATTCCCGGAAATTACGGCGGTCTGCGATTAAAAAAGATGATGACAGATCTCGGGAAAAAAAAAGAGATTACAATATCCGAAACGGTATCGCTGCCATACGCATGTCGGATTGCGACGTATAACACCGTCATGATCTATAAGAAGAAGTCCCGCCTGAAAATTGCCTCCTCTCCCAACCGGAATAACTCGCAAGCGCTCGACATTATGAATGATCTCTTTGGGGACTATGTCCAGTTCTTTGCCGGCGAAAATTTGCTGGAAGTCGACCTTGATAATCCCAATCAGACCCTCCACCCGCTGCCGGTGCTTTTAAATTATGGCGATATCGAAAGGAATCCGGAAACCTTCCGGCATTACATCGATGGTATTACACCGCTGATTTCCGAAAAAATGATGGACATGGACGAAGAACGTCTTTCCATCGGCAGGGCCTTTTCGTTGAAGCTGGCATCAACGATGGCGCAATTGAAAATGTACTACGGCCATAATGACACCCAAACCTATTATGAATATTCAAACAGTTCTGAAAGCCCTTATAAAGATGTCATTGGGCATAATGTCAGAAGTCGATATCTGACGGAAGACGTTTCCGGTCTAAATGTTCCCGCTTTGCAACTGGCGCAAAAAGCAGGGGTTGACATACCAATTATTGAATTGACGATCCGATTGACTTCGTGGCTTCACGACGTGGATTATATTGCAACCGGAACGACGCTTGAAAAACTTGGTATAGCGGATAAAGAGCCGGCGGAGATCGTCGCTTTGACGTCATAGGGGCTGTTTGGCTTTAACCTGGGATGGCAAAAAATCCCGAATCCGCTTATGCAAAGTGCTCCAGTGATTTTTCCTATGGAGTCATTGATTAAAATTTGGGATACTGGATTGCGGCCTCCGGCCCGTAGGGGCCATACGAGCCTACGCCCCGGAGGGATTTAGGATTTGTAGAATCGCTACGTTCTACCAATTTTTTATACCCAGTATTCCAATATTCCATTATTCTCTCCGAGGCGTAGGCTTAGGCTCTACGAGCCGGAGGCCATCATTCCATGCGGCTTAACAAGGGAATGGCCGCAAAAAACGCCGGGATTCAAATAAATTTTAGAAATTTCGATACATTAAATTAATGGGAGGACAAAATGAACATTTTAGTGGGATATGATAGATCCAATGTTGCCAAAGAGGCATTGGCACTGGCAAAGAAATATGCAAAGGCCTTTGATGCGAAAATTTTTCTGCTGACTGCCATGGCGCAAGGTCCTGATTTGCAGCTCGAAGATATCCAAAGGGCTGAAAATGAACTGGACCGGGTAGGGAGTTCCTTTAAGGAAGATGACATTCCATGTGAGACGCATGCCGTCGTTAGTGCTCTAACTGCCGGCGAGGTCCTGGTTCAATTCGAACAGGAAAACGACATTGATGAGATCATTATCGGTGTCAGAAGACGATCAAAAGTCGGTAAATTGCTTTTCGGTTCGAACGCCCAGTATATCATACTTCAGGCGCAGTGCCCGGTGGTCGCGGTTAAATAAAAATAGGTTCAGGGATTAAGGCTCAAGGCTTAGGGCTCAAGGGGATGAGTTCTATGTTCAGAGGTTGAGAGGTTCAGAATTCAGGGACTCAATGCTCAGAGCTCTTTTTGAATCTGACCCGATGATTTCTGAGCTCTGGTCTGCCACGCTGGTGCCAAGGCACGGCGGGAAGAAAAACGCGTGAGAATAAATTGATAGCCTGCGCACAAATTCAACGAAAGGAATATAACGCTGAACCTTGAACCCTGAGCCCTAAACCTTTTAACCTATATTGTAGCCAAGGACCACAGACATGAAGATCACGGCAGTTGAGCTATTTCACATATCCATACCCTTTGCCAAACCATATAAATTATCCCGGGTCTACGGTACCCGCTATGATGCCGAAGCCGTCATCTTCAAGGTCCATACGGATGAGGGGATTGTTGGTCTGGGTGAAGCCGATCCTTTAAATCCATTTACCGAAGAAACCCCCTCCGCCGTGATGGTTGTGACCCGGGACCATATTGCGCCTCAGCTGATTGGTCGGAACCCAACCCACATTGCAGCCATTGAATCCAATCTGGATGTGATGGTACATGGGAATTTGCTGGCCCGCGGAGCGGTTAATATGGCGCTATTTGATATTGCCGGCAAAGCCAATGATATTCCTGCCCACATGCTACTTGGAGGGCTGAATCAATCAAACTTGCAGTTGCTATCCCCCATCGGGAGCGGGACGCCGGAAGAGGATGCGGCTTCAATTCAACAGCAAATCGAGGATGGATACCAAACGGTCATGATCAAAATGGGTGCCCTGTCGATCGCCGATGAAATTCAACGCATGATCGCGGCCCGGAAAAAGTTCGCCGGCCAGATAAAAATTATTGTCGATGCCAACCAGGGCTGGACGGTGGCTGAAACGTTGGAATTCTTGGACGGCATCGGCCGCAATCGACCGGATTTACTTGAACAACCGATCGACCGACACGATGTTAGTGGCCTCAAGCGCATTCATCGTCAGGCAGCCTGCCTGCTAAGCGCAGATGAAGGCGTGGCATCCACCCAAGAGGCGATCGCCCTGATACGTGCCCAGGCTGTGGATGCATTCAGCATAAAAGTCTCCAAAAACGGCGGATTGAGCAACGCCAGAAAAATTGCGGCGACGGCCGATGCTTTCGGCCTCAAGATCTTGATGAACAGCATGCTGGAGTTCGGCATTACCCAGGCTGCTTCCCTGCAGTTAGGCTGTGTGTTGCCCAACCTGCTGGACATGGGGCATGCCTATATGTCGGTGCTCAGAATGTCGGACGATATCACCGACTTTAACCAAAATATCTCCCGGGCCACGGTGACGGTCCCGACCAGCGCTGGTCTGGGTGTTCGTGTGAATGAAGCAAAACTTAAGAAATATACCAAGGACTATCTGAAAATAGACTGAATACCAAAAGCTAGTAACAATTCAGCCACCAGACACGAAGGCACAAAAAAGGTGTCAGGTGTCAGGTTTCGGCCCGCCCTGGTGCGATATGACGGATTCTCACTGTTCGCCGCAAGAGATCCCAGTATTTTCCTATTTTCCAGATTCATACAAGGATAGGTCTGGGCCAGGGGTGTCAGGGAAAGGAGATGTCAGATGCTGAAGCCTCATATGAAATTCCGTTAAGCCGAAACAGTGAATCCTCCACAGGCGGACTGTAAGTATTGGACGTTCGATGTTCATTTTCTGAAAGGAGTCATTTTTCATTTGGGGAAAGAGGTCATGACAAAATCAGTAAAACGTCCTAAATTCGCGGTTTTGGGAACGGGAAACTCGGGACAGGCCTATGCCGCCGATATCGCCCTTAAGGGATTCTCCGTCAATCTGGCCGAGGTGTCCGAATTTGAGGATAACTTGCTTGCCATAGAAAAAAAAGGCGGCATCGAAATATCCGGCGAAACGGGCAATGGCTTTGCCCAGCTTGATATGCTGACAACCGATCTAAAGGAAGCCATCAAAGATGTGGATATAATCATCATCGGTGGATCGGCTTACGCCCATGAACCGTTTAGTAAAGCCCTGGCCCATGATTTTGAAGACGGCCAGTTTGTCCTGTTTACCTCCAATTTCGGCGCTCTCCGATTTCGAAACTGGATGAAAGCGGCGGGCGTCACCACCCGGGTAACACCTGTTGAAAGCATGTCGCTGCTTTATGCCACCCGGGCAACTGATCCGGGGGTGGTTGCCTGTATCGGAATTAAAAGTAAATTGCCGGTTGCGGCCTTGCCGGCCGATCGGACAGCGGTATTTTTGGATTTGATTAAGCCGGTATTTCCTCAGTTTGTTGCCGCTGACAATGTTTGGACCACCAGTGTCAACAATGTCAATCCCATTGTTCACCCGCCAATGGTACTGTTTAATGCCGGCAGGATAGAGGCCACGGGCGGCAACGGCTGGAACTTGTATGCCGACGGTGCGACTGAATGTGTCACCCAGGTGATGATGGCCATGGACGCAGAACGGATGGCGCTGCTTGGACTTGTCAGCAATGATGGAGTTATCTTTAAAGATACATTTGAAACCTTTTATACGGAATATTCACTCGGCAAACAAACATTGTCCGAAAGCCTCAGGCAAAGCCCGATTCATGGAAGTCCGCTGTTTCCGGCGCCGTCATGCATTGATACAAGGTATATCAACGAGGATCTGCCGTTTGGTCTGGCTCCCTGGTCTTCGATCGGCCGTCAGTGGGGTGTGCCCACACCCAATATAGACGCCGTTATCCGGCTGGTTTCCACGATGCTCGGCAGAAATTATTTCATTGATGGGCTGACCGTTGAAAAATTAGGACTGCAGGGAATGACGCCACAAGGTGTCAGAGAATTGGTTAGCTGACAACCAGGAGACATCAAATTAACAGATAAATTGTTGCCCGGATTCTGGCTGACCCCGCCGGCTTTTATTCTAGACAACCAGGTGCCGTTTTTGCCGGCCCTATTGATCGCTATTGGACAGGACCAGAATATGGCCGAGCACATGGGCGTCAACCTGCTCAGGTACAAAGTATATGCCTTCGGTCTGAGCTCCTTCTTTACGGCCATCGGCGGGATCCTGTGGATTCAGTTTATTCGGCATCTTTGAAGTTCCCCGCATGCTCGGGTTGACAATCTTGCTGTTAGCCGCCTGTATGATCCTCATTCTGATTATGAGACCGGAAGGCATCATGGGAAAGCGGGAATTCAGTCTCAATCGTTTGAAGACGGCAATTTCTAAAAAGACCCACCAAGAGTTAGTTTGAACCGAATTGAGCGTCGTTCAATCAGGAGGTTATTTTGTGTGCCTCCAAATCCCGCCGGGCTAGGGAGACCTCTGACAACGGATAGTTACAAATAGGCGAGATTGTAGAATAATATCCCTAAATATTCGTGTAAGGCAATTGAAGTTGTCATTAGGCTGCTGGAACGAGGTAAATAACTATACAACTGATAGTTTTTAATACGTATTGATCTAAAATTGGCAGGATAGGGCACGATATCCATGCCAATTTTTTTAAAGGATAGTAAGGAGCGCTTCAAATGAGAAGCCGATGTCACTAAAATTGGGTTTTTATAACCATTTCTTAAACAAATTTCTCTGGTATATTTTGCATTTTCATAAGTGTCTCTGCTCTTATCTTCAATAACTATTTGTCCCTCTTCGACACCAAGATCAATCAGAAAGCGTTTGGCGATAAACGCTCCCGCACTGCTGTTTTTGTGTACCTTCCCACTCGATACAATTATTGGAATGTTCAAATACTTCTGAAGTCTTACTGCGGTCACGATTCTTCCAATCATTCTATCCGTCGGGATGCCATAACCTGAAAAATCGGGGACGTTATCTATACTACCACCGCCCAATAATACGATAACGTCACCTTTGACGTTGTTGGGAATTTGAAATTCAGATTCCAGACCTTCCATCAAGAAATTTGAAAACGGAGCGGAGCAAAATATCCAAAATAATAAACCGACAATCAAATTAAAGATCCCAATTTTCCGACGACGCCAAAAAATTAAAAAAACACCGGATAAAAGCAGCGCTAAAATGAATAAACCAGGTGGTAACATAAAGGGGGTAACTAATTTTTTAAAAAGAAACATAAACTTGTCCTCAAGCAATTATCACTCAAAATCTTACCTAATCAGCCTCCTTAGCTGATCCCTCCGGCTCGAGCTCACTCTCAGCTTTGCCGTAGGTTTTCGACAGTGTTTCAATGAACATCTTGGCCAAGGGTGCCGCATTTACAGGTTAAAAATTCGCGACTTTTTATCCTACATGTGACATCATAGTAATTTTTGGATGAAATTCAATCAATCTTTTCATTTCAAGAGCTTTAATTATGCCACGTTTCCCAATCATTCCAAGTGATTTAGATGGCACGATCTGTCTGCCCGACAGTTTTCTCCCTTCCTTCTACATGGAGGACTTTACCATTTTGGGGTTTCGGGTTGGAAATCTGGATGCGGCCCTACGGGTTCTGGAAAAAAACGGCATCAACATCATGAAAAGCCCAGAATACAGTGAACTGTCTGTCGAAAAGAGAGATCAGATCCCGCACATTATCCAGTTGCTGAACGCAAATGACATTTCCTGCGTTATGGGCGATATTGTAGACCAGGTGTATCAGGGATGATAGACCGATATCTGCCGGTCCGGCAGGTAAAATTGAGTTATTCGAAATGATTCGCCAAGGACATTCAGTGAATTCAGATTGGATATTTCGTTTTGTTATTCCCGCAGCACGGTTTTGAGAAAACATCGGCTATACATGAGGTACGATTTCCGTCTTCTGTACGAAGGATCATCTTGGGATTACCCGAAAGGAGAGGCAACGATGTTTATCGTACATGTTTTTGTACACGTTAAGTCGGATAGGGTCGAGGATTTTAAATCAGCTTCCATTGAAAACGCCCGTAATAGTCTTGAGGAGCCGGGTATTGCCCGATTTGATGTCATTCAACAACAGGATGACCCCAGTCGCTTTGTTTTGGTTGAAGTTTATCGTACGGCAAATGATCCCGCCCGCCATAAGGAAACGCAACATTATCAAAAATGGCGTGAATCAGTTGAAGAAATGATGACGTCGCCGCGTCAATCCCTTAAATATCAGAATATTTTTCCAGACGATGAGGGCTGGGGCTAAAGGGGACGCTGTAGCCATGAAGTTTGAATTTGCGACTGCAATTCTACTCTCAGTAGCAAGGCGCCCGATTGGCTTGAGATGGATTTCATAATGAAGCTAAAACGAAACTGGAAATCGATTCTGAAATAGGAGGGTAGGGGCGATAGATGATAGTTGGGATCGATATTGGTACCCAGAGCCTCAAGGCGGTGGTCGTCGATGAACGCATGCGGGTATTGGGAGAAGCGGTCTATAGTTACCTTCCTTCCTTTCCCCAACCC
>Ga0316187_10003347_pt1 | contig 13962 bp, 14 predicted proteins | sample CroRivburrow1_MG_FD_204927 | JGI IMG/M metagenome (GOLD analysis project Ga0316187, IMG submission 204927) | Coastal sediment microbial communities from Maine, United States - Cross River worm burrow 1 | ecosystem: Environmental > Aquatic > Marine > Coastal > Sediment | place: USA: Maine...
ATCAATACTGTAAAATTTTACTTGAACATTACCCGTCAGATCGATCAGAATATTTTTAGTGCTTAAGGCCCCGTGATAAACTCCGCAGCGGTGCATATCGTAAACCAATTGAAATAAGGGGCCCAGATCGAAGTTTTTATCATTTATGGCCTCTGATGACAAAAAGGTTTTCAAGGATATGGTGTTTGGAATTTGACGGGTGTGAAGGATTTCATAAAAACCATACTCTTTGCAATACCCAAATGTCCAATCGAGCGGTATGGTGCATGGAACCCCGCAGTCGGTCATATGGTCAAGAATTCTGAACTCGCGTTTGACCCTGAAATTCAGCATTTTTCCGCGGATGAAATTTGCAAAGCCCCGCCGGTAATACATCTTCATCACAACTGAAGTTCCGTCTGCTAATTGCTCGGTCCAGATTAAGCATCTGGCTTCGGCTTTGATAATTTTGTCGGGATCCATTTTATATGGCCATACCTGATATCCAAGGCCTGCCGGCAATTTTAACTTCTGTTGCATAGTTTATCAATTTATCTTCTATTCGCTATCTATTTTTCAAACAGCATCGCTTCAATTTGACAACAGGCCTGGTCGGTGCCACCCCGGCGCCTTTCAAAGAATCGATGCGCTGTTTCGATCACGGCGGCGCGAGGCCGGGGGGCATCCATATCCTGCAGGATTTGGGCCGCGACTTCTCGCCAGTCATCGGCGACTCTGAGCAAACCGGCGTCTATTATCTCTTGACCGACCCAGGCAAAGTTTTCCCACGAAGGTCCGATTACCGGTATCAGACCGTTGATCAGTGCTTCTAAGAAATTTTGGCCTCCCAGCGGAGCAAGGCTGCCGCCTACAAAGGCGGCTTGTGCTGCGCGATAGGTCGGCATTAGCTCACCGAAGGTGTCCCAGAGAATGACATCGCCGGGAGATACCGGATTAGAAACTGTCGACCGCAAAGCCCACCGTTTACCTAATTGGGTTAACGCGTCTTGCCAGAATTTTACACGTTGAATGTGCCGCGGGAATAAACCTATGACGGCCTGTGGTCGATTGCGAGCAATTTCATGAACTATTTTTTTGACTTCGGACTCCTCCTCCTGGCGGATCGATGCGAATACTGCAAATGGAAAGCCGGCCGGCAAAATAGACTCTATTTTAATATGATCATCGTCGATGGAATTTGAAGGCGCCATTCGATCAAATTTAATGTTGGCCATGACTTCAACGCCATCCGGGCCGAAAAGCCGCCCGAATCGATTGGCATCGGCTGGGGATATAGCCAAAATCTTATTCGGCCGAAGGGTTTGCCAGATTGAAGGCCAGAGATGATATCTTTGAAGGCTTTTTTCGGATATTCTTCCGTTGACGATTAGGATCTTACAGCTTTGTGCTTTCAATGCCAGCAAATGTCCCGGCCAGATTTCCGTTTCCAGCAGAACCATCAATTTAGGCCGGATACCGGCTACAGCCGCTGCCATAATAGATGGTTTGTCAAAAGGAAAATAGCGAACAGCCGTCTGAATTTGATTCTTTTCGCTAATTAGTTCCGGCAGTGTCTGATTGAAAATGTCAATTCCCTGGTGCGTGTTGGAGGTCAGCAAGATTTGGATAGGCTGTTTTGGCTGGAGGGTTTTCAGAATTTCTAATGCTAAAAAAGACTCACCAACCGAAGCCGCTTGAATCCAGAGATCTGCACCTCCCGGCAACTCGTCTTTCAAAGCGCGCTGATGATACCCTTGAGCCAGGCGATGATTCAATTTGAGCCAGGGTAGGGCGATTCGCCAGCTATAATCGTAGAAACGAAAAGCGGTTTTATGGGACAGCTTCATTGACATATCGGTATGGATTTTGTGCATATATTGGAAATTATGTTTTTTTCTACGAATATTATTGAAAAGCGGTCTGTGTGTCAAATAATTCAATTACCCCGGCGCGAGAATATTAATATTGACAACAAAACCCACTTCAGCTATCCGGAAGGTCATTTTTGTGCTAATAGGTGCTTCAACATGTTGTGCTGAAGCTGATAGGCAGTCCCCCATTGAAGACCTGGTCATGTTTATACCAGTGTGCATTATGGTTTATCACAATGAAATCTAAGAATTTAAAAGTTTTTTTTCTTTTTTCAGCTATCATCATATTTTCGTTTCATAATAATTTACAAGCATTGCAGAAAGGTATCGAACGGTATAAGCGCAAAGAACTTGACCAAATTACTATATATGAGGAGAGATTTGTTGAGCTCAAAGAGTTTTTACAGAATCATTTAGTTGTTGGGTATGTCTCAGACTACGATGATAATTCTGATGAGGATGGAATAGCTTATAGTATGACTCAATATGTTCTTGCACCGATTATACTTGTGCGCGGGAAAAAGCGCAATTTTATTGTTGGCAATTTTCATAGCGCAAAACCTAATATCAAAGCATACGAAACAGAAAATTTGTCGTTATACAGAGATTTCGGCAATGGTGTTATATTGTTCCAAAGAGTGGGTAACTAATTTTGCTATTAACAATTTCAATAGTATTTCCTGTTCTATGTGCGTATATAATTTTATTTTTTTTCCTTCCAAGGCAATTCCCTCGAAATCATGGCACGATTCTTAATCTTTCTTTTTCAGTAGGTTTAACGTTAGGATTTACTTCTTGCACTTGTTTTTTATGGTTATTTTTTTTTGGTTCCCTGTCAGCTAACTATCAAGTAATCGAAAATATCTTCGCAGTAATTCTAATACCAGTTGCTTTCTATACCTCAAAATATCAAAAATTAGATAGTTGTAATCAAGACCCAGGATCTGATTTTTATATATATTTGCGCATTTTAAGCATCAGCTCTCTCATTATTATTTTTTGCTTTATTTTTGCATTTTTACTCAGATCTGCCATCAACCCACATGGTTGGGAAGACGCTTGGGGCATGTGGAATTTAAAGGCAAGGTTTTTATTTCGATCTGGTGATAATTGGAGAAATACTTTTTCAAATTTTTTATTTTGGACAAGTCGTGATTATCCTTTACTAGTCCCCATAAGCATCGTTAGGATATGGAGCTATTTAAATAATGAATCTACGATAGCACAGATTTTAGTGGCCGCACTGTTCACATTTTCCACGGTTGCATTATTAATTAGTTCGCTATCCGTTATTCGTAGCAGAATTACAGGGTTATTAGCTGGTTTGGTTTTAGTTGGCTCACGCTATTTTCTTAAGACCGGAGCATATCAGATCGCAGACATTCCCCTTGGATTTTATATTTTAGCGACTATAGTTCTGTTCAGTCTGCAGGAAAGATCTGATTCGAAATTTCGATTTTTAATTGTCGCAGGCGCTATGGCCGGGCTTGCAGCTTGGACCAAGAATGAGGGCATTTTATTCTTGCTTGTTGTATTTGTTGTGCGAATGATTGTGATATCTTCAAATAGAGGAATAATGGCGTACTTAAAAGAACTTGCAATGTTTACGATCGGAGTATTCCCTATCTTGGCTGTATTGATTCTTTTCAAATTAAAAATACCATCAACGAATGAATTGTATACTGGTCAAAGCATTGACACGGTTTTGGCAAGGCTAACCGATTTCTCAAGATATTTAATCATTGGCAAATCCTTTATTGTTTTTTTCTATGATAAGTTGGCCAAAGAGTGGTTAATTATACTTTCAATATACTTTTTCCTATTAGGAAAGGCGAAAAAAAATATTAACGCAGAAAGTATCAAAACTGCATTTTTGATCGTGCTTTTTATGCTGGGTGGTTATTTTTTTATATTTTTGATAACGCCACTCAATCTACCGTGGCACTTAAGAACCTCTATTTGGCGTTTATTTCTCCAAATATGGCCAACTATTATTTTTTCTTTTTTTCTTGTTGTATCAACTCCAGAGGAGTTTTTAAAAAAGGTACACTTTCAACCCTGAAACCGGAACCGATCACCATCGGTAATACACAGTTGGCAGTAATATGAGCAATTCGAAAACGAAACGACAGATGAAACATGCGATTGCCCTGGGACGAATCATTGGCACGCTGGTATATCTGATCGATTCACCGCATAGACACATTGTCAGAAGGAATTTGCGGTTTGCCTTTCCGGATTGGTCACCGGAAAAAATCCGACAGACATCCAAAGGCGTTTTTCAACATTTAGGTGCCACTTTCGTCGAGATCTGTCAGCTGGCGACCTATTCGAAATCAGATGTTGTCGACAGGGTGTGCATTGTCGGTGCGGAACGATGGCGGCATGCTTTAGATAGCCGCCAGGGTTTAATTATGGTTTCAGCCCACCTGGGAAACTGGGAGTTCGGGATGCAGTTTGCGGCCTGCTTCATGCAGAAGCCGGCCCTCGGCGTTGCCAAAAAGATTCGTTTTCAACCGCTTAGTCAATGGGTTCAAAATTTGCGAACACGATTCGGCACCAGCATCATTCATAAAAAAGGCGCACTGCCGGATATGCGCCAGGCCCTGCGGCGCGGTGAAATTGTTTGCCTGCTGGTTGATCAGAGCAAACGCAAAGAAGGTGTTGATGTCAATTTTTTTGGTCACAGGGTTCCGGCAACACCAGCCGCAGCCTTTCTGAGCTTACGCTGCAAAAGTCCGATATTGCCGATTTTTTGTATTCGGGAAGCCTCCGGGCAATTGACCATCCACGTCGAACGACCCATTAAAACCAGATGGTCCGGCGATCTGCGCGCCGATGTTCAGGCCAATACTCAGCTGATAACGGATACTGTTGAGGGCATGATTCGCAAATACCCCGAACAGTGGTTCTGGGTTCATAAACGCTGGAAGAAATATTATCCTCATGTTTATCCCGCGTATCAATTGAGGAGACAGCGCCGCAAAGAGAGAGAAGAATTGCGCGTGCAGAGGATGGAGAACGTTAATAGGTAGAAGGTTACGGGCGCAAGGAATTTTGATTAATCTGGCTGCTTCTCAGGTCAGCGGCGGCTCTGAAACCCGAAACCTGGTCGAATTGCGGCGGTAAATTTCGCAATTTTCGCTCGCATGTTCAAAACTAAAAGGCCCTGAAGGCTTATACACTTATGTCAAATCTGAAGGTACTGCACCTGCTCAGCAACTGGAAATGGACTGAAGTATCCGAACCCGCGGTGGATTTGGCCTTGGCCCAAAAGAATCTTGGTGCAGAAATTGAATTTGTGTGTGGGCGCGGCCCCGCTGAACGACCAAAACGCTGCGTTGATTATAATGCCCGCCTAAAAAAACTAGACCCGATTCACGTGCTGGAAATGCCCAAACATTTCAAGGTGCTCCCCGCTTATAAAGATTGTGCTAATTTACGTCCAATGCTGAAACAATTTCAACCGGATGTCATCCACTGTCATAAAAGAAACGCACACCTGATGGGTTTCCTGAGCAGAGGTATGCCAAAGCCTCCTGTAATTGTGAGAAGCTGTTATGATTCCGAAGGTCCTCGGCATGATTTTAGATCCTGGTTGTTGTACAAATTCGGCACCGAAGGACTGGTGGTCATCAATGAAAAAAGCAAGCAAACGGCCCTTGCTCGCAATGTATTATCGTCCGACACAGTACAAGTTATCGAACCTGGTATCGATCTGGATCGATTTTCGCCGCAACGTAAGATTTCAGCAGATCAGCACGGTTTTGGTTTAAATCCTGATGCCTTTGTGGTCGGGGTTGTCAGCCGCATCAGGGATAGTCGACGTTTAGACATTACCTTGAAAGTTATCCATAAACTTGCCAAGGCCTATCCGCAATTGCAGATGCTGCTGGTCGGACGGGGACGCGAAGGAGCTGTGGAAATAGTGGTGGAAAAGCCGGCGCGGGAGATGGCCATTTTGGATAGAATTGTGATGGCGGGATATTGTGATGACGATCGTCTCGTCGCAGCCTACCGTGCCATGGATGTGTTGATCTATGCCAATCCCGGATCCGATAAATCGTGTCGGACGGTGCGTGAAGCAATGGCAGCAGGCTTACCGGTCATCGCCCCCGCTATCGGTTTTCTGCCTGAACTCATCGAGGATCATGTTACCGGAAGATTGATGGATGTATCAGGGGAGAACCTGGCAAAAATCCTTGAAGAACTTATTCGGGATGATGTCAAATTGCACGAAATGGGACGAAGATCGATTAAAACAGCTAACCTAAGATTTTCTCCGATGCTTCAGGCTGGGAAAACGCTGAATTTCTATCATAAATTATTAAAAGGATTAATGTGATCAGAGTTGAAAAAGTTGATTGTTCGAATTTAAAAGGCATCAATGACATTCTTACGGATATCTGGAGCACAGACAGTGAAGAGAGAAGGAAGAAAGTCTTTGGATATCAATGGGAGCGGGATGAAACCCATTGCGGTCTCATCTTAATGGATGGCGACAGAACCGTTGGATTCCTCGGGATGATTTTCAGCCGGAGATTGATAAATGATAAGGTTGAAAAATTTTGCAATCTGACTTCCTGGTTTGTGTGCAAGGATTATCGCAGCAGAGCGATATTTTTGATTTTACCCCTGTACACTATGAAAGATTATACTATTACGGATCTGACGCCCTCTAAAAACGTATACAAGATTCAAAATAAGCTGGGTTTTAAGGACCTTGAGACCAAGGGCCGCCTGCTTCTGCCTTTTGGCCGCCGACTGTTTCAGCCAAAATATTCTCCTATAAATCTCACTCATGATTTAGCAGCCATCAGGCAAAAACTTGAAGGACAGAATCTAAAATTTTTCAATGACCATAAACATTACCCGTGTTTTCATTTTTTGCTGACCGGCAAAGACCGCTATTGTTACATTATTTATACAAAATTAAGAAGAAAGCGTATCCAACACGTCCATCTGCATTATATCAGCGATCCGGATCTATTTGCGCTGGCCTACCGCGATATCCGCAAATCAATTCTATCCCATGCAAAGGCCCGTTTTCTTCTGATAGACTCACGATTCGTCAAAAACAAAAAACTGCCCCTGAGCATTAGTCTACCCTACAGAGCCCCGAAACAGTATATATCGTCAACGCTTAAGCCCGAACAAATTGATAATTTGTACTCTGAGCTTGTAATGCTCAACCTTCGCACCCAACCCCGGCTGAAGTATCTGACCCGCAATATATGGCGAAAGATATTTGGATTGAAATAGCCGGCTGGGACCGTAATGAAAAATCCGATTTCAGAAAGGCTTGCTTTCTTCCCGATAACAGTCTCTGAATAACGGCTCAGATATGACGTGAATCGCAACCTTTAAACGCTGAATCTCGAACTCCTGCACCGTAAATTTAGATTTAACCTTGACCTCTGACAAGCTATAAAGTATTTTGCTACCCACGTAAGATAGTGATCCCAGGTATAAGGAAGTATCGATGCAACAGGTGATTCAAACCCTTGGTGAATATATAAAAGAGCAGTACAATGCCCAACTGGATAAACAGGAAAATATATTTAATTCGGGCATCATCGATTCTTTAGGCTTTGTGAATTTGATTGGATTTATCAGCGAAGCCTTTGAAATTGAATTTGAGCCCGAAGATCTTATCGAGGATAATTTTTTTTCACTCGAGAGGATGGCGCAGGTTATTTTGCAGAAAAAAGAATGAAACCGTTTCTCGTTCAACATCTTTTAGATTTGACTAGTGATCAGTATCCGGCCAAAGTTGCCGTCAAGCATGGTAAAGATGCCATCACCTTTGAACAGTTGTATACAAAATCATGCGCCTTGGCGTATGGGCTACAAAAGTTTGGCATTGGCAAGGGTGAACGGGTCGGTATATTGCTCGATAAATCCATCCCGCAGATCATTTCCATGTTGGGTGTGTTACGTGCCGATTTCATCTTTGTGCTCATCAATTCAATTCTAAAGGAAAACCAGATCCGGCACATTCTCAACGACTGCAGTATCAAGCTCATCATCGCTTCTGAAAAATACAGCGCTCGGTTTCAAAATATTCTCAAGGACACTGAAGTCGAAATCGTTGTCTGGGAATCTGAACTGGATGGAATTACCGATACGTATGCCGGAAAAAATGCACAAAATATGCGCACCAGCGAAGATATCGGCAGTATCATCTACACTTCCGGCTCCACCGGCCTGCCCAAAGGGATCGTTATCGCCCATCGCAACCTGATCGAAGGCGCCCGAATCGTCAGTCACTATCTGAGTATCACGACCACAGAACGTATTTTGGGACTGCTGCCCTTTAATTTCGATTACGGGCTAAATCAGCTAATCTCAACGCTCTACAAAGGTTGCACGATTGTTCTGTTTAAATTCTTTATGCCCAATTCCTTGCTCAACATTTTAATCGATGAAAAAATTACCGGCCTGCCGGCCATTCCCACCATCTGGTCCGCGGTGTTCAATCCGCAATTGTGCAAAATAGATCCTGCTCAGCAATACCCGGCCCTAAGATATATCAGCAACACCGGTGGAAAACTTCCGGTAGGGATTGTAAAAAAAATCAGACAGGTTTTTCCGACAACCCAACTTTTTTTGATGTACGGGCTGACCGAAGCCTTTCGTTCCACCTATCTTGGCCCCGGCGAAGTGGATGGGCGACCGGACTCAATTGGTAAAGCCATTCCCAATGTCTGGGTGGAGGTGATCAATAAAAATGGCAAAATATGCGAAGCCGGTGAAGTCGGAGAGTTGATTCACGGCGGTGCCTGCGTTACCAAAGGCTATTGGAATAACCCTGAAATGACCGCCAGGGTCTTTCGGCCAAATCCGATGTTGCCCAAAGAAAATCAGTTTCTCGACCGGGTTGTGTATTCCGGGGATCTCGTCAAAAAAGACCGCGAGGGTTTCCTGTACTACGTCGGCCGCAAAGATGCGATGATCAAAAAAGAAGGCTATCGGGTTTCACCGACCGAGGTCGAGGAATTGCTGATGGGTCATCAAGATGTATTTGAGGTTGTTGCCTGCGGTATGGAAAGCGAAACGGCTAAAAACGAGATTGTGGCACTGGTGACCGCCAAGGGAGAAATTGACGTCGAAGAGCTCTATAAATTCTGCCGGCAGAAGGCACCTGAATATCTCGTCCCGGACAGGATTTTGGTCCTGGACCAATTTGCTAAAACAGAAACCGGCAAGATTGACCGGCCCAGGGTCATAAAGGAGGCCCATGCCAAATTTGACTGTTGATCTGCTGCAGGCAGCGAATAATTTCAAAACTCCGCTGTACGTGTATGATTTCGATGCGATTGAGGCGCGGCTGGTTGCCTTGAGGTCGTTAATCCACCCCAAAGTAAAACTCTTTTACGCTGTTAAAGCCAATTCTAATCTGCATTTGCTGGCAAATCTGAAGCCGCTGGTGGATGGCTTGGATGTCTCCTCGGGCGGAGAGATCAAACAGGCCCTGCTGGCGGACTACCGGGGAGCCGACCTAAGCTTTGCGGGACCGGGAAAAACAGCCGGCGAGATTGAGCTGGCGTTGCACAACGGCTGCGCATCCCTGAGCATTGAATCCTCCGACGATCTATCCAGAGTCATAAGAATCTGCCAAAACACAGGGAAGAAGGCCAATATTTCCCTGCGAATCAATCCGCAAACTCCGGTCAAGGAATTTGCCGTCAAGATGGGTGGTATACCTTCCCCGTTTGGTATTGATGAGGAGCATGCCGCTGATATTATCGATGTCATCCATAAAAGCGATGAATCCTTAAATTTTTTGGGATTCCACATTTATGCCGGAACCCAGTGTTTGAATATTAACGGCTTAACCCAAAACATAGCCAATGTATTGGAAGTCGTTGAGAAGATATGCCGTGAAAACGATCTGGCACCTGCCAGAATTAATTTTGGCGGCGGCCTCGGTATCCCCTACTTCAGCTCCGACGTGGCCTTCGATCTCAAAGAATTTGCCAGATTTGTCAATCGAGCTGTCGCGCAATTTGATACGCGAATGTCTCAACCGGTCGATTACATCATGGAATTAGGCCGTTATATTGTCGGCCCCTTTGGCTATTATCTTTCGCGGGTATTGGCTATGAAAGAAAGCAGAGGTCGAAAGTTTGTGATACTCGATGGCGGCATGCACCACAACTTACCCCCCAGCGGTAATTTTGGACAGATTATCAGCAAAAATTATGATATCCAAAATATAAGCAAACCAACGGCCGCCAAAGAAAAGGTGGATATCGTCGGTTGCCTGTGCACAACTTTGGACAGATTGGCCAATCGCATTGAGATCGGTTCACCGGCAGCCGGCGATGTAATGGCGATTAAAAACAGCGGAGCGTATGGGTTAACTGCATCACCGGTTTTTTTTCTGGGTCATGAAACCCCGCGGGAGATCCTCATTAAAGAGGGTAAGTTCAGTCTAATTCGGGAGAGCAAGGATATAACCCAATTCAACTAGCTACAAAAAACCAAATATCTATTAAATTTTACAGATGGCGGCGGTATTTACAGGAAATCAGAAATTTGCGCCCAATTTGTCTGATTTCTTTGCATTTTATACTTGATATACGCTGATTTGTGCAATAAGTAGAGTTATCCTTTGATGAGAAGTATCTTATCAGCGCATGGTCCCCCCTATGCATTTTTTCGCGGTTTTTTCAAAGAATTCCTACTCTACAAGGAGATCGTTATGGCAATCAGTCAGGAGCTTTTGGACATTTTAGCCTGTCCGAAGTGCAAAGGCGACATTTATCAAAATGACAGCAAAGATGGTCTTATTTGTGACAAATGTAAATTGTTGTATGAAATCAAGGATGATATACCCATAATGCTTATCGATGAGGCCAAACCGTTAGAGGATTAGTTGTTCAGTATGCTGGGATGCAAGGAAGCGGGGAAGCCATGAAGCTGGGAAGCAGTGAAATTACAGATATTTTGAGCCTTATAGCTTCCAGTCCTTTTTCGAGATTTTTAACATGAGCTCACCTCGAGAACCAAAGCCCGCAAAACTGGTCATCGGGCTTTTAATGAAAGACAGAGCTCTGATAGAGCCATTAGCCGCTGAATTTGATTCCCTATTCGGTTCTTTGGACATGATCAGTTCATGGATGTCTTTTGATTATACTGCGTATTACGAATCGGAATTGGGATCCCCGCTTTACAGGCGTTTGCTGACATTTGAGACCCTGATCGAGCAGCAGGAGTTGGCAGCCATCAAATTAGCCACCAACCGACTGGAACAAACATATTCTCGAAATCGCCGGCGCAAGGTTAATATTGATCCCGGTTATTTGCTTTATGAGCGTTTTGTGCTGGCTTCCGGCAAAAATTTTGCCCATCGGATTTATATCGGCCATTGTATTTATGCCGATTTAACCCTGATTTATCGAAAGGGCGCTTTTGAGACGTTACCGTGGACCTATCCTGATTATGCGGATCAACCCATACGGAGCTTTCTTGAGCGGGTTCGCAAAAAGTATGCGATTGATATAAAAAGGTATCAGTTCAGCCACTAAGACACGGAGGCACAAAAAAAGGAGACGAGTAAAAATTATGATCAAAAGCATGACCGGGTTTGCCACGGCTGAGAGGACCGCACAAGAAATTACGGTATCTGCGGATATCCACGCCTACAACAGCAAGCATCTTGATGTTGTGCTGCGCATGCCTTCCGGTTATATGCCCCTGGAAGAAAAAATAAAAGCACGCATCACCGCGCGGATTGCCAGGGGTCGGATGGAAGTCAAAATTCAGATTAAAGATCAGTCCGAGGGGGCCGTTGCCTTTGAGATCGACCATATGCGAGCAAGAGCCGTTCAGGCCGCCCTGACCGAACTAAAAGATGCGTTTGATCTGCAAAATGATATATCCCTGGAACTTTTGATGAGCTTTGGCGGTATTATTAAACCGGTTGAAACAATGACTGAATCCGAACCCATCTGGCCGGTGATTGAGGAATGTCTCACCCTTGCCCTGGATAACCTTGAAACCATGCAGAAAAAAGAAGGTGATTTCATTGCCGGCGACTTGTTGAAAAGGCTGGATTACATCGAAGATTGCATCGGAGAGATTGAAAACGATTCCAGTGATTTATTGTATCACTATCAACAACGATTAAGAGAGCGCATATCGTCCTTGACCCGGGAAATAGTGGAGATTGACCCCGGGCGGCTTGCCCAGGAAGCAGCCTTTCTGGCAGACAGAAGTGATATTTCAGAAGAAATCGTACGGGCAAAAAGTCATGTCCGGCAGTTTCGGCACATTATGGATTCAGAAGAACCCGGGGGTAGAAAGCTCAATTTTCTGTTGCAGGAGCTTCACCGGGAATTTAATACCATGGGATCAAAAATAGGCCAAGCCGACACATCCCACAGGATCGTCGATGTCAAATCAGAGCTTGAAAAGATCAGAGAGCAGATCCAAAATGTGGAATAACCCTTATGCCTAAACCGCGTGGTATGGGGAACCAATCAGGTGAGAATCAGCCATATTCTCTTAAGTAGCAAGCAACAAGAATGGAGGTAGAATGGATCAGAATTTATTAAATATCGGCTTCGGGAGTACCGTGGTTTCCGATCGGGTTGTTGCCATTGTTTCCCCGAATTCCGCTCCGATGAAGCGGCTTAAAGACGAAGCCCGGGAAGAAAAGCGTTTGATAGATGCCACCCACGGCCGCAGGACCCGTTCTATTGTTGTCATGGACAGCAATCATGTGGTGCTTTCCGCCATTCAGGCAGAAACCGTCTCTCAGCGTTATAACATGCTGAGAGAATCGAATTGAATCAAATGCACGAGCGGAAACTGGCAAAGACTCGGAAAAAAATGACATCCAGTGGGATTCATAAACCGGGCTTTCTTTTTATTATTTCAGCGCCATCTGGTGCGGGCAAATCAACTCTTTGCCACGCAGTACTGGATCGTTTTACGGACCTGGTTTATTCGGTTTCTTACACCACAAGATCGCCGCGCAGTGGAGAACAAAACGGCGTGGATTACCATTTTATTGTTAAAGAAGAGTTCGAAAAGGGAATTGCGAGCGGTCATTGGGCCGAATGGGCAGAGGTGCACAACCATTATTACGGAACCTCCGCAGACTTTCTGGATGGGGAGTTGAGCCTCGGTCGGGATATTTTGCTGGATATCGACATTCAAGGTACACGCCAGATTTTGCAGCGTTATCCAGACGCTGTTACCATCTTTATTGTGCCGCCGTCCTTGGAGACTTTAAAATCCCGTTTACAATCCAGGGGTACCGACAGTCCTGAGGTAATTGCTGTTCGCTTGAAGAATGCCCGGAAAGAAATGGCTCAAAAGGATCTCTACCGCCATATCATTACCAATGATCGACTGGCGGATGCGGTTGCGGAACTGATCGCCATTTTTGAGAAATATCGTTCGTGAAATCTGAATTACTATATGGTATCCATCCGGTCTTTGAAGTCCTGGCCGCCGAACGGCGGAGTGTTTACGAGGTTTATCTTGATAAAGAAAAAAAATCGGAGCGGCTTGCCCGAATAGCGTCGATGGCAGAAGCCAGAGGTGTTTTAAAAAAGAGTATCGCACCCGGTGATTTCAAAGCCTTAACCGGCACCATCGGCCATCAGGGTGCGGCCGCAGCAGTAAGTCCGTACCCCCAGGTTACGGTTCAGGAAATCCTGCAAACGGTTCAAGGTGAGGATGGAAAGCAGTTTTTGCTGATGCTGGACAACATTCAGGATCCCCAGAATCTGGGAGCCATCATCAGGACGGCACTGTGTGTCGGCATTCAGGGCGTCATTGTTCCCAAAGATCACAGTGCATCTCCGACACCTGCGGTTTCCAAAGCCTCTGCCGGAGCACTGGAGCACATTCGCCTGGTCCGGGTGACCAATCTGGTGCAAACCATTAAACACTGTAAAACCAGCGGCCTGTGGATCATGGGCCTGCAGAAAGATGCGGCCCAATCGATTTATGACGCAGATCTGAGCGGTTCCATCGCCCTTGTGCTTGGCGGAGAGCAAAAGGGGATACGCCGTCTGGTAAAAAAAAATTGTGATTTTCTGGTTTCCATTCCCCAGCAGGGAGCGCTAAATTCTCTCAATGCTTCAGCGGCTGC